>Ga0209581_1003345_pt1 | contig 13911 bp, 13 predicted proteins | sample Coa_R2_FD_187160 | JGI IMG/M metagenome (GOLD analysis project Ga0209581, IMG submission 187160) | Surface soil microbial communities from Centralia Pennsylvania, which are recovering from an underground coalmine fire - Coalmine... | ecosystem: Environmental > Terrestrial > Soil > Unclassified ...
CGCCAGGCCCACGCGCTTGACCATGCCGCCCGACAATTCAGAAGGATATTCGCGGTAAACGTCAGGGCTCAAGCCGACCATTTCCAGCTTGGCGATGGCGATCTCCGTCGTCAGCTTGGGCGACAGCCGCAGGTACTCGCGGATCGGGAACTCGACGTTTTTTCCGACGGTGAGCGAGGAAAACAGCGCCCCTTGCTGAAACAGAATGCCCCAATGGCGATCAATCGCGCGCTTCTGCTCCTCGGTTGCTTTGTCGATGTCGACCCCGAGCACTTCGATGATGCCCGATTTTTTCGGCAACAGTCCGATGATCGTGCGTGCCAAAGTAGATTTGCCGGCGCCGGAGGCGCCGACGAAGCCGAGTACCTCGCCGCGGTTGAGCTCAACATTGACGCCGTTGAGCACGCGATGCGACTGAAAATCGACGACGAGGTCGCGCACCTTGATCACGTGATCGGTTTGCCCGTTCGTCGCCATCGCTAAATTCCGATCGAGGCGAAAAAGACGGCAAACAAGCCATCGACCACAATGACCAGGAAGATCGATTTGACGACCGAATCGGTGGTCTTTGTGCCGAGGGATTCGGCGCTGCCCTGCACCTGCAAGCCTTCGACGCAGGCAACAAGGCCGATGACCAGTGCCATGAACGGCGCCTTGATCATGCCAACCTCGAACGTCTGCAAGGAGATCGCGTCGCGCAACCGCGAGATAAATACGGTCGGATTGATGCCGCCGTACAGCCAGGCTACGAGCCCGCCGCCGTAGAGCGCCGCCATGGCGCCGATGAACGACAGCAGCGGCACGGCGATAATCAAGGCGAGAATGCGCGGCAAGATCAGCACCTCAACCGGATCGAAGCCCATGGTGCGCAGCGCGTCGACCTCCTCGCGCATCTTCATCGAGCCGAGCTCTGCGGTGTAGGCACTTCCCGAGCGGCCGGCGACCATGATGCAGACGATGACGACGCCGAGTTCTCGCAACACCAGCACGCCGACCATGTCGACGACATAAATGTCGGCCCCGAAAGTACGGAAATGGAAGATGCCCTGCTGCGAGATGATGGCGCCGATCAGCAGCGTGATCATCAGGATAATGGGCACCGCGTTCCAGGCCACGCGCTCGAGATGATTGACCATGGACGTGAAGCGGAACGTGTGGGGACGGACGAGCACGCGCAGAAACGCCGCCACGACAGCCCCGCCCATCTGAAAGAGCAGGACCACGTCCTGGCCGAGCAGGGTCATCGTGCGGCCGACGCTTTCCAGCGTCGCGATGACGCGATTTTCGCGCCGCGGCAGCGCGGAAAGCGTCTGCGTGCCCGCCTGCACCTTCTCGAAGAGCCCGCGGTGGCGTTCCGGCAGTCCAACGAGCCGCGTGTCGACGCCCCGGGTCTTCCACGCGCGCAGCGTACGCTCGATCAACCAGGCGCCGTAGGTGTCAATACGCTCGATCTGGGCGACATCGATGGCGATAACGCTGGCGGCTGTTTTGGTATGCACGGCAGCCTCGACCAGGGCGTCGAGCGTGCGCGCGTATTCGGCGGTCCACGAGCCGGCCGCCGACAGGCTGACAACGTCGCCGTGCGCTTGCCCGACCAGGGTCCCTGCCGCCACCGAAATTAACTCCTTCATCGCCGCGGGCGAGAACGCCCTACACATCTGGTCGCGAGCAGGAGTGACGGACGAGCCGGGGCCGGTGCGCGTATTGTCCGGCTCTTTCGCTGCCATCCGCTTCAACGGCAGCAAAGGGCCGGACACGCCGACCCAATCTCGCAATTTTAGCCCGTCGGAGGCTCTCCAGCCCGTCTTAAACTAGGTTAACAAATCGGAAAGATCGTTAAAATGCTCTTCAAATCTTAAGGTTAATGACCCTATCGGGCAAAACATGGCCACACTGTGGCTCGTCTAGTTGTTGATGGAACCGCCGTCGACAACGATGGACTGGCCGGTCACGAAATCGCTGTCGCTGGAGGCGAGAAACAACAGGGTTCCGACCAGGTCCTCCGGGTAAGCATCGCGCTTGAAAGCACGCGAATTGCGCACCGGCACGCGCTCCTCCTCCACGTGGGTTTTATTTTCCAGACCGGTGTCGCTGAGGATGTAGCCGGGCGACAGCGAGTTCACCGCGATGCCGTATTGGCCGAGTTCGCGAGATAAGGCGCGGCTGAAGGCGATCATGGCGCCCTTCGACGATACGTAAGGCAGCATGCGCGGCACGCCTTTGTAGGCGGCGGCGGATGCGACATTGATGATCTTGCCTGACTTGCGCGCAATCATGTGCGGCGCGACATGCTTCACCATCAGCCATGGCCCGCGGATATTTACCGCCATCACCTGGTCCCAGGTGGCGAGATCCCATTGGTCGAAATTGCGGGGCGCAAGCTTGGCGTAGAGCGCGGCATTGTTGACCAGAATATCGATCTGACCGAAGCGCGCGAGCGTCTCCGCCACGATACGCTTGACCGAATCCTCGTCGCTCACGTCACAGCGCATGCTGGCCGCTGAATTCGCGCCCTGCGCCTGAGCGAGTTCGCTCGCCAACGCGGCGCCGTCCTCGATGTCGGCGATCATCACCCGCGCGCCCTCTTTGGCGAGCGCTTGCGAATAATGCCGGCCGATGCCTTTGGCACCGCCGGTGACGATTGCGACCTTGCCGTCGAGCCGCGCCATAATGGCCTGACCTCGTCATGCCGACGCTTGTCGCCGGCATCCACACCTTGCAACATACGAAGACGTAGATGGCTGGGACAAGTATCACGGCCGGCCGGTTGCTCGGCCATAATGATAAGGGGGGAACATGCCGCGCGACACGGCCGACCGACTCGCCATTCGCGAGATCGTTGAAAACTGGGTGATGTGGCGCGACGGGCGGATGTGGGATCGCTTTCGCACGCTCTGGCACAAGGACGGCCAGATGTGGGCGACCTGGTTTCAGGGCTCGTATGAGGACTTCATCCGCGTCAGCCAGGAGGGCTACGACCAGGGCGTTCGCATCATGCACGCGCTTGGCGGCATGAGCATCGACGTCAAAGGCAAGCGTGCGATCGCGCAAACGCGCATGGCCATCCAGCAGCGCGCCATGGTCGAGGGCATGCTCTGCGACGTGACCTGCTCGGGCAAGTTCTACGATTTTCTGGAGAAGCGCCGCGGCAAATGGGGTCTGGTGCTGCGGCGCCTCGCCTACGAGAAAGATCGTCTCGATCCGGTCACACCGGGCGAGCACCCGCTGCTCGACCGCAAATTATTGGCCACGTTCCCCGAGGGTTATCGGCATCTCGCTTACCTCCAGTACAAGCTCGGCTACCGGATCAAAGACGAATTGCCGGGGCTGGACGGGCCGGCACTCGCTGCGCTCTACGCCAAAGGCGAGAACTGGCTCAAAGGCAAGAAGCTCTAGAGTGAAAGGAGCGAAGCTTGGGCAAGCGTGGGCAGCACTTGCGCGGCGGCATTGCGCCATATGCGCGATTAGGCGCAGACTTGCCTTAATCAATAAGACCGGGGAGGACGATCATGCCGCGTATCCATCGTCGAGAATTTCTGGCTGGAACGGCCGCCGCGGCCGGCGCCGCCAGCTTTGCAATGCCCGCTGTCGCGCAGAACGCGCCGATCAAAGTGGGCCTGCTCACGGTTAAGACGGGGCCCCTCGCTGCCGGCGGTGCCCACGCCGAGGAAGGCATCACCACATTTCTGAAGGAAAAGAACTTCACGCTGTCGGGACGCAAAATCGAGTTGCTGGTCGCCGACACCGGCGGCAGCCCGGCGGGCGCCAAGACCAAGGCGCAGGAGCTGGTCGAGCGGGACAAGGTCAACGTGGTGCTCGGGCCGTTCGCTGCGTTCGAATTATTGGCGACGCTCGATTACCTCGCGCAGGCGAAAATGCCGACGCTCGCCTTTGCCGGAGCCGAGGACGTGACGCAGCGCCGCCGCAATGCCTACCTCACGCGCACCTCCTACACTTCGGCGCAGTGCCTCTATCCGCTCGGCGATTACGTGGCGAATGAGATGAAGCTCAAAACCGCCGCCACCATCGCCGACGACTTCGCCTTCGGCTACGAGCAGATCGGCGGCTTTCAGCGCGTGCTCGAAGAAGACGGCGGCCGCGTGGTCAAGAAGCTATGGTCGCCTCTGAACACGCCGGATTACGGCCCTTACGTCGCGCAAATTCCCGACTGCCAAGTGATGTGCGTGGGGCTTGCCGGGTCAAACCCGATCAAGTTCATCAAACAAGCGAAAGCCATGGGGGTAAAGCAGCAGCTCACCGGCGGCTCTACGACCGCGGACGATACCATCATCGGAGCTTACGGCGACGAGGCGATCGGTCTGATCAACACCAATCCCTATTCGCTCGACATCGACAGCGAAGCCAACAAGCGCTTCATCGCCGGTATGCGCAAGAACTACGGCAACGACGTGCGCATCGGCCATTATGCGGCGTGCTTCTACATCGATGGCCAGGTGATCGAGGCGGCGCTCGCGAAAACCGGCGGCAAGGCCGACAATCCGGAGCAGTTCGTCAAAGCGATCCGCGCGGTGAAGCTCGCGGAGACGCCGCGTGGACCCATCCGCTTCGACGATTACGGCAACGTGGTCATCGATGTCTATGTTCGCCGCGCCGAGAAACAGAACGGCAAGATGGTGAACAAGACCATCAAAACCTATCACAACGTCAGCCAGTTCTGGACCATGGACCCGAAGAAGTTCCTGGCGCAGCCGGTATTTTCGCGCGACTACCCGCCGCTGAAGAGCTGAGGTTCCGAGGCGGCCGCGAGCAGTTCTCGCGCGCCGCCTCGCAATCACCTGTGTTGCCGCGCGGCGAAGAAGCTAGGCTCGCAGCAAAGAACGCCGGGAGAATTCGATGATGAGACGCTTGGCCGGCGTGATCGCCGCCGCTTTTGCAGCCCTCCTCGTCGCGACGGAGGCGCAGGCGCAGAACTATCCCACCCGCACCATCACCATCATCGTTCCCTATCCGGCCGGCGGCCCGACCGACACCACCGCGCGCGAGATCGGCAACGCCTTATCGGCGAAGCTCAAGCAGACCGTCGTCGTCGAGAACGTCACCGGCGGCGGCACCACCATCGCCACCAACAAGGTCGCCCGCGCCGCCCCCGACGGCTACACGTTGCTGCTGCACAATTCGCAGATCTCGGTGAACGTGACGCTATACAAAAACCTGCCGTTCGACACAGAGAAAGACCTCACACCGGTGATGCTTGTCAACAAGAACCCGCTGGTGCTCGTCGGCCGCGCCGGTTTGCCGGCGAACAATCTGACCGAACTGCTGGCGCTGATGAAGAAGCAGACGCTGAAGGCGGCGATCCCCGGATATGGCGCCACCGGCCATCTCACCACCAATCTGGTCGCCCAGCAGGCCAAGGTCTCGATCGACCAGATTGCCTATCGCGGGGCGGCGCCGGCAATGAATGACTTGCTCGGCGGCCATGTCGATCTGTTCTTCGGCACGCCGCAATCGGTGGTGCCGCACGTCGCCGCTGGCAAGCTCAAGGCCTATGGCATCACCTCGAAGGAGAAGAACCCGCAACTACCGACAGCCGAAAGCCTGGTGACCGTGCTCGGACCCAAACTCGACATCGTTTACTGGCAAGCCCTGTTTGCGCCGGCCGGAACGCCGCAGCCGGTCATCAAGACGCTCAATACCGCCCTGCAAAGCGTCGTCGCCGACATGGCTTTGCGCAAACGCTGGCAGACGGAAGGCTTCGAGCCTTTCGCCACGAATCAGCTATCGCCAGAAGCGGCGCGTAGCTTCATACACAGCGAGGTCGGGCGCTGGGCCGAGGTTATCCGCGACAACAACATCAAGGTCGAGCAGTAGTCATCAACGGCGGCCGGGCTGCAAGACTTGCTCAAGCCAATCCCACATATAAGCCGAGCAGATGCTCTGGTTGTCGATCTGACAGTGGTGATAGCCGCCCTCCTCCCGCGTGAACAGCTTGAACGTCTTCTGCTTGGCGCCAACGGCGTCGAAGCACTTGCGCGCTTCGGCCAGCGGAATTTGTTCGTCGCCCTCGCCGTGCAGCATCAGGAATGGGCAAGTGATCTTCTGCACCACGCCCTCGAGCTTGAACGGCGCGAGCTTTTCCAGCACCTCATCCTGTGTCTTGACGTTGAGCACCCAGGCGATGTGCTGATGCGCGACAGACAATGATGGCGTGTCGGCGCGCGCCAGGCGTTCGAAGCGATCCCGCCAGATCTTCTGGTAGTCCCATTGCGCGCCCCAGGCGACACAGCACGCAAAGCGCTGTTCGAAGGCGGCCGCGCGCGGCGCATAGTAGCCACCGAGACTGATCGCCATCACGCCGATGCGTTTGGCATCGACTTCCGCCCGCGCGGCCAGATAATCGAAGACAGGCTTCGCGTAATGCTCGGTGTCCGGCCGCAGATAGAGGCCGCGGAAGCGAATGCTTTCTCCATTTCCCGGTCCATCGACAATGAGGCAGGCGATGCCGCGCGCGACGAGGTCGGCGACGCCTTTGAAGTATTGAATCTCCTTGGTGACATCGAGGCCGTCGAAAAACACCATCGCCGGCACCTTGCCGCCGCGGTTTCTCGGCTCGGCATGGACATAGATCGCCGGCAATGCCGTATCGCCATAGGAAATTTCGACGTGCTCAAGTTGCGGCCGATCGAGGTATTTCGCAGCATCGCGCAGCGCTTGCACACCACGCTTGTAGGCCGCATTGCCCGCTTCGCTCTTCGGCTGCAGGAAGCGCTCCCCGATGTGGTAGTAGACACTCGCGCGTTGAAGGTATTGCGCGCCGCTCACCGTGCGCCCCTCGGCGATCAACGCGCGGCCCGCATCGTCGACCTTCTGCGCCTCGCGCGCCCACTCGGCAAACCAGGCATCGTCGTCGCCGACTTTGTCCTTCAAGCGCAGCCCGATGCGATTGACCTCGCCAATTTCGGCGCCCCCCCATGGCGCCGTGTTGAGGCCGATCAACAGGCCATGCGACCAGCGGTAATTGTCCGGAAAATAATTGAAGGAAAGGTCAGGCAGCCCGCTCATTCATAGCTCCCGCGGAAACAGGCGGGCCAGGATAGGGCTTGGCGGCTGCGGCCAGAAGTGCGAATTATCGGACCGCAAGAGGCCGGGAGCGCCGCCGATGTCGTGGGTCGACAGCTTCAACCTGCTCAACGAATTCAACATCCTCCGCATTATCTGCGCGGTCTTTTTCATCCCGCACATCGTCGGCAAGCTCACGGTCCCCGCCACGCTCGATTTTTTCGTCAAAGCCGGCTTCAAGCCTCCGGCGACCTGGATGTATATCGCCGGCGCCATCGAGACGGTGCTGTGCCTCTGCTTGTTTTTCGACATCTATACCCGATATATCGGGATCATCGCCTTCATCCATCTCCTGGTCGCGGCGGCTGCCACCTACAAAGTGACCAAGTGCTGGATCTGGGTGATCGGGGGAGTTGAATACTGCATCTTTTGGGCGATCTGCTGCCTGGTCGTGGCGATGCACGCCTGGCACTGATTGATCTCTGTATCTGAGGGAAATCTGCAAATGGCTAGCGTTCTCTTCTCGCCGCTCACGTTGCGCGGGCTGACTTTACCGAATCGCATCGTGGTCTCGCCGATGTGTCAGTACAATTCCGAGAACGGCTCGGCCAATGACTGGCATCTGATGCATCTCGGCTCGTTTTCGCTCGGCGCCGCCGGCCTGGTGATGACCGAAATGACCGACGTGTGCCCGCAGGGGCGTATCTCGCCGAAATGTGCCGGGATGTGGTCCGACGACAATGAAAGAGCGCTCAAGCGCGTGCACGACTTCTGCCGGCAATACGGCGTCGCCAAACTGGGCGTCCAACTTGCGCATGCGGGCCGCAAGGGACCGACCACGCCGCCTGCGGCCGGCGGCAAGCCGATCCTGGAAGGGCCGGACGCCTGGACACCGGAAGCACCGTCGGCAATCCCCTATGACACCGGCTGGCCGGTGCCCAAGGCGATGACCAAGGACGACATCAAGCGTGTGCTCGGCGATTTCGCCGCAGCGGCAAAGCGCGTCGACCGCATCGGCTACGACGTGATCGAACTGCACGCCGCCCACGGCTATCTGGCGCACCAGTTCCTGTCACCGATCTCCAACAAGCGCACCGACGAATACGGCGGTTCGCTGGAGAACCGTATGCGCTTCGTGCTCGAAATGTACGAGGCGGCGCGCAAAGCCTGGCCGGAGCAGAAGCCGATCGGCATGCGCGTGTCGGCGACCGATTGGGTGGACGGCGGCTGGACGCCGGAAGAGACGGTGGTGCTGGCAAAAGAGTTGAAGAAGCGCGGTCTCGATTACATGGACGTGTCGTCCGGCGGATTATCGCCGGCGCAAAAGATTCCGCTCGGTCCCGGATATCAAGTGCCGTTCGCTGAAAAAGTGAAAAAGGAGACCGGCATCGTCACCATGTCGGTCGGCCTGATCATGGATCCGCGCATGGCGGAAGACATCGTCGCTTCCGGCAAGGCCGATCTCATCTGTATCGGCCGCGCGGCGCTGTGGGATCCGCGCTGGGCCTGGCACGCCGCCGAGGAGCTTGGCGCCGAAGCGCCCTACGCGCCGAAGATGATGGCGAGCCATCCCAAGCTGCGGCCGCAGCTCTTCCCCAAGCGCGCGCAGGCGGCGACCTAGTCCGTTCAGCCCTTCATCTTCTTGATGAACTTGGCAAAGGCGGCGAGCTGCGTCTTGACGATATCCTTGGTGGGCTGATCCTTCAGCTCCAGGGTGTCCTTGTCGAACTTGGTTTGCGCCGAGCCGACAAAGACTTCGGGCGTGCCGAAGATAAAGGCGTTGAGAAACGTCATCGACATGCGCCAGTGATATTGCATGCGCGCACCGCCGAGCGGCCCTTGCGAGCACGATTGGATAGCGACAGGCTTGCCGTTGAACGGCTGGTCTTTCATACGCGAGACCCAATCGATGGCGTTCTTGAGCACGCCGGACATCGACCAGTTGTATTCCGGCGTCACGAACAGCACGCCATCGGCGGCGCGCACGGCAGCGGCGAGATCTTCGGCCGCCGGCGGAAAGCCGGAAGCCTCCTGAATATCGGCGTTGTAGAGCGGAAACGCGTCGAGCGGCGGCGCGCTCTTGAGCTTCATCTCCGGTGGCGCCAGAGGCGGCAGCGCACGCGCCAGCGCCGCGTTGTATGAGCCCTTGCGCAGCGATCCGACAATGACGAGAGCATTCAATTGATCAGCCATTTTATCCTCTCCGCAATAATTGACCGATAAACGTCGCCCGTTATTTCGCCTCCAGCCCGGCCTTGTCGCGCACCGACTTCCACTTGGCGACTTCCTCGGCCAGACGTTGGCCGAACTCCTGCGGCGAGCTCACATCGATCTCGGCACCGACCTTCGCGAGCTGCGCGCGCACATCGTCACGCGCCAGGACCTGACGCAGCGCCTTGTTCATCTTGTCGACGATCGGCTGCGGCGTGCCGGCGGGAAAAACCAAGCCGTACCAGCCGACCACAGAATAGCCCGGCACGCCGGATTCGGCGATGGTGGGCACATCGGGAATGGTCGGCCAGCGCTTCGGTCCGCCGACCGCGAGGATCTTGAGTTCGCCCGCGTTCACCTGACCGATGACCGCATGTACCAACTCGACGGCATAGTCGATTTCCCTCGCGCGCAGCGCCTGCACCACGTTGGGCGTGCCGCGATAGGGAATATGTTTGACTTCGATGCCGGTCATTTGTCGGAATAGCTCGCCGGCCATGTGTTGCGTTGAGCCGAGACCGACCGTGCCGAAATTGAGTTTGCCAGGCTCTGACTTCGCCAACGCGATAAGACCTTTGATATCGTTGGCTGGGAAATCCTTGCGCGCGACGATGACGAAGCACGAATCCGCAACTTGCGCCACCGGCGCAAAATCCTTCACCGGATCGAACGGCAGGTTTTTCATCATTGCCGCCGATACGGTGTGGCCGGTGCTGAGCATAGTAGCGGTGTAGCCGTCCTTCGGCGCCTTGGCGACGACGTCGGTGGCGAGCGAGCCGCCGGCGCCGGGCTTGTTCTCGACCACGATCGGCTGCCCGAGCAGTTCGCCGAGCGGCTGGCCGATGATGCGGGTGACGATGTCGGTGCCGCCGCCGGCACCGAATCCGACCATCACGCGGATCGGGCGCGCCGGCCAGTCCTGGGCTTCGACAAATTGTGCGGACGCGGCGAGCAGCAGCGCGCCAAGCGCCGCCGGCAAAAAACGCGTGAACCCCATCGACTTCCTCCCCACCCGTCTCCTAGCTTGTGCTCTATCGCTACGCCTTCTCGTCCTCGACCGGATTGCGCAGCGTGCCGATACCCTGGATTTCGACTTCGACCGTGTCGCCAGCCTTCATCCATACCGGCTCCGGCTTGCGTGCATGGCCGACCCCGGAAGGGGTGCCTGTAAAGAGAACGTCGCCCGGTTCCACCGTCATGCCTTCGGTGAGATAAACGAGCGATTCCGCCACTGGAAACATGAACATGTCGGTATTGGCCGACTGCATGGTCTTGCCGTTCAGCCGCGTCTCGATCTTCAGTCCCTTGCCGCCCGTCGGCAATTCGTCGGCGCTGACCATCCACGGGCCGACGCTGCCGGTGCGGTCGAAGTTCTTGCCCATACCCCATTGCGTGGTGTGGCGCTGATATTCGCGCACCGACCCTTCCATGCCGCAGGCATAGCCGGCCACGCAATCGGCGGCATTCTCGAGCGTCAGATGCTTGGCGCGCTTGCCGATGATCACGACCATCTCGCCCTCATAGTCGAGCTGGATCGATTTTTTCGGCCGTATCAACGGCTGCAGATGCGGCGTCAGCGAACTCGCCATGCGGAAGAAGATCGACTGATATTTCGGAATGTTATCGCGCTGCGGCCCCTCTTTGACGTGATCGAGATAGTTGAGACCGAGACAGATAATCTTGCCGGGGCGGGCGACCGGCAAAGCGTATCTGAGGCCGGCGAGCGGGCGGCGCGCATTCGCCGGCGCTCTCTTGGCGAGATCGGCGAGCGGCTTGAGGTCGCCATTGCTCCGCCGCAGCACTTCGCCGAGATCGGCCGGAAAACTGGCGTCGACAGTCTGCAAATCCACCACGGCGTCGCCCTCGACCACCCCGAGCCGCGCGCCGCCGTTCGCTTCAAACGCAACGATTTTCATTGCACCCTTCCCTCATTCAAGCGAGCGGATGCTTAGCGCAGCCGCGTCCTTTCGGGAAGCTAGAGCACTATCCGGTTACGTTGAACCCCGCTCGTCCCTGCGAAAGCGGGGACTCAGAGAGCGACAATCATAGATGTTTTCGTCCTGGTCTGGATTTTCGGTTGCGCGGGAATGAACGGAGTATGAGCCAATGTCAGCGGACAAGACCTAGTCCGCTGCCCGCAATGGGCGCTCATCCGTGAGCGCGAAGGCTTGAATGGAGAAGTATTTGCGCGAGTCGGTCCAGACTGCGAGCGGCCGCCAGCCCGCGCCCCGCGCCAGAGCGCCGAGTGACTCAACGCTGTATTTGTAGCTGTTTTCGGTGTGGATGGTCTCGCCGGCACGGAAGTCGATGGTTTCGCCGGCGATCTTCACTTTCTGCCGCTTCAGGCTCGCCAGATGCATTTCGATGCGCTGTCGCTCGCGGTTGTACACCGCGTGATGCTCGAAGCACTCAGGCCGAAAATTGGCGCCGAGCTCGCGATTGATGCGGGTGAGCAGATTGAGATTGAACTTGGCGGTAACGCCCTCGCGATCGTTGTAGGCCTTGTTGAGAACGTCCGTGGACTTGATGAGATCGGCTCCGACGATGAGACGCGCGCCGGTGCCGAGGATCTTTGCGGCATTGCGTAGGAATGCGGCCGCCTCATGCGGCTCGAAATTGCCGATCGTCGATCCCGGAAAAAATCCGACGCGCACCGGTGCCGCCTTGGCGGGCGGCGGCAAAGGGAAGAGGTGCGTAATGTCGGCGGTGACCGGCAACACTTCGACATTGGGGAAATCCGGCCGCAGCTCGGCGGCTTCGCGCTCGATCATCGGGCCGCAAATGTCGACCGGAACGTAAGCGACGAGCTTTTCCGCCGCGGCGGCGAGGACGATGCGCGCTTTCCGGCTCGAGCCGCTGCCGAACTCGATGAGCGCGGCGCCCTGCGGGATTAGCGCGGCGATGTCGCGGTCGTGCGCGCGCAGAATGCTCATTTCGCAACGCGTCGGGTAATATTCCGGCAGCTCGGTAATGCGTTCGAACAGCGCCGAGCCATCCGCATCGTAGAAATACTTGGGCGGCAGATGTTTCGGCGTTGCAGTCAGGCCAGTAAGCACGTCCGCCAGAAACGGGTCGTCGGCGTGATGCAGACGGCGTGAGCGTGCGAGCGCAACCATTTGCAGGAACCCTTATGTGAACTCGGCGAGCCGCACCGAGCTGAACTGCCAGCGCGCCGGCGGATAAAAGAAATTGCGGTAGGTGACGCGCTCGTGCCCGGCCGGGGTCGCCCGCGAAGAGCCGCGCAAAACCATCTGATTGACCATGAACTTGCCGTTGTATTCGCCGAGCGCGCCCTCTGCGGCGCGATAGCCCGGATAGGGCAGATAGGCGCTGCGGGTCCATTGCCAAGCAATACCGAAGGCGTCGGCGATCACGTTCTCGCGTGCGGCCGCCTCCCATTCGAACTCGCTGGGCAGATGCTTGCCGGCAAAGCGCGCGAAGGCGTCGGCCTCATAATAGCTGACATGCAGCACCGGCGCGGCGAGATCGACGGGCGCCAAGCCGGCGAGCGTCATCGTGTGCCAAGCGCCGTCGTGCTGCCGCCAATAGCCCGGCGCTTGCCAGCCTTCAGCCTCGACCAAGGCCCAGCCGTCGGAGAGCCACAGCGAGGGCGTCCGGTAACCCCCGGCCTCGATGAATTCGAGCCACTCGGCATTGGTGACCAGATGCCGCGCAATGCGCATTTCTGCAATGAGCGCGTCATGCCGCGGCGTTTCGTTGTCGAAACAAAACCCTTCCCCGTCGTGGCCGATCGCACGGATGCCCGCGGGCACGTCGACAAAAATGCCGCGCGGTCCTGCCGCAGCACGCGGAGGGCGCCATCCGGCATCATAGACCGGGTGGGTCGGATTTTGTGCAAAAGCATGCAAGATGTCCGTGAGCATCAGCTCCTGGTGCTGTTGCTCGTGATGCAGGCCGATCTGCAAAATCTCGAATATGCGTGCCGCCTCGGCCGCGGGAACAGTATGGATCAACCGCTCGACCGCGCCGTCGACGTGCGCACGATAGCCCCCGACATCCGCTCCGCTTGGGCGGGTGATCAGGCCGCGCTGCGGCCGCGCATGACGCGGGCCGGCGGCAATGTAGTAGGAGTTGAACAGGAAGGGAAAACGCGCATCGAACTCTTTGTAACTTGCATCGTGTGGCTTAAGCAGAAATGTTTCGAAGAACCACGTGACGTGGGCGCGGTGCCACTTGGTGGGTGAGGCATCGGCCATCGACTGCACGAGCTGGTCTTCCGCCGACAGACGCGCCGCACGTGCTTCGGTCTCAGCGCGGACGCGCCGAAACGCCTCGCACCAGTGCGCCCGTGTTTCGTCCAATGTCGGTTTGACAACGTCTGCACCGCCATTGGCGCTGTCCCGCGACAGAGGTGTAACGGCGGTGCGCGCCATGACAGGGCTCCTCGGCTTATGAAAAAGTCATGCGCAGTCGATTTACAGCATCACGAAATCATACGAATGATGGGTACAATTGTTCCATCGGCGCTCGGGCAGAGCAACCCACCGGGCGCAAGCTGACAAGCTTGTGATGCCCGCGCCGATGTGGCTCCGGCGTGCAAAGGATTCCTGCGATTGTAGAATTTGGTAGCGGGGGAGGGACTCGAACCCCCGACCTCCGGATTATGATTCCGCTGCTCTAACCAGCTGAGCTACCCCGCCACCGTGGGGCCCGGCCCAT
>Ga0209581_1003348_pt1 | contig 13903 bp, 10 predicted proteins | sample Coa_R2_FD_187160 | JGI IMG/M metagenome (GOLD analysis project Ga0209581, IMG submission 187160) | Surface soil microbial communities from Centralia Pennsylvania, which are recovering from an underground coalmine fire - Coalmine... | ecosystem: Environmental > Terrestrial > Soil > Unclassified ...
TGCCCTCCCGAAAAAATTTTTGTTTTTTCTGCCGCTTCCTTAGCGTACCATCACTGTCCGCCGGGATGATTTGCTATCCATGCCGATCTCATTGCCTTCCCAAATCTGAATCTTTTGCGCCCCGGCAGCGTTGCACGTGCGTCTCGTTGTGCGTCCAGGGTCATCGTCCCTTGCGAAATGGTGAAATCGCCTGTAAGCTGGAGGGCGGCCGGGAGGGATGGGGCAACTCGTTTAGCAACTCTCGTGCCGTTCTCAAGCCATTTCTCAGGCCGTTCTCAGGATGAACTTTGTCATGGGGTTGAGCAGTCGGCTGAAGAGGAGGGCGCCGCTTGGGATCATGGTGCGGAACATGGTTTGGGCGGGGGTGTCTTATCATGTGGCGGTACGGTTGGCGAACGGGGCGCATGGGCGGAAGTTGGGTGTGGGTGGTCGGGTGGTGTGGCATTTAGGGTCCGGTGGTCGTGGTAGGGACAGGAAGCCGGCAATTTAGACCGCGTGCATGATTTTCCGGTCCGCCGTCTCTTGCACTTCTCGGTGCCGCTTTGGCACAATCGCATCTCGTTACCATGGCGCTTTACGGTGCTGGTGCGCTGGAGCGAATCCGCGGCGAGCGCCTGAGAAACCGGAAGGGAAAGGTGTGGTCGCCGAGGAAATCCACGGCTGGATGCATCCCGAGGAGTTGGCGTGGCTTCGCGGGCTGGCCTTGCGCAGCAGCGTGCTGGTGGAGATCGGCTGCTGGCAGGGCCGTTCCACTCACGCGTTGGCCGAGTGCTGTCCCGGTGTCGTCTTTGCCGTGGATCACTTCCTGGGTTCGCCGGGGGACTGTGATTGGGACCTGGCCACGGCGTTGCAGTCGGGCGCCTGGGAAGAGGCGCGCAAGGCGTTCCTTGCCAACCTGGCGCCTTTCATCGCCGAGGGCAAGGCGTTCCTGATCGAGCTTCCCTCCGACCGGGCGGCCGAGCATTTGGCGGTCGTCCTCAAGCACCGCAAGGCGGACGCCATCTTTATCGACGGCGACCACTCTTATGAGGCGGTCCGGGGAGACATTTCCCGCTGGCTGCCCTTGCTGCGGAGCGGCGGGACGCTGTGCGGCCACGACCTGGACCGGCCGGGGGTGAGTCAGGCCGTGGAGGAACTGCTGCCCGGCTGGCAGACCGGCCACATGAGCATCTGGCAATGGCGGAAGCCGTGAGGCAGCTGAATCATCGAGGCGTGAATGTCACGGATGGGACGTGCGGCGGCGGCAGAGGCGGTCCTTCCCAACGCTTCTGATCTCCCGGTGCTGGAATGCACCCTGGTCCTGGGCGGGATGCCGTACCATTCCCGGCCCCATCCGGGGGCGGTTCGGGCGCTCTGGGGGACGGCGACCCGCTGGCCCGATGCCGTCAAGGTCATCCCCAACGAGGAGAAGGGCAGCATCCTCCCGGACACGTTCAACAAGATTTGGTGCAACGTGCTGGAGGCTCGGCGTTCGCGCGGCGTCACCCGCTTCTTCATGATCCACGACGACATCGAGCCGGAGTATTTTTTCCTGGACAAGCTGCTGGGCATTCAGAAGGACACGGGCGCCGACGTGGTCGCCGTGGTCGTCCCCATCAAGACCGTCCACGGCGTCACCAGCACGGCCGTTGCCCGGTCGGGAGACGATGAGAGCGCCGTCTTCCGCCGCCTGACCCTAAAAGAGGTCTTCCAGCTTCCCGAGACGTTCACCGGGGAGGACGTGCAGAGGACCTTTGGTCATGGCAGCGTCCTTTTGCCCAACACCGGCCTGTGGCTGGCCGACACCTCGGGCGACTGGGTGGAGCAGATTTCCTTCCGCTTCACGACCAGCATCCAGAAGGTCGGCGGCCGCTACCTCCGCCACTGCGTCCCGGAGGACTGGCACTTCGGGCTGGACCTGATGCGGCTGGGAAGGAAGGTGGTCTGCACGCGGGCGGTCAAGCTGAACCACCACGGCGGCGACTGCGGCGTGGTCACGAACGCCTTCGCGTGGGGGTCGTGGGAGACGGACGAGGAATACGAGAAACTGGTGTCGGCGGGACTGGCATGAGCACCGAGCGTCGCGCGAACGAAACGGCGTCCTTCACGGAGGCCGACCTGGACGACACGCTGAACATCCTCCTGAGCATGGCGCGGAAGGACGCCTCCGCGACCGTGACCTCCTACCCCGAACTGGGCGGCGAGCACGCCCTGCGTCATGCGTGCTGCGTCGAGCTGGAGAAGCGCGGCAAGGTGGAAGGCATCGCCGCCCCCGGCGGGCACGTGGCGTGGAGGGCCAGGTCAACTGCTCCCCGCCAAAGCGGGGAGCTTGTCCCTGGCGCTGCTGCGCCGTCCATCGCGAACAACGGACGGAGGGGCGCGGTGTCCGAGACGTGCGGCGGGTTGACAACCGCCCGGCTGCCAACATTGATTGGTCGCCTTCTCCGTATGGCACAACGGTCCCGAATTTTCAAGTGTGGAATGGAGAGGTCTCGCCTTCCTCCCCCGCCTGAAGGCGGGGGTCACCGGTGAGCAATTTTATGAGCGGCCAATCCGCCGGCCGGCTTGCCTGGGTCGTGCTGCTGGTGCTGGTGCTGAACACGCTCAGCGTCGTCGCCATGACCTTGCGGCTGGGCGTGCTGGCCAACGAGGTCAAGGCGCTGCGCCAGGAGGCCGAAGCCCTGCGGAGGATCGCGGGGCCATGACGGCGGGCGGACGTGCCGCACGCCCCCGCGATCCGGTTCGTGCCGAGGCCGATGGTTTCCTGCCGCGATTTCCATGAAGCTCCTTTACGTCCACCAGACCTACCCCGGACAGTTCGGCCACCTTGCCGAAGCGCTGGCGGCACGCCCCGGCTTCGATTGCACCTTTCTCTCCTGCCACGCGCCGGGGACCTGCAACGGCGTGCGGAAGGTCCAGTACAAGCCCCGCGGCGGGCCAACCCTCAAGACCCATTCCGCCGTGCGCTTCGTCGAGAACGCCGCCTGGCACGCCCAGGGCATCTATGAGGCGGCCAGGACGCTCCCCCGCCCGGACCTGATCGTGAACCACGGTCAGCTCGGCCCGGCGCTCTTCCTGCGTGAGCTGTGGCCCGACGTGCCGGTCCTCAGTTACTTCGAGTATTTCTTCCGGCCGCACAACAGCGAGCGCGACTTCCGCCCCGACTTCCCCGAACCGGAGCAGTCCTTCCTCGACTGCCGCTTCCGCAACGCCAGCGCCCTCCTGGCGCTCGACGATTGCGATGCCGGCTATGCGCCGACGCACTGGCAGCACAGCCTCGTCCCCCGTCCCTACCAGGACAAGGTGGAAGTGGTCCACGACGGCATCGACACCCGCCTCTGGCGTCCGGGCCTCAAGCCGTCCCGGATCGGCAACTTCCAACTCCCCGACGGCAGGAAGTTCGTCACCTACGCCGCCCGCGGCATGGAGCCTTTGCGCGGCTTCGACGTGTTCATGAAGGCGGCGCGGGAAGTGTGCCGGAGGAGAAAAGACGTTCTCTTCCTCGTGGCGGGCGACGACCGGGTGTGCTACTCTGGCGATGAGTCGGGGAGGAGCTTCAAGGACCGGGTGCTCGCCGAGGGCGGCTACGACCTGTCCCGGTTCGTGTTCCTGGGGCACCTGCCGCCGCAGCTCCTCGCCGACCTGTTCCGGGCCGCGGACTGCCACGTTTACCTGACCGTGCCGTTCGTCCTGTCCTGGTCGCTCCTCAACGCCCTGGCGTGCGGCGCGGTCGTCCTGGCCAGCCGGGCCCCGCCCGTGGAGGAGATCATCCGCGACGGCCAGACCGGATTGCTCCGCGGCTTCTTCGACGTGCAAGGCTTCGCGGACGCCCTCTGCGCCGTGCTCGACCGGCCGGAGGACCACCGCCACCTGGGGGCCGCCGGGGCGGAACTGATACGGACGAGGTTCTCCCTCGACGCCCTGCTCGGCAAGCACCTGGACCTGTACGAGAAAACCATCAACCACGGGAGAAAATCATGAACAAGCACCCCAAGGAGATCGAGTACGAGAGGTGGCTGGAGGACAACCGCGTCCGCTGCGAGGTGCTGCTGCGGAAAATCTGGGAAAGCCCGACCGTCCTGGCAACGGGTTTCGACACCCGCTTCTTCTCCCAGGAGGACCCGCAGAAGGAACTGGAGGAACGCCGGGCCAGGGAACCGGTCGTCCAGAGGTGCCTCGACGACCTCCGCAGGCTGCGCCGGGCCGAGGAAGAGGCCGCCGCCAAGGCCGCCCTGGAAGACAAGAAAGAAGCCGCAGCCGCGAAATGACCCCCGGCGAGCGGCGGACGGCACGCCCGCCGCGGGCGGGGACGGAAGAGGCCGCCCGCGGCCCGGAGATCGGGAAGGCGCCGGAGGGCCGTGTGCCGGCGGACCATGCCGCGCGGGCGGTCCGCCCGGGCATTGAGCTGCCTTTTCCGGCCGTGCGGAATGGAGCGCGGATCGGAAAGGGCTGCTGAAACCGCCGTCCCGTTCTTCACCGCGCTCCATTCCGCACGGCCGTTTTTCCCTTTGAAAGCGCGGTGAAAGCCATGCCGCCCTGCACCATCCGCCTGAAATGCAGCCGCTGCAAGCGGCACTTCGCCCGTCCCGCGCGCCGGCCCCGGCCGGAAAAGCCCATCTGTCCCGCCTGCCTTGCTCAGGCCGGCTCGGCAATGGTCGCCGCCGCCGCGGCCGTGAACAAACCAAACGGCAACCCCAACCCCGCGTAGCTGCCGCTCACGTCCGTGCGCACGCTGGGCAGCTGCACCTGCCAGTGGCGGCGGGCGAACTGCTGCCACTTCCCCTCGCGGTTGCTCACCCCAAACTGAATCTGGTCCCCCCGCGTCCACGGCTTGCTGCCGGCAATCACCGCCACGCTCACCCCGCCGTGGTAGTCCACCGGCTTGAAGTGCAAGGACGAAACGTAGACATTGGTCCCCGACGTGAGCGCGTTCGCCACCCCCAGGTACAGCGTCAAATCGTCCGGCACCACGTCCGGGGCCGTCCACCAGCAGCTGATAAGGGTCCAGTCCCTGGTCAGGCGGGCGGCGTCGTACCAGAGGGCTTGCGGGGCCATGCCGGTCCCCGAGAGAAGCAGCTGCAAGCTGCCCGCCGTCGGCGCGGTCCCGTCCCGGAAGGCGCGGAACCCCAGGTGGTAGCGGCGGCGCGGCTGGATGAGGCTGGCGCTGATGCCCTGCGCAATCTGCGGGTTGGTGCTGCCGTCGCCCACGAACTTGAGGCTGGCGCTGCCGCGGTAGACGTAGGCCGTCCCGGTCTGCTTGAAAATGTGCGTCCCGGCCGTCCCGGAAACGATGGTCCAGCCGGACGGCGTGTTGCCCGACCAGCTCGTGAAGTCCCGGTTGGAGACGGTCGGGTCGCCGTTGGCCGTGGTGACGCCGGGACCGTCCCCGCTGCCCTCGTTGTGGTAGTCGAACTCCGCGTACTTCGGCCCGCCCGCCCAGGACCACTGCTCGCCGCCCTCCGGCACGCCGTCCCGAAACGAGTCCGCGACGCAGGTCAGGGTCATCACCTCCGAGGGGACCGCAAGCTGCGACAGCTTGCCCGAATAGTTCCGGTGCGCCGCCGCCCCCGCCAAAGGCGGGTTCCAGCCGTCGAGCACCGTGTCCACGACCGCCGTGCCGTTGCCGTTGTTCGCCGGCCCCGCCGTGCCGCCCGTGAAGAGGCCAAACGGCAGCCCCAACCCCGCGAAGCTGCCCGAACCCGGCTGAACGGCGGACACCTCCACGTCCGAGCCGACCACGGTGATGCCCCGGTCGTCCATGTCCTTGATGATGGCCGCCAGGACGGAGGCCAGGTCGGTCTGCGTCAGCCCGGGGAGTTGGCTGGCCACCGTGTCCGCGTCGGTCACGGTGCTGTCCACCAGCCCGGCCAGCGTGGACTTGAAGGCGGTCAGCGCGTCCTGAAAGCCGCCGTAGTCCCCCGCCAGCCCGACAATGGGGGTGTTGGACAGCCCCCAGGCCGTCGCCGTGACGCCGTAAGCCCTGGCGATGGACGCCAAATCCGCCGGCAGGGTGATGCCGTGCAGGACGGCGTAGGAGTTGATGCGGCCCACGATGGCCCCGGCGCGCGTGCCGAGGACGGTGCGGTAATCGACGCCCACGTTGGGTGCCCCCCCCGAAGAGTCCCGTTGGGGGCAGCATACCGGAACGGGCGGAAAAATGCCACGTCCGACGGCAACCGCCCCTTGCGGGCGGAGAAAGAGTTTTCGTAACATCGCACCGCCGGCGGCGTGGTTCTACCTTCTTTCACCGCTCGCGCGCCTGCAACCGTGATCGCGGAACTGAGGTTCCCAGCCCGCCGCCGGCACCCCCATCCCGTTTTTTTTTCAAGCCGCCGCCGATAGTAAAAAGAGAAGGGCAGGCGCCAGAGGCTGCCAGCGGCAGCAAGGCCGGCAAGGCGATGTACGACCGCGCAACGATCTGCCGGGGCCAAGGCCCCGCAGCTTTCGTCTGACTTGCATGCGTGCTGGCAAGGCGGAAGCAGTCCGAGGCGCTGGAGCAGGAGGCGGCCCGACCGCGCGGCCGGATAGCCGACCTGGAAAGGATGCCGGTAAGGACAGGGAAGTTCGTACCTGGCGGGAGGTCTGCCGGCTGCCTCGCCGCGCGGGGCAATGAGCGATTCTCTCCAGGCAACAAGAAGTGGGGGGTCGCATCGCTGATCAGGAAGGCCTATGTCAGCTGCTGAGAAGCTCCTTGTGGTGCTCGGCTGCTCAGCCACCAAGCGTCAAGTGGCCGGGCAACTGCCTGCCGTGTCCTTGTACGATGGACCTGCGTTTCGTGTCCTGCGCGGGTATCTGCGCGACTACCGCTGGCCGGCGCGCCTGTCGGTGGCGGTCCTGTCGGCCAGGTATGGTATCATCGGCGGCCTGTCGCACATCTCGACCTACGATCAGCGGATGACCGCGACCCGCGCCGAGGAGCTCGCCTCGGATGTCAACCGGGTCTTGTCCCGGTGGCGAACCGGCCACTCGCAGATCGACCTCATCCTCGGGCGGGACTACCTTCGCTCCATCGACCAGACCCAACTCGGCGAGGGAGCGGTCCGAGTCCGAGTGGTGGAAGGGACCATCGGGGTCAAGCTGAACGCACTGCATGGCCTGCTGCGGTCGCTGGGCCGCGATCCCCGCGAGGCCCCCGCCGAACTCAGCAACCCCGGTCGTCCCCTCTATTTCCTGCCGGACTGGGACGACTTCCTGGACGTCGGGTACGACTTCCAGACCGACACCTTCTCGGCAAACGATCGCGCCAGTCGCGTGGAAGAACACAGCATCGCCCTGATGCGGCCGTATCAGCTTTGCGACGGCGTCCTCGTCAGCCTTGCCCAGCACCTCGGCACCAAGGGACTCTTGAAGCGCGTCGGCTTCCTCGACAAGGAGTCGCTCTCCCCCACCCCGGTCCACAAGCACTTCAAGCTGCTGCCGTCACAGTGGGCGTTCGGGGATTGTGGGGCGTTTTCCTACGTCGCCGAGAACGAGCCGACCATCAGCGTCGAACAGGCGGTCGCCCTTTACGGTCTGTACGAGTTCGACCTGGGAGCCAGTGTGGACCACATTCCGGTGACTGAAGTCGTCACGGAGGGGGGCAAGCGCACGCTGACCGAGGTGGAAAGACAGGGGCGCATGCGCCTGACGCGCGACAACGCCGAACGCTTCCTCACCCTTCATCGGGAGAGAGGAGCGAAGTTCCTCCCGGTCGGCGTCATCCAGGGACTCGTCGCGGAGGACTACGCGCGGCAACTGGGCGAGTACGCCGAGATGGGCTACCGCTACGTCGCGCTGGGGGGGCTGGTGCCCCGCTCCGACGCCGATATTCGCGCCGTCGTCGATGCCGTCGCCGCAGCCCGGAACAAGCTGCGGCGTCCCCCCTGGATTCATCTGTTCGGGGTCTTCCGGCCCGGGTTGCAGTCGCACTTCCGCGCGATCGGCATCGGGAGCTTCGACAGCGCGACCTACTTCCGCAAGGCGTGGCTGCGGCCGGACCAGAACTACCTGGGCGTGGACGGGAACTGGTACGCCGCGATCCGCGTGCCGCCGCTGAGCGACCCCCGGACGCGCAAGCGGATGGAACGGTCGGGGACCACCGAGGAGCGGCTGTCGCAGCTGGAAGCAACCGCCCTCCGCTCGCTGCGGGCCTACGACGCCGGCATGCTGGACATCGACGCCACCGTCGCGGCGGTCATGGAGTACGACAGGCTGCTGTCCCGAGCCGAGGCCGAACATGCCGGACTGGCGGACAGGTACCGGCGGACTCTCGAAGCCCGAGCGTGGCGTCAGTGCCCCTGTCCGGTGTGCCGCCAGCTTGGAATCGAGGTCGTCATCTTCCGTGGAATTAACCGGAACAAGCGCCGAGGCGCCCACAACACGTTGCAGCTGTTCAGCCAGGTTCAGTGCCGATAACCCATAGAGATATTAACATCACCGAAACGGACGGCGCGGAAGCCACGGGGGGCAAGCCCCGGTGGAGGAAGCGCCGCCTCCTGGACGTCCAGACCTGTATGTGATACGTTCGAACCCATGAAGCGCACGATCAAGTGCAAGATGCTCGTGACGCTCCGCTCGCACGAAAGTACGGCGGCTTCCCGGGCCAACCCCTCTTCGGAGGAGCCTGGCGCTCCGCCCGGTCCAGGGACCGGCGGCTTGCGGCGGGCTGAAGCCCGGTAAGGTCAGACAAAAGCTGCGGGGCTTTGGCCCCGGCGGATCGTTGCGTTCGGATTTTGGTGTTGATCGTGTTCCTTGCGGGGCGTACAACTCCAGCAGCGGTTTCAGGTTGTCGTGTACAATGGTCACGTTCGGCAGTCTCTTCGCTGGCATCGGTGGCCTGGACCTCGGGTTTGAGCGTGCCGGCCTCACCTGCTCATGGCAGGTGGCGCTTGACGAGTTTCGACGCCGGACGCTGGCAAGGCACTGGCCGCATGTTCGCCGATGGGATGACGTGCGGACATTCCCCCCCGATCCTGTCGAGGAGTGGAAGGTAGATGTCGTCGCGGGAGGCTTCCCCTGCAAGCAGACCTCAACCAGCGCTGCCATTCACCGAAGACGGCTTGGACTGGCAGGCCCGGATAGTGGCTTGTGGTTCGAGATGTTGCGGATCGTGCGACTGGTCCGGCCTCGCTTCGTGGTTGTCGAGAACGTGGCCGGGGCCAGGACCTGGCAAGGTCAAATCGAGGGCGGCCTGGAGGATGCTGGCTACCGAGTTCCCCACGAACCGATGCGTGTGTCGGCTGAGAGTTTTGGTGCTCCTCATCGGCGCTGGCGTCTGTTCTGGCTTGCCCACCTTGACGAGCCGGGACCATCGCTCCCCCGGCAACCCAGGCCACCCCCGGCTGAGCGCAACTCGTGGCGAGGCCCTGACGGAAACGCTTGGGTGTCGGCTCTCTCCCGAGTTCTGCGAGTGGATGATGGGCTTCCGGTGGGCTGGACCGAAAGCAGCGCATCGAGTCCCTTGGCAACGCCGTCGTCCCCCACGTCGCCGAGTGGGTTGGTCGGTTGATCCGCGAGGCAGCGCATGAACCTGTCGAACCTGCCAGACTGGAAGATCGCCAAGGTCGAAACGTCTGACCTTGCCGGGCTTCAGCCCACCGCAAGCCGCCGGCCTTTCGACCGACGAGCGGAGCGCCACGGTGGAGCGCCCAAAAAAGGGGACCACCCCCGGGCCACCGCCGCGGCGTGACCGGCGCTTGCCGGCTCGCGCGCTTTTTCGGTACACTGCCCGTGCAGGCGCGCCGCCCCCCGGAACCGGCGGCTCGTGGCCATCATCGTCTCCAAGGAACTGCTGAAACCCGGCGCGTACCACGCGCCGTCGGGCACCTTCCGCGCCTCTCCCGAAGACCTGTCCTGGCTTCACGACACCGGCAACGGCATGCTCGCGGCGGGGATTTCCATTCCCTGCCCCTTCGAGCACCAGGACGATGCCGTTCCGCTGACGCCGGCCGAGAGGGCGGCGCGGAGCGTCCTGTTCAACGCCGGCTGGGTGCGGCGCTTCTACTTCAAGCCCGACGGCTCACTGTGGCACGACATCGAGGTGGACCCGTCGGAGCACGTCCGCAAGAAGTACAACCTGACGCCCGAGGGGCTGGCCCGCGACCTGCAATCGTCGATTCGCTTCGTCAGCCCCGAGATTCGGGAGGTTTACCGCACGGGCGACGGCAAGACCTGGAAAAAAGCCATCACCCACGTCGCCCTCACCTGCCAGCCCGTCTGGGCCACCCAGCGCCCCTTCGGCTGGGACGGCGCCTCCCTCACCGCCGCCGTCCCCGTCAGCGCCGCCCTGTCGCTGTGCAAGAGCGTGCGCCTGTCGCTGGCCGGCTACGTGCGGCCCCCGGAAGGACCGTGCGGCTGCGTCCTGTTTCCGCTGCCCCCGGACGTGGCGGGCCGGGTGCTGGCCCTGGGCCGGGCCATCGACCCGAACGATTTGCACCCGGAAGCCGGCGGGCTGGAGACGGAAGTTCATGTCACCGCCCTCCAGGGCCTCACCGGGGCCGCCGCCTCGGAAGTCCTCCGCGCCGCGGCTGATCTTCCGCCGGTTGAGATGGCGCTGGGCAAGACGGACTTCTTCCCCGACCCGGACAAGGGCTGCGAGGTGCTGATGCTGCCGGTAATCAGCCGGCAACTGCACGGCATCCGCCGCCGCCTGGAGAAGCTGGAAACCGCGAACGGCTCGCCCGCTTTCCGGCCCCACGTCGGCATTGCCCGTTTGCGTCCCGGCGCCGCCCGGAAGTACGCCGGCATCGCCGCCCTGGATGGGGTGGAGGTCTGCTGCGGCACGCTGATCTGGGTCGGCGGGGACGGCGCCAGGACGGCCGTCCGGCTGCCCGAGCGCCCGGCCGGCGACGAGGAGCTGAGCGACTACGAGGCGGCGGCTTCCTACGCCAGGGACCTGAATGAATCCCAGGAAGTCAGCGACGCCGACCTCCTGGACGCCCTGGCCGAGCTGGGCGACTCCTCCTGGCTCCTGTGGCGCTCCCCGGCGGGCGTCTGGCACGCCGCGCCGGCCCCGTGGGTGGGCGATGCCCTGCCCCGTACGCGCATGGCCCGGCCGCGCTCGACGTGGACCATCCGGGGCCGCAGCCGCAACGGGCTGTACATCGCCGAGTCCAACACGAACCCCGGGAAGCTGCGCTACTTCCGCGAGCCGCCGCCGGGGCCGGAAGCCAGCCCGGCGCAGGTCGAGGAATCGGTTCGGAAGGAGGCCGCCGCGCTGCAAGAGTCCGCCAGGCTCCGCGGCCGGGGCAAGACCCAGCAGCAGCGAATGGCGGCACTGTACGGGGTCGCCCCCGGCCTGGCCCGGGAAGGCGCCGAGGCCGCCGCCTTGCTGGCCGAACTGCGCGAGGGCTTCAAAGACCCGGCCAGGCTGGCGCTCTTCAAGCAGCACCTTGTCGGCGAAGGGCGCTACGGCGGCGTCTCCCGCGACGCGGTGCGGGCGGTCGGCGAGAAGCTGGGGCTGAAGTTCAAGGCGCTGGCCACCAAGCAGGCGATGGCGGCGGCGATCCTGCACGTCCTTGGCGGCGGGGAAGCGGACGCGAGCCACCCCGAGTTCGGCGGGGCGCTGTACCGCCGGGCGCCGAAGGCCCCGGAGGCGGCGAAACGGACGGCGCCGGCCCCGCAGGCGGCGGCGCCGGCGGGGCCGGTCCCGAAGAAGGGCATCCAGGTTGTCCCCACGGCATCGCTGGCCGTGGACCCGGAGCGCTTCCAGTTCAAGCTGGGCATGGGCAAGGGCGGCGCGGGCGACGAGCTGCGCGGCACCGACACGTTCAACCCCTTGCTGGGCGGCGTCCTGGCCGTGTGGCACGACCCGGCCGACGGCAAGGATTACGTCGTCAACGGCCATCACCGCTACGAACTGGCGCAGCGGACCAAACATCCCGAGTTGGCCGTCCGTTACATCGACGCCAAGGACGCCCGCGAGGCTCGCGCCTGGGGGGCGCTCATCAACATCGCGGAGGGCCGGGGCACGCCGGTCGATGCCGCCAAGTTCCTCCGCGACTCGGGCTGCACGCCGGAGGAACTGCGGCGGTTTGGCATCTCCCTCAAGGGCAAGCTCGCCTCGGACGGCAGCGCCCTTTCCAGGCTGGCCGACGGCATCTTTCACGCGGTCGCCACGGAGCAAATCCCCGTCGAGCAGGGCGTGGTCATTGGCCGGGAGTTGCCCAACGAGGCCGACCAGAACACGCTCTTTGATGTGGTCCGGCGGGAGCAGGACCGCGGCCGGGAGGTTCCGGTCAAGGTGCTGACCGAGATGGCGCGGGAAATCCGCGAAGCGCCGCGCAAGGGCGGCACGGGCCAGCCAGACCTCTTCGGCGGCATCGAGGACCCCGGCAGCCTGTTCGTGGAACGGAACGACGCCAAGGCACGGCTGCGCTATCTGCTCGCCAGGGAGGCGTCCACCTTCGGCGGGGCGGCGCGGGCGAAGACAAAAGAGTTGCTGGAATCGAAGGCCGGCAATATCCTGGACACGGAGAAGAACAAGGAGATCGCGGAGCAAGGGCGGCAGCACCTTGCGGCCTTTGACCAACTGGCCAACCGCAAGGGCCAGGTCAGCGACCTCATCAACCAGGCTGCGGAAAGGCTGGCCAAGGGTGAAAAACCAGAACACATCTTCCGCGACATCTACCCCGCCGTCCGGGACGCCATCCACCGTGAGATTGAGCGGCCGAGCCTCGGCCAAAATCCCGCCCGACCGCCTGAAGGCAATGTGGGCGGACGCCCAGCAGGCCGTGAAGGACTGGCAGGAGCACCACCGCAGCCAGGACCAGCCCCCGCCGAACGCGCCCCTGCCGTAAGGCCCTCCGGCCAGGGACCACCCCTCTTCGGCGAAACGTCCCCTCCCGCGCCAGCCCCCGCGCCGGCAGCGCCCGCGCCTGAGCCGCCCCCCATCGACCAGCCCCCGCCCGCCCCTACCGCCTACCATTCCCCCGCGCGCGTCAAGGCGGCACAGGCCCGTTATGACGCCCGCGAGCGGAGCGCCTCGGGCGGCGGCGTCTTCGGCGGCGAGGACTTGCAGGCCCGCGAGGGCTTCGCCAGGCTCCCCGACGGCACGCCGGTCCTGCTGACCGAGGGCGAGCACGCCGGCAAGACCGGCCGCATCGTCCGCGAACCGGACCCGGCCGGCGGCGGCGAGCGCGTGACCGTCAAGGTGGACGGCGAGGACCGCTCCGTGCCGGTCTACCCGACCGCCGTGGAGCCGCTGGATGCCAGCCTGTCCTGGAGGACCGGCGCGAAAAGCACCGCCAGGCAGGGCGGATTGTTCGCCGGGCAAGCACCGCCCAAGGCCGCGGAAGGCAACGCGGACACGGAGGCGGTCCTGGGGATTCAGAGGCAGCTCAACGCGCTTGCCGGGAAGAAGGGCGAGGTGGACGGCTTCCCGGTGGAGTCCGCCGGCGTCGGCCAATGGAAAGCGACCATCGGCGGCAAGACGGTCACGGGCGACCTGAAGTACGTCGCCGGGCGCATCTTCGAGGCACGCAAGGGCGGCGGCGCGCCGCCGCACCAGGCGGCGGTCGCGGAGGCCGCGGCGAAGCTGACCGGCGGCAAGCCAGGCCCCCCGCCCCCCGCCGAACGGGCGGCGGGGAAGTCAGGGCCGACCGGCCCCCCGCCCCCCACCGAACGGGCGGCGGGGAAGTCAGGGCCGACCGGTCCCCCGCCCCCCGCCGAACGGGCGGCGGGGAAGTCAGGGCCGACCGGCCCCCCGCCCCCCGCCGAACGGGCGGCGGGGAAGTCCGGGACGGCCGCCCGCAAACAAGCCGCCCGGGCCGCGCCTGCCGCCAAGGCGCGGAAGGCAAAGGCCCCACGCTACGGCGGTCCCGAGGCGGCGAAGTCGGACCTGGAGAGGCTGGTCCCCGACGCCCGGGAGCGTGAGGACTTCCTTTCCTATCTGGAGGACGAGCGCGCCTTTCCCAAGAATCGCGCCCAGCTGGAATCGCTGCTGGCG
>Ga0209581_1003350_pt1 | contig 13897 bp, 15 predicted proteins | sample Coa_R2_FD_187160 | JGI IMG/M metagenome (GOLD analysis project Ga0209581, IMG submission 187160) | Surface soil microbial communities from Centralia Pennsylvania, which are recovering from an underground coalmine fire - Coalmine... | ecosystem: Environmental > Terrestrial > Soil > Unclassified ...
AGCACGGTGATCCAGCGCGGAGTGCCGGTGCTTTCGTAGTGGTACGACTCCTGCGGGTTCGGCACGTTAGGCGAAATGCTCATTCCCCCTCCTCAGAAATGGCCCGCGGCAGAAAGCGGGCTGGCAAATGGCATTATGGCGTGAAGGCGACGAGTAGGCAAGAAAGAGGAAAGAAGGTTGTGACCTACGGCGGGAGGGAAAGTAGCGAGTAACGAGTGGAGGAGCAGGGAAGCAGGGAGGCAGTGAAGCAAGGAAGGAGACAAGGAGAATGGGCAGGCCCCCCGCCCCCGGGTGTTTTTCTGTAAGTGCGGATTCTAAAGGACTTTAAGTCCAACGATTTGGAAGTGCGGATTCTAAAAGGGTTGCGGGCGCGTTTTTCGTAAGTGCGGATTCCAGAGGACTTAGGGGAATGAACAGAAGCGGATGGCAGAAGAGAACGGCTAAACATGGCGAATGATAGCACACATGATTACTAGTATGCAAGTATATTTTAGCTATACAGACGAAAAGTGCGAAGGGTGTGCGGGGCTGATTGCTATCGATTCGTTGAAACACCGAACCGGCTCCGGAGAGAATCCGCACCCTTAACCCCGGAGGGTGCGGCACCCACACCTCGCTTCGCCTCTAGAAGCCCGCGCCACCCGTCCGGTAGAGCCAAACAACGCCATACACAAGAGACACTAGGACAAAGAGAATAAGAAAGGGCCTAATCGCGCTTGGATGAGGAATCCAGGTGGCCGTTTTCGGAAATAAAGCCAAGAGAGCAATACTTCCAAAGATGAACACCCAACCGGCGACAAGGATTCGGCCAAACATGCCCGTTAAGTCTCGACTCTTTTTCTTCGAATCAGTTGGGGAAGATACACGACAAAGTAATACAGAAAACTCCCCCACCAAAATCCGATCAATAAAATGAGAAACCAGACTCGCTTCGCCCACGCGCTGGAATTATCGAGTCGTACCCAATACCGCCACATGCCGATGAAAAGAAAGAGCACGCCGATCGGTACGAGGAACCCCAAAGCAGTTAACGGAAGCCTGATCCAAAACGCGATTTTTGTCGTGTCCATTCTCATGAGGGCGGGAGTTAGAGCGAGCACACAAAGAGCTGAGAGAAAAAAGAGTTTGGCGGTCAAGTAAGAAGTCAGCCAATCGTCCCTTAGCCAGGTGCTCGGTAGCCAAAAAGGTCCAATTCTGTGAAAGCGTGGGAAATTCATGGCTCGCTCACACTAGTTGCATTTCTTGTCCTTGGGCGGCACTGGTGAGTGACCGCACGCGGCTCAAAAACCGCTTGCACTCGATCCGTCCGTGAGGGTTTGCGGCTTCGAGTTGCCGAAGTGAGGACCGTCCGTTTCCATGCGAACGGGATTTGGTAGCGCTAACGGGAATCGAACCCGTATTTCCACCTTGAAAGGGTGATGTGCTAACCGTTGCACCATAGCGCCACCGGCGGTGCAGCTGCAACCTTACTAGAATAAGGGAATTCCGCAGAACCGACAAGCTAACCGCGGCGGCTGTCTTCAGCCTTGACGGTCCTGATACTCTTCGTGCCAGGCCATCTGGATGGCTTCGAGCTTGGCCTCGTTGGACATGGCGGGATCCCCCGCGAAGCCGGGCAGCTCGACGATCCACTTGTGCATATCGGTGAAGCGCACCGTCAGCGGGTCGGTGTCCGGAAACTTGTCGGCAAGGGCGATGGCAATGTCTTCAAAATTATCCCAATCCAGTGTCTGCGGCATGCTCGGCTCCTCGATCAATGGTCGGCTTCGCGGGCGTAGTTCTTGTTCCACTCCGGAATTTCCACGACGAGGTCGGTGGTCCCGTCGGGCACCGTCTGGCACGCAAGGCGCGACTTTGGGGTGATGCCCGGAGCCTCGTCGAGCTGATCGAGCTCCGCATCGGTGGCTTCGTTGCACGAATCGAGCCCTTCCCTGACGATCACGTGGCAGGTCGAGCAGGCGCAGACGCCGCCGCAGGCATGGTCCACGCCCATCTTGAATCCTTCGGAGATATCCAGAATGCTGCCGGGAATTCCGTTGTGCCCGTACGGAAATTGGGCGGGATCTACTTCGACGGTTTTGCCGCTCGGAAGAAATGTGACCTTAAATTTCTTCGTCGCGGGTGTGTACTTGGCTTCCTCAATATACGGGTTGCTGCCGCCCATGACTCCTCCCTAAACCTCCGCGACGTTGCGCCCTTCGAGAGCGGTGGAAATCGCGCCGTTCATGACCACTTCCGCGAGATGCAGAGTCGCGCGGTTCAATTCATCGATGCGCCTGCGAATCAGCTTGTAATCGCCGCCGGCGGAGGCTTCCCGGAGAGCCGCGACACTCGCGTCGATCTTCCCGCGCTCTTCGGCGGAAATGGCGTTGCCCTGACTGGACTTGAGCGCCTTCGCCGTGGCGTTCAGGATGCTTTCCGCTTCGGTGCGCGCTTCGATCAACTGGCGTCCGGCGAAATCCTGCTCGGCGTACTCGATGGATTCCTCGAGCATGCGCTCGATTTCCGCGTCGCTGATGCCGTAGCTGGGCTGCACTTCGATGGAATGCTCTTCGCCGGTGCGCACGTCCTTCGCGGCAACCTGCAGGATGCCGTTCGCGTCGATGAGAAACTTCACCTCGATGCGAGGCAACCCGGCGGGAGCGGGCGGAACGCGCAAAGTAAAGCGCGCGAGGGAACGGCAATCCTTGGCGAGCTCGCGTTCGCCTTGCACGACGTGAATGTCTATACCGGTCTGGTTGTCCACGCCCGTGGTGTACAACTCCTGCGCGCTCGCAGGAATCGTGGAGTTGCGCGGAATGACTTTCGCGACCGCTCCGCCGTAGGTTTCGATGCCGAGAGAAAGAGGCGTAACGTCGAGAAGCAGCATATCCTGCACGCCGCGGTCGAGAATGTTGGCTTGTACCGCCGCGCCGAGGGCCACGACTTCGTCCGGATTCAGTTCCGTATGCGGAGCGCGTCCGAAAAATTCCCGCACGGTGCGGCGGATCATCGGCGTGCGGGTAGCTCCGCCGACAAGAACGGCCTCGTCCATGTCGGAAGGCTTGAGCTGGGCATCGGCCAGTGCCTGCTTCACGGGGCGCATGGTGCGTTCCACGATTGGCAAAATCAGAGCCTCAAAAGCTCCCCGGGTGAACTGATGCTCGAAGAGCCTGCCGTTCGGCAAGGGGAAGCGCAGCAGCGCGGATTCCTCCTCGGAGAGTTCGTGCTTGATCGCGATCAAAGCCTTGCGCAGTTCCTGGGCGAGTTCACCGTGGGGCGAAAAATCGACGTCGTCGGTTTGCCGGATCTGTTCGTGAATGAAGGCCTGCAGCAGATTGTCAATGTCGTCTCCGCCGAGGTGCGTGTCTCCGTTGGTTGACAGCACCTGGTAGATGTCGCCTTCGCGCGTCGAAATCAGTTTCAGGATAGAAATGTCAAACGTGCCGCCTCCCAAATCGTAAACGGCGACTTTGCCGCGCTGTTTTTCGTGCAGACCGTAGGCGAGGGCGGCGGCTGTGGGCTCGTTCACCAGCCGCAGTACCTCGAGACCAGCCAGCTTGCCGGCGTCTTTTGTGGCCTGACGCTGCGCGTCGTTGAAATAGGCGGGAACGGTGATAACCGCGCGATCCACCGCTTCGCCAAAATGCGCCTCGGCCCAGCTCTTTAGTTCTCGCAGAATGAACGCGGAAATCTCCGGCGGGGTGAAGACTTTTTCCCCAAGCCGCACCCGAATGACGCTGGCGCTGCCGGGATCAAGCCGGAAAGGAAAAAGCTGCAACTCTTCCTGAACGTCGGCGAGGCCTCGGCCCATCAGCCGCTTGACGGAGTAGATGGTGCGCTCCGGCTGGATCAGAAGGCGGCGCCGCGCGGGTTCGCCAACGATGATTTTCCCGTCGGGGTCAAGGCTGACGACGGAAGGGCAAAGCGTCGAGCCGTAGGGGCCCGGAATACACTTCGGCCGGCCCGTCTGCAGATCGACGTACGCGACGAGACTGTTCGTTGTCCCAAGATCGATTCCGACAATGCGTCCCATGCTTCTGCTCAAACCTCTGCAAGCTCCTTGGTCACATTGGTGACCAGATTCCGGATATACGAGCGCCGATTCAACAGCTCATTCATGCGAGCCATCAATTTTTTGCGCGCAGCGCTGTCGGCGTTGGCATCGAACGCTGCGTCCCACTCCTTCGCAACCGCTTGGAGTTGATCGTCCACCTCGCCCAACTTCTCCTGAAAATTCCTTTCGGCGGACTCGAGCCGGGCTTTCAAGGCCGTCAAGTCGCCCGCCGAAGCTCTGGCTTCGCGAAGTTCGTCGAGCGATTCATTCAGCTCGAACACTTCTTCCAGCAATTCCGGCGGAGCTTGCTGTTTCTTCTCCCCTTCCTTGCGTGCGCCCTCCAAGGCGAGCAGGTATTCGACGCGAGCGATAGGGTCGCGCAGCGTGCGGTAGGCGTCGTTCAATTCGGAGCTGCGCTTCAGCGAAAGCTCGCGCTCTTCCTCGCCGGCGTTCACAAACTTGTCCGGATGCAGCTTCCAGCTCAGTTGCAGAAACTTCTGCTCCAAAACCGCCATCTCAATCCACAATTTTCGGGGGAGCTCGAGCAACGAGAAATAGTCGACTCCCTGGGGCAACTGCAGAAGTTTGCCGCAGCTCGAGCAAAAATGTGTGCCGACGGTACGCTCGTGGCAATTCCAGCAAACCAGCGGCGGATTGGTAGTTGCGGGTTGTGAGCTCAAACCATCCCCTCAAACCTTGTTTCTCGAAGCACTTTGCAAACAAAAAAGGTGGCTGGCGCACCCGGCTGCCAGCCACCCGCAAACTCGTACCGGCAATCAGGCAGTGAACGAGCTGCCGCAGCCGCAACTCCGCGCCGCATTCGGATTCTGAAAGACGAACCCCTGGCGCATGAGCGATTCCTCGTATTCGAGCGTCGTGCCGTTTAGATAGAGCAGGCTCTTCGGATCCACAAAAATGCGCGCGCCGAATTCCTCGAAGATCTTGTCGCGGTCGCGGGCCTGTGCGTCCAGCCGCATCGCGTAGGAGAGTCCGGAGCAGCCTCCACCCTGCACGCCAACGCGCAAACCGCCGACTTCCGGCGAGACGCCTTCCTTTTCGAGCAGCGCGCGGATCTTCCTTGCGGCGCGCTCGGTCAGATGGATCCTGGGCGCAGCCGGAGCCATATTCGGATTGACGACGTCGGTGGACATAATCATGGACTCCGCCGTCAGCGCGTCCACGACTTGCCGTGGACTCATGCGGACGGCACGAGAACTAGTGCGACGGCTTTTCCGAAGCCGTCGTTTCCACGCCGTGCTTCTTCTTCCAGTCGCCAATGGCGGCCTTGATGGCGTCCTCCGCCAGCACGGAACAGTGGATCTTGACCGGAGGGAGGGAGAGCTCGCGCACGATGTCCGTGTTTTTAATCGCGAGCGCCTCTTCCACGGTCTTACCCTTCACCCATTCCGTAGCGAGCGAGGAACTGGCGATCGCCGAGCCGCAGCCGAAGGTCTTGAACTTGGCCTCTTCGATCACCCGGGTTTCCGGATTGATCTTCATCTGCAGCTTCATCACGTCGCCGCACTCCGGCGCGCCGACCAGCCCCGTGCCGACGTTGGGATCTTCCTTCGGCAAGCTGCCAACATTCCGGGGATTGTTGTAATGGTCGACGACCTTTTCACTGTATGCCATGAACCACTCCCTCCGGTTTTTATCCGTTGCTTCTCGCCAGATTGTTCAGGCTGACGAACCCCGCGTTCCGCAACGTCTTCTCCGGAATGGACACGTTCGGCACCCACGCCGAGCGGCCCATGGTCAGTTGCCGCAGAACGTCCTTGATGTAGTCCGCGCCGATGCCCAGCAGCTTAAGGAACGCGCGCACTTCCTGCAAGTGATGAAACGAGCGCTCCCCCGCGGGTTTGGCGTCGTCCCCGTCGCCGTAAGGAACGAAAGAGACGCGAAAGGCCGCGCCGGTCCCGGCGATGGAACGATGAACTCGGATTGTCCCTTCATTTGCCATTGCTTCTGCTTACCCTCTCTTGTCTTTCGAGAACCTACCCCACTCCCACCTTAGATGCGGCAAACGGCTAGGCTGTCTGCCATTTCATCTTGGAAATATCGATGCCCTCTTTGGCCATTTCGTAGAGGGGCGAAAGCTCGCGCAGCTTGGTGACGACCTGGACCATCTTGTCCACCACGTAATCCACTTCCTCCTGGGTATTGAAGCGGCCCAGGCCAAAGCGGATCGAGGTATGCGCCAGGTCTTCTCCGACGCCAAGAGCCTTCAGCACGTAGCTGGGCTCAAGAGTCGCCGAGGTACAGGCCGAGCCGCTCGAAACCGCAACGTCGTTGATGCCCATCAACAGCGATTCGCCTTCCACGTAGGCAAAGCTCATGTTCAGGTTGTTGGGCAGGCGATGCTCCATCGAACCGTTGATGAAGACCTCGTCCAGTTTGGATTCGAGGCCGGCGCGGAGGCGGTCGCGAAGCCCGCGCAGCCGGGCGCTCTCTTCCGGCATCTCCTGCTGGCAGAGTTCGCAGGCCTTGCCCAAGCCGACGATACCGGGGACATTGAGGGTGCCGGAACGCATGCCGCGCTCATGGCCGCCGCCGTCAATGATGGCGGAAAGCTGAACACGGGGGTTGCGCCGGCGAACATACAAAGCGCCCACTCCCTTCGGCCCGTAAATCTTGTGCCCGCTCAGCGAGAGCAGGTCAATATTGTCCTTCTGCACGTCCACGGGAATCTTGCCGGCGGCCTGAACGCCGTCCACTGCGAAGAAAATCCCGTGTTCCTTGGCGATTTTGCCGATTTCCGCCATGGGATTGATCACGCCGATTTCGTTGTTGGCATACATGATGGTGATCAGGATGGTCTTCGGGGTGATCGCTTTCTTCACGTCATCGGGGTCCACGCGGCCGTCTCTCTGAACGGGCAGATAGGTGACCTCAAAGCCGTATTTCTCGAGGCGCTTGCAGGTGTCGAGCACGGCCTTGTGCTCGATGGCCTGGGTGATGATGTGATTGCCCTTCTCGCGATACATTTCCGCGACGCCCTTGATCATCAGGTTGTCGCTTTCGGTGGCCCCGCTCGTGAAAATAATCTCCTTGGGAGTCGCGCCGATCAGGGACGCGATTTGCGCGCGCGCGTTTTCAACGGCTTCTTCGCCCGCCCAGCCGAACGAGTGATTGCGGCTGGCGGCGTTGCCGAACTTCTCCGTGAAATACGGCAGCATCGCTTCAACGACCCGAGGATCCACGGGCGTAGTGGCGTGATTGTCCATGTAAATCGGAAGCTTTACGGCCATTTCCTGTTCTCCCATCCCCCAATTCGAAACCTTCGGAGCCGGCCTTTCAGGCTCTCAGCGCAACCAGCGCTTGCTCCTGCTGCTCGTCGCACATCTGCGAGATCGTAACGGTACTCAGCACCTGCAAGATGCTTTCGTTGACGCGCCGCAAAGGCTCCCGCACGGAGCACCTCGAAGTCGCGTCGCAATTCCCATGGTTGGTCACGCAGGAGGTAATCAAAACCGGGCCGTCAATTGCCGTGATGACGTCCAGTGCGCTGATCTGGCTGGGCTCCTTGGCCAGTTGATATCCCCCGCTCGAGCCATGCTTTGCGCCGACCAGGTTCTGACGAGCCAGCTTTTGCAAAACCTTGGCCATGAGCGTTGCGGAGATGCCATACTCGTCGGCGATCTCGCTGGCGCTACAGGCGTGCTGCTCGCGCCGATGCAGGGCCAAGTGCTTGACTGCAATCAGGCCATAGTCGGCCTTCTTCGATAACTTGAACATTACCTAGTGGACTTCACCTAGTGAACTTCCCTATGCAAGCCAATATGCGACTCTTTCGGTCGCAGATAAATCATACTATCCGGCTGCACGAATGTCAACCCATCCTTTGGGACAATCGATGAAACAACGCTCTTGTTTACAATCACTTAATATAGGACTATTCTTGTCTTAGTTCTTCAACTTAAGGTGCCCCGCGATCTGCGAAACGGGGCTGAAGGGGAACGCGCGAAGCTGTTTCGATCGGGAGGTACGCGAAAATGAAGATCTTTCTCGACACGGGCCATTTGGAAGAAATCCGGCGTGCTGTTGATCTGGGCGTTGTGGATGGAGTCACAACAAATCCCACACTGGCCTCGAAGGAAGGCCGACCTTTCCGGGACCTCATCCTGGAAATGTGCAAGCTGCTCAAGGATGGGGTTGTAAATGCGGAGGTTGTTTCCACGGATACGGAAGGCATGTTGCGGGAAGCGCGCGAACTGGCAGGGTGGCATCCGAACATCGTGGTAAAGGTGCCGATGACCCGAGAAGGCATCCGCGCACTGCACGTGCTGCACGGCGAGGGCATCAGGGTCAACGTCACGCTTGTCTTCTCTCCGGCACAGGCTCTTCTTGCTGCAAAGGCGGGAGCATACTTTGTTAGCCCCTTTCTCGGACGATTGGATGATATGGCGGAAAACGGCCTTGGCGTTCTTCGAGAAATCCTGGAAATGTATCGCGCGCAAAGCTTTTCTACCCAGGTGCTCGCCGCGAGTTTGCGGCATCCGATTCACGTGGTGGAAGCCGCCAAGATGGGCTCGCAAATCGCGACGATGCCGTACAAGGTCTTCGAGCAATTATTCGCGCATCCCTTGACCGACCGGGGCCTGGAAGGGTTTTTGCGAGATTGGGAGAAGGCGCGTCCCGTGCTGGGCGAGATTGTGTCACCGGCCAAAGCACGAAATGTTGCCGGATGACCCGAACCGCTTTCACTCAGGATTGCAGGCAAACACGTGGCAGTCAGAGGCCAACTCGCGGCACGCAAGCGCATACTGTTCACCATCGGTCACTCGACGCGGCCACTACGGCAATTCCTTGCACTCTTGAAAGTCCACGGCGTGAAGCGGCTTGTTGATGTACGCACGATCCCGCGATCCCGGCACAATCCTCAATTCAACCGGGACCGGATCGCTGCCGCGCTGAAGCAGGCAGGGATCGGCTACGTACACATGAAGGCGCTGGGAGGACTACGGCACGCCCGGCCCAACTCGATCAATGCCGCGTGGCGGAACGCGAGCTTTCGAGGCTTTGCGGATTACATGCAGACTCGCGAATTTGTCCATGCCCTGCGCAGGCTCATGGAACTCGCCAAACACAAACGGACGGCCATCATGTGCGCCGAAGCGGTGCCGTGGCGTTGCCATCGTTCGCTCATCGCCGACGCGTTGCTGGCACGCGGTCTTGCGGTGGCGGAAATCGAAAGCTTAAAGCGTGCGAGGCCGCACAGACTCACTCCTTGGGCGCGAGTCAAGGGGGTCCGCGTCACTTATCCGTCTTTGAACGCCGAGTCTGAGGAGGAATTCAGGAAGAATCAACCCGCCGCGCAATGAGTTGCAATGGGCCTTCCGTTCTCGCAAGGCGTGTAAGCGCCGAGCAACGGAGATAGAATGCGCGGCCTGGAGGGGGAAATCCCGCCTCGCTTCCCCGGCGGTCTTTGAAGGAAACTCGTAATGATCCGTGAGTAAGGAGGCAAGGAGATGGGAACTGCAGCAAGCGGTCCAACTTTTTTGGCTGTGAAGCTGGAGAGCCGGCAGGAGATTGCCGAAGGCACGATGGCGTTCCGCTTTGAAAGGCCGCCCGGCTGGACGTTCAAGGCCGGTCAAGCCGTTGATATGACCCTGCTCGACCCAGCGGAAAGCGATTCGGAAGGGAACACGCGAGCCTTCTCCATCGCGAGCGCCCCTCACGAGGAAACGCTCATGGTGGCGACTCGGATGCGAGATACGGCTTTCAAGCGCGTGCTCGGGAGCGCCCCGCTCGGGACCAGAGTGAAGATCGATGGCCCTTTCGGGAACTTAACCCTTCACAACAATGCGGCAAGGACGGCCGTGCTCCTTGCCGGCGGGATCGGAATCACGCCGTTTCGCAGCATGGTTTTCCGCGCCGCGAAAGAAAGACTGCCCCACCGGATTTTCCTTTTCTTCTCGAACCGGCGGCCCGAGGATGCTCCCTTCCTCGAGGAACTGCAAGCATTGGAGAGGGAAAATCCGAATTACAAACTGATTGCAACGATGACCCAGATGGAGAAGTCCAGCCGTTCTTGGCAGGGCGAAACCGGGCTCATTCACTGGGGAATGCTCTCGAATCACCTGAAGGATGCAGCTTCGCCCATCTACTACATCGCCGGCCCGCCGGGAATGGTGAAGGGCATGCAAGAAATGCTGAACCAGCAGGGAGTGGATGACGACGACGTACGGGCGGAGGAATTCGGCGGTTACTAGGGCGGATCAGCCGGAATTCCCTGAGTGCACTCGCGCGGCAAAGCACAAGCCGGTTGCAGTCCTTCCAGCGAGGCAGCGTGGCGCGATCGTTCCTTACGGTCTGGATGAAGGAGTGCAGTTTCCTCCTGAAACCGCGTCCACGAGGTCCAGAACGGAAGTGGCCGGAAGGAGCAGCAGTTGCGCCTTCGGCTGCAAGATGTTCTGAATCGTTTGCGTCTTCTGCGCTCTCCAGGCATCGCTTCCTGGCTCGCCCTTGGACAAAATCGCAAGCGCCTCAAGACCGATGTCCCCGAGAGTCGAGAGATCCTGCGACCGGGCGGCGCCTTCCCGCGCCAGGGACGAGCGCTGCGCCAGCGACTGGAAAGCGGCGTCGTTTTCGCTCCAGCGCTTGAACTGCTCGTGCAGCCGCGACTGCACTGCGGGCTCGCGGCAGGAAACAGAGAGGAACCGATCCATGCTTTCACGGAAATGCCGGGCCGCGTCGCTCTCAAGCGGGACCGCATCGACAATGCGATTGAGCGGCGTAAGGCTGGTCGGCTCGGCGGGCGCCGTCCGCTCGCGCGTGTAATCCTTTACCGGCTCGACGACGTCAGCGAGCGTCTTCAGCGCGGCAAATTCCTCCGGTGTCGCGGGGCCGGCAATTCGCTGCAGCATCTTTCGGTAGTAGGTGCGGTGCGTCAACCCCAGCCATTCCAGCTTCTCGCTTACGTCTTCCATGCGCGCGTACATCGAATCCCGATCGGTCACCGTTTGCGGCGACCACAGACGCTCCGCGATGGCGGCAGTGCGGGGCCAGATGCGGGAATCGATATTTTCGGCGTCCACGTACTCGGACCACATGCACGCCTCTCCGCCGAGAATCGATTTTTTCTCATCGGGAGTCAGGTCCGCCGCGGGGCCGCTCATGGGATCGACCGCGTAATGCCGCTCGGCGCTCCAGCCGAGATCGAGGTAGTACCCGTTCGAAAGGATTCCGCGGTAGCCCTCTTTCGCGGCTTTTGCGAGCGATTCCTGCCCACGCCAGGACTGAATCACGATGTCCTTCGGCACACCCGGCACCAGCACTTCGTCCCAGCCGATCACCGCTTTGCCGTGCTTCGTCACAATCTTCTGAACGCGCTGGCTGAAATACGCCTGCAATTCCTCGTTGCTCTTGATGCCGCGCTCTTTCATGAAACTTTGAATCTGCGGGTTTGCGTTCCACTGCTTGCCGTTTACTTCGTCTCCGCCGATGTGGAAGTAGTGATCCGGAAAGAGCCGCGCCATTTCGCCGATGAATTCGTCAAGAAACCTGTACACTTTCTCGTCCGTGGGATTCATCGCCGGATCGAAAACGCCCCACTTCCGCTCAATCTCATAGGGTCCGGGCCCGCTCGCCAGATCCGGATAGCCCACGAACCATGCCGTGCTGTGACCGGGCATGTCGAATTCCGGCACCACGCGAATCCCGCGGTCGCGAGCGTAGGCGATCAGATCGCGCATCTGCTCCTGCGTGTAATACATCCCGTCGGAGCCGAGTTCCTGCAGCTTGGGAAATCTCTTGCTCTCGATGCGGAAGCCCTGATTTTCCGAGAGGTGAAGGTGAAGGACGTTCAGCTTCACGCCTTCCATCCCGTCGAGGTTGCGCTTCAGCACGTCGAGCGGAATGAAATGCCTGCTGACATCGATCATCAAACCGCGCCAGGGAAAACGGGGCTGGTCCCGGACAGTTACGGCGGGAGCAGCGAAGCCGTCGGGCGTGATATCCACGAGCTGTAGGAATGTCTGCAGGCCCCGCAGGACTCCGAGTGGATTGGGGGCGGAGAGCTTTGCGCCCGCCGGAGTCACGTCGAGCGAATACGATTCATCCTCGCCGAGTTCTTGAATCTCCTTGCTCGCCTGGCCGGTGTGAATTACCAGCGTCGCTTTCTCCGGTTCTGGCGGCTTGTTCAGAAGAACAAGAGCCGTCCGGCGTTGGAGCTGCCCGAGGAAGCGCTGCACGGCCCGGTCGAGGCGCGGCTCCCGGTAGCCGGTCAAGCCCACGGTGAATGTGGAATCGATGTGCAGGTTGCCCTGTCCCGGTTGCACGTTGGCGGGCCAAGGCATGAGGTTCCATCCGTTGTGCGCCTGCGCGGAACTCCCGGGCGCCGCCAGCAATGCGGCGATTGCGATGGTGCAGCAAGCCGCTCCGAATCCAAATCTCCTCTCCATGGCCCTGACACTCCTCTCCCGGCAAATCGCAAAGCGCTCCCGTGCTGCCGCTATGTAGCAGCGGAACACGGCATGGTGTCACACTCCGCGGGCGCGGCGAAGTATTTTTTCTGCGGCGTGTCTTGGCTCCATGATTCTGCCGCGGCAGGCCAATTTGTTCGGTCGCCGGTGGGAACTTTTGCAGGGCTCGTGGCGGGAGGGATGCGCTAGAATACAGTTTCCGACGGAGCGACGATGAAGACTTCCATCGCCATCTATCCAGGGTCGTTTGACCCGGTGACGAACGGTCATCTCGACCTCATCGAGCGGGGCGAGAAGATGTTCGACTTGCTCATCGTCGCCGTGCTGCAGAACGTGGACAAGCAGCCGCTCTTTTCCGTGAAGGAACGGGTCGAAATGCTCCGCGAGGTTACGCGGCAGTGGCCGAGCGTGGAAGTGGACGTTTTCGACGGGTTGCTGGTGGACTTCGCGCGGCGTCGCGGCGCGGGGGTCATCTTGCGCGGCATTCGCGCGGTAAGCGACTACGAATACGAATTGCAGATGGCGCTCATGAATCGCAAGCTCGAACCGCGTCTGGAAACCGTGTTCATGCTTCCCGCCGTCACTTACAGTTTCTTGAGCTCTAAGCTGGTGCGGGAGATTGCCCGCCTGGGCGGCCCGCTGACGGGACTTGTGCCGCCGATTGTCGAAGAGCGCATGAAAACCAAAGTTCCTTGAGTTAGACCAGTTTGTGATTATGGGTTTCTGTTTTCGCTTTGACGCATGAAATGGACCGCCGCTCAGCGGTTACTGATAGTGACTAAGAAGGAGAAGCAGTGCGACTCACAGACCGCATCAACCGCATCCAGGTTTCGCCCACTTCGGCGGTGATTTCCGCCGCGGAACAGCTCAAGGCCCAGGGCGTGGACATCGCCGACTTCGGCCCGGGCGAACCGGATTTTCCCACGCCCGATCACATCAAGAAAGCCGCGATCCAAGCGATCGAGTCCAACAAGACGAAGTACACCGCCACGGGCGGCATCCTGCCGTTGCGCGAGGCGATTTGCGCGTGGCACAAACGCGAGCTCAAGTCGAATTTCGAGCCGAAGGAGTGCGTGGTCAGCGTCGGCGGCAAGCACGCGATTTTCAACGTCGTCAGTGTGCTGGTGCAGGCGGGCGACGAGGTCATCATCCCCGCCCCGTACTGGGTGAGCTATCCGGACATCGTGAAGTACGCCGGCGCGACGCCGGTGATTGTCGAAACGACGGCCGAGGAAGGCTTCGTCGCAAAGGCCACCGCCATCGAGAAAGCCATCACGTCCAGAACGCGGCTCGTCATCATCGATTCGCCCTGCAATCCCACGGGGGGCGTCACTCCGCCCGACGAGTACGAGAAAATTCTCGCGCTCTGCCGGAAGCACAGCATCTGGCTCATGGGCGACGAGTGCTACTCCCATTTCGTTTACGAATCGCACAAACC
>Ga0209581_1003354_pt1 | contig 13880 bp, 12 predicted proteins | sample Coa_R2_FD_187160 | JGI IMG/M metagenome (GOLD analysis project Ga0209581, IMG submission 187160) | Surface soil microbial communities from Centralia Pennsylvania, which are recovering from an underground coalmine fire - Coalmine... | ecosystem: Environmental > Terrestrial > Soil > Unclassified ...
TGCCGGCTCTCCTGGAAGGTGAGAGCGCATCGTCCATGTGGTGCATCCGCGTGTATGGCCGGCGGTTTTGTGGGCTGTCAGAGTTACATTTCCCAGGCTTACAGTGTCTCCATCATGGAGAACGCGGTCCACATGAACAGGATCGAATGTGAGGATATTCGGAGAAGGCGATAAAAAGTCTGCGCGCCCGCCGGTTTCCATTACCCTCACATCGCCGTCCATCACCATGTTCTTTGCATGGGTCTCGCGAATGATCTGCGATGATCCAGCTACATGGTCGTAGTGTGCCTGGCCGTTGAGTAGAATCCTGGTGTCACTCCAGCGGAAGCCCAGCTTCTCCACGCTCGCCCGTATTTGCGGCGGTGAGCTGGCAAGGTTTGCATTGATAAGGATATTCCCTTTTGGCGTGACGACCAGATAGCTGGCAAGGTCCTCACTTCCCACGTAGTACAGGTTGTCGGCAATTTGGAACGGAGCAATCGGAGTCGTCCACGCAGGCTTTGCGCCGGCAAAAATAGCTTTGGGGTTGCAGATCAAAAGCAGAAACAGGCAGGAGAAGAGAGTACGCATTCTGTTTTTGTAGCAGAGTGGGAAGTGATGAAGCTGACCCGATATAAAAGCGCTGTTAATTCAGAAGGTACTTCGTCTCCTGAAAGGAGATAATATACTTGACGAATCAAACTCCGTTACAGAATGATAATGGCCTAGAGCGGGGGTGCGCTGTGAGCATCGCCCGTAGTTACATCGGCAGTTTTTGTCCGCGTTCCAATGTGCATGAGAGCGAGGTTTTTGTGGCTGTGAGGGTCCATCTCGATTCCAGCGGCAAACCAGACAGGCCCTTCGTTACATTGGCCGCTTTTATGGCGGCAGATTCTACTTGGAAGATATTCGAGGATGGTTGGAATGCTGTACTCAAGAGCGGCCCTATTCCTGTTGATCACATGCATATGTCCCATGCCGTTCATAAGCAAATCAAGAGTCCTTGGTCTCCGGTTAGGGGTTGGAATGACACGCTCGTGTGGGATCTCATATTCAAATTGGTGCGCTTTATTGATCAGTTCGATATATCGGACTTTCTTGTTTTTTCTTGCGTTGTAGACATGAACGCCATAAGAAAACTACGTAGCGAGGGTCTGCAAGTCCCCTCGGAAATCTTTTTCTGCAACAAGTATGTTAGCGAGCACCTGATTACGGCGCTTGGCAGAGCTATTCTTCGTGATCACCCGAGACAGGAAGTTATAGGGCTGCGCAGGGAGGACCTCGCTCACTTCGTGTTCGATAGGGACGAATATTTCTATCAGCCATTCAGGAATGAATGGAATCGGGAGACCCATATGGCAGAAGAGTCGAACAAGTTCTCTTACTGGCAGTTGGTTGATTCGATTACGGAAGGTCACATGAGGTTTACCCCTGGTATCCAAGCCGCTGACATGATGGCATGGAGCATTAATCGCGAGAATGTTGCGCAAGTTGGGCAGTACGGTACAGGATTGGCAACGATTATCAGAAATATTACCGCAGGCGCTTCCATGACCTGCGATGAAGCATTCATAAGACGATTTCTGGAGAGAGAAAATGAACGAGCGGAAGCGATTCGATCAGGCGATGAATACCATCCTCCGAGCCGATCCAAAAGCGGTGAAAATTGCGATGGAAGTGGAGAAGCAGGCTAACGCTGAAAAGCGGAAGGCTAAGAAGATGCCTTCCGCCGAGGGCCGCGCTGTTTCCGGTAGAAATTAGGCCTGCGTTTCCCCGACCTTGCCAGTCAGTTCGGCATAGGTGAGGCGCTTGCCGAGTACCTGAATCATGGCGAACTCGAAACGGTCTGCATCATTCAATGGGTTGTCTGAAGTGGCGCGAAGGTTATAACGGAATACCTGCTCTGCCACATAGCGGTCTAAATGATATGGCTCAACGGCAACATAGGTTCCATTCAGGCCGCGCCTCAGCAGAGACCAGAAGTTCTCGATTCCCTGAGTGTGGACTTCGCCGCGAACGTACTCTTCGATATGAGTAACAGTCTCATGCACGAAATCCCGAACCCGAAGTCCGTCATAGCTTGACGCATTATCGGTATAGACACGAGTCTTCCGCTCGATCTGGTCGAGGATTTCCTTCTGGAGAGTTTCCCGTTTCACATTGGGAACGACCTTCGCACGAACCTGCCGAGTATTGCGGTCAAGCATTCCAAACACTGCGGTCTTATGTTCGGCCTTCAGACCCTGTTTGAGGGCGATGCGGCGGGTGCGGTGCATGTTCTTGGCCTTGCCGCCGACGAAGGTCTCATCTATCTCGATAGGACCACTGTTACGGCCACCGATCTTGATGAGGCTTCCCTGACGCAGAGCTTCACGAATGCGGTGCAGCATGAACCATGCAGTCTTCTGGGTGACACCAAGGGAACGGGCGATTTCATAGCTGCTGACGCCATTCTTGGCGTTGGTGATGAGCCATACAGCGGGAAGCCACTTCTCAAGGCCCAGAGGCGAATCCTCAAAGATGGTTCCAACCTTGGCGGTGAACTGCCGCTTGGTATGCGCGCTCTTGCACTGCCACTTCCGCTGAGTCGCCAAGAAGGTCACATCGGTGCGGCCACAAGTGGGGCAAGTGACACCGTTAGGCCAGCGGCGATCTGCCATATATTTCAGGCAGTTATCGGCGTCTGCGAAGTAGATGATTGCTTCTTGGAGAGTGCGTGGCTGCTTCATGGAAACAGCATAGCGGAGGTAACTTGATTCGTCAAGTATATTATTGCCCTCCTGAATCTAAATTTCGCAACATAAACGCTGTCATCCTGAGGCGCAGCCGAAGGACCTCCTTTTTCTCGGCCGGATATTGCACTGAATCATGAATCAGGACTTTTTGATTCTTCCACTGCGAGCTTTTCATCCGGGCGGATGACTTGTTGAATTTCTTTTCCGCATATCTTCTGGAGTTTTGCCAGCAGATCTTTAGGATCGAAGCTGGATACATGATGGTCTTCCCCGCCGCAGGTTTCAAACCCTGTGGGAGAAATAAGGATGATCGGCACGTCGTTCCGTATTGCGCGCAAACGTTTGATCAGTTCTTCGCAAGGGAGACCTTCCACACGATCATCCATCACAACGCCGTCGACGGCGGGAAATCGTGTTAAAGCCTGAATTGCGTCCTGGGCAGAGTAGGCGGTAATGACATTGAGCTTTTCAGTTTCAATAACGAGCTTGCGCGTCGAAATACTTCCGGGGTATTCGTGGTCAATCACAAGAAAACAAGGGCGCATTTATATTTAGATGCTTTCAAGTGCCTGATGTGGATAGAAAAGCACTTCGATGATGATGAATTGGAAACAAAAAGAGAACCGGGGGGGCCCCAGATCTCAATTTTGAACCTTTGGGGTTCTGCGTCGATCACGACTTCGGCACAACCGTAATGGTCATCGAACTTGGATACTGCGCCGAGTGATGAATCGAAGTATGCGCCACTACAGATGTGATCTCGTCGTAGTTATTCCCGCCTGTATTTAGATTGCGGTCGAACCGCGGAAAATTCGATCCCGCAACTTCCAGCCGAATCCGATGACCCGCGGCAAACAGATTCGACGTGTCCATCGGCGTCAGAGTGACTTTGTACACCTTGCCTTTCTCCATCCAGACAGTATGGTCATCGCCATCGCGATAGCGCAGCCGTTGGATCGTCTCGTCAAGGTTGTATGCCGTTCCATCCGGAAGCACATCAATCAGCTTGGCAGTCACGTCAGTGTCCTTCACGTCGGCAGAGACATACAGCGTGACTGTGATCGGCCCGGATACTTCGACATCCTGCGCCAGGGGCTCCGAGGTGTAGACAAGAATGTCAGGCCGCTCCTCCATCTTTCGCTGGTCGAGCGCGCCGCCGTTGCCGGGAATCGTGTTCGCCGCGCAGCATACATTGCCGCCATAGCTCGGTGTCGGATGCATCGGGTCATAGGTGAACGTGTCCGGAGCGTCGGTCTTCGCCGCTCCCTTAGCCGTTCCGGAAAACGGCAGCAGGGAAGACGGTCCATTAGCCGAAGCCGGAGTCAACGCACCATCACCATGCAGGGTATTCGCATGCCCCTGACTCGTAAGCGCCAGCGTGACCGGCTTCGCTCCCTGCGGCGGCCATGTATCGGAGTGCTGCCATTTGTTCAGCCCCATCGTGTAGTACTGCACCTTCGGCATCTTTTCGAGCACGCCATTGTCCTGGCCCTTCAGGAAGCGATCAAACCACGCATAGGTGATCGCGTCATAATCCAGCCGCGCATCGCCCATGTCACGCTCGCCTACAACCGTATGCTCTGTTGCGCGCTTGTACTGGCAGTGCAGCGTCGGTGCGATGATGGCGTATTGCTGGTTCGCGGCATCGCCCTTCGCGTGCTCGCGAACAAAGTTATAAGCCGCAAGATTCGGCCCAATCGAAACGTCATACCAGGTCATCAGCCACAGGCCCGGGACATTGATTGGCATCGTGTCCGACTGCCATAGCCCTCCCTTGCGCCACGCCGGATCATTCGGCGTGCGCTCGATCATCGCTCCGCCGGTCGGGTTCGGCATTTTGTCGCTGAAGATGCCCCTGGGTCCGTCCACCGCAGCGATAATGTCCTTCTCAGGTAGGTGTTCAAATGCCTTCGCCCAGTCCACCGGAGGCATCTGCGGAGCCAGATCGAACATCTTCGATGCCTTAATCAGGTCCGCCTGCGATGTATCCGGCGGAAACATTGGCCGCACCTGGTTCTGCTCGCCGTAGAGCCAGTCGATGAACAGCATCTGCACTGCGCCGCCGCGATACCAGTTGCCCTGCTCGTTATACGGGCCGACTTTCCCCACGCCCGCGCCAAAGCTCTCCGGAATAATTGTGGTCAGCGCCTTATTGCCCAGCGAAGCCGCTGCCAGTTGCCACTCTGCTGTCGAGGAGCAACCAATTAGTCCAATCTTGCCATTCGACCACGGCTGTGACGACATCCAGTTAAACTGGTCATCCGCGTCTGTGAGCGGAGCCCCCAGAATGTCGTAATTTCCTTCAGAAAAGAAGTGCCCGCGCTCATTCATCTCCACCAGCACATAGCCGCGCTTCACGGCATCAAGCTCCATCGACATGTCGCGGTACGTGCCCAGCCGCACATCCCAGAAATTGAAGTTATAAGGCGTGCGGCTGAAGATGATGGGGTATTTCTTCGAGGTGTCCTTCGGGCGATAAATATCAGCCGCCATGCGCTTGCCGTCGCGCATCGGCACCATGACCTTCCGATCGATGATGGCAACGTCTTCCAACTCCTTCTCAATGCTTTCGCGCTTCTCGATGAGCGCCTTGCGCTGCTCCGGAGTAAGGTTTTGTTGTTGGCGTTGAGCAAAAACGGCAGGCGAAACGGCTACGAAAACAGCGATTGCTGCACAAAAATAGCGCATGCGTTTGAGAAAAGCCCCCAGGAAAAGATATCTTGCACAATATCAGAGAAGATCCACGTCATCCTATGGACGAGAATCTCCGCGATTTTTTCGCATGCGCTGTCGTTTTTGGGGCCGCCGAACAGCATCTTGACACGGCTGTTATAGTCAAAGTGGAAAGCAAAAGGCATGACCATGGGTCATGCCTTTTGCTTTCAAGGCTAATTTATTGAAAATAAACGATCTCCGTACAGAATCTCCGTTGTAAGCTGCTGAAAACAAACGATCTCCGTACAAACAGGGGGAGGGGGCCCCCCAATAATCAAGATATGCGGGGTGATCCCCGCTATCTTGTTGAAAACAATAAAGGCAGGGAGAAGGGTCTCTCTGCCTAACTGGTCGCATGCGGATCGATATCCAGCTTCGATCCGGTGCTCCATTCGGTCATAGGAGTAATAGTCCGGACAAGCGTATCGCGCTTCTTCCAGCTTCCGCGGATGTAGTCGCGGTTCATGGTGGCGATCACCTCCAACGGAATCTCTTTGGGGCAGGCTCCGGTGCACTCGCCTATGTTGGTGCAGCCGCCGAAGTCCTCAAGGTTCATCTGCGCGACCATGTTGATGGCGCGGTGATCCCGTTCCGGCTCGCCCTGTGGCAGAACGCTCAGGTGGGCAATCTTGGCTCCGGTAAACAGCGCAGCTGAGGCATTTGGACAGGCCGCGACGCAGGCTCCGCAACCGATGCAGGCGGCGGCATCCATGGCGCGATCGGCAATCTCCTTGCCGACGGGAATGTCATTCCCGTCAGGAGCATTGCCGGTGTTGACCGAAATGTATCCGCCCGAAGCAATGATGCGGTCAAAAGCGCGGCGGTCGACGACAAGGTCCTTGATCTCAGGAAAGGCCGCCGCTCGCCACGGCTCAAGCACCAATTCCTGACCGTCCTTGAAGTGGCGCATCGTAAGCTGGCAAACAGTAGTAGCAGGCATCGGGCCGTGAGCAACGCCGTTAATCATGAACCCGCATGAGCCGCAGATGCCTTCGCGGCAGTCGTGCTCGAAAGCAACCGGCTCCTCGCCGCGCTCGATCAGCGATTCATTCAGCACATCGAGGCATTCGAGCATGGACATCTCAGGATTGACGTTGTCCACCGGATAACTGACGAACCGGCCTTTGTCCTTTGGCCCCTTCTGACGCCAGATTTTCAGCGTTAATCTCATTTACTTGTAGCTCCTCTGGCTGGGATGAACGTAGTTGAACTCCAGCGGCTCCTTGTGCAGCTCTTCGCGATTGTCGGGTCCGCGATACTCCCATGCAGCAACGTAGGAAAAATGATCATCATCGCGCTGCGCTTCGCCGTCGGGCGTCTGATACTCTTCGCGGAAGTGGCCGCCGCATGATTCGTTGCGATGGAGAGCGTCGACGCACATCAACTCGCCCAACTCGAAGAAGTCGGCCACACGCCCGGCCTTTTCGAGGCTCTGGTTCAGGTCATCACCTGAGCCGGGAACATTGACGTTCTGCCAGTATTCTTCGCGGAGAGCGCGAATCTGGCCTATGGCTTTTTCGAGGCCCTGCGCTGTGCGCGACATGCCGCACTCGTCCCACATAATCTTGCCCAGCTCACGGTGGAAGGAATCGACAGTACGCTTGCCCTTAATCGAGAGAAGCTTCTGGATTGTCTGCTGTACGCAGGCCACGGTGTTGCGGACTTCCTCGTTCGATGTCTCAACCTTACCCAGCCTTGTTGAAGCAAGATAATTACCAATCGTGTAGGGAATGACGAAGTAGCCGTCGGAGAGGCCCTGCATCAGCGCGCTTGCGCCCAGACGATTCGCGCCGTGGTCGGAGAAGTTTGCCTCGCCGAGAACGAAGAGCCCGGGAATCGTGCTTTGCAGGTGATAGTCCACCCACAGACCGCCCATGGTGTAGTGGATGGCCGGATAGATGCGCATCGGGACCTTATAGGGGTCTTCGTCGGTGATGCGCTGGTACATGTCGAAGAGGTTGCCGTAGCGTTCGCGGATAGTCTGCTCGCCGAGCCGGCGGATGGCGTCGGCGAAGTCGAGATAGACGCCAAGTCCGGTTTCGCCTATGCCGCGGCCCTCATCGCAGACATACTTTGCGTTGCGCGAAGCCACATCACGCGGCACAAGATTGCCAAAGCTGGGATAGCGCCGCTCGAGGTAATAATCGCGCTCTGCCTCGGGAATCTGGTTTGGTGGACGTTTGTCGCCCTTCTTCAGAGGCACCCAGATGCGTCCATCGTTACGCAGCGACTCGGACATGAGCGTCAGCTTGGATTGGTAGTCACCGGAGACGGGAATGCAGGTAGGGTGAATCTGCGTATAGCAGGGATTAGCGAATAAAGCTCCGCGCTTGTGCGCGCGCCAGCTTGCCGTGACGTTCGATCCTTTGGCATTGGTGGACAGGTAATAGACGTTGCCGTATCCGCCGCTGGCAAGAATTACCGCATCGGCGATATGCGTGTCGATCTCGCCCGTGACCAGGTTGCGTGTAACGATTCCGCGAGCTTTGCCATCGATCACGATGAGGTCGAGCATTTCGGTGCGCGGATACATCTTTACTGTGCCGGACTGCACCTGCCGCTCCAGCGCCTGGTATGCGCCGAGAAGAAGCTGCTGGCCTGTCTGTCCGCGCGCATAGAAGGTACGCGAAACCTGCGCGCCGCCAAAAGAGCGATTGGTCAGCGTGCCGCCGTATTCGCGGGCGAAGGGAACACCCTGCGCTACGCATTGGTCAATAATATTTACGCTGATCTGCGCGAGTCGGTAGACGTTGGCTTCGCGCGCGCGAAAGTCGCCGCCTTTTACTGTGTCGTAGAAGAGCCTGTAAACGCTGTCGCCGTCATTCTGGTAATTCTTTGCCGCGTTAATGCCGCCCTGTGCGGCGATAGAGTGCGCACGGCGGGGCGAATCCTGAAAACAGAAGCAGCGGATGTTGTAGCCCAGCTCGCCCAGCGTAGCTGCAGCCGATGCGCCGGCAAGTCCGGAGCCGACAACGATAATGGTGTGCTTGCGCTTGTTTGCCGGATTTACCAGCTTCAGCTCGAATTTCGTCTTGTCCCACGCCTGCTCAATCGGGCCGGAAGGTGTTCTTGAATCGAGTTTCATTTACTTTACGATCCCCAGCAAAACGCTAATCGGAATTGAGATATAACCAAGCACAATCACAATGGCAATGACTGCTGCCGCGCTTTTCAGGATGGGCGTGTGCCGCGGATGGTTGAAGCCGACCGACTGGAACATACTCCAGATACCGTGCCGCAGATGCAGACCAAGCAGGCAGACCGAGAAGATGTACCAGACCGAGACCCACCACACGCTGAATCCGGCGACCACATTGTGGTAAATATCACCTTCAATGAATTGCGATTCCGGATGAATGTATCCCGCGGTGAACTGCAGCAGATGGAAGATGACAAAGGCCAGCACGATCGGTCCTGACCAATACATCGTCCGGGAAGCATAAGAGGAGGCGATGGCTTCCTTGCGAGAATATCCAACCGGACGCGCGCGCTTTTTGCGTAAAGCCAGCTGTACCGTGGCCGTGATGTGCAATATCACCGAGATGATCAGGACAATGCGCACGGGCCAGAGCAACTCGCCGATGCTGTGCAGAAAACGCCCGTAGGAGTTCAGTTTTTCCGGGCCTTCGAAGATCTGCAGGTTTCCGGCCAGATGCCCGATGATGAAGAGGAACATGATCGCGCCGGTGACTGCCATCACTACCTTCTTGCCGTTTGTCGACCCCCAGAAGGTGGCCGCCGGGTTGCGCCGCAGACTGATCGCAGTAGTGCTCATGCGCGTTTTCCAACCTTATGATTCATTGCTGTTTCCTTGTACTACTCAAAGCTCATTGGCGTGGCGCAGTCTATCCATTGCCTTTAATTGGCGAATCGAACAGCAAGATTCACGATGTGGTGCGCGCCGCGGTAAGGGCTCCGTCGCATACGGACAGGAGACGCTGAAATACGGTTGAATACAGAGAGAAGTCACCTTCTATTATTGGTGCTCGCAACAACGACCGTCAAGAAAGCCGGCGTGTTTCTTGACAGATGCCCGTATGGATACTCGGCTTTCAATACTTCTGAGATTCTCCCTCCCACTGGTTGTCAGAATGACAGGCCCAGTGCGAAATGCGAAGATTGGCGCAGCCTTTCCAGCAATGCTGCAAAGGCTTTTCCGCGGTGACTCAGCGACTGCTTTGTGACGAGATCAATCTCGGCCATCGTTTTGCACAGCGACGGCAGGTAGAAGAGGGGATCGTAGCCGAATCCGCCGGTGCCCCGCGGTTCCGACAGGATCTCCCCCTCGACTGAGCCATCTGCGGTTGTCAGTATTTCCTGATTATGGGCCGCGGCAATGACGCAGCGGTATCGCGCTGTTCTACTTTCTGCCTGGTGGGATGCAAGCCGTTGCAGGAGATATAAATTATTTCGCGTATCTATATCCGTAACTGCATCCGGAGCAAATCCGGCATCCTCAGCAAACCGCGCCGACCGAACCCCAGGCTCGCCGCACAGCGCGTCTACTTCCAGGCCTGAATCGTCTGCAATAACGACATGACCAGGCGCGAAACCGCTGTAATAGACCGCCTTGAGCCGCGCATTTGCCTCAAATGTAAGCCCATCCTCCACCGGAGCAGGAATATTCTGAAGGCCCGGCAGCGGAACCACATCGAATTGAAAAATCTGAGCTGCAACAGCAAAATCGCGCAGCTTGCCCGGATTGCTGCTGGCAATATAAAGGGTCTGATCCATGGATACAGGGTACAGGGCACAGCGCACGGGACTGATGTGCAATTCGACAGACTGATCCCTGTTCTTGACAATTTCTTCACGCTCGTTAACTTCTGCAATCTGTTTTTGCTGTGATAGGGTGTTTGCAATCCGAGAAGGATGGGCCAACAAGCAATGATCTGGAACGATGTGAAATACGCGTTGCGGCAGCTGATAAAAACCCCGGGATTTACGCTGACTGCTGTGCTCACGCTGGCGCTCGGCATTGGCGTCAATGCTGCTATGTTTTCCGTCATCGATCAGGTGCTGCTGCGTCCGCTGCCTTACAAAAACGCCGAGCGTCTGGTGCGCTTCGGGGGACAATCGCAGGAGGGCAAGGATTTCTCCTCTACGTCCTTCCCTGATGCACAGGATTTTGCCACCCGCAGCCACTCCCTGCAGGGCGTTATCTATTACACGTTCAAATTTTCATCTCTAAGTGGAACAGATGTGCCGAAGCTCACGCCCCAGGTGTTGAGCAGCCCGAATATCTTTGACATTCTCGGCGTGCGCCCGATGCTGGGGCGTACCTTTATCGAAGACGACGCAAAGCCCGGCAGGAATAATGTTCTTGTTCTGAGTTACGGCATCTGGAAGGACCGGTTCCATAGCGATACCGGTGTGATTGGCCGCACCGTAAAGATCAACAACGATCCATACACCATCATTGGTGTTTTGCCGCTAGGCATGGGCTTTCCCGGCGATAACCCTGATGGCATGCTTTACGCTCCGCTTGATGTCGGCAACGATGCTGATCATGAGCGCGGCAATGCCAGCCTGGCCCTTGTTGGCTTGCTCCGCCCCGGAGTTCAACCTGCGCAGGCGCAGGTTGAGCTGAACGGCATTCGCCAGCAATTGCTGAAAGAATATCCAAAAGAAGAATCGAAGGAGCCCATTCGCGTTATTCCATATCGGGATTCGCTCACCACGAATGTCCGTCCCGCGCTCCGCGCTCTGAGCTTTGCCGTCATTGCTGTCTGGCTGATTGCCTGCGCCAATGTTGCCGGCCTGATGCTGACGCGCGCCAACAGCCGTCGCAGAGAAATTGCTATTCGCACTGCGCTTGGTGCCATGAGGCTAAGGCTGGTGCAGCAGTTCTTTACAGAGTGTCTGCTGCTTGCTGTGGCCGGCGGAATTGCCGGCCTGGGCATTGCCGCTGTGATTCTTCGCGTTCTTCGCCACTATCTCGCAACCAAGGTCATGTTCGGCGAGAACATCCATATCAACGGATGGGTCTGCGTCTATCTGCTGCTTGCCTCTTGTCTTTCTGCTGTTTTCTTCGGATTGCTTCCAGCCTGGGTCTCAGCGAATGCGCCGGCACAGGAAGGACTACGCGACAACACTGCCGCGACAGGGACAAGCAAGCGGCAAACTTTCTGGCGCGATGCGCTGGTTGTTGGTGAGATCACACTGACGCTGGCTCTGCTGGTAGCCGCAGGGTTGATGATACGGACCTTGTTCCTGCTGCAACATGCGCGTTTGGGCTTTGTGCCGGAGAACGTCGTGACCGGAATGATGTTTATGCCGACACACGGAAACGGCGTCTTTGGATTGGAAACCGATCCCGAAAAGATACCCGATCTGGTCCAGACTTTCTATACGCCGCTCATCGATAAGCTGGCACACACACCTGGCATCATCAGCGTTGGCCTATCTACGGTAAGACCCATGCAGCCGAACTGGGCGTTCTCCGGTGGCATATGGATACACGGACATCCGAAACCGGATGCAGCCAGTGAGCAGCATGCTGCTTTTCGAGCGATGAGTCCGGGATACTTCAACACCTTCCGCGTTCGGTTATTAAAAGGCCGTCTATTCACTGCTCAGGACACGCCGGATTCTCCGCTGGTTGCGGTCGTGAATCAGGCTTTTGTCAAAATGGTTTTTCCGAATGACAATCCCATCGGCAAACAACTCAGCATCAGTGATAAGGACACAAACGGTCCGAGAGGCTGGGCGACCATTGTCGGGGTAACTGATGATGTCCGCCAGCTTTCTGCCGGAGAAAACTCGCTTCCGGAAATGGATCTGGACCTGATGCAGTTTACGCGCAAAGATGAGCTTTATCCGATCATTGCTTCGTTCATTATGAATGTTTCCGTTAGAAACCATCTGTCTACTGATGCCACGGTAAAAGCCATTGAAAATACCGTCCATCAGCTTCAGCCGGATATTGCCTTCGACGATCTCAGGCCGATGACCCAAATCGTAGACGACTCAATGGGTAACCAAACCCTTGCTGCCCGGCTGCTGGGAATCTTCGGTCTGGCAGCCCTGGCTATTGCCGTTGCCGGAATTTACGGTCTGCTGTCTTACTCGGTAAGCCAGCGAACCCGCGAATTTGGCGTAAGACTGGCTCTGGGTTCACCGCAGGGTAAAGTGCTCTGGCTGGTGCTGCGCCATGCGCTCGTGCTGCTGGCCATCGGAGTGGCTGCCGGAATTGCCATTGCCGTTGCTGCCAGCGGAGTCATGCGCTCCTTCATCTATGGCTTCCACGGATATGACATCTTTACGGTCTTCGCCGTGGCCGCCATCCTTGCGCTCTGCGGACTCGCCGGCAGCTACATTCCAGCGAGACGAGCTGCGGCCGTGAACCCCATCGAGGCCCTACGCACAGAATAGCCATGCAGAAAACATTGATAGCTGGACTGCTTGCATACATCGCCTTCAGTTTTTCAGTGACTGCGCAAACAACAAACGTTCCGATCACCGCCAAAGAAGCCATCCAGCGCATTGTCGCTGCTACCGGAGCAGCGCCGCCGCCCAACACCGTTGATACGATCAAAGCTGGTGATCCGAACACGGTTGTCACCGGCGTTGCGACAACCTTCCTCGACACCTATCAGGTCCTTGAAAAGGCAGTTGCCGATCACAAAAACTTCATCATCACACACGAGCCGACATTCTATAACCATCCGGACGACATGACTGTGCTCGGCGATGACCCCGTGCAGGTGCAGAAGCTCGCCTACATCAAGGAGCATCACCTCGTCGTCTGGCGTTTTCACGACACTTGGCACCTCCGCCATCCCGACGGCATCCTCGAAGGAGTCATCAACGAGTTCGGCTGGAAGCCTTATCAGAGCAGCTCCGACCAGCATCTCTTCACACTGCCGCAAACGACCGTAGCTCAGCTGGCCGCAACGCTTCGCAAGAAGACAAATGCCCGCATCATCCGCGTCATCGGCGACCCTGATATGTCTGTCACGCATATAGCGCTGCTGCCTGGAGCCGCCGGACTCACGCGCCAGGTGAAATTGCTCGAACGCGACGATGTGCAGGTGCTTGTCGCCGGTGAAGCCTCAGAATGGGAAACGGTAGAATACGCGCGCGACGCAGCCGCGCAAGGAAGACACAAGGCCCTCATCCTGCTTGGTCATGAAACATCAGAAGAAGCAGGAATGCGCTATTGCGCCGAATGGCTGAAAAACGTGCTTCCCGGAGTGCCTGTCGAATACATCCGCGCCGGCGAGCCATACTGGATGCCTGAATCAACGGTTATCGCGAAATAGGGCATCTTTTGCTGATCGATGACAAAGCAGGTCCTTCGACTGCACGCTTCGCGCTCCGCTCAGGATGTCAAATTTAAAGGTTGCAGGCTTTTCTACTCGGAAATCTCAGTTCGTACCTGGACCTCATAAGTCTGCGTCCGAAGCTGTAATAGCAGCATCACCACTCCTGCTATCAATGGCACGGCTA
>Ga0209581_1003356_pt1 | contig 13877 bp, 8 predicted proteins | sample Coa_R2_FD_187160 | JGI IMG/M metagenome (GOLD analysis project Ga0209581, IMG submission 187160) | Surface soil microbial communities from Centralia Pennsylvania, which are recovering from an underground coalmine fire - Coalmine... | ecosystem: Environmental > Terrestrial > Soil > Unclassified ...
GCGATGTAGGGGTTGTTGAACTTCTCGGTGTATTCCGCGATCAGCTCTTTGCGCCGCTGTTCGGGATCGGCGGCCTGCTCGATCTCGTTGCGGAAGAGAATGTTGACCGCGCCCTCGGGTCCCATGACGGCGATTTCGGCGGTGGGCCAGGCGTAGTTAATATCGCCGCGCACGTGCTTGCTGCTCATCACGTCATACGCGCCGCCGTAAGCCTTGCGAGTGATCACGGTAATCTTCGGCACGGTGGCCTCGCAGTAGGCGTAGAGGAGCTTGGCGCCGTGGCGAATGATTCCGTTATGCTCCTGCGCCACGCCGGGCAGAAAGCCGGGCACGTCCACAAAGGTGAGCAGGGGAATATTGAAGCAGTCGCAGAAGCGTACAAAACGCGCGGCCTTATCGGAAGAGTTGATATCCAGCACGCCCGCCAGTGCGCCCGGCTGCTGCGCCACAATGCCGACCGCGCGTCCATCCATGCGCGCGAACCCGATGATGATATTGCGGGCGAAGTACTCCTGCACCTCGAAGAAGTCGTTGTCATCGACGATATACTCGATGACCTTCTTCATATCGTAGGGTTTGTTGGGGTTATCAGGCACGATCGTGTCGAGGGCCGCTTCGGCGCGCGTGGGCGAGTCTTTGGGGACGATGCGCGGCGCGTCTTCCAGGTTATTCGAGGGCAGGTAGCTCATCAACTGGCGAATCATGCGGATACAGTCCGGCTCGCTGGGACAGGCGAAGTGGGCCACGCCGCTGACGGCGTTGTGGACCATCGCACCGCCCAGCTCCTCGAAAGTGACATCTTCGTGCGTGACCGTTTTGAGAACGTCGGGGCCGGTGACGAACATATGGCTGGTATTCTCGACCATAAAGATAAAGTCGGTGAGAGCGGGCGAATAGACCGCGCCGCCGGCTGCCGGTCCCATGATCGCCGAAATTTGCGGAACCACGCCGGAGGCCAGGGTGTTGCGCAAGAAAATATCGGCGTATGCGCCCAGGCTGACCACGCCCTCCTGGATGCGCGCTCCGCCGCCGTCGTTCAGACCGATGATGGGCGCGCCGTTGCGCATAGCGAGGTCCATGATCTTGCAAATTTTCTCAGAATTAGCCTCGCTCATTGAGCCGCCGAAGACCGTGAAGTCCTGGGAGAAGACGTAGACCAGGCGTCCGTCGATCTTGCCATAGCCGGTGACGACGCCATCGCCGAGAATCTTCTGCTCATCCAGGCCGAAATCGCTGGCGCGATGGGTGACAAACATATCGAGTTCGTTGAAACTGCCTGGATCGAGCAAGAGATCGAGCCGCTCGCGGGCCGTCAACTTGCCCTTCTTGTGCTGGCTCTCGATACGCTTTGGTCCCCCGCCCAGCTTCGCCTGTTCTTTCAATTGCTGAAGTTCTGCCAGCTTCTCTGCCGCGCTTTTCAAACCTGCCGAATCCTGCGGTGTGCGTTCACCTGTGGTCATTGTTCATAACTCCCTGTGGTTTTTTAGCGTTTCTTCAGTATCATATCACAGGCGGGTCGAAATCCTCTCCGGCCAGGGAAAGAAGGCGCTCCGGCTCAGCCGTACATGTTTGGCCCGTCCTCGCCCTACGCGCCTCAAAGGTTTGCACCTGCCAACCCGAATCCCGTGTATGGCGCGCTGATGCAACCCGGGCAAACGATGCAACCGGGCTTGCAAGGGTTTTCCGATTACCCCGAAAGTGATTTCGGCTGTCTTGTGGCTGCATGCCGCCGGTTTCTCCCCATAGTATCATTACTTTTCACCTCTTGCTCTTCTCTTGCGTCAGAATTAAAGCATGGGCAATAATTGTTCAGTAGGAAAAAGTAGAGAACATCAGGGCGAGAGCATGTTTTGCATTTCTGATCCCCGCAGGCAGCTCTCATACTGACAAAAGGTGTCAGGAAAGATAGATATACTCTGAGCGAAATATACTTCTAGAAAGGCATGCCAACTATGGCCAGCAACGGACACACCAGGCGACCGCCACATATCTCTTCAGAAAGGCCCCGGAGCGGGCAAGAGGAAGAGAAGTTTCAACTCAGGAAAGTATTTCTGGCCTTTACCGAATTGCCCAGAGTAATGCGCCTGGTCTGGTCCACCAGTGCGCCCTTAACAGTCGCGCTCGCACTGCTCAGCCTGGTTGGGGGATTTTTGCCGGCGGCGAGCGTGTGGATTAGCGGCGGCGTCTTACAGAGCGTTTTCGAGGCTGCGTTCAGCCACGCTCACGATCTCACCGAGGTCTGGCTGTATGTTAGCGCACAATTAATTGTAGGGCTGCTGCAAAGTCTGACGAGCACGCTCACTAATATCGCGCAGCAACTCTTGCAGGAACGTGTGGGGAATCGGGTGCAGCTTATGATTCTGGAGAAGGCAAACACGCTCGATCTCGCATTTTTTGAAGATCCTGAGTTCTACGACAAGCTGCGCAACGCGTCCGACGAATCAACGTATAAGCCGATGCAGATGGTTTCGCAGGTCTTTACATTTATCAGAACGCTGACGACGCTTTTCTCCATGCTATCGATCCTCTTGCAACTGGCCTGGTGGCTGGCCCTGATTGCCCTGGCGCTGCCCATCCCATCCTTTATCTCTAGTTCTCGCTATGGCTGGCGAGGCTACCAGAAGATGCGCCGCGAGTCGCCCATGCGTCGCATCATGCTCTACCTCAACCGCCTGATGACGGTCGATACCTACAACAAAGAGATCAAGCTTTTCAGCCTGGGGCCCTATTTTATCAAGCAATATGGAGAGCTAGCGAAGGAATTTTATGAAGAGAACAAGAAGATTGTGATCGGGCGCTACCTGGCCGGATTTGGCTGGGGCAGCCTCTCAACCCTGGCCAATTCTGCAATATACATCTACGTGGCTTTTCAAGCAGTCACCGGTCGCATAAAGATCGCCGGCCTGACCAGGTTTACCCAGGCCGTGATGCAAGTTGGATCAAGCTTTCAGGGAGTTCTCGATGGTCTCTCCAGCATTTACGAAAATAATCTCTTCGTCAGCACGCTCTACGAATTTTTAGAATATCAGCCGCGCATCGTCTCGCCCAAGGAGCCGGTTGCGCTCCAGCTTGATCCCGCCACGCCCGGTCTGAGCATTGAATTTCGCGATGTCAGCTTCACCTATCCCGGCAAAGATCCCGCTACCCAGGCCGCGCTGCGCCACGTGAGCTTTACGATCCGCGCCGGCGAGGCGGTCGCGCTGGTCGGACGCAACGGCGCGGGCAAGACAACGATCGTCAAGTTGCTGACGCGGCTCTACGATCCCGATGAGGGACAGATTCTGGTCGGAGGCCGCGATATCCGCGAGTACGACATCAACGATTTGCGGCGCGTGATCGGCGTGATTTTCCAGGATTACGTAACCTACTATATGAGCGCGCGCGAGAACATCGGTGTGGGTAGGATCGACGATATCGAAGATATGGAACTGGTGGAGCGGGCCGCGTGGAAGAGTGGAGCCAACGCGGTGATCACAAAACTGCCGGATGGCTACCAGACCATGCTGGGCCGCTGGTTCAAGGATGGCTTCCAACTCAGCGGCGGCGAGTGGCAGAAGGTTGCCCTGGCCCGCGCCTTCATGCGGGACGCGCCGATCCTCATTCTCGACGAGCCGACCAGTTCGCTCGACGCCCAGGCCGAGTACGAGATCTTCACCAAGTTTCGCCTGCTCACCGAGGGCAAGACCGCCGTCTTTATCAGCCATCGCTTCAGCACCGTGCGCCTGGCCGACCGCATCTTCGTCATCGAGAACGGCGTGTTGCAAGAGAGCGGCTCCCACCACGAACTGATCGCGCTCAATGGGCGCTACGCCGAGCTTTTCAACATCCAGGCCGAGGCATATCGCTGAAGTAACGAACTGTTTTTATGCAGTAAAATCAAGGGCCAAATATGAGTATTGCAATTGACGGGAATCTATGGTAAACTCGTTGCATGCCTGGTTTTTGCCTGGCCAATAAAATATAATCATGTTGGGGGTATTGATTGATGACAAACGATGAGATGCGCGCGATGTTTCGGGAAGAGCTTGGCGGGGTAGTGGTTCTTCTAAAAGATGAGATGCGGGAAGAGATGGGAAGCTTCAAGAGTGTGGTGCTTGAAGAAGTGGCACACATAAATCAGCGCATTGATCAGGTAGATCAGCGTATTGATCGGGTAGATCAGCGTATTGATCAGGTGCAAAAGAGCGTATTGGAGGTAAAAGGAAATGTAGCGATGTTGGATCAGAAGGTGGATATACTGGAACAGAAAGTGAGTTTGCTGGACCAGAAGGTGGACGTATTAGAACAGAAAGTGAGCGTGCTGGATCAGAGAGTTGTTATTTTGGATCAAAGAGTCACTCAATGTGCTAATGTCCTTGATGAGGTAACAGTAAAAATTGCTGAAATGCAACAGAGCTTTTACAACCTGGAAAATAAGATGGATCCTTTCAGAAAGAAGCGAAGAAGGATAATCAAGCGCTCATCCAGCAAATTGTTGAAGTGAATCGCCGTTTGGATGCCCACATAGCTACTCCCTGGGACAAGGCTCATCCCAGTCCTGGGACTGCTGCTTGAGCCTCTGGCCAGAGGAGAAAAACGCTCACCAAAAGCCGCCGGTGTTCCGAATGAGGACGCCGGCGGCTTTTGGTTCTGCTTTGCCCAAAGTTGGCAAAGAGGATGAAGTTGCCGCCGGTATGGCTCAATTTTTCATTCTGCCCTCGATGTCGTACAATGCCAGAGAACAACCGGCAGAATAAGCAGCACAAGCAGGGAATAGAAAATATTTCCGGGAGAACATCTATGACAGAGACACAGGACGCAGCGGGAGCCGCGATGCAGTATACACATACCAATCGTTTGATTCACGAAACCAGTCCCTATCTTTTGCAGCACGCGCATAATCCGGTCGACTGGTATCCCTGGGGCGAGGAGGCGTTGCAGAAGGCGAGGAGCGAGGATAAGCCGATTCTATTGAGCGTGGGCTACTCGGCCTGCCACTGGTGCCACGTCATGGAGCGCGAGTCGTTCGAGAACGAGGAGATCGCGGCGATCATGAACGAGCATTTTGTCTCGATCAAGGTGGATCGCGAGGAACGCCCGGACATCGACGGCATTTATATGCAGGCGGTGCAGGCGCTGACGCGTCAGGGCGGCTGGCCTATGACCGTTTTCCTGACGCCCGATGGTCGCCCGTTCTATGGGGGAACCTATTTTCCTCCCAGGGATCGTCACTATGGCAGCCAGACGTTGCCCGGCTTTCCGCGCATTCTGCTGACGATGGCCGAGCTGTATAAGACGCGCCGCGCGGAGGTTGAGGAGCAGGCTGAAGAGCTGGCGAACTATCTCCGCCAGCACAGCAGCGCTCCGCTGCGCTCTCTGCGCGGCCTACCCGAACTTGAGCAGGTGAAGCTGGAAGTGTTGACGGGCGCGGGCCGCGAGCTGGCGGACGATTTCGACCCGGTGCAAGGTGGTTTTGGCGGTGCGCCGAAGTTTCCCAACACGATGTCGCTGGAGTTTCTGCTGCGCCTGCACCTGCACCGTCAGCGCGGCGAAATAAGCGACACGATAAGTCCCGCCGAACTGGAGATCGTCGAGACGACGCTCAAGCGCATGGCTCATGGCGGCATCTACGATCAACTGGGCGGCGGCTTCCATCGCTATTCGGTCGATGCCGAGTGGTTGGTGCCTCATTTTGAAAAGATGCTCTACGATAATGCCCTGCTCAGCCGCCTCTATCTGCACGCGCACCTGGTCACGGGCCAGGCTTTCTATGCGCGCGTTGCAACTCAGACGCTCGATTACGTCGTGCGCGAGATGACCGCGCCGGAGGGCGGCTTCTACTCGACGCAGGACGCTGATAGCGAGGGCGAGGAGGGCAAGTTCTTCCTCTGGACACCCGCCGAAGTGGAGTCTCTGCTGTCACCGGAGGATGCGCGGCTGTTTATGCTCTACTACGATGTGAGCGAGCGCGGCAATTTCGAGGGCAAGAATATTCTGCACGTGGCGAAGAAGGCTTCGGTGATTGCTGAGAGCGCGGGGGTGAGCGAGGAGGAGCTCAAGGCGGCTTTGCAGCGGGGACGAAGCGCGCTCTTTGCGGCGCGCGAAAAGCGGGTCAAGCCGGGCCGTGACGAGAAAATTCTGACCTCCTGGAACGGCCTGATGCTACGCAGCTTCGCCGAGGCTGCGCGCTATCTGCGGCGAACCGACTATCTCCAGGTGGCGCGGCGCAACGCCGAGTTTCTCCTGCGCGAGCTCACGCGCGATGGACGCCTGCTGCGCACCTGGAAGGATGGGCACGCTCACCTCAACGGCTACCTGGAGGACTATATGTTCCTGGCCGATGGCCTGCTGGCTCTGTACGAGGCCGACTTTGATCCGCGCTGGTTCCGCGAGGCGCGCCGTTTGGTGGACGAGGCGATCCGCCTCTTTGCCGATGAGCAGAACGGCGGCTTTTTCGACACCGGCAGCGACCATGAGACGCTGCTCAGCCGCCCCAAAGATATTATGGACAACGCTACGCCCGCCGGCAACAGTGTGGCCGCGGAGGTGCTGCTGCGCCTGGCCGCCTGGACCGGCGAGCAGGAGTATCGCAAACGGGCCGATGACTATCTAAGCTCGCTCAGCGAGGTTATGGTCAAACATCCCCAGGCTTTCGGACACGCCCTGGGCGCGCTGGACTTCGCGCTCTCGCCCGCTCGCGAGATTGCCATCGTCGGCAGCCCGCCGGGCACAGACAGTCTGCTGGCCGCAGTCAACGAGCGCTATTTGCCTAACAGCGTCCTGGCCTGCGCCTCACCAGATAATCCTGAGGCTGCGCGACTCATTCCCCTGCTCGCCGATCGACCGCTCAAGGATGGTCAGCCATGCGCCTACGTCTGCCAGAACTTCGCCTGTCAGGCGCCGGTGACGGGCGTTGAGGAATTGGTGAAGCTGCTATAGCTTTAGCATTTCGCACAGTTGCCGGCACCTATGAGCTGAAGAGGCGCGGATAGAACAAACTTGAGCGAGCGCCGACCCGAACCGTTGGCGCTCGCTCTCTTCGTCTTTCTTCTGGCCGGCTTTTATTCTTGCGGCGCCTGCGGCGGTATACGCTCTTGCGGCGCGTATTGCGCCGCCTGTGATCCCTGCGGCGGCATGTAGTGCTGCGGAGTGGGAGGATATTGCTGTGGCGGCACAGGCGGCGTCGATGAATAGAGCATGGGCGCCGCCGGGGCCGTGTTCTTGAATGTCCTGCTCAGAATATCCTCTACCATGCGCGCGTTGGGAATGCCCACCAGCTTCTCCACAATTGTAATCGTGCGAAATCCTCGCTGAACCTGGCGCATTTTGCCATAGCTCACATCGCCCCAGCCACCACCGGTTTCGATGCGGTTAATTGGCCCGATATCATTGGCTCTATAAGAGTTTATGAAAAATTGCCCCGGCGTGGTTGTTATGACGATAACGCGCTCATTGGTAATGCCGTAAACGGTATTTCTGAGATTGGCAACGGAACGCATATGCTGGCGATAGAACTGCGAGAGCCGGTAAAGATACACGCCAAGCAAAATGATGCTGGTGATAAAGAGAATCACTGTCGTCGATTCTATTCCGCCAAATGCGCTCTCTTCGCGGAAGAGTTGAATGTCAAAGATAATCAGGCCAACCATCACAAACGCCAGGATGCTATAGATTACGATATTAGTAATGAATACACCAGAGGCGTTCCCGGTCCTGGCCCTGTGCTTGGGGTCCGGCTTGCCCCACCATAATAGCTGCTCGCCCGGTTTGAGTTCGTGCTGGAGATAGGGATCAACCATCATAGGTTCTGACTGCATGCTATGCCTCCTGCGAATATCGGTCTCTCTGTTCTGCGCTCTATCTTAGCATAGAAGTATGTCGGTGAATAGCTTGTTCTCATAAGTACTGTAAAAGGTGCAATGACGCGCCAGTACATTGATATCGTACAACGTTCATATGAACGGGCGCGAAGAAAGCCGGGGAATCTGTGCTATACTAACCTATACGTATGCAAGTAACTCAAGAGAATTGCCCAGGGAGGTCCCAGCATGGATTTTACGTTTTCAGAGAAAGTCACTACCCTTCGCCAGCAACTCAGCGATTTCATGGATCGCTATATCTATCCTAACCAGCAAACCTACCGCGACCAGCTTGCAGCGTCTCCCGATCCCCATCACCATGCCGAGATCGTTGACGAACTCAAGGAGAAGGCGCGGGCGCAGGGCCTGTGGAATCTCTTCCTGCCGGATAAAGAGTATGGAGCCGGTTTAACCAACCTGGAGTACGCGCCATTAGCCGAGCTGATGGGTCGCGTCGGCTGGTCCTCCGAAGTTTTTAACTGTGCCGCGCCCGATACCGGCAATATGGAGATTCTCGCGCAATTTGGCACCGAGGAACAGAAAGAGCAGTGGTTGGAGCCGCTGCTGAACGGCGAGATCCGCTCGGCCTTTGCCATGACCGAGCCGGCGGTTGCCAGTTCCGACGCCACGAATATCCAGCTTTCGATTACCCGCGAAGGCGACGAGTACGTTCTCAACGGGCGCAAGTGGTGGATCTCCGGCGCCGCGCGTCCGCGCTGCAAGATCTTTATCGTCATGGGCAAGACCGATCCGCACAATCCCGATCGCCATCGCCAGCAGAGCATGATCCTTGTGCCGCGCGACACGCCCGGCGTGACCATTGTGCGCAGCCTGCCGGTGATGGGCTATATGGACAACGAGAGCCACTGCGAGGTGCTGTTCGAGAATGTACGCGTGCCGGCCACGAATCTACTGGGCGAAGAGGGCAGCGGCTTCGCCATTGCCCAGGCGCGCCTGGGACCGGGCCGCATCCATCACTGCATGCGCTCAATCGGCGCGGCCTCCTATGCGCTTGAATTGATGTGCCAGCGCGCGAGCAGCCGCGTGGCCTTTGGCAAGCCCCTGGCGGAGCAGGGCGTGATCCGGGAGTGGATTGCAACCTCCTATATAGAGATTGAGCAGGCGCGCCTGCTGACGCTCAAAACTGCCTGGATGATGGATACGCTGGGCAAGAAGGCAGCGCAGCAGGAGATCGCTATGATCAAGGTTGTGGTTCCTGAGATGCTGACCAACGTGGTCAATCGCGCTATGCAGGTCTTCGGCGCGGCGGGCGTGAGCAACGATTTCCCCCTGGCCTCGATGTGGGCGCACGGGCGCACCATGCATATTGTGGACGGACCCGACGAGGTGCATAAACGAGCAATCGCGCGCACGCTCCTGCGCCAGTATCAAAAGTAAGAAAACAGGGCGGCGCATCTATTGAAGCGCGTCCTTGCCAGAGTTCCGGCCTATCTCTTCGGCATACTATACGACACAGAAGCAAAAAAGAACGAGCGGGGAGTTTTTCGGCATGGATAACGACACGATAGAAGTACGAGCGGGCGAGCAACTGGACTGGCCGAAGATCGAGCAATATTTGCGCGCGCATATCGCCGGCATCGGGTCCGGCACATTAGAGGCGCGCCAGTTTCCCACCGGCGCCTCTAACCTGACCTATTTGATCTCCATCGGCTCCTGGGAGGCCGTTTTGCGCCGTCCGCCGTTCGGTCCGGTCGCACCCAAAGCGCACGACATGGGGCGCGAGTCAGGTCTGCTGGAGCGCATCAATCCCGTTTTTCCGCCTGCGCCGCGCCCGTATCTCTTCTGCGAAGATCTGGAGGTCATGGGCGTGCCGTTCTACGTCATGGAGCGGCGGCGGGGATTTGTCTTCAACGATACATTCCCGCCAGGCGTGGAGGCGACGCCCGAGCTCTGCCGACGCATCGCAGAGGCGGTGGTGGATACGCTGGTGCAGATCCACGCGATCGACTGGCAGGCCGCCGGCCTGGCCCCGTTTGGCCATCCCGACGGCTTTCTGGAGCGCCAGGTCAAGGGCTGGATCGAACGCTACTACCGCTCTCAGACCGATGAAAGTCCCGACGTTGAGACGCTGGCTCGCTGGCTCGTCGAGCACACACCGACCAGTCCCGCGCCCGCGCTGATCCACAACGATTTCAAGCTGAATAACATGCTCATGAGCTTCGACGACCTGGCGCGTCCCACGGCGGTGCTGGATTGGGAGATGGCCACGATCGGTGATCCGCTCTTCGATCTGGCCGTCTCGCTCGGCTACTGGATACAGGCCGACGATTCGGAGGAGTTGCGGGCGATTCTGCCCACGATCACGCCGCTGCCCGGTTTTCTCACGCGCGACGAGTTTATGCAGCGGTACGCAGCGAAGAGTGGCCGCGACCTCTCGTCCATGCACTTCTATATGACCTTCGCCTATTTTAAACTGGCCGTGATTTTGCAGCAGATCTATGTGCGCTGGAAACGTGGCCAGACGCAGGACCCGCGTTTCGCTATCTTCGGCTCGCGCGTCATCACTCTAGTGAACGTTGCTAAGCAGATGCTTGCGAACGGAAGGCTGTTATAACAGGCAAGGAAACATCATGATCAAAAGCATTTATTGCGATACTCCCAGGCACTCGTTCACTCAATTGACCGACATGGATGAGATTGCCGGATTGCTTGGCAATCCCGAACACGTGCTCTGGCTGGATGTGCAGAGTCCAACCGAGCAGGAGCTTGAAAAGATCGCTGCGACTTTCCAGTTGCATCCCCTCGCCGTTGAAGATGCCGGCCATGAGCACCAGCGCCCGAAAGTAGAGGAGTATGAGCACTTTGACCTGCTCGTCTTCCACACAGTGAATCTCGATGCCACCGGGCGAGAGTTGGTCTTAGGCGAATTGGATATTTTTGTCGGCCAGAACTATTTAATCACTGTCCATGCAGAACCTCTTCAGGAACTGGACGAAGTGGAGCAGCGTTGGAGGCGCAATAGCACGCAACTGGAGCGAGGTATTGGCATTCTCCTGTATTCGCTTCTAGATACGATTGTCGATCGCTATTTCCCGGTGGTCGATGCACTGGTGGATCAGGCTGAGGCGCTTGAGGAGCGTATATTCACAGAAAAAGGCACAACGCGAGAGCGCCAGTTGACCCTGGACCTGCTTGCTCTGAAAAAGCAGCTCTTAACCTTCCGGCGCATTGCGACCCCGGAACGCGATGTGCTCAATGTGTTGACTAACCGCGATAGCCCCTTTTTCACCGAACATATCGCGGTCTACTTCCGCGATGTCTACGATCATATTACCCGCCTGACCGACACGCTGGACCTGTATCGCGACCAGCTAAGCACGATTATGGACGCGAATTTGTCGATCGTGTCCAACGAGTTAAATAAGGTTATGCGCACCCTGACCGCGATGTCGATCATTCTTATGTTCGATGCCTTAGTTGTCGGCATTTATGGCATGAACTTTGAAAACATGCCCGAGCTGAAGTGGCAGTACGGCTATTTCGCGGTTCTGATCTTTATGGCCGCAGTCAGCATGCTGCTCGTCCTCTTCTTCCGGCGTCTTAAGTGGTTCTAAGAAAGCGCCTTGCTGAACCCAGGCTGCCGCGTTTCTGGCGGCAGCCTGTTGCTGATGCTTTACCACCCGTTCCAATGCAGAATCTGATCCAGCGGCCTGCGCGGGCCTGGTTTGAAGTCCGTGCCGAGCGTATGAGCGACCGGAATCATCGCGGCCTGCGTGATCTTCTCGTAGGGAATGCCCAGTACCTGCGCGGCCTCCTGTTCGTGGAGCAGGTGCAGCGTTGTCCAGGACGTACCCAGCCCCCGTGCGCGCGCAGCCAGCATAAAGCTCCAGACGGCGGGCAGGATCGAACCCCACATGCCCGCCTGGGCCGCGCTGGGTAATCCCTCGAAACGGCCCTGAATGCAGGGCACAACCAGAACCGGCACTTCATGCATGTGTTCGGCGAGGTATTCGGCGGAGCTCAGCACACGCTCCTGCGTGCGGGCCAGTTCGGGATCTTGAGGCGCGCGGCGCTGGCTGCGGGCCGCGTCAGAGCCATACGCTGCGTTCCAGCCCTGGCGATAGAACTCAGCAAGCGCCCTGCGTTTCTCGGCGTCGGTCACGACCACGAAATGCCAGCGCTGACTGTTGCTGCCGGTCGGCGCCTGCACGGCCAGCTCGATACACTCGCGAATAAGCTCGGGCTCGACCGGGCGCGTGAAATCCAGGCGCTTGCGCACCGCGCGCGTTGTAGAGAGTAACTGGTCAGGGGTAAGATCAAGCAAGGGCATACGTTTCTCCATCTTCTGGACGATAGGCCAGATTTCGTTCTTGATATTGTATCCTCTTCTACCCATAACCGGCGAACCTCTTCTGGCTATTCCCGGCCAATTGGTCCCTCTCTATCCCAAAAAGGCCAAGAATCAGGTTCTTTTCGATGAAACAAGCGCGCCGCCGCTCTACCAGATCGTTCTCGCCTGCACGCTCTTCTCCTGGCAGGGCAAGCCAACGCGCCGGTCTCACCCTTTTGTTCAGATCGATGGAGTGCAGCAAGAGAGAAAAAGAGCGTGCCATGCCGCTCTTGCCTTTCTGTCTGACTGCATTCGTTCGCTTTGTGCCTTTTGTAGAGAGGAGTCTTTTGCATGAGACAGCGTTCCCGTGTACTCCTTACGCTTCTATCGATACTCCTGGTCCTGGCCTGTGCGCTGGTGATTATGGTGCCTCTGGGAGCGGGCGCATTTTCCCAGCATAGTGGGACGACTCAGCGTTCCAGTTCACACGCGCCCCACCTGTTTATTCGCCATAAGACCAAAGCCCAGATGTTGCAGCAGCTTGGCAACAATCTCAACTATGGAGGCGGGCCGGTCATAGCCGGGACGATGCATGTCTACGCCATCTTCTGGGAGCCGGGCAACAACGTCTCGGCCAATTACAACAATTTGATCAAGCGCTATTTCGGGGATGTTGGGAGCAGTCCGCTTTACCAGATCAACGCCCAGTATACGCAGACGGGCGGTGGTTTTGCCTCCAACACCAACCTTGCCGGCTCCTGGGTGGATACGGGCGCGTATCCTGAGAGTCCGCTGCTCGATACTGATATTCAGAACGAGGTGACGCACGCCCAGCAAGTCAACGGCTGGCAATCCAGCATCAACAACGTCTTCTTCGTCTTCACCGGGCGCGGCGAGAACCTTTGCTTCGACAGTTCGCAGTCGCAGTGCGCCAGCAATACTTTCTGCGCCTATCACAATTTCTTTGGCAGCAACACCATCTACGCGGCCATGCCCTACGCTGCGAGCTTTAGCTGCAATCCCGGCTCCAGTCCCAACAACGATGACGCCGACCAGACGATCAACGTGACCTCGCACGAACAGATGGAGGCCGCGACCGATCCGCTGCTCAACGCCTGGACCGATTCCAGCGGCAACGAGATCGGCGATAAGTGTGCCTGGACCTTTGGTCCACTCAACGGGCAGGGAGCCGATGTGGTCTGGAACAACAATCCCTACATCGTGCAGCAGGAGTGGGACAATAACACCAGCAGTTGCCGGCTCACTCCCAGCACAACGCCACCTCCGACGCCGACGCCGGGTCATACCCCAACCCCCACGCCCACGCAAACGCCGCCTCCCACCCCCACGCCGGGCCATACGCCTACTCCAACTCCGACCCCGACGAATACCCCCATACCGACGCCGACGCCGGGCCATACCCCAACGCCCACGCCGACCCCCAATCCCGGCGGCAACCTGGTCGTCAATCCCGGCTTTGAGAGCGGACATGCTTCGTGGCATGAGTCGAGCGCGAACGGCCTCGAACTGGTCGATCCGACCAACCCGCATGGGGGAACATACAGCGCGTATCTCTGCGGATACGATAACTGCAATGACCAGATCTGGCAGACCGTCACGTTGCCCGCCTCGTTCACCAGCGTGACCTTCAGCTACTGGCTCTATATCGATACCAGTGAAATGACCACCACGACCTGCTACGACAACTTCGTCGCCCGCCTGCGCACCGGCAGTGGAGCGACTATCGC
>Ga0209581_1003359_pt1 | contig 13866 bp, 14 predicted proteins | sample Coa_R2_FD_187160 | JGI IMG/M metagenome (GOLD analysis project Ga0209581, IMG submission 187160) | Surface soil microbial communities from Centralia Pennsylvania, which are recovering from an underground coalmine fire - Coalmine... | ecosystem: Environmental > Terrestrial > Soil > Unclassified ...
CGCGGGATGGGCTATTCGTACGGTTACAACCGGATGGAGAGCTTGAAGGACTATCACACGAATCGCGAGCTGTTGATGATGCTGATTGACATCGTGAGCCGCGGAGGCAATTTCCTGCTGGACATCGGTCCCACCGCGGATGGCCGCATCCCGGTGGTTATGCAGGAGCGGTTGACCGAGATGGGCAAATGGCTGCAGCCGAATGAAGAGGCGATTTACGGCACGCACCCGTGGCAGCGCACGCGGCAATGGAGCAAGGGAACCGTGCCGCATATGGAGGACAAGGAATTCCGGGCGGCCTACGACAGCAGCCAGATGGTGGATCAACCGCCGGCCGGATACGCGCGGGTCGAAGCATTTTTCACGGCAAAGGGCGACACGGTCTACGCGATTCTTCCGCGCTGGCCTGGAAAACAGATGCTCCTCGAACAGATGAGCGCGCTGCCGGACGCTCAGATCGTGCTGCTTCCTGAAATCAGGCGTTGAGATGGCGGGCGGAGGGGAACCGGCTGGTTGTGGAATTTCCGGATTCCCTGGGTTCGATGATTGCGCCGGGCGAAGCGTATGTGTTGAAGATGACAGGTGTCGTGAGCGCCTGAATAAAAAGGTGTATTCTAGTCACGCTCGACGGTTCAGCAATGGTTTCGAAGTTATGCTGCAGCAATTTCCGAGAGCTCTGCTGGTTGCCGCCATCGCGGCATCCGGTCACTCTATCCACGCACAACAAACAATCGCTCCGGGGAAAAAGATCCCGGTGCATTTGGAGGTTCCAGCCGGCACTCCCTTGCGGCTCTATCTGACCCACAAGGTCTGGTACCGGCAGGGGGAACCGATCGAGGCAAAGTTTGCTGAACCAGTGTGGGCCTTTGACAGGGTTGTCATTCCGGCGGGAATGGTAGCGGAAGGCAGCATCGTCAGTCTGAATCCGGTTTCGAAACTGGTGCGGACGCGAGCCGTGGTGGGCGGAGACTTTACGCCCTTGAAACAGGCGCTCGCTTCCTTTACGACTGCGCGGCTGCCGGATGGCAGAACGATTGCGCTTCAGACGCAGGAAACGATAGGGCTAGCCGCTATCTTCGTTCCGCCGCGCGCGGGCGAGAAACGGACCGCAAAACGAGGGAAACTCCATGTCGCCGAAAAAATGCTGGAGCGGCAAGGAACGAATCAGCTCAATGTACGCACGCGGGGACTATTCGATCTGGTGCGCGCCCCGAATAAGCGCGAATGGCTGACGAACTTTGCAATGTCGAAGCTGCCGTATCATCCGCAGTGGTACCGCAACGGGACCCGGTTCGATGCGATTCTCGAAAAACCGTTGGATTTTGGGACCGCCAACATCGATGCAAGAGAGCTTCAGACCATAGGCACTGCCCCGCCCCGGACGCGCTCGCGCAGATGCGGCTGTTGACCACAATCAGTTCCGCGGACGCCCACGTGGGCGACAAGCTGGAGGGCGTGCTGGCACAACCGCTTTTTACGGCCGATCACAAACTGATTTTGCCGGAAGGCACGCGCATCGATGGAAAAATTACGCTGGCGCGGCGGGCTCGGATGTTTCATCGCGGAGGCAAGCTGCGGTTTGCTCTGGACTCGATAGAGTTGCCCATCATCCCCACCGCGGCCCCCGGTGTGTTGCCGGTGATTTCTCGCTCTGTCCAGCCAGCGGAAGCACAGCTTGCAGCCGTGGAGGCCAATGCGAAATCTGTGAAAGTAGACCGCGAGGGAACCGCCAAGGCGACGGAGAGCAAGACGCGCTTGTTGCGCCCAGCCATCGCCGGAATTGTGGCCGCGAAATCGATGGACAACGATATGGGGAAGCAGACCGCGTCGGGAGGCGGCAGCGGCAATCCGAACGTGGGCGGACAGGCGCTGGGAGGCTTTTCCGGATTCGGCTTGCTGGGGATGGCGGTCACAGCAGGTCCTCCGCAGATTGCCGGCGTGATGGGATTCTACGGGCTGGGTTGGTCGGTGTACTCGAACCTTGTTGCACGCGGCGCAGAAGTAACATTCGAAAAGAACGCAGCCCTGGCCATCCGTTTCGGAGCTTCCCCGAAATCGCGCGGCGGGCAGAGTCTGCGGGCAAGCAGGACGGCCCCGCCAAAGTGACGTTTCTGCGACGTCTAAACGTGACTTGAAAATGGGAGTCTGGCCACCGCTGACCCTCGCTGGCGCTCAGGGTTCTGTAGCATTACGATGTTTATATATGGTCCGTTGCGGATTGCTACTAATGTTCGCCTGCGGAGCTGGATGCTTTGCACAGACTGTTACTTACAGCAAAGACGTCGCTCCCATTCTGGATCGGAGCTGTGTGAAATGCCATCACCCGAACGACATCGCTCCGATGTCGTTGATGACTTATAAAGAAGTACGTCCGTGGGCAGCGGCGATCCGGGAAGCGGTGGCGCGGCGCGTGATGCCGCCCTGGCATGCCGATCCGCACGTGGGCGAGTTTCTCAACGATCCGCGCCTGTCCGACTCCGATATTACGACCATTGAAGCCTGGGTGAAGCAGGGCGCGCCGGAGGGTAATCCTAAGGATCTGCCGCCCACTCCCGTATTTCACGACGGCTGGCATATCAAACCGGACGTCGTTTTCACGATTCCTGAAACCACCGTTCGCGCCGGGAACCAGGATGATTACGAATATATTTACGTGCCGACGCACTTCACCGAAGATAAATGGATTCACGCCGCCGAGGTGGTCCCAGGCGACCGGCGCGTGGTTCATCATGCGACGGTCAGCGTGGTGAGCGGCGATGCGGTTCCAAAACTGGAGAATGAACATGCCAGCGCGACGCAAGGCGTGGATCAGTATCATTACCGGACCGGAAAAGTTCTGCATTTGCGGCCGGATGCTCCGGTGTTGGACGACGGTTGTTCCGCTCCGGAAGGCGGCGGATTTCCCGGCAAAACTTCCGGGTACCTCAACATTGTGCCTGCGATTTATCTTCCGGGACATGGGGCCGAGACGCGGCCGCCCGGCTACGATTTGAAGATTCCGGCGGGATCCTATTTGCAGTTCCAGGTGCATTACAGTAACCGGCTGGGACAGGATGTGAAGGACCGCACGAGCATTGGACTGGTGTTCGCGCGCGAGCCGGTAAGACGTGAAGTCGCACAGTACGAGATTTGGAATAACTTATTCCTGATTCCACCGAACGACGGAAATCATCGCGTGACTTCATGCTACACGCTGCCGAAGGATGTCCTCGCGGTCGCCTATACGGCGCATATGCATTATCGCGGAAAGAGCATGACCACCACAGCCATTTTTCCGGACGGACACAAACAAGTATTGTTCAATGTTCCTAAGTACGATTTCCGGTGGCAGGAAACATACTTCCTGAGGCATCAGTTTGTGCTTCCCAAAGGGACGAAGCTGGTGACTACCGCGTATTTCGATAACTCGCCCAACAATCCGTTGAACCCCGATCCCTCGAAGACCATCCGCTGGGGAGAACCCAGCAACGAAGAGATGATGGGATTCTGGCTAGCGTTTGCAGATGTCGGCCCGGTTCACGACGAGCGCATAACAGCCTCGCGTTAACCTGAAGATAGCAATGGCGAAAATTGGCGAAGTAATCGGCTCGGCGGCAGCGATTGCCAGAGGTATGGGTGTCACCTTCAAGGAGATGCTGCAGCCGACGATTACCGAAGAATACCCGGATGCTCCTGCGCAACTCCAGGAACGCTTTCGCGGCGCGCACGTGTTGCAGCGCGATGAAAACGGGCTCGAAAAATGTGTCGCCTGTTTTCTGTGCGCCGCGGCTTGCCCTGCCGATTGCATTTATATCGAGGCCGCGGAGAATACTGAGCAGGAACGGTTCAGCGGGGGCGAGCGTTACGCCAAAGTTTACAACATCGATTACAACCGCTGCATTTTCTGCGGCTACTGCGTGGAAGCCTGTCCAACCGATGCCATCACGCACGGCCATGGCTTCGAGCTTGCCAGCTATAACACCTCGACGTTGATTTATCGGAAGGAACAGATGTTAGTGCCGCTGCCAGAGGGCGGACGGCCGCCTTCGCAGGACAACCCGGTCCCGGCGGGCGCTGTTTCCAAACCGTAAATTTCCAGGCAGACAACAAGATCCTCTGCCCCAAGGACCAAGGCGAAGCCGCAATCCAAGTGCCGCCAGGAATGGCGGCGGGCAGCCCGAAAAGGCTGGCCCCACATCAAATCTAGGTCTTGGTGCCGCCCGTATCCGCGGCCCAATCGTCAGGCGGCACGTCACCAACATTGGTCAAACCGAGGGCGCGGTTTGTGGGTTCGAGCACTTCCATCCCATCGTCCTCTCGAAGCTCGTTTTCGAGATCCGCCCGGTCCGTGGAGGGATGGCGGATGGAAGTGGTGGCTCCAAGGCTGGTCGGATCGACCGTCGGCATAGCGTGGCCAGAGCCGAGTTCATCAGGACGGGCCTCGTTATCGCCCGTGTCTTCGCGGTCACCCCGCTTCAACGGTTTTGTATCCACATCTTCTGGACAGACTCCCCCTTTGTTTGGTTTCCTGAAAGGGTTCCATGATTTCCGTTTCCAAACTCGCATTTTTCCTGACTATGGCTGCAACCGCGGCTGCTGCGACCGTGCCCGCCGGCACGCAATTGCAGGTCCGCCTGACCACGGAAGCCAGCAGCGAGAAGCCGTCCGGGCAGCCCGTATCCGCCGTGCTGATTGCGCCGGTCTACCTGAACAATTCCGTGGCTATCGCTGCGGGGACTCAGCTTACCGGCAATACAGCCGACGCTGTCCCCGAGAGGCCTGCGACCGATCAAGCTGCCGAGCAGCCCGCCACCCTACGCATTCAATTCACGCGAATCGCGGATCGGGCCGGCCATGCGCAACCTTTGTTTTGTGCGCTCAAGTCCGTTGATAACGCACGCGAGTCGGTGAATGACTCCGGCCTGATTACCGGGATTACGCCGTCTCAAACGTTCGAAGCCCGGCTCGATCAGGGAATTAACAAACTCGCAAACAAGTATCAGTCCTTCGGGCAGATCTTATCTGGTGTGAAGAGTGCATTTCTCAAACAGGTGGACGCTTCGATCGATTACAAGCCGGGCACTGAGCTCGAACTGGAGCTGACAAAGCCCTTGGATTGGACTGTTCCTGCGCCGGCTAACCCAGTAGCGGAGATCACGCCGGCAGACGCGCTCAACAAGCTGGTAGCCGCCGAACCGTTTCGCACGGTGGCAGAGAACCCTCCGAGGCCCTCCGATATCGTCAACCTGATGTTTATCGGGAGTGCCGATCAGATCAAATCGGCATTTGAACAGGCAGGCTGGTCGACGGCTGCCGCTCTGAATCAATCGGCGAAAATGGAAACCGCGCGAGCCATTATCGAAGACCGCGGATACCAAGAGGCGCCCATGTCAATTTTATTTTTGGACAACAAGCCACCGGATTTCACCTTCCAGAAGGCGAACGATACGTTCGAAATGCGGCACCATGTCCGCATCTGGCGACGGCCGCAGGATTTTCAAGGTAAGCCCGTATGGCTCGCGGCCGCGACCCACGACATCAAGTTCACACTTTCGCCGGTGAGCAAGAACTTCACGCATGGTATTGATCCTAATATTGATAAGGAACGTTCGAAAGTTGTGAACGACCTTCTGTTCACGCAGAAAGTCCACGGGCTCGCGCTAGCGGAACGAACCGGAATCCCCCAGGATGCGACCAATGCCACGGGAGACAAGCTCGTGACGGATGGCAAGATCGCAGTGCTGGAGTTTTGAGTTAGCATGCAGACGATTGAAGAGAAGCAGAGTCTGGCGACTCTGCTGAAGAGCGACCATCGATATAAGTATCTGGACACGTTCATTACGCTGTTTGTGGTCGTCCTGCTCGTCTCGAATATCATTGCCGCCAAGTTCTTCGCCGTCGGCTGGCTGCGTGTGAGCGTTGCCGACGTGCTGTTCCCGGTCACATACATCTTTGGTGACATTTTTACGGAAGTCTATGGCTACAGCGCGTCGCGGCGGGCCATTTGGTATGGGTTTTTCGCTTCGTTTCTGCTGGTGCTGTTGAGCTTCATCGCGGTCGAAATTCCACCGGCGCCGGAGTACAAGGACCAGGCGGCGTTCGCTACAATCTTTCGTCCGGTTGGAAGAATCGTGGCCGCGAGTCTGCTCGCCTATTGGTGCGGAGAATTCGCGAATTCGTTTACGCTGGCCAAGCTGAAGCTTCTGACCAAAGGCAAATATTTGTGGACGCGCACCATCGGATCCACGGTGGTCGGGCAGGCGGTCGACACCACGGTTGTGATGTTCGGCGCTTTCTACGGCATGCGGCCGGTCGGAGTGATTTTCAAGCTGATCGTGGCTGGATATCTGATCAAGGTGATCTATGAGACGCTGATGACACCCGCGACCTATGTGGTTGTGAATCTGCTAAAACGCGCCGAAGGCGTCGATTACTTCGATTACGGAACAAACTTCAACCCGTTTGCGACGGCGGAGACGGTGAGTGAGAGCGCAGGAAAGCCCACCGCTCCCTCCGGCCGCGGCTCCGTTGTTGATTATTAAGCGGGCTTATTCGTTTGCAGGTCGTGTTCTGCGGCAATTGGCAATCGCCGCGCAAGATGCCATCCTGCCCCACAGGGCAGCGAAGCCGCAGCCCAACTATTAGGCAGGACATACGACTACCTGTCCTGCGGAGCGAGTTCGCCCAAAATGGTTGGCAGCAATTCAGCAACTGTCGGATGAATGTGCATAGCGCGCTGCATGACGGTATATGGCGCGCGTGCGTACATCAGGTCAAGAATCGTATGGATGACTTCGTCGCCGCCCGTACCCAGGATGGCCGCGCCCAGGATCTGTTTCGTTTCGGCATCGACCGTGACCTTCATGAACCCTTGCGTTTCGCCCTTCTCAACGGCACGGCCGATGCGGCTCATCGGGCGATTGGCAGAGAGCGCGGGTCGGCCGGTTTTGCGGATCTCGGTATCGGTCATACCGGCGCGTCCGAGCGGCGGATCGATGTAGAGCGCGTAGGCCGTGATCCGATCACTCACTTTGCGCGAGTCGTTGTCCAGCAAGTTCGCAGCCACGATTTCGAAGTCGTTGTAGGAGGTGTGCGTGAAAGCGCCCTTGCCATTGCAATCTCCTAGGGCCCAGATACCGGGGACATTGGTGCGAAGCTGATCATCGACTGTGATGTAGCCGTGGGAATCAAGGGTGACACCAGCGTTTTCAAGGCCGAGGTCATCGGTATTGGGGCGCCGGCCGGTTGCGACCAACACGTGCGAGCCTTGGATTTCGGGGGCTCCGCTGGCGCACTCGACACCTGCAGTGATTATGCCGGCCGTGTTTCCTTTCGCCAGACGAATGCACTTCGCATCAAGGCGCACGTCGATGTTTTCGCCACGCAGAATTTCGAATATAGCGGCGGAGATGTCTTCGTCTTCGCGACCGATCAGGCGAGCCCGCATCTCGAGAATGGTGACCTGACTCCCGAAACGACGGAACATTTGGCCGAACTCGAGGCCGACGTAGCTTCCGCCAACCACAATCAGGTGTTCGGGTAGCGTCTCCAGGTTCATTAAAGAGCTGTTGTTGAGGTAGGGGACGTCGTGGAGACCAGCGATGTCGGGCGTGGCCGCGCGTCCGCCCACGTTGACGAAGATTCGGGCGGCGGTGAGGCGCTCAGCGCCCACGCTCACTACCGTAGATGATTCGAAGCGTGCCTGACCTTGATAGACAGTGCAGTTGGCCATGCCCCTGAGCCAGCGTTCGACCCCTTCGCGAGATTTGGCGGAGATGGCGGCTTTGCGGGCCTGGACTTTGTTGAACTCGACGGTGACTGCACCATGGCTTTGGTCGGGATACAGCCCGTGTTGACGCAGGTGCCGCCGAAGCGCGCACGCTCGACTACTGCGACTCTCATTCCAGCGCTGGCGAGACGGCCAGCGAGCCCGGGGCCGGCCTGGCCGGTACCGATGATGATTGCGTCGAATTTTGTTGTCATGAAGTGTTCCGTAGGTTAAAGCCTACTTCACGTCCTGAAAGGCACCGGATCGCCCCCCATCGCCCGCAAGACGGATGTTGTCGATGGATTGCAGCCGTAATCTGACGTTCGCGATTTGTTTATCATGGCAGAGCTTGCAACAATGCAGGCGATTATAAAGGCTCCGCCGTGCTCCGGCATTCTGGGAAAGGTATACGATCGCGGGGTTCTGTAGGTAATTCCAGATGAAAATTGCATTATTAACGTTCGCTGTTGTGCTATCTAGTTTCGGTCAACCGAAGACTGTGTTTGTGATCACCGATGCCGAGGGGGTGGCGGGCGTATGCCGGCAGGAGCAGACCGATCCGAAGAACGTCGAGATGCGGCAACTGCTCACAGGCGAGATTAACAGCGCGGTGGCCGGCTTTTTCGAGGGCGGCGCCACGGATGTATACGTATGGGATGGGCACGACGGCAGCGAAACTCTTTCGGCGCTGACGATCGATTCGAGGGCACACCTGGTGATGGGAACACTGCCCGCGACGATGCTTCTGGACCGGCATTATTCCGCCGTCGCCTTTGTGGGGCAACACGCACGGGCCAACACCATGGGCGGCGTGATGGCCCACAGTTACAGTTCTCTCGGCATTCAGAACCTCCTGATGAACGGCGAGCCAGTCGGCGAGATTGAGACGAGAACCGCTCTCGCGGGCTGGTTTGGCACGCCGGTTATTTTTCTCAGCGGCGATCGCGCGGCAGCGGAGCAACTGAAGAAAATCGATCCCGATGCCGAAACAGCGGTGGTGAAGGAGGGGATTGATAATTACGCCTGCATATCGCTTTCGGCAGAAGCCGCCCGGCGCCTCATTCACGAGCGCGCGGCGGCCGCGATGTCTAAGATCGGCAAAATTCAACCGTATCGCGTGAAAGGTCCAGTTGTCCTCAAAATCGAATACACCAGCCGTCACGCACTTACGCCGGATGCTGCTTTACAGCCAGGAGCGGAAATCGTGAATGCCCGGACTATCCGATTTCACGGCAAAGATTTCCTCGAGGCTTGGGAACGGGCGCGGCCGTAGGGCCTGATTGCGAAGTTCGGCTGGAAGAACGTGGTGGCGTTTTTCGGGCAGGAGTTACCTCTAGTACTTATCAAGTATTTCGAGCGGTTCCCTTCGGGGCAGAAGGAGCGTACGATAGATGCGCCTCAACTCACGATCAAAAGGAGTTCAGAACGCCCATGTCACTCTCTGTGTGTGGTACCAGTGCCCTAGCGGTATTTTGTATCGGGCTAAACGCGGCGGCTGCAATGTTGTGCGTGCATCCCGGTGCGAAAAACGCGTGCTTTAGTTCCATTCAAGCGGCGGTCGATGCCGCTGCACCCGGCGACACCGTAAAGGTCGGGCCGGGAATATATCGCGAATCAGTAACGATTTCCAAATCGCTGAGCCTGATTGCGGATGGGTCGGTTATCATCGATGCCACTAGCCTGGCGAATGGTATTCGCGTCGATGGTAGTGGCGCAAGCCTGACTGGTGTTGCCGTGAAAGGATTCACGGTGAAGAACGCCAATTTCGAGGGCATCCTTGTCCTGAACGCGACGGATATCACGCTCGCCTATAACAGTGTCAGGCACAATGATTTGAGCCTGAATATCAACGATGCGACGTGTCCCGGGCTCCCAACTTGGGAGACGGCCGAGGGTGAGGATTGTGGAGAGGGCATCCACCTGGTAGGGGTGGTCAGCTCTATCGTGGCTCATAACTTTGTCGAGGGGAATTCCGGCGGCATCCTGCTCAGCGATGAAACCGCTTCGACGCACGACAATCTGATTACTGAGAACACGGTCAAGGACAATCCTTTTGATTGCGGCATCACCTTGGCGGGACATCCACAAGCCGTCACATTCGGGACTCCGCTGGGCGTGTTCAATAACGTGGTTGATGGGAATCGCGCCATTCACAACGGATACCAGGTGCCCGGGGCGGGAGCCGGGGTCGGAATTTTTGCATTTATTCCGGGCGCCAATATGAGCGGAAACGTTGTTTCAAACAACGTGCTGCTTAACAACGGGATACCAGGCATGACAATTCATTTGCACGTGCCGGGCATGAATTTTGACAATACCAAGATCGTTCACAACTTCATCCGTGGGAATGGCGCCGACAGCGATCCGGACGCGATCACGCCCGGCACGGCCGGCATAAATATCGGAGGCCACTCTGTTGTGAACGGTCTGATTATCGCCAAGAACAAAATTCGGAACGAGCAAACCGACATTGTCATTAATTTACCGTCGTCCGTGTCACTTCACCTGAACGACCTACTTGGCAATGGCTTTGGCGTCCAGAACCTGGGAACGGGCGCGGTGGATGCCACCGCTAACTGGTGGGGGTGTGATGACGGCCCGGGGAACCAAGGCTGCTCGAATGTTGGTTCTGGAATTCTTTACAATCCGTGGTTGACGGCGCCCGTTAACGGCGACGAGCATCATGGCGACAACGATGACGAAGACAGTGATCGCTGATCTGCCTCAAAGAATGCCCGGTTGATCTCAGAAACGAGATAGATTCGCCAACTGTGGAGTCCTCAACAGAGCAGCCGGGTCGAAAGACCGCACCGTGATCTGAAAGCCGCGGCAGCACGCTGGAAGCAACGCGCCGCGCGCTCAACCGACATCCGCCGGCGGGCGAAGCAACTTCACAGGGATGTTCAGTGTGCGGCCGTTGCGGTTGATCGTCAGGACGATGGTATCTCCGACGCGTTTTCGAGCAATGGCCTTCACCAGGGCATCTTCGCTCGTGACCGGCTGGCCGTCGATGGCGGTGATCAAATCGCCGCCGATCCCCAGCTCCACATTGCCGATGGCCACAATCTCGCGCGCGCCGCGGATACCTGCCGCGTACTCGGAAGACCCACGAATCACACGCTGGACAAGCAGACCGCCACGGCGCGGCAGCCCCAGAGCTTCCGCGAGATCGCCCGCCACATATTCGGTTGTGATTCCAACCTTCGGACGCTCGGTCACGCGGCCGGCTTGGAAATCTGTGAGCAGGGCCTTTGCACGATTAATTGGCAGAGCGAAGCCGATACCGATGTTGGTCTGGCCCAGAATGGCGGTGTTGATCCCAATCACCACGCCGTCGGAATCGAGCAGCGGACCGCCGCTGTTGCCGCCGTTGATCGCAGCATCGGTTTGGATCATGCCTTCCAATTGCTGATCGCTTTCGCTATTGATTTTTCTGCCAATCGAACTCACCACGCCTACTGTCAGCGTTCCTTCCAAACCAAACGGGTTGCCAATGGCCAGCACTTTCTGGCCGACTTGGAGATGGTCGGAATCGCCGAGCTTCAAAAACGGAGCCTTCTTTTTCGGATTGATTTTGATCAGGGCGAGATCGTCCGAGCGGTCAGTATCGAGCGCGCGCGCATAGTATTGGCTCTGATCCGAAAGCGTAACCTGGATACGGCTGCTGCCCGAAATCACGTGGTAATTGGTCAGGATGAAGCCGTCTTCGTTGATCAAGAAACCGGAACCGAGACTCTGAGTAGCCACCGGTTGATAGAAGAAATCGCGGCGCACGGTTGTGCTCGTGATGTAGACGGTCGCGAGGCGCGCGAATTTATAGATATCGATGTTGTTTTGCTCCTCCGGCGTGAGCCCCGCGCCGTGTACGGCGGTGGGTTCGGACCACTTCATTCCTGCGCGGAACAGAGGGGCCGTGACTTCGCGAACACTCCACTGGGTGCGCGAAGTAAACCAAACGAATGCAACTACGAATGCGAATGCGAACAACAGGATTCGAAGTTTCATCTTTCGGCGGCTGCGGCTAACTCCTTCAGCTCTTTGAACACGGAACGTACCTGGCGAAGCGTTGCCTGCTTCGGTCCGCTGGTGTCGATTACATAGTCGGCGTGGCGTTTTTTTTCTTCAAGTGGCATCTGACGGGCTAAACGCGCGAGCACTTCCTGCCGGCTGAGATGATCTCGCCCCATCCCTCGGGCGATCTGCGTCTCCACATCGCAGGCCGTCAGAATCAGCCGGTCGAAGTTCTTGTACCTTCCTGTTTCTATCAGGATAGCGGCTTCGATGATCGCAATGCCCCGCGGGTGCTGCACCTCCCAGGCATCCATCGTTTCCTGCTCCAACTGGAATACGGCGGGATGCACAAAGCTGTTCAATTGTTGAAGCAGCTCGGGAGAACCAAAGACCTTCTGAGCGAGCCTTTTCCGGTCGATGGTAGCGTCCGGCAAAAGAATCCCGGTTCCGAAAGCGTCTATGGTGGGCTGGTAAGCGGGTCCGCCCGGCAGCAGGACAGAGTGTCCAAGCCGGTCGGCATAAATGACCAGACAACCCAACCGCTCCAGTTCTCCCGCAACAAAGCTCTTGCCCGTAGCGTAGCCACCGGTCAGGCCAACTTTAAGCATCGCTACATACGCCGCCCAAGTGCCTTTCTGCCAAACGAACCGTATTAGTCATGAGCATGGCGATCGTCAAAGGACCGACGCCGCCCGGCACCGGAGTGTAGGCGGAAGCGAGTTCCTGCATAGCGAGCGGTTCGACGTCACCGACCAGCGTACTGCCGTTCTTGCGAAATGCCGCCAAGCGCGTCGGATCATGTCCGAACAACCGGTTCACTTCTGATTCGTCCGTAAGGCGGTTCATCCCGACATCGATCACCACCGCACCCGGCTTGATGAACTCGCGTGTAATAGCAGCCGCCTTTCCCATTGCAGCGACCAGGATGTCCGCCCCCCGGCACTCTTCGGCCAGATCGCGGGTTTTGGAGTGGCAAATGGTCACTGTTGCATTCTCGTGTAACAACATCAGAGCCATGGGCTTGCCGACGATATCGCTGCGGCCCACCACAACCGCGCGCTGGCTTGCGATCGGAATCTGGCAGCGCTTCAATAACTCGATAATGCCGGCGGGTGTGCAGGCGCGAGGAGCCGGGCGGTTTGCCACCAGATTGCCGACATTCAACGGATGGAACCCATCGGCATCCTTGTCGGGATCGACGGCAAGCAGGATCTGCTGGGTGTCGATGTGCTTGGGAAGCGGCGTCTGCACCAGAATTCCATCGATTTCCGGATCTTTATTGAAGTTTTCAATTAGCCCTAGTAGCTCAGCCGTGCCGATGCTTGCGCCCGGCGTCAGGTCAACGCTCCGGATGCCTAGCTCGTGACAGGTCTTGATTTTATTCCGGACGTAAATCTGCGAAGCCGGATTGTCGCCCACCAGGATGACACCCAGCGCCGGCGGACGGCTCCGGCTGGAGAGCGTCTGGATGACAGGGCGCAGATCGTCCTGAATCTGCTGGCTGACTTTCTTTCCATCGAGAATCACTCCGGGCATTGCAATCGTGAGCATAGCAAGGGGGGAAAGGGACATCCTGATAGAGTGGCGTAGCAACGTACTAGGAGGCATCCGTGTCAGTTCTCGGACACAGACCGGCACTATGCGCCCTGCTTTTCTTTTGCGGTCTCTTACTGGCCCGCAGTGTTGCTGCGCAGATTCCGCTGGCGCAACAGACCACGGTGCCCGGAGCGACGTATGTGCGCTCGGGCTCCTCCGCCTGGCGATTATTTGCTGGCAGCGCACGTGGGCCTTGCGAGAAGGTAATGCAAAGCGTCGCTACCGGTTCTGAGCGGTCAATAGAGCGAGGGTTGAGGCGGAAACTTTCGAATGGCCACGCTTCTGAACTTCCCATCGGAGCCTTTGCGAAGCGCAAACCGCTGCAGAATATCGTTCCGCAATATCGCGTAGCCGCCGCGTGTCTTTAAATAAAGGGAATTGCCACGGCGCTCGATGCCGGAGATCACGAATTCCAGCTTGTAATGTCGAATCTCATGCGTTGTCCTGCTCCAGCGGATGAGGCCGCCTGGAACGGCACTGATGTCCTCCACAAAGCTGTCGAGTCCCAGCCA
>Ga0209581_1003366_pt1 | contig 13840 bp, 12 predicted proteins | sample Coa_R2_FD_187160 | JGI IMG/M metagenome (GOLD analysis project Ga0209581, IMG submission 187160) | Surface soil microbial communities from Centralia Pennsylvania, which are recovering from an underground coalmine fire - Coalmine... | ecosystem: Environmental > Terrestrial > Soil > Unclassified ...
GCGTACTTTGCGCCGCACGCCCAGCGGCGGCGTCCTCGGGCGCACCGCGGCGCCTGCGGATGTGCGGGCGGGGTCGGCGGGCGGCGCCAAAGCGCCGCCCGCCGACCCCGCCCGGCTGCGCGACCGCCGGCTGCTGCCGCCGGCGCGGCCGCCCGCCAGCGCGGCGGCCAGTTCGCGCTCGCGCGCGAACATCCGCCGCGCCTCGGCCGGCGAGCGCTCGTGGTCGTAGCCCAGCAGATGCAGCATCCCGTGCACCAGCAGCGCGCGGATGCGCGCCGCCGGCGCGACGCCGAGGCGTCGCGCCTGGCGGCGCGCCGTGTCCACGGAAATCACGACGTCGCCGAGCGGCGCCGACAGCGACGGCGCCGTCATCGCCGGGGGCGCGGCCGGGAGCGGCGCGGCGCGTATCGCGCCCCGCCGCTCCCGGCCCGCGCCGGCCTCGCCCCCCTCCCATTGCGGAAACGACAGCACGTCGGTCGGCCGATCCTTGCCGCGAAACTCGCGATTGAGCGCGTGCACGAACGCGTCGTCCGCGATCACGATCGACAGCTCGCAGTGCTGAAGATCGAGCAACCGGAGGAGACGTCGCGCATCGGCGCGCACGCGCGCCGCATACCGGCGCGCCTCTGCGCTCTCGCATCGGAGCGCGACCGCCACCGTCGCTATTCCCGGGGAAACTTGATGCCGTTATCGGGCGGACGCTCGGCTACATCATCGAGCCGGCCCTCGGCCGCCGCCTCGTACGCGCCGATGACGGCCTGGACCAGGCGATGGCGCACGACGTCGCGCTCGTCGAAATGGATGAACGAGATGCCCGGCGTGCGCGCGAGCACGGTGCGCGCTTCCTTGAGGCCCGAGAGCTTGCCGCTCGGCAAGTCGATCTGCGTGATATCGCCGGTGATCACCGCCTTGGAGCTGTAGCCGAGCCGCGTGAGGAACATCTTCATCTGCTCGGAGGTGGTGTTCTGCGCCTCGTCGAGAATGATGAACGAATCGTTGAGCGTGCGGCCGCGCATGAAGGCGAGCGGCGCGACTTCGATCGTGCCCCGCTCGAGCATCCGCCGCGCGCGGTCGAAATCGACCATGTCGTGCAGCGCATCGTAGAGCGGGCGCAGGTAGGGATTCACCTTCTCGGCCAGGTCGCCGGGCAAAAATCCGAGCCGCTCGCCGGCCTCGACCGCCGGCCGGCACAGCACCATCCGCGTGACCTGGTTCTTCATCAGCGCCGCCAGCGCCATCGCCATCGCCAGGTAGGTCTTGCCGGTGCCGGCGGGCCCGATGCCGAAGACGATATCGTGCGAGCGGATCGCGTCGATATAGCGCTTCTGGTTGACGCTCTTGGGCGCGATCACGCGCTTGTGCGCCGAGATATAGATGGTGTCGAGGAAGATGTCCTTGAGGTCGACGTTGCGGTCCGCGCGCAGGATGCGAATCGAGTATTCGACGTCGCTCGGGTAGATCGGATGGCCCTGCTTGACGATGTCGTAAAGCTCGCTCAGCACCTTGCCGGCGAGCGCCTGGTCGGCCTCGGCGCCCGAGACGCGCAGCGTGCTGCCGTTGACGCCGATGCGCACGCCCAGCGCCTGTTCGATCACGTGGACGTGCGCGTCGTGCTGGCCGAGCAGATCGGTGAAGGACCGATGGTCGTCGAAATGGAGTTCGAGCGAGTCTTCGGTGGCTGGCTGAGAAATGGCTTTGCTAAACCTCGTACGATCTATTCGCGGGCCGCCGGCCGCGCGCCGGGTCATCCGGATCGTAGCGCGTTTCGCACTCGCTTTTAAAGACCGCCGTGTGACGCGCGGATTAACCCGCGCCCCGCAGCTCGACGACCAGCGCCGCGACCCGCTCCAGCGCCTCGTCCAGCCGCGAGGCGTCGCGCCCGCCCGCCTGCGCGAAGTCCGGACGCCCGCCGCCGGTGCCGCCGACGATCGGCGCGATGCGCTTGACGATCTCGCCCGCCTTGATGCGCGCGGTCAGGTCGGGCGTGACCGCGACCAGCAGCGCGACCTTGTCGTCCGCCACCGAGCCGAGCGCGACCACCGCCGAGCCGTGCTTTTGGCGCAGCCGGTCGGCCATCTCGCGCAGCGCCCGCGCATCGACGCCCTCGACGCGGCGCGTGACCACCTTGACGCCGCCGGCCTCGCGCACCTGCTCGGCGCCGGCGCCGCTCGCGCCGCCCTCGCCCGCCACCAGTTTCTGCTCGAGCGCGCGGAGTTTTTTCTCCAGTTCCTTTTCGCGCGCGAGGAGGCGCTGCAGGCGATCGAGCGCCGCCGCGTCGCGCGCGCCCAAATGTCCGCCGATCTCGTCGAGCAGTTTTTCCCGCCGGCGAATCGCCTCCAGCGCCCCCTGCCCGGTCGTGGCCTCGATCCGCCGCACACCCGCGGCGACGCCCGACTCGGCATCGAGCTTGAACAGCCCGATATCGCCGGTGCGCATGACGTGCGTGCCGCCGCACAGTTCGACCGAAAAATCGCCCATCCGCACCACGCGCACGACGTCGCCGTACTTGTCGCCGAAGAACGCGAGCGCGCCGGCCTTGAGCGCGTCGTCGTACGCCATCTCCTCGGTCGTGACCTCGGCGTTCTCGCGGATGCGCGCGTTGATCTCTTCTTCAATCGTTGCGAGGTCGCCCGCGCCGACCGGGCCGGCATGCGCGAAGTCGAAGCGCAGCCGGTCAGGTGCGACCAGCGAGCCCGCCTGATGCACATTGGTGCCGAGCACGTCGCGCAGCGCGTAATGCAGAACGTGGGTCGCCGAATGATTCAGCATCGCTGCGTCGCGCCGCGGGCGATCGACGCTCAGGCGGACGTGGCGGCCGCGCTCGAATTCGCCGGCGTCGCCGCGCAGCAGGCGGCCAATATGCAGGATCGAGCCGTCGGCCTTGCGCGTATCCAGAACTTCGAGCACCGCGCCGCCCGCAGTTTCGATCACGCCGCGGTCGCCAACCTGGCCGCCGCTCTCGGCATAAAAGGGCGTCTCGGCCGTCACCAGGATCACGCGGTCGCCGCCGTCGCGATGGATCGCCAGCACCTCGGACTCGGCGTCGTAGCGATGCTCGCCGACGAATCGCGAGACGATTCCCGGTGCGAGCTTGATTTCGGGCGCGAGCGTGTCGTCCTTGCGCGCGGCGCGTCCGCGCTCGCGCTGCTGGTCCATCAGACGGTTGAACTCGCCGACATCGACTTCGTAGCCGCGCCGGCGCATCTCGTCCTGCGTCAGGTCGAGCGGAAATCCGTAGGTGTCGTAGAGGCGAAATGCGATTTCTCCGGAGAGCGTGCGCCCGCGGGAGCCCTGGAGCCGCGTTGCCTCCTGCATAATGATTTGCAAACCGCGGTCGAGCGTTTCGCCGAATCGCTCCTCTTCTTCGGTGACGACCTTGCTGATACGACTCGACTCCTTGCGCAACTCCGGGTACGCATCGCCCATCGCTTCGGCTACGCCATTGCACACGTCGGACAGAAAGGGCTCGTGAATGCCCAGGTATCTGCCGTGCCGAGCGGCGCGGCGAACGATTCGCCGCAGAACGTATTCGCGATCAGTATTTCCGGGGACGAGGCCCTCGGCGGCAAGGAAGGCGATCGTACGCGCATGGTCGGCAATCGCACGAAACGACACCTTCAGCTCTTCCTGGACTTGCTCGGCCGCAGGCGTCGGCTGTTCTCGGTTATACCGTTGCTCCGTCAGCGACTCGATCCGGCGGATGATCGTCCGAAACAAATCGATGTCGTAGTTGCCGAGGACCTTGCCGGCCTCAAGGCTCTGCAATACCGACGCGACCCGTTCCAGCCCGGTGCCGGTATCGACGTGCTTCATCGGCAGCGGCGTGAGCTTTCCGGCCGCGTCGCGATTGAACTGGATAAAGACAAGGTTCGCGAGTTCGATAAACCGCGAGCATCCCTCGACGTTCACCGCGCATTCTTCGGACGGGTCCGCGTGACCACTGCGGTTACATGCCGCAGCGCCACGATCGATATGAATCTCCGAGCACGGACCGCACGGCCCGGTCTCGCCCATCTCCCAGAAATTGTCCTTCTCGCCGCAGCGCAGGATTCGCTCCCGCGGCAGGAAGCCCGAATCGATCCACGCCTCGTAAGCCTCGTCGTCTTCCCTGAAGACGGTCGCCCACAGGAGGTCGGCCGGGATTTCCCATCTTTCAGTGACGAGCTTCCAGTGGAATTCGATCGCCTCGCGCTTGTAGTAATCGCCGAAGGACCAGTTGCCGAGCATCTCGAAGAACGTGTGATGGTACGAGTCGCGGCCCACCGCCTCGAGGTCGTTGTGCTTGCCCGAGATGCGCAGGCATTTCTGGCAATCCGCGACCCGCGCCGACGCCGGCTTGCGGATACCGAGGAAGTAGTCCTTGAACGGCACCATCCCGGCATTGGTGAACAGCAATGTCGGGTCGCCCTTGGGCACGAGCGAGGCCGAGGGGACAATCTGATGGCCGCGTTCCCCGAAAAAGTCGAGGAACGATTGACGAACTTTATCTGTGGTCCAGCGCATGTGGGATTTATTCTAACGCAGGCGCCCGGTCTTGTTCTAATCGGGCAAGAACGGCCGGGAAAGTTACAGGGGAAGGTTGCGGCTGGCCAGGTAGGCGTCGATATCCTTGTCGGCGGCGCCGAACACCCGCTTGGCATAGGCGCGCAGCGCATCGCTGATTTGCCTGGCGGTCAGCGGCGAGCTGGAGGAAACGGCGCTTAATATTGCGAGGCGCCGATCGAGCGCGTCCTTCTGCCAGTGCGGCACCGCAACCGACCCTGCGCGTCGTTACAGGGTCGCCTGTTCCGTCTCGTGTTTGCGCTTTAGAATTCGATCCGCTTCCTTGCCGAACAGATCGTGGAGCTGGGTCTTGAGATCGTCATCCGCGGCTTTGACGGCTTTGTCGAAAAGCTCGGCGAACTTGGATTTGGCCTCGTCCGGAATTGGTAGCTGGTGATTGAGAAAGTCGCGGATGGTGTTGTCACGGAGAGCTAGGATCTCGGCATACTTCATCGGCAACCTCCGCTGTCTGAGTACGGACTCGAGGATCGCCACGATTCCGGCGAACGATCCGAATACCAGCACGATGCGCGAAGAGACCCCGATCGCGAACCACCAGGAATGACGATCGAATGACAGGTTCGAAGGCCAGGAGCTGAAGCACAGTTGGATGAACCCGCCATAGAAGGAAGCGCCCGCATCACTGATGCTATTTTCCGCCCCATAAATCACGCACGCAAGTATGGCCAGAACCACCAGCACCAGCAGAATTGCGACGATTTTTCTCCCGAAGCCGCCTGAACTGTCTTTCATCCCTGTCCCAGACAAACTTCAGCGGCAGCCGCAGCCGCCGCCGCAGCATCCGCCGCCGGCGGCTGCGCCGCCGTTGCCCGCGCCGTTCATCGGCCCTGCCGCCGCATCGCCGCCGCGCGAGGGCGCGAACACCGACATCTCGCGCGCGATATTCCCGCCGTGGCAGCAGGGGCATTCGGTCGCTTCGCCGCCCGCACGCACCAGCGTCTCGAACGATTGCTCGCAATCGGCGCATCGATATTCGTAAATCGGCATCGCGATAGTCCCTTCGTGTTCCCTCAAGGTGCCGCCAGGTCACCGTCAGTCAGATTTTTGCCCCTCGCCCGCGTGGTGCGCGCCGTCGTCGAACGGCTGCGCGTATTCGACCAGCACGCCGCGCGTAGCCTTGGGATGAAGAAAACAGATCATGCCGGCGAGGCCGGGGCGCGGCGCCTGGTCGATTAGCTGCAGGCCCTTGGTCTTCGCGCCCGCAAGCTCGCGCGCGACGTCATCGGTTTCGAAACACACGTGATGCAATCCGCCGCCGCGCCGCGCGAGGAATTTGCCCACGCCGCCCTCGGCGTTCAGCGGCTCGAGCAGTTCGATCTCGCTGCCGCCGACCTCGAGCAGCGCCGCGCGCACGCCCTGCTCCTCGATGGTCGCGCGTTTGGTAAGGCGCATCCCGAGCACGTCACGCCAGAACTTGAGGCCCTCTTCGAGGCTCGGCACGACCACTCCCACATGATGAATCCGTTTCAGCATCGCGGCGTCCTCACTTCGCGGCCGACTGCCTGAGGCAGATGCGGTTTTGCAGGCTGAGCCATTGCGCCTTCATCTGCGGACTGCCGAGGCTCGGATGCTCGCTGCGGGTGGCCGCGAGCTTGTTGCAGGCGCCCGCGACGTTGCCCTGGGTAGCCAGGATTTCGGCCATGTTGTACTTGGCCTGGTACCAGAGATTGTCCGATTGCGCGGCGGTGGCCTCGACCCGCGACCACAGGTCGAGCGCGTTCTTGTAATCCTTGCGCGACTGCGCGATCCGCGCGAGGCCGGCGTTGGCGTCGGGCGAAGCGGCATCGGCCTTGACCACTTCAGTGAATGTGGCTTCGGCCTTGTCGGTCTGACCCAGCGCCGCGTAGGCCTGTCCCAGGATCGAAAGCGTACCGGTCAGGTTCTTCGCCGGAATCTTGCCGCTTTTGACCATGTCCTCGAAGTAGCCGTAGTCGAGCGCGGTGAGCTGGGCCTGGGCGAGATAGGCCTTCTGATCGCCGCGCGTCTGGGCGGCGAGCGCACCGCGCCAGAAGTCGGCGCCGATCTCCTTGATGAAGTCACTGTGCGCCGGATTGCCCTGGTTGCGCCTGACCAGCGCGGCGACGTCGCGCGCGATCGCGTCCCACTGGCCGAGCGCGCTCTGCGACTTGAGCCGCCATTCGAAGATCTCGTTGAAGTGATCGCTCATGCCCGGGTACTCGCTCTCGTAATTGGTGAGCAGCGCGGCGATTTCGCGATCGTTGACCGCGACGCCCTCGTGCTCCTGCAGACTCGCGAGCATGTAGATCGCGCGGCCGCGCGCGTCATGAAAGAAGCGCCGCTGCGCCGGCGCGGCACGCTCGGCCTGGGGCTCGCGATTGATCGCGTCGCGCAGGCCGCGGATCGCATCCGCGCGCATCGCGGCAAGCTGCGGCGACGGCTTGACGTGCTTGCCGGCGGGCTGCTGCTTTTCGGCGTTCGCGACCATCAGGTAGTAGCACTCGGCGGCGTTGAATACCGCGGTGAAGTCGTACGAAGGGTTGCCCGAAACCTGCTGGTACTGCTTGATCGCCTCGGCGTAATCGCCCTTCTTCTGCATCCGCTCGGCAATGCGGAAGCGCGGCTCGAAGGCATACTGCCCGCGCGGATACGACTTCAGGTAATCCTGCGCCGCGGCGACCCATTGCTGCTCGAGCGCGGCGTTGCGCTTGCCCGTGCGCTCCCACTGCAGGCGCGGCAGCTTGAAGCGCATGTAAGAGGCCCACTGCGCATCGGGATTGCCGGGCTGCTTCGCGACCTGGTCCACCAGCTTCTCGACCAGATCGATGCGGCCGAGCGTGTAATAGATGTCGGCGGCGTACTTGTAGGCTTTGGGGTAATGGCCGCTCTCGGCCGCCTCGGTGAAATACTTCGCCGCCGGCAGCGGCTGATGCTTGTAGTAGAGCACGCTCGCCAGCAGCCATTTTTCGAACGGGTCATTCGAGCTGCCGAACTCGGCCACCGGGTCGGGCACGTATTGCGCGACCGCCGAGAGCGCGATCGCCCATTCAGTCTTGTCGTCCTGGCGCTGGCGGATGTAGTTGACCGCCTCGCTGTGGATGCTCGCGTGCTTGGCCGGGTCGGTCGCCGCCTTCTCGGCCTCGAACAGCTCGCGCAGGCGCATCAGCTCGAGCCCCTGTCGGGTTTCGCCGGTCGCACCCTGGGCCGCCTCGGCCGAGAGTTTGGCCGCGGCGCCCGCCTGGCCCATCGCCGCGTAAGTCGCAGCGAGTCCCTGCTGCGCGGGACGGTACTGGCGCGTCTCAGGGCCGTCGCGCAGGATCCGTTTGAAGTCGGCGATCGCGTGGTTGTACTCCTGATGGTCGTACTTGCCGAGCTCGCGCTCGCAGAGCGCCCGCCCGAGCAGGTTTTCGCGGATGAGCTCGGGCGAAAAAATCACCAGCGTGCTCGAGGTGAAGCCGTCGATCGCCTGGTTGAGCAGGCGGCGCGCGAGCCCCGGGTCGCCGCTGTACAGCAGCGCGCCGCGATAGTGCAGCCACGAGAGCGGATAGAGCGCGCGCAGCGCGATCTGCTCGGGCTGGTCGTAATCGCAGTTGCCGCCGGCGTCGATCTGCGCGATGCAGGCGTCCTTCTTGTGCTGGTAGGCCTGGTAGATGCGGTTGAGCATCGACTCGAGCTGCAGGTAGGTCTCGATCAGCTCGGCGCGGCTCGCGCGCCCGTTGGCCAGCTCCTCGAACTCGCCCTCGGCGCTGTCGAGTTCCGAGACGACCGAGCCGGCGGCGGCCGGATTGTTGAGCGCCTCGTTGACGCGCGGCTCGAGCGCGTTGAGGCGCGCATTCAACCCGCCGATCGCGGCGCGCGCGGCCGGGGACCAGAGCATCAGTCCCAGGCCGAAGACCAGGCAGACGAGGCCGGGCAGACTGCGGCCGTGCCAACTGCGGGATGGATACGCCATTCGGTTTTCTTTCCTGCGCCGTCCCGGGGCACTGGGGCCGGGGACCTGTTGATTTATGGGCCGCGGCGGCCGCGGGCCGTGTTGATTAAGGATAAACAGGCCGGGGGCGTCAAGCGACCCCGCCGCGCGCGCCTAGGCGACGGCTCTCGGGGCCATTCGCTCGACCGCGCCCCCGCAAGACACGCCCCGCTACTGAGATTAGACGACGGGCACCGGCATGGTGAGCAAAAAATTCGAATCGCCGCGGCCTGCCGGGATTTGATTTAATTTTCGGTAGCTTAGCCGGGATGGCACCGCTAGGCGGCTTGTAGCAGCCACCATCTGAACTACATTGCGCCCCGGCCGTCGAGGCCATCGGCCGGCGCTTACGCATGCGGATGACGATGATGAAGGTCGGAGGCGTGCGGATGCGCGTGGGTCACCGGCTCGTGGCGATGCTGGTGTGAGTGCGGTTCGATCACCGCTTCCTCGTGCGTGTGGCGATGATGCTCGTCGTGAGTGTGCGAATGCTCGTGCTCGAGCGGTTGATGGGTGTGAACGTGGCTGTGCCGCTCGCGCACGAGCAGGAATATTCCAGCCATCATGAAGGCCGTCCCCAGGGTCTCGAACAAGCTTGGTAACACTCCGAAGATCGGGATCGAGAGAGCCGCGCCGATAAAAGGCGCGGTGGAGAACCAGGCAATTTGCCGCGCCGCTCCAAGATAGCGCAGCGCCAGCATGGCCATCACCAGGCTTGCTCCATAGCTCACGCATCCCAGCGCCAGAGCTCCAGCCAGAACTGCGGGTACGGGAAGCGCGTGTCCGGTAGCCAGCGCCAACGCCATCGAGGTCAACCCGGCGCCCGTGGTTTTGACCTGCACGATCGCAAGCGGATCGCGGAGCGAGAGGCGCTGACTCAGGTTGTTGTCGATGGCCCAGCATAGACACGCGGCAACGATCGCCAGCGCGCCGGCGAAGGTCGCCGTCATCACGCCCGGCTGATAGCTCAACAACCCGGCGCCTGCGATTATGACTGCGCAGGCAATCGTACTGCCGGGGTCCAGATGTTCACGGAAGATCGCGACCGCGATCGCGATCGTGAATACCGCTTCGAGGTTGAGCAAAAGCGACCCCGTCAAGGCAGAGATTCGGCTGAGCCCGATCAGCATCAAGGTGGGCCCGAGAACGCCGCCGAACGCGACTACCGCGCACAACGCGGGCACGTCCGAGCTTCGTATCCCGGTTTCGGACGATTGCCGGCCGCGAAAGATCGCCAGTGCGCGAAAAGTCGCGATCAGCCCGGCGGCGCCAAGATAGAGCAGCGCCGCCAGCATCAGCGGACTCACGCGAGGCAAAAGAAGTTTGGAGAGCGGCGTACCGGCGCCGAAGAGCACCGCTGCGCCGAAGGCATGGAGCCGGCCCATCCGCACCTCGCGCTCCGCCCGATCGGCCATCGCGTTCATCGCATCAAGCCTCACACTGGCCCGCGCCTCCGTGAGATGACAGTCCGCCCGTCTCGCGGGATTCGCGCGGGCAATCGAGCACCGCCGCCAGAGGCGCATGGCCCGGTCGGACGATGCGTGCATCTGCGGGCGCCTATCGGATACGTCAGAACCCGAACCTGCCGAGCGCCATGGCAGTCAGGCCGAGCGAGCCCACGCGCATGCAGCGCTCGCCGCACGGCACCATCCGCTGATCGGCGGGCTCGGTGGCGCCGGCCGCCGCGGCCTGCGCTGACCCGGTCGCCGCGCGCTGCGCGGGTCGCGCCGCTGTCGCCTGCGGCGGTAAGGCGCTCGGCGAAGACGCATCCCTCGCAAAGGCATCCGGATCCACCAGCACTACGGCGATCCCCGCGGCGCGCGCGCCGGCGACGTCGAGCGGCTCGGAATCGCCGACGTGCAGCGCCTCGGCCGCGGCCACGCCATGGCGCGCGAGCGCGACCCGAAAAATCTCGGGCGACGGTTTGGCATAGCCGGCCTCGGAGGAAATGGTGATCGCCTCGAAGTACCTGGCGAGGCCCAGCGCCTCGAGGATGCGGTAGACGCGAAAATCGAAGTTCGAGACCAAGCCCAGCTTGAGCCCGCTCTCGCGCAGCGCCGCGAGCAGTATCGGCGCCTCCGAGTCGCAAACCCAATTGTCCGGGTCGGCGAAGAAGGCGAAGAGCGCGTCGAAATATGCGTCGAAGTCGGGAAACACGCCGATCTCGGCGAAGGTCGTCCGCACCAGCCGCCGCCACCATTCGCGCTCGAGCTCGCGCAGGCGCGCGGCCTCGATCCCCGGTCCGAAGGCCAGCCCGGGCGCGGCGGCAAATGCGCGCCTGAATGAATCGGCTACCAGCCGCTCGTCAGCCTCGAGCCCGAAGCGCGCCGCAATTTTCGCATAGCTCACCCCTGCCGGCTCGCGCGTATGAAACAGCGTGCCGGCGCCATCGAAAAGCACCGCTCTCAGCATTTCCCGTCAGTCCGTCAGCCCCCCGCCTTGAGACATCAGGCGCTACAATCGACCCAGGATGAAACGGCGCAGCAGCGCCGACCATCCCCTGACAACCAGCCCGCGCCCGTTAACCAGCTTGCCGTAATAGACGCCGGCCGACTGTCCGATGCGCGACAGCGGGGGAACGTCAAAGAAACTCCAGCCGCGCGTCGAGCGTGCGCCCGGCGCTGCGAATCGCGATGTACCCCCCGCCCTTGAACGGCCCCGCGTTCATAACCCGCGTGGGCCCAATCGAGTCGACGCCCGCCGACTCGTGGATATGACCCGAGATGCAGAGGTCGGGTCTGATTTCCTCGATGAAGCGGCGCGCGGCCGTGCTGCCCACCGCCTTGCCGCCGACGATGCGATCGCAGCGCGTCTCGAAGGGCGGCGTGTGGCAGATCATCAACAGCGGGCGATGGCCGCGCACCTGCTCATAACCGGCCGCCAGCGTCGCATGGATCTCGTCCTCGCTGAGCTCCATCGGCGTATTGAAGGGCGTGAGATTGGAGCCGCCGCAGCCGAAAATGCCCACGCCCTCGCGCACCACGCCGCGCCCGTGCAGGGCCACGCCCTCGCGCTCGAGGAATTGCGCCACCTCGGGGCGGTCGAGATTGCCCGGCAGCGCCAGCACGTTGCGGCATCGCGCGCGCACGTCGTCGAGCACCTTGCGCGCGTCGGCCTCGCCGCCGAAATTGGTCAGGTCGCCGGAGAGAATCACCAGGTCGGCATCGCGCATCGCCTCGCTCATGCGCTCGAGGTTGCGCGTGGCCATGTGGATGTCACCGAAGGAGATTATCTTCATCGCGCGCCGCTCGTCCCAGGACTCCGTTTCCCCCGAGTCGGTGAAAAATCACGATAGCGTTTTTTTTCGCCCGCCGCATCCGGTAATTGCATGCGCGAGCACGCCTCGCCAACCCCCGCCCCTCCCCTCACCCGCGTCGTGCAGGATGAGGTTTGCGCGCCCAGCGCTGTTGCCGGTACCCGGCACGGGTTAAAGTCCATGCCAGTGGATGCGACCGCGAACATTGCCTTCGTACTGGTGCGGCCGCTGCAGGCGGGCAACGTCGGCGCCGCGGCGCGCGCGCTCAAGAACATGGGATTGGGCGACCTGCGCCTGGTCGCCCCGCGCATCGCCGCCGGCGCGCGCGCGGCGTCCGCGATGGCGGTGCATGGGAAGGACGTGCTGCGCAACGCCCGCCGCTACGCGAAGCTCGACGAGGCGCTCGCGGATTGTTCGATCGTGGCCGGCACCACCTGCCGCCCCGGCCTTTACCGCTCGGGCGCGATCGCGCTGCGCGAAGCCGCAGCCGCGCTCGTCGCCGAGGCCGCCGCCGGCGGCCGCGTCGCGATCGTGTTCGGCCCCGAGGACACGGGGCTCGAAAACCGCGAGCTCAAGCTCTGCCAACGGCTCATCACGATCCCGACCGCGCCCGCCTATCCGTCGCTCAATCTCGCCCAGGCGGTGATGCTGGTCGCGTACGAGCTGATGATGGCGTCGGGGACGGCCCGCGCCATGCCGGCGCCGGAGCCGCGCGCGGCGGCGATGAAGGTGGAGGCGATGCTCGAGCGGATGGGCGAGGCGTTGGTGTCGATCGGATTTCTGCCGGAGGAAAACCCGGACCACATCATGTTCGCGCTGCGCGCGATAATCGGACGCGCCGGCGTGAGCGAGCGCGAGCTGGACATCCTGAGCGGCATCGCGCGCCAGATCCGATGGGTCGCCGAGGGCGGCGCGGAAACCGTCGCCGCCAAACGCCGCACCGGCCGCAAATTACGCTAGCCGGGCGGCGCGAAGCTTGCCCGACAACAGGCGACGATGCGGTCGGCGCTTGAGCCGGAATGCCGCGGCGCAACGCGCGGCGTGCGACCCCCGGCGCGCTCAGCGCGGGCCCGCAACGCGCTCGGCGCCGCCGCCGGTGCCGTCCTCGGGCACCTCGCCCAGCATGCGCATCCCGTAACGCACCATCGCGGCGAGCCGTTCGACGCGCGCGAGCATCTCGGCCTGCCGCGCTGGATCCGACGTATCGCGCAACGCGGCCGCGGCGGCCGCCAGATTGTCCCTGAGCACGCCGACCGCGCGCTCCAGATGCTCGCGTTTGGCAGCGCGGACGCGGCGCCTGGCCCGCGCACGGTCGATTTCTTCGAGCCGGATGACTTCGCCCATGGCCGGTATCGATTATTATCTTCCTGCGGTTCCGGATAAGCCAGCGAGCGCATCCGGATGGCCGGTGAGCCGGGCTCCATCGGCCGTCGGCGCTTGATTTCACGCGCTCATGCGGTTACCAAAATAGGGCCTGCTCGCACTTGCTCCCCGGTAGCTCAGTCGGTAGAGCGGACGGCTGTTAACCGTCAAGTCGCTGGTTCGAATCCGGCCCGGGGAGCCATCCATCCCCAAAATCGACCGTTCAAACGGCGCATCGACCGGACGCGTCCCGATCGTCAATTCAGCTCATTTTTGCATAATATGAGCAAAATTACGTTGCGATTTCTCAACATGGACGAAAAGCGTGTGCACACATCTCGCTTATGTGAGCTTCGATGAGCGCGCTCGACCGCCACCCTGAAACGTCGGGAGATTCTGCAACACCCCGCCCGGAAACGGACGTTCAGCGGCTCGGATAAGCTCAGGAATATTGGATCATTTGGGCTGAACATGGGTTTTCCAATGCGTTGCGGGTCGGCCACATGGCCGTGGGATTGCGATACGCGGCGCCACGAGTATGGCCGCGGCACTGTTGACATGCGTTACACCCTGCGCAATTATGCACCAGTATGCACAACAAGCCGTGTCAGATCGGGCCATGCGCTAATGTCTGAGAGCTTAAGCGCAATTGCGGTAGAAGCCTATCGCGGGCGCGTCCTGCTCGTCGAGAGCGACGAGAGCGCAACGCGCTTCATCGTCAAAGCCCTCGA
>Ga0209581_1003371_pt1 | contig 13819 bp, 20 predicted proteins | sample Coa_R2_FD_187160 | JGI IMG/M metagenome (GOLD analysis project Ga0209581, IMG submission 187160) | Surface soil microbial communities from Centralia Pennsylvania, which are recovering from an underground coalmine fire - Coalmine... | ecosystem: Environmental > Terrestrial > Soil > Unclassified ...
TCAGGCGGAGCAGGCGTGTTTGCATCACAGCTGATGACTGTAGAAGTGTCGCAGGACAACACCAACTTTATCCAGGTCGAAGGTACGGGCTTGAATCTGGGAACGGGGGCATCATTTGGCAAGCAGTATGATATTACGCATTTGGCGGCAGGCCTTGCAGTCAACCCTGTTGAGTACACATACATTAGATTGACTATACCGGCTCTTGGATCAGGGATTAGCGCAATCGCAACCTGTTCTGGATAGATGCCAGAAAAGACTAATCTGATTGACTGATAGACAGGAGATGAAAGCACAATGAGTCTATTCCAGCAACAATCACAAGTGACCCCGACTCCAACTTCTGGCTGCTGCCCCCAGTGCGGACAGGCGTTTACGGTGTCAAGGACATGCGAAGGCTGCTCAAAAGAAATCTGCTATCCAAACTGCTATACAGCACATATGGATCCACACAACGGCACTTGCTATCAGGTCTGGCTGTCGGCACACCAGTAGCAAGCGCAGCAGGGAGGAAGTAACTAAATTCTCTTTTTACCTTTTTCTTTCATTTCAATTGCTTTCATGGTCATGTATCAGAACCGCATTCCACCTGTGCAGGTCGGCATGGAATATTCAGCGAAAATTATCAATACTGGCAAAGATGGCTCTGGTGTTTGCCGTGTGTCAGGATTTGTGCTGTTTGTCAGAGAAGCAGCTCACGAGATAGGCCACCACGTTCGCATCCGTGTCACTGTGGTGCGAGATAGATACGGATTTGCTGAACTGATAGACAACAGGGGAACGGCACAGCTTGACAGAGAGCCGTGACCTCGCAACTGTACTGTGGTACAGTTTACTTCATGCCTGTACAGTCTACTATACACGGTTGCTTGAAATACAAGAGAGGGCTATGGCAAGATGACAGATATCATAATTTCTGGTGATATCCTGTTTGCTATCATCGGCCTGACGGCGGCCACTATCACCTTTTTTATCAGGCAGGAGATACGGTCGAGAGATCAGGCCTCTGATATCAAAGAGGTCAAGGGGTGCATCAAGCGCATTGAGAGTCGTTTAGGAGTCACAGACCAGAAAGTGGCCGATATCGACAAGGATGTGGCCATTATTGACGATAGATACAGGCGGGAGCATTCCTGACCTAACTACTGACTTAGCCTAGTTCTTTTTCTCAGATTCAATTCTCCAACTTCTGATGATAAAATCAGCTTTCATATTAGCGGTCTTGACAGGATTGCTAATATTTGGAACAGAAACGTTGATTCAAGCATATGCGCAGGTACAGCAGCAACAAACATTCACTTCTCTAGCAGATGAAGTCAACAGCTCGCTACAACTTGTCTATTCAGTGATAGTCATAGCATCGACAGCAACGGGCATTATAGCAGTAGTAGTATCGAAATTCTACCATTCACCAAAAATTCAGCAAGTCAAAAACGATGTAAACCAGCTAAAAGATTGGTTCAGGAATCACGAAGGCCAGATAGGTCAAGGCGTTGAAGCGGCGGCTGCAATGGTGCCACAACTGCAACAGCAGATAGAAACGCACAAGGCAACAATAGATTCGCTGACTCAAGAGCTACAGCAGAAAAATGACTTGCTGACAACAATGAAGACACAGATTGATGCTATGCTCATTACCTCTTCAGCGGGAACGGCCACAGCCACCAACACAGCAACGACCAATTCAACAACATTGGCCAACCCAGGATAGCAAGCAGTTCTCTTTTTTCCTTCTCTTTTCTTTCTCTTCATCCATGGTCTACGGCGATTCCACTATCGTTACCGCTCTGCTTGGCAATGTGCCAACATCGATCATATCTTCTGCAATAATTACAGAGGCTATCACCTTTGGCGACTCTTTTGTCAACATGATGACCCAGCATACCTGGAGCTCGTCTGATTTAGCATACAACCTGATTCAGCAGGCATCAAGCGAGTGGGCTGCCGCCCACTGTCTTCGAATGTTTGAGGGTGACAAGTGGCAGAAAAAGGCTGATGCTCTCGAGGCCCATGCCCGCAAGATAATAGAAGAACAGGTATTGCCATACGACCAGAACACCTCGCCTGACTCTCAATCGCAGTACAACACGTGGCCGGGCAACCCCACTGCTACGCCATACCGGTCCCCTGGATTTGCTGGCTCTTCATCAGCGGATCCGAACACAAGTCCATAGTCGAATGGTGAGAAATAAATAATGAGTACATGGGGCTTAGAAGGCACAACACCGCTGGCAGATTTCACAAAGACGGTGGCAGAGATTGTGCTTGACCTTTTCAACAACCAGGCAAACTGGACTGAAAGCACAGTAGGCTGGGCAAACATCCTGTTCACCTCTTCCACTTACGACGGAACCAAATTCTACACAGTGGCCGTCAAGTCGCTATCGCAGACCAATCAGGCAGACGTCCTGGGGTCGACAAGCTACGAGTATACAGAATACGTCAACGTGCATATCTGGGTCAAAAGCCTGCAGCATGGCTCGATACCCGGTGTTGAGATACAGGCTATGAAAAGTATGATTGAACAAATATGCGCACAAAAAAGGACCAACGTCGGGCAAGGCATAAGGTACATCGGAATACCAGAGTGGTCATATTCTGATACTCAGGATGACCAGGATGGATCTTCGCTCTATCATGTGGTTGGAAGAGTTCTGGTGGAGTACAGAAAGGTTAGCACAATCTAGTTAATTAATCCAAGCTAGGTTAGTTCTTTTGCCAATATTTCCGAAAATCGAAGATGTGTCGACCAACAGTACTACTGCTACTGATTCTGTTGTTATGACTACTCCTACTCCTAAACCATTGCACTGTCTCAAATGCGAGCATCCTGATGGCTTGAAATTGGCTTACAATCTATACCAGGAAAATACTAAAACTCTGGTCCACGTCTATGAAAAGCCCGGAGCCTGGGTCCGGGTGGTCCACGACCCCAAGAACGGCCAGGGAATTTTGCATCCTGGCGTTGGCATGATCTGCTCGGTTGAGAAGGGCGATGGTTCTCTGAAACTGGAAAATTCCGAAGGAGGGTCATAGTAGCAAATGTCGGCCAAGGTTACATCAGCACAGCTAGTCATCAAACAGTTGCAATACATAGAGGAAGTCACAGAAGGCACAACACCTAGCAGCTCACCCACTTTTAACGAATGTGGCAAGATACAATCACTGTCCTTTACAAGAGATAATTCAGAAATTGAAGTAGGCCAGATTGGCCCGGAGGACCTTTACAACCTGCTGCAGGGCAAGACAGTATCAGGCTTCAAGGTCAAGATGGCGATATTTAGCAGCACATTCCTGAAATACTGTATCAACGCCGCAAATTATGGCACTCCTGCAGGTACCATTTCTACGCCGTTGTCTTTCGTTTTCTCATACTATCTCAACGGCGTGGAAAATTTTGTTTTCTTTCGTGGCGCTCGCTGCATCAACTGGACGCTGGAAGGCGACATATCCTCTGTAATCACATTCTCTGCAGAATTCCACTGCATCGCCGTAACTGAACCTAACTCATCATCTGGCCTGACAACTCCGACATACATCACGCCATCAAGCTCTGCAGTATGGAGCTGGCTGTCTGGTGGTTCTGCGCCGGTGCAGTGGAATTCATCGGGAGTCAACGCAATCAAGATTTCTGTTACCGGCAACCGCAACACTGCTGAGGACTATACTCTGGGAAATGCTGCGCCCTATACCATCCAGCCTCACGGCAGGAGAATAGCCTTTACCCTGACCATTCTGCGGACAGGGGTGACGCTGTCAGGCGACCAGAACACGGCCACATTAAGGACTCTTGCCTGGACACTGATGACGGCCACTTCAACGATTACGCTGACAAATTCAGTGCTGGACAAGCTGTCAGAAGAGCGCAACTATGACGACACCAAATCAGTTGCAGAAACCTACAACGGCAAATGCACGGCGGTGAGCATCACGTAATGACGCTGACAACAACAATCGAATTTAACGGCAAGACCTATCCTCTTGTGAGAAGGCTGTCGTACAAAGAAGGGTTGCAGATAGAAGATCATCTTGCAGAGTTTCTGGACATTAACGAGCGATTAAAGACAGGGGACCAGAAGCAGGTTGAGGAAATTGTCAGCAAGCTAAAGACCATCAAGGAGCCTCAACGCAAATTGGTGATGGATGTGCTTACAAAGTCGCTGGGCAAAACAGAGGATGAAATACTGGATATGGACTACGCTGAAGTGTTTGTGCTGTTCTCAAAGGTATGGGAAGCGAATTCGAGGGTATCTGATTTTTTAGGGAAAAACTTGCAATAGCATATATCGTGAATAACCTTTCCGTTATTGCGACCATTCCGGAGGCCAAAAAGGCAGCAACCATGCATGCGCTCTGCCCGCAAATCTCAAGTTACAAAGAACTTTTGGAGATGGACTATTACGACGTGCAGTTGAAGCTGGTGTGCATTTCGGCAGAGAATGAAGCTATGCAACACAGGCAGAAGGAAATCTCCTTTTACGCAAGAGAAGGGATGCATCAAGTTAGATGAGCATCAATATCACCCTTGACCAATCCTCGCTTGATGAAGTAGACAAGCTGACACAGCAGGTAATCGACAATGCAGGCAAGGCGATTGCAGAACAGTTAGTAAATCTGGTAGAAAACATCCTGGCAGAAGCTCGCTCGAACCTGCAGAACAACTCTTCTGTGGTGACGGGGGAGCTTGTCGGATCGCTCAAGATTTTTGACGTAACTGAAAACTCGGTCGAGTTTGGATCTGACCTTCCCTACGCCGCCTACGTCGAGTTTGGCAGAGGCCCTGTCAATCCGGTGAACAAAAAGTTTCTGCATTTCTTTACAAAAGACGGCAAAGAGGTGTTCACAAAACATGTAGGGCCTGCAGAGCCAAGGCCCTTTTTAGAACCGGCAATACTACGATACCTGCCCAGGTTCGGGGACCAGCTGGCGGCAGATGAGAGGATATCGCCAGCAGATGCAAAATGAAAAAAGCTCACTTTATAAGGAGCGAACAGCCTTAACTATTGTGTGAAATCTCCAACTCTGAGAAAAGAGAATGTCCCTCTCGCCGCATTTTTAGGAGCTCTAATCTGCGGACTGGGTCATATCATACTTGGTTATACCAAAAGAGGTATAATGATTCTGGTTGGCGCTGCAATTGTTGGCACTGTATCAGCTTTCATAATCCCGTGGCCCTACACTTTGATTATGATATCACCCTATTGGGGTTGGGCGCTGTATGACCTCGCTAAAATAGTTGGACGCAATACCAATACCTCAGATAACTACTAGTTCTTCTTTTCTTCCAAACCGCTTTCTTTTTCAGTTAGTTAATTGGCTTCAGGGACAACCTTTCGTTATAATATCACTGTAGATGGTGCAGATGATGTAAAGCGTGCATTTGAGGAGATCCAGGACAAATACAAACAGGGGATCATAACACAAAGAGAGGCTGCCGAGTCAACTCGTGACCTTGCAAGAGATACCAGGTTGTTGACGAATGAACACAGGGCGCAGGCCCAGATCTTTCTGGCTTCTCACCCGGCTCTTATGCAACTAAACAACACTATGCAGGTATTTGCCGGCACTGCCAGGACGGCACTATCAGTTATCAATGCGCTCAACCTTGCACAGCTTGCGTTTGCAGGCCAGTCAGACAAGGTATCCCAGCTGAAAGAGGAGATTGTAGAGCTGCAGAGACAGCTTTTGCATATCCATACGCCTGAGGAGGGACAGTTGGTCAAGCAGGAAATCATCGACAAGCAGAAAGAGCTGAATCAGGCAATAGCCGACCAGAATTATCAACATCTGCAATCCGGCATTATTGCCACATCTGCAGGTGTTATGATGGTAAGTGACGCTATCAACATTGCAAAGCATTTCAACACTCTAAAAACAAGTGTTTCGAATGTTGCCGATGCAGTAAAATCAATTGGCACTAATGCAGTTAATGCAGTTCCCAACGTTAATTCACTTATCACTGCCCTAAAAGCGCTCGCAACTACACTAAACACTCCTGTGGTTGGCTCCGGGACACTGGGGGCTATTCTGTTAGGTACGAGCGCAGGTCTGGCAATCACAAACGCTTTTGACCCAAACCAAAAAACTCTCACGGGCTCGCAGAATGATTGGAACAAGGCCATATCGCAGTTTTTCAGCGGATTAGCCAATTCAATACAACAAGCTTCTGCACCAATCGCCGCTCAGATAACCGGTTTGGCGGGAAGAGTCATGCAGTCATTTACCCAGGATTGGCCGAAATTTCTTGCATACACTTCCAACTACCTGTTGACAAAATTCATGCCTGACATGAATCATGCATGGTCCACGTTTAATGACACTTTCTTCTCTGCCACCACAACATCTCTTGCAACCATTGAAGGTGCAATCTTTCAAACCTGGGATACGATAGGCAAGAACCTGAAAACTATGTGGGGTTCAATAAAGGGCGAATTTATCTCATTTCTTAATGGATTGATTTCGGTACTCAACAGTGCTATCTCCGGCATTGCTAGCGGGCTGCAGGGTTTTGCAAACTCATTTATCTCAGCCATCAACGCAGTCATCAGCGCATATGACCGCCTTCCTGGGCCGGCAAAAATATTTGGCGATATAGGCCAGATTGGGCAGGTATCCATAACTGCGCCAAGCATTCCATTTGTAGCAGCTGCAAAGGGTTTTGAAGGTACAGTCAATAGCCCAACTCTTTTCATGGTCGGTGAGCGAGGAGCGGAAAGTGTAAGCATCAGACCAAGTGTGAGTCAGAGTAGTTCGGGTGGGGGGAATATTGTGATAATCAACGTGCAGGGAAGCATAAGAAGCGACAAAGAATTTCTGTCGATGGTGGATAGGTACTTCAGGACTCAGGCTAGGCGCTACGGCTTTAACGGATTGTTGAGCTAATTATGGTTACAGGCCAGCTTGCAGGACTGACTAATCAGCCACTTCTATGCAAAATCACAATACAGAATTCAGCAGGCGGAGTGTATACATACGATCCAACAGCAGGCGCTAACCCACCCTCTACTGGAACTTATGATTTTCGCTTAAAATCACTCAATTTCACACCACCATCTGATTTTGGCGTGGCAGGCACGTTTGATATGGTAATTCACAGCCCGACTGATTCTGCATTTTTGCAAAATGTACAACAATATAGCGAGGTCACGATCTGGGTTGGCAAAACGGCCACCCTGCTTACAAAATTATTTCTCGGCTCAATCGAGCATATCATAATCGAAGAACCGACACAGAACGAGATGTATATCCATATCACCGGCCCCGACTGGGGTTCATGTGTTCTCAAAAACAGGTTGATAAACAGGGGTTGGTACCAGCTCAAGTTGGCGGGATCTAACGACCCCGATCCGACTGACACAAGCACGGATATTGTCAACCTTGTAAACGATATCCTGACAAATGCATACGTGTATCCTGTACAGCCTGCGGCCGTAGTCGGCGGAAACAGCGTCACTACAGTGCAGGACCAGGGAGTAATTGTCAGCTCTGCAAACATTCTGGGCGGAATTACAAAAACCCTCTCAATTCCGTATTTTGAGGCCAATTACGAATATGTAGATGACAAGCTATCAGAACTGGACAGCTATCTCAACGCCTGCCACTACATAGACGCCAACAAAAATTTTATCATGAAATTTCTGCCGGTCGACCAGTCGCAGGCCCCAGACTCTGGCGTCCTGCTAACAGATGATTTTACCGACGCAGTAGCTGTTAGCTGGTCATCTGGTCTCAAGGGGTTAATTGCGCCAAACACCTCTTACGATCTTTCAGCAGAGATGCACAAAACAATGGTTCTCGGATTGGGCGGCAATAACATACTGCTTGACCAATCACAGCAAGATAGATCTGGCGGTTCTGACAATGTAGATTCCCAGTATCTGGCTGTACAGTTTACACCACAATACAACCAGATCCAGAACATCTCTCTGTATATCAAAAAGACACCGGGTTCTATTGTCAACAATCCGCTCGATTGCCAGGTGGACCTGGTATATGACCTGAATGGCAAGCCAAATGGCTCTACAATTACCAGCGTCACAATATCAAAAGATGCCATAACGACAAGTGGCGGCTGGCACACCGCATTAATCGCATCAGCAGTCGTGGTAGGCTCACCATTCTGGATAATCGTGAGAAAGCAGGGTGATTCAACTCATACATATTCCTGGTACAAGGGCGGATCTGGCCAGACTGTTGCAACGTCAAGCGATGGCGTGAACTGGACAGTGACGACAAACACAGCAGGATATTGTTTTGAAGTGTTTGCTTCCACACCACTGCTGAAAGTAGCGCAGAACGGATATGATACTAATGTCAACTTCGGCAAAAACGATCTGCAAGAATCTGTCGTAAGAAAGCCGTTTGTGATTGACCAGCGTTCGATGACTTTTCTGCTCCAGTTCGAGACATACAACCTCTTCCGCTACAAGGAGATTTTCAAATGCAAAGTATACGCTCCCGACACTCTGCTTAGCATAGGTCAGCGTGTCAGGATCAGAAAACAACTGAGCAAATACAAGTTTGATGCAAATTACATCATCTCTGGCATCGAATATACATTTGAGGGCGATGAGCAAGGTGGAATAGGCTCATTCTACTATGATCTGACTGCAGTGTTATACTCGCAGAAATCAGCAGGGCAGACTACAGGCGCTAGTTAGTTAGTTCTTCTTTATTCTCCGTTTTCTTTTGTTTTCAGATTATTTAGTTGACAGTTAGACAAGGACGAGGTCTCTTGCAAAAATCCGCTCTGTCACTGAGAGGTGATGTCCTTGTCCGTGGTTTCAACGCTCAATATGTTCGCACCTTTCAAGATTCCTTGTCGGCTCGCAAAGCTCGTCAAGGCCTCATCTATGAGGATAAAGGTCGAAATCTAATAGTCAACAACGGCTCTAATCTTATCGCTCAGCTTTGCACCGGTTCTTCAACAGCATATTTCACTTACTGTGCAGTCGGCTCCGGCACAAATGCTGTGACGGCTGGCGACTCGACATTACAGACAGAACTTGGACGGGTTGCAGTCATTGCGGCCTATGCTGTTTCCAACATGGCACATTTTGATACTTTCTTTTCAATAGGGCAGGGTAACGGCACGTGGAACGAGACTGGAATATTCAACGCATCATCGAATGGCACGATGGGTTCACGAAAGCTATTATCTTCATCATTTAGCAAATCTGGTGCAAACACTGCAACTGTAAGCTGGTCTTGGACCTTTACGCCTCAGTGATGAGAGATGAGCAGCCCAACCAATAGCTACAACGACCTTTCGTTAATGTCATACATCTCAGAGCTGAAGATATCGCTGGCCAGGCAGAAGGGACAGGGAACTCCTACAAACATCACATCAGACTATAATTTTCCAATCTATCCTGACCTCTGCCAGATCACCGACTCTGCTGTAACAAACCAAAACCAACAGTCCGAATCTGATTCTGTTAACTGCCCAGACCTTGTATTGCAAAATGGTGTGAGCAACAATCAATACTATGTTTGCAATCAACTTGGATATGTCCCCCGCGATTCGGCTCATGTGTTGTGGTTGCCGTTTGAGAAGCATACATGTGATGCAACACTGACTCAGTCGACCGGCAAAGCTTTCAACTCACCAGTTTTTGTAGCTGGTGTTACAAGATATGGCCTGCAGTTTAACGGCACTACACAATATCTGCAGGTCCCAGATTCCACATCTTTGCAGCTGACCACATGGACAATCTGTCTGTGGGTTTATGTTAATTCTATCGGCGCATTGCAGGCGCTGATAATCAAAAGCGTCTATAGCAATGCTCGCAACTACAGTCTCTCCATCCTGGCATCTGGCAAGATAGAGTGTGGCATAGGAAACGGAACCAGCTTTTTCCAGCTGACGAGTGCAATTACGCTGTCTGCAAATAAGTGGTATCACATCGCATTTACGTTTGATGGAGTCAGTGCCTGGAAAGTATACATCAACGGACAGCTGGACAATTCTCAGACGGTAGCAGTTACACCAAACCTGCAGGCAGGAGTCCTCAATATCGCAGCAAACAATGGCGGCGGCAACTTTTTTGGCGGTGTAATGGACGATATCAACATCTTTAACACAGTTCTGTCACAGGCAGACATTCAGACAGTGATGGCAATAGGACAGCGATATGCTCCTGATGCAGTTGATTTTGAGACGGTGGGCTTCTGAAGATGGGCAATTCATACGGTCAAAAATGGTTAGATGGTGATCAAGGGACCAGGCAGCGCCGGAACTGGAAAACAATTGTAGTCGATACAGGCGCCAACATTTCAGCACTGGATTATACAACTGGACTTGTATCGAGGTATAGCTTTGCATCAGATGGTTCTGATTCACAAGGCGCTAACACGCTAACCCTGACAGGTTCTCCCACTTTTGTCGCTGCTATCTATGGCAATGGCATGCAGCTGGATGGCGCTACACAGTTTGCACAGGCTGCATCAAGTTCAGTGTTTGACCAGACCACAACCGCTTTTGGTTTCTCTGTATGGTTGCAAGTTATTGCGCTGCCAGCCTCAAAGGGATATATTGTTTCAAAGCGGAACGATGCGGCCTCAACAAATGTCGGATACGATGTATATGTCAACTCTTCAGGCCAGATAGTTGTCGAGCTGTCTGATGGTACAACACTCTTCACCTATACCAGCAGTCAAACTCTGTCGACAGCGACATGGTATCACATCACGGTATATTTCAACAGGGGAACAAACATCCAGCTGTACATCAATGCCATCTCTGACGGCACGGTGGCGCAGGGAACAACTACAACAATCACAAATACTCAGGTATTTACTGTAGGAAGGCATTCTAATACATCATCTTCATTTCTCAATGCTGTATTTGACCAGCTGCAAATATTCAATAGTTCTGGCGCGCTCAACACACTGGCAAACGTGCAGCAGATCTATTCTGACTGTCATTCTGGGATGGTAGCATTTTGTGAATACACAGGTTCAGGATTTACAGGCGGCCAGCTCTATCAGCGCAACGCAGAGAATACAGCGTGGTTGGCTATCCCAGAGGTGCAGAGCAAAACGATTTCGACAGGAGATATCCTTCGTGGTCTCTCTTCAGGAGTATACGACAGGCTGGCCATGGGTTCTGCAAATCAGGTTCTGAGCGTCAATGCAGGAGGCACTGATCTGGCCTGGGCAACAGTACATTATCAGTGGGAAATTCACATAATCGGCACTCCCTATGTCACAGGAAATAATTTCCTTCAATACTTTGGTTTGGCAGGCGGCAACTCTGCTACAGCCTCAAACGTTGAGGGTGCAGTGACTAGGGCAAGCACATTATCATACATCAACATTCGTTTGACTGCTAATACACTGAATGCACCACTAATAGTTTATTACGGATTGAATGGAACATATCTTGGCACATTGAGTGTGAGTTCAGGCAGTACGGGGATTTTCACATCGTCTTTCATCGGCCAGACATATGCGACAGGGGATAGGATTAGCGTTGCGCTGGGATGTTCCGGTAGTGCAGGTGCATCAACAGTAGCAGATCTGGGGTTGGGGTTCACAAGTCCATGACAAATTTAGTACAGGTCGATTGGCATCCTGATACATGCTCTTGTATTCTGAGATATCAGGGACCAGTCGGCCAGGTCAGCAATGACCCCGCCTATTTCGTGCAGAGCTTGCAGCGATGTGTATTGCATCAGTCTGTAGCTGAAACTGATATCGCGCAGACGGTGCTTATGTATAATCAGAGCTTCAATAACGATACTGCAACTATCACGAAGACCCAAGCAATGCAGCAGAACACTCCTGCTCCAGCTCAATAGATTAGTTAGTTCTTTCTTTTTCTTTTCTCCTACCTTTTTCTGTCAGATGTCAGATTTCGACCGCTTTCTGCAACGAATCATCGTTTTCGATCCTGCTCTGTCAGCGACAGTCAAGGACCAGGAGCGTTTCTTGTTCTGCATTAAAACTATAATGCAGCGCTACATACAGCAGCTAAACAACTCGCAGTTATTTAGCAAGTTGCAAAAACTGACTGTCACATCAGGTAGCAATCCAGCTCTGCATCAAAACAACGCTATAGGCATAGATGAGTTTCAGTCGCATCAAATCTATGTTGCCTTTTTCGATGATCCGAACTTTGACAGTTCTATAGACGGCCATGAACTGGCTCATGAAGCGCTGAATTACCTGCTAGGAGCTGGAGATGTTGATGCGAACAACCTTGTGCATTATGCTTACAACTTGCACGAGGCGGATCCTTCTTCGCCTTATGTCATTTTCGAGGACGTCAAATATCACAACTGGCGTCAATTCTTTGCTTTCGACAAAAAGACGTATCAGTACAGGCTATCTTATGCAAACCTCGCTTTACTACTAAAAGATAGAGACAAAATCAGAGCTGAAATCAAGGTGGGAACAGCGCCGCTTGTGCCGAATCACTATTGGCCGTATCCGCCAGGGCCTTGACGGCCACCATAGGCCGCTGTATGTTTTGCAAGCGGCCACTAAGAAGGACATCTTTCAATCCTGTCACTCAAAAACCAAATTTTTGTAGAATAATTTGCTGGGACCACTTTCACGACAAAAAAAAGTGGGTCAGAACGTTGGTGGCCGAAAAGGTTATTTGTCCTGTCACGCAATAAAAAATTAGAAGGGGTCAGGCCTCCTTCCGCTGAGGCCCAGCGGCGACATCATTCCTGATGTCAGACGGGAAACGGTTCATCATCCCCCTTCCCTTTTGTCAGCCAATTTTTCAACCAGCCGACACCATTACTATGTATTCAACCATATATTAATGTATCTATAGATGTATCTATAGATAGAAATAAATAGGGCGATGTGAATAGTAAAGGTATGACAAAATACAACAGTTTGAATCTGGAAGTGAGGCAATACTACAGTCTCGTAACCTTGATGGATTGGTATACAAAGATGGTTGGCACAGAAGGACAGCTTGAATTCATGACTTTGCTAGCGCAAAAGGGAAATGCGTTCGCTAGATGCAAAGATGCAAGACATGTTTTCGCAGCTAAAAAACTGGCTGACAGACACTATGTAGCAGAACTACGGCGCTTCTGCTCATAGCATGATTTATCTATAGAGAAAAGTGTAGAGAGGAATGACATGGAAATCACAAAAGTAACCCAGGCTCATTCAAAATACCACGGTGTCAAGACTGCTATCCCTGCCACATATGCTAGGGAGCTTGGGATAGAAAGGGGCGATGAGCTAACTTGGGAGCTTGACAAGGACAAGAAAGGCAAGTTTTTGATTGTCAGAAAAGCAGACTGAGACCTGACCTAGCCTAGCCTTTCTTTCTTCCTTAACTCCATTACTTTCCTTACTTCTGCAATTATAGTGTCCCCACGTGGCAGCAAAACCCACTCCAAGACATCACCTGCCTCCAGATTCAATGCGTGTCTGACTCCTGCAGGTATGCTTGTCCTGATGACATCTGTTCTCTTTGAATGTGCCTTGACTACCCGGGAAATAGCTCCGACCATTTCATTTAGCCTGCTCCGAGGCAACTGCTAATCCTTTCTCCTTGAGTGAGTCAATAGCCTGTTTGTAGAGAGCGACCGAACGCTCCAGGGCCTTGCCATCATCGTTGTCGTGCACGTGTACAGATATCGTAGCAGCGCCTTTTGCAGTCTGCTCGATTTTCACTGATGTACTAAAGACCTGTGCTTCAGGAATTGTTTTTTCCATGACTACCCTATCCACTACCACGTATATTAATGTTAGGGTAGACAATAGGGTAGAAAGGATTATATAGGGTGAGGTGTATAGGAATGGTGTCGGCGTATGTCCCGCTGGCAAGCGAAACAAAAAGAAAGTG
>Ga0209581_1003372_pt1 | contig 13818 bp, 13 predicted proteins | sample Coa_R2_FD_187160 | JGI IMG/M metagenome (GOLD analysis project Ga0209581, IMG submission 187160) | Surface soil microbial communities from Centralia Pennsylvania, which are recovering from an underground coalmine fire - Coalmine... | ecosystem: Environmental > Terrestrial > Soil > Unclassified ...
GATGGCAGCGACCTGGAAGACATTGCCGCCATTGCTGGAAGGCAATGCGATGCCCTGCGGACCGCTGTCGAAGAGCGTGGTCGTCCCATCGCTGACGACGATTTCGTAAGTGCCGCCGGTCAGGGCAGCCGAAGCGGGCGAAGTTCCGTACTGCGCGGTCAGCGACGTCGCGGAAGAAGGATTGCTGGTGGGCACGAAGCGAAACGTCAGACTGCCGCTCCGGCCCGTCGCCTGCAACGCGGCGTTGACGGGCTGCACCACGGCCTGGCCGTTGGTCGGCGCGTTCAAGGCTTCCTCGGCCGCGAAACCGGTTTCGCTGCCGTTGCCGATCTGGCCGGCGGCAAAAACGGTCGTGACGTGGTTGTGGTCGATGCTGACGTTGTCGACCGTAAACGTCACGCTATTGCTGGTGAGCTGGGCTTTGTAACTGCCTTCCGGGATCGGACTGTTGATCCCCGTTGCAGAGCCAAAGGGCGTGTTGCTGGCGATTTGGATATTGCTGATCGAGGTATCGAGGCCGTTGGAATCGGTGATCCCGTTGACTGCGCGTGCTTCACCGCTGAACGGGGCGGTCGTGTTTCCATTACAGGCCGTCAATCCGAGCAAGGCTACGAGAGTGGCGAGTGGGAGTGCGTGTTTCATGGTCGTCTCCGTGACAGGTTCGCTGACGCAAGGGACAATCCGTTGTGGCCTCTAGGGTGCGATTTCGCAGGAATCCGCCCCGGCTCGGCGATGCCGGCCGCGAGTCCAACGGTCCTCGACGCGTTCCGACGGATTGTCCGCGCGCTTGCCTGAGCGCCGACTGAACGCCAGCAGCGCTTGCGATCGTCGGGCCAGCGCGGCATCGCGGCCCAGAACGAAACGCAAGCGCAAGCTGCTAAAGTGAGAAGGGATGAACCGCTCGCTCGTCCGTCGCCGCGCGCTTGCCGCGCTGGGTATCGAAACCTGGCAGCGGCGCGGTATTTCCTCCCGCGCGGTGCAAACCGGAATTGCGCTCCGCGAAGCCACGCCTGCGAACGCGCCCGCGCCCGTGGCCGCGACCCTCGCGCCGCAAGCCGTTTCCGCGCCGCCGGCGCAGGCGGCGCTCATTTCGTCCGCGCGCGAGCGGCCGCAGGACTGGGATGGACTGGCCGCCGCGGTCGCGGGCTGCACTTTGTGCAAGCTGTGCAAGACGCGCACGCACACCGTGTTCGGCGTGGGCGCGCGCGATGCCCCGCTGATGGTGATCGGCGAAGGTCCGGGCGCGGACGAGGATGCCCAGGGCGAACCTTTCGTCGGCCGCGCCGGCAAGCTGCTCGATGAAATGCTGCGCGCCATCGGCCGGTCGCGGCGCGAGTCGTCGCCCGGTCGGTCGGTTTACATCGCCAACGTGGTCAAGTGCCGGCCGCCGGGCAACCGCGAGCCCCAGCCCGACGAGGTCGAGGCCTGCCGGCCCTACCTCGATCTGCAGATTCGTTGGTTGCGGCCCCGCTTGATTCTGGCGCTCGGCCGTGTCGCCGCACAGCGCCTGCTGTCCACCGATGCGCCGCTGTCGAAACTGCGCGGTCCACTCTACGAATACGGACCCGACCACACGCCGGTGCTGGTCAGCTATCATCCGGCCTACCTGCTGCGTTCGCCGAGCGAGAAGGCGAAGAGCTGGCAGGATTTGAAACGCGTGCATCGCCTGCTGAGTTCGCCTTCGCCATGAGCGCCCAGCCGCAGCCGAGCCACCGCCTGCTGCCGATGAATGCGGGCCATCTGCCGCAGGTGCTGGCCATCGAACGCCAGGCTTATGCCTTCCCCTGGACCGAAGGGATCTTCCGCGATTGTCTCAGGGCCGGTTACAGCGGCTGGGTGCTGTGCGACGAAAACGACGCCGTGCTCGGCTACGCCTTGATGAGCCTGGCGGTGGACGAAGCGCACGTGCTCAACCTGTGCGTCGATCCGGCCTGCCAGCGTCAGGGGCTCGGGCGTTTCATGCTCGAGCACCTGATGAAACTGGCGCGGGCGAGCAATGCCACCATCGTGCTGTTGGAAGTGCGCAAGTCGAACAAGGCGGCGATCCGGCTTTACGAATCGTGCGGTTTCCAGCGCATCGGCCTGCGTCGCGGCTATTATCCGGCCGAAGGCGGCCGCGAGGACGCGCTGGTGCTGGGGCTCGACATCGTCTGAATGACTGCTCGCCGCGCGCAATGGGCCTGGTCGCTCAACGGCTGGGCCAACCACGCCTATGCGACCACCGTGCTGGTCGCGTTCTTTCCGATCTTTTTCGACAAGTACTGGGCGAAGGATCTTCCGGGCACGGTTTCGACCGGCTATCTGGGACTGGCCAACGGCTGCGCCGGCGCGGTGGTGATGGTGCTGGCCCCCTGGCTCGGCGCGGTCGCCGACCGCCGGGGCTGGAAGAAGCGTTTCCTGGGACTGTTCACCGCGCTCGGCGTCGTCGCCAGCGCCGCGCTGGCGCTGATCGGCGAAGGCCAGTGGCAACTCGCGCTGGCGGTCTTTGGCCTGTCTTCGATCGGCTTCTTCGGCAGTTTTTCCTTCTTCGACGCGCTGCTGGTGGAGGTGGCGCGTCCGGAGGAATCGGATCGGGTTTCGGCCTTCGGCTACGCCATGGGCTATCTGGGCGGCGGCCTGATCTTTCTGTTCGACGTGCTGCTGGTGCTGCATCCGGCCTGGTTCGGGCTGGCGGACGCGGTGGCCGCCACGCGTGCGGCCTTCCTGAGCGTTGCGCTGTGGTGGGCGCTGTTCGCCTGGCCGCTGTTCCGCTACGTGCCCGAAGCGCAGCCCACGTCCGAAGCGGCCGGCTGGCGCGAATTGTGGCACACGATGCGCACCATCGCCCGCGATCCGCCGGTGCGCACTTTTCTGCTCGGCTACTGGATCTACATCGACGCGCTGGGCACCTTGCAGCAGATGGCCGTGGACTTCGGGGCCAAGCTGGGCTTTTCCAGCAGCGCGCTGATCCAGGCCTTGCTGCTGGTGCAGTTCATCAGTTTTCCTGCCGCGCTGGGTTTCGGCTGGCTCGCCGGCCGCATCGGCACGCGGCGCGCGATCTATCTGGGCCTCGCCGGCCTCGTCGCGGTCAGCGGCTGGTCCTATTTTCTCCACACCGAGCGGCAGTTCTATGCCATGGCTTCTCTGGTCGGTCTGGTGCAGGGCGGGGTGCAATCGCTGTCGCGCTCGTACTTTTCGCGCCTGATCCCGCGCGAGAAATCCGGGGAGTATTTCGGTTTCTACAATTTCATCGGCAAGTTTGCGGCGGTGATCGGCCCCTTGGTGGTCGGGGCGGTGGCGGTGTTCAGCGGCAATCAGCGCCTGTCGATTTTTCCGCTCATCGTGTCTTTCGCGCTCGGCGGCTGGCTGCTCTCGCGAGTGCGGGAGCGTACGCTCGCGACCCAGGTGGGGAGGTTCGCATGACGCACGAAAAAGCGCTGACTTACGCGAACTATCTACGGCTCGATACCCTGCTCGCACAACAGCAGCCACTGTCGGCGGAGCACGACGAATTGCTGTTCATCGTCATCCATCAGGTCTACGAGCTGTGGTTCAAACAATTGCGGCACGAGCTGCTTCATCTGCGCCGCTCGCTGTTTGCCAATGACACGCCGGCCGCCGCCGCCACGCTCAAGCGGGTGCTGACCATTCTCAAGACGCTAGTGGCGCAGGTGGACATCCTGGAGACCATGACGCCGCTGTCCTTCTCGGGCTTCCGTTCGCGGCTGGAGGCGGCCAGCGGTTTTCAGTCCTGGCAGTTCCGCGCGGTGGAGTTCCTCCTGGGCCATAAGCGCGAACTCGTTCTCGCCGACTATCCGGCCGGCAGCGCCGGGCGCGTGGAGCTGGAGAAGCTGCTGGCCGAGCCTTCGATTTACGCCGCTTTCCTGCATTATCTGCAGGCCAACGGCGCAGCGATCCCGGCCGCGGCGCTGGCGCGCGATCCGCGGCTGCCGACCGCTCCCGATTCCAGGGTGCAGGAAGCCTTGCTCGCGGTGTACCGCGGCCGGCCGGTACAGGCGCAGTTGTGCGAACGCCTGGTCGATCTCGACGAAGGCTTGCAGGAATGGCGTTATCGCCACGTCAAGATGGTGGAACGCACCATCGGCGCCAAGCCCGGCACCGGCGGCTCGGCCGGCGCGCCTTATCTGCGCCAGACGCTGTTCAAGCCGCTGTTTCCCGATCTCTGGGAAATCCGCGACCGGCTTTGAACGCGGCCAGGCAAGCGGCCACCGCGCGACGCAGCGCTCGTTGCCGTTGCGCATCGGGCGCTTGCAGGTAGCGCTGCGACAGATACAGCTCCAGGGCGCGTTGCAAGTCGGCGGCCCATTCGGGATGCGTGGCGGCCACGCGCCGCGCGAAGTCGCGCGGTCCTTCGTTCGGGCGCTGGACCAGGCCCGCGCGCGCCAGACGCCGCTGCATGCGCCGCCATTCCCGCAGCGCGGGATCGCGCTCCGGCCGTGGCGCGTATTCGCGCAGCAGCAACAGGCCCAATCCGGCGAGCACCGCCGTCGTGGAGAAGGTCAGGGCCAGAATCATCCGCGTCCAGTCCACGAGGCCCAACCGACGCATGAACGCCTGCTGGAGGTCCGGCCCATAGCCCAGCACCCAACGATTCCACTGCGCGTTGATCCAGTCCCAGCGCGCCGCCAGCTCGTAGCGCCAGCGGTAGCCGCGGCGGCCGGGGTCGAGAAACGCCGGCAGCTCGCCGGTGCCGCGCAGCGCCACGCCGAGGCCGTTCTCGATCCGGCTGGGCGCCACGGCCGCCGTCGGATCGACCCTCAGCCAGCCGGAATCCGGCAGCCACACCTCGCTCCAGGCGTGGGCGTCCGACTGACGCACGACGTAATAGTCGCCGAACTCGTTCTTTTCCCCGCCTTGGTAGCCGGTGACTACCCTCGCCGGCACGCCCGCCGCGCGCATCAGCACGGTGAAGGCGGCGGCGTAGTGTTCGCAAAATCCTTTGCGCGTATCGAACAGGAATTCGTCGATGCTGTCGCGCCCCAGCAGCGGCGGGTGCAGGGTATAAACGAAATCCTGCTCGCGGAACATCGTCAGCGCCCTGGCGATCAGCGCGCGGTCGTCCAGACCCTCGGCGCGCCAGCCCCGCGCCAGCGCCAGCGTGCGCGGGTTGTAACCGTGCGGCAGTTGCAGAAAGGCCCGGGCCAATGCGGCCGGCAAATCCGGTTGCAGGCGGCCATCGGTGTAGGACACCAGCCGATAGGCGCGCCGTTCGCGCACCGGGGCGCGCGCCACCAACTGCCCCTCGGCATCGAGCCTGGCGTCCGGCGGCAAGAACGCGGGATCGGGCAGCTCGAGCGCGAACAGCCAGCGGCGGCGCTGCGGCTCCAAGGTGATCTCGTAGCGGTAAGGGGATCCCTTGCCTTTCAGGATCGCGGCCGCGCCGTCGTCCGGGCGGCTGTCCACGGTCCAGCGTCGGCCGTCGAAATGGCTGAGCACCGGTCCGCGCCAGTAGCGGCTGCGCATGGGCGGCGCGGGCCCGTCGAAGCGCACCCGGAAGGAGACCGCGTCGGATTCGACCAGGCGATCGAAATCTCCCGGCGCCATGCTGTCGGACAGCCCCGAGCGCGCCGCGCCCGAATCCGCCGGCAAGCCCCACAGCGGACCGGGAATGCGCGGAAACAGGACGAACAGCAGCACCATCAGCGGCAGCGATTGGGCGATCATCGCGCCGCTGCGGCGCAGCGCCACCGGCAGCGGCAGCGCAGCGGCGGTATGGTTGGCTTCGATGAGCAGTGCGGTGACCAGCACGGTGCAGCCCAGCAGGTAGGCGATGGTCCAGATCTCCTGCGAGAACAGGAAATGGGTGACGAGCACGAAATACATCAGCAGAACCATTACCATCACGTCGCGCCGCGCCTTGAGCTCGGTGAGCTTGAGCGCCGCCATCGCCACCAGCAGGGCGACGCCCGCCACCTGGCCGCTGAAGCGGCCGTAGCTGGCATAGACGCCAGCCAGCGCCGCCACCGCGAGCAGCGTGCGCAGCGGCGCGGGCAGCGGCCGCCAGCTGCGCAGCGTGGCGAGCAGCCGCCAGCCCGCAACCGCCGCCACGAAGAGGTCTTCCCACAAGGGCAGGCGCGCGAGATGCGGCCCGAGCACCACGCCCAGCACCGCCAGCATGTGCAGCAGCATCCGTTGCGACGAGTATTCCGTCGGCGACGCCGGGTTCATGTGCCTTGCAGGGCTGCGCGGTAAGCGGCGAGGATTTCCTCGCCGAAGCAGGCGAAGACCACTTCGCGCACGGCAGGCGTTTGCGCCAGGCTGGCGCGCACCGTGCGCACCGCGATCTCGGCGGCCTGTTCGATGGGATAGCCGTACACGCCGCAACTGATGGCCGGAAATGCGATGCTCGCCAGCGCGTGCTCCTGCGCCAGGCGCAGGGCATTGCGGTAACAGGCGGCCAGACGTTCGGGCTCGCCGCGCTGGCCGCCCTGCCAGACCGGGCCGACCGTGTGGATGACGTAGCGCGCCGGCAGGCGGAATCCCGGCGTCAGGCGCGCCTCCCCGGTGGGGCAGCGCACGCCTGGACGCACTTCGGGCACGGCGCGGCAGGCGGCGAGCAGTTGCGGACCGGCGGCACGATGGATGGCGCCGTCCACGCCGCCGCCGCCGAGCAGGGTTTCGTTCGCGGCGTTGACGATCGCATCGACGGACAGGCGGGTGATGTCGGCCCGTACGGCTTTCAGCGACACGGGGGCGCTCATGAGATTTTTCCGAACAGCGCCAGCGCCTTCAGGCACTCGTGGCGATGGAGCTCGCCGCGCGCGGGCGTGCGTTGCCAGCCGGGCAGCCGCAGACCGTAGTGGCGCCCGGCGGTCTCGGCGTCGAGCACCCAGCGCGTGAGCTGGGACAGGCGCCGCTCGACATCCCAATGCTCCGGCAGCGCGTTCCAGTCCAGCCACAGTTCGCGTTCCAGGGTTTCGGCGAACTGCTTGACCTGCGGCGTGATGCTCTTGGGCACGCTCTTCCAGTGGATCGAACGCGGCGCATCGCCGCGCTGGTAGGCGCGCAAGCCGGCGAATTCCTCGTCGCCGCTGCGCGAGCCGGTGCGCGCGCCGCTGCCGCCCTGCGCGGCGGGCGGCGGGCCGCCCGCAGGCGCCGGGCGCGGATAGACCAGGCAGTCCAGATCGAGTTCGACCCAGGTCCAGGCGTGAAACAGGCCGAGCGGAAATTCGGTGAAGACGGAAAAACGCGGGGCGGGCAGCCAGCCACGCCGTGCCGCGGGCAGCGACAGCGTGAGCGTGGCGACGCCTTGCGGCGGCAGATCGACCAGGCTCGCCGGCGCGTCGCGATCGCTCCAGGCCGCGGCCAGGGCATAACGCCCCCCGCGCGCGGGATTGGCGAGTTCCAGTGAGAAGCGGGCGCTGCCGCCCGCAAAGACCGGCGGCGCGCGCAGGCCGCGCACTTCGATGTTCACCAGGTTGGCATGGGTATGGTGGAGCGCGACCAGACCGAGCCCGGCGAGCAGGAAAGTCAGCGCGAAGGCCATGCTGTTGCTGTAGTTCATCGCGCCGAGCAACATCGCCAGCAGCAGCAGGGCATAGCCGTAGCCGTAGCGCGTGGGCAGGATGTAGACGCGGCGGCGGTTGACCTGCACCGGACCCGGCACGCGCTTGATGCGGGTGAAAATCCAGGCGTCGATGCGGCGGCGGATCGTCTGGAACGGGTGGGTCAAGATCAGGGCGAAGCGCTCGCCCGAAGCGTGTAACGGCGTCGCGATGTCCATGCGCCTACGGAATCGGGACCGAGGCGAGGATTTCCTCGGCCAGCGGTCGCTGCGCCTCGTTTTCCCGGGCGTGCAAGCGATGGCCGGCGACCGCGGTGAAAACCGCCTGCACGTCTTCGGGGATCACGCCGCCGCGACCCTCGATCAGCGCCCAGGCCTGAGCGCTGCGGCGCAGCGCCAGCGCCGCGCGCGGCGACAAGCCCTGGCGCAGCGCCGGATGCGCGCGGGTCGCCTGCACCAGCGCCATCAGGTAGTCGAGCAAGGCGGGCGCCACGCGCACTTCCGCGACTTCTCGCTGCAGCGCCAGCACCTGCGGCGGCGTCAGCGCGGGGGACAGCTCGGCCAGCAGGTCGCGCCGTTCGCGCTCCTGCAGCAGCGTGCGCTCCGCCGAGGCGGACGGATAACCCAGACCGATGCGCATCAGGAAGCGGTCGAGCTGCGATTCCGGCAAGGGGAAAGTCCCCACCTGCTCATCGGGGTTCTGCGTGGCCACCACGAAGAAGGGCTGCGGCAGCGGGCGGGTCACGCCCTCGCTGGTGACCTGGCGTTCTTCCATCGCCTCCAGCAGCGCGCTTTGGGTCTTGGGACTGGCGCGGTTGACTTCGTCGGCCAGCACCGCCTGCGCGAAGATCGGTCCGGGATGGAAGCGGAAGCCTCCGTTCGCCGGCTCGAAGATCGAGACGCCCAGGATGTCCGCCGGCAGCAGATCGCTGGTGAACTGCACGCGCTGGAAATGCAGGCCGAAGACTTTCGCCAGCGCGAGCGCCAGCGTGGTCTTGCCCACGCCGGGGATGTCCTCGATCAACAGGTGGCCGCGCGCCAGCAGGCAGGCCAGCGCCAGGCGCAACGGGTGCTCCTTGCCGAGCACGATGCGCGAGAGCGCCGCCAGCGCCTTCTGGAGGCTGCCGTTCAGATCGCCTCGGGAGTCTGCCATCGCGCCATCGTAGCCAGCGGCTGGCCCACGCGCACCTCCCGGTCGGGCGCCAGTTCGCCGTCCCAGCTCAGCGCGCCGGCCGGCGCCAGCAGGATCACCGTGGAGCCGAGATGGAAACGCCCCAACTCGGCGCCGCGCGGGAGGAACAGGGGCTGCATCGGTTCATAGAACGAGGGCGCGGCCTCGCGCCGGTGCGGCGGGGTCAGTCGGCCATGCCAGACCAGTTCGATGCCGCCGACCAGCAGGGCGCCGACCATCACCACCGCGAGCGGACCGAAGGCGCAGTCGAAGATCGCCACCATGCGCTCGTTGCGCGCGTACAAGCGCGGCATGGCGCGCGCCGTCGCCGGGTTGACCGAGAACAAGCGGCCCGGCACGTAGCCCCAGCGCCGCAGCCGTCCGCTGGCGGGCATGTGGACGCGGTGGTAGTGGCGCGGCGAAAGGTACAGCGTGCAGAAGCTGCCGTCGCGGAACTCCGCGGCCAGTTGCGGATCGCCCAGCAGCTCGGCGCTGCCATAGCGATGGCCCTTGGCCTGCAGGAGCAGGCCGGCATGGATCGGACCGATCTGGCTGAGGCTGCCATCCACCGGACTGGCGAAGGCGCGCGGATCTTCGGGCTGCGGCCGGGCGCCGGCTCGCAGCGCGCGAGTGAAAAAGGCGTTGAAGTGCTCGTAGTCGTCGATCCGGGAGCGCTCCGCCTCGGTGAGATCCACGCGGTAGCGACGCACGAACCAGCGGATCAAGGCGTTTTTGAAGCGCGGTGCGCGGATTTGCGCGATGGAGAACGCGGCGCGCGACAGCGCGCGCGTGGGCAGACCGGCCTGAAAGGCGGCGCACAGACGATCGCCGAGGCCGGCCGCGCGCGCCAGCGGCTGCGTTGCGCTCATCGTGCGGGGCGAACCGTGAAGCTCGCCGCGGTGGTCTGCTTGCCGCAGTGGAATTCTAGAATCGTGGTGTCGCCGGCCTTGAGCCTGCGGCTGGGTTGCATCAGCATCAAATGCATTCCGCCGGGCGCGAGCGTCACGGTCGCATGCGCGGGGACGTCGAGATGATCCAGCATGCGCATCTGCATCATGCCGTTTTCTTCGCGCGTGGCGTGGATCATCGCTTCGCCGAAGTCCGCGCCGCTCACCGCGTCGATCCGCAAGGCGCGGTCGCCGCGGTTTTCCAGCGTGGCGTAGCCGGCCAGCGCCATCGCCTGCGGCGGCGCCTGAGCGATCCAGGCCTCCCGGACCACCAAGCCTTCACAAGCCAAGGCGGAACCCCAGGCCAGAGCCAGCAGGCAAAACGACGCGTAGCGGATGAGGTTCACGGTTTTAGCCCCGTTCGATGATGCGTCGCAGATCTTCGGTCAGCGCCTGCACTTTGAACGGCGGCAGCAGATAGCCGGCCAGCCGCGCCTGGGGATCGATCAGCATCAAGGCGGCGGAATGATCCATCAGATAACTGTCCGGGGTTTTTCCCGGCACCTTGTTGTAGGCAAAGCCGAGATTCTTGCCCAGCGCTTCGAGGACCGCATCCGGTCCGGTGGCGGCGGAGAAGTCGGGGCTGAAATAATGCACGTAGTCGGCCAGCCGCTGCGGCGTGTCGCGCGCGGGATCCACCGAGATGAACACCACGCGCAATCGACCGGCGTCGCGGCCCAGATCCCGTTCGACGTTCTTGAGCAACATCAGCGTGGTCGGACAGACGTCGGGGCAGTAGGTGTAGCCGACGTAGATCAGGCTCCAGTGGCCGAGCAGATCGGATCTGGTGAACGGCTGGCCGTCGCCGCCGGTCAGCGTGAAATCCGCGATCGGGCGCGGTGTGTCCAGCAACTCGCCCGACGCCAGGCGCACCGGGCCGGGATGCAGCCACAGGCTGCCGGCAGCAAGACCCGCCAGCACCGCGATCGCGGCGAGCAGGGCGAAACGCAAATAGGGTTTACTCATTCCAGGAAAATCTCGCGCGGCTGACAGCGCAGCGCGCAATGCGCATACTCTAGCAGCACATTCGACTGGCGAAATCCATGGCTCGTCCCCGCGCGGCGCTCGGTCTGCACACCCTGCGCGACTTCGTGCGCTGGGGCGCCTCGGAATTCGCGCGCGCGGGTCTGGTCTTCGGCCATGGTAGCGACAACGCGCTCGACGAGGCGTTCCATCTGGTGTTGTGGGCGCTCAAGCTGCCCTACGATCTGCCGCAGTTCTATCTGGAAAGCGCGCTCACGCCGGCCGAGCGCAAGCGCGTGACCGCGCTGCTGCGCGCGCGCGTGCGCACGCGCAAACCCGCCGCCTATCTCACCGGCGAGGCGTGGTTTGCCGGCCTGCCGTTCCACGTCGACGAGCGCGTGCTGATCCCGCGTTCGCCGATCGCGGAGCTGATCGAGAAGCGCTTCGAGCCCTGGCTGACCCGCGAACCGCGATCCATTCTGGATCTGTGCGCGGGGTCCGGCTGCATCGGCATCGCCTGCGCATTGGCTTATCCGGAAGCGCGGGTCGATCTGGCCGAAATCGACCGCGCGGCGCGCGAGGTACTGGAATCCAATCGCAGCCGCCACGGCGTGGAGGACCGCACCCGCGTGTTCGGCGGCGATCTGTTCGAACGGCTGGAGGGACAGCGCTACGATCTCATCGTCTGCAATCCGCCTTACGTTCCCACGGCGGAATGGCGGCGGCTGCCGCCGGAGTACCGGCACGAGCCGCGCCGCGCGCTGGAGGCCGGCGCCGACGGCATGGCTGTGGTCGCGCGCATTTTGCAAGAAGCGCCGGCGCATTTGCACGATGCGGGCGTGCTGGTCTGCGAGATCGGCGGTTCGCGGCAGGAATTCGAGGCGCGCTTCCCGGATCTGCCGGCGACCTGGCCGGAGTTCGAGCGCGGCGGCGACGGCGTGTTCGTGATTGACCGCGACGCGCTGGAGGGTTGGCGCCGCGGTTAAAGAAATCCTTGGGAGTTGGGCCTATGTATGAATCAAGCGGGAGGTCAACATGGCGACACGCCCATGGGAAAAATTGATTACCTGAGCTGGGCGGGAGCGCTGCTGCTCGCGGCTTGTGGCGGAGCTTCGCCGCCGGTGGACAAGAACGCCGACGCCACGGGCGGCGCTACGGTCGATCTAGGCTGCGATCGAGCCGCCTATCCATCGGCGTTGTGGGCGCAGGTGCGAAGCGCAGAACTTCGCCAAGGTACTGGAAGCGCCGCAAGAGGAGGCGAGTGACCCGGCCTTCGTGCTGCGCTGGATCGAGCAGAGCACGGCCAATGCGGCGGACTACTTGGCGCGCGACATCGCCGACCCGAGCTGGCTGCTGGTGTCCTCGCCACCGCTGTCCCAACTGATCGCCGCGCTCGGCGATCCCACAAGCATCGCCACCACTATTCGCGCCAGCGTGGCGCAGATCCAAAACGATCCTTCCTCGGCGCTGTCGGTTTCGCTCGATACGCCACTGACGCCGCTGTGCGCTTCCTGGTCGTTGCAGTGCAGTGGCGATCCCTACCGCTATCCGGGGATCGATCCGTTCTACGGCACCGCAGGGGAAGTAATGCCCGTGGTATTTTACGACTCGGGGTGCGCGCGCCTTTCAGGTCGCGTGTGGCGGCCTTTGAACATCCCCGCCGGCGCCAAGTTGCCAGGCGTAGTGATCGACAACGGTTCGATCGAAGCTCCAGAGACGCTGTATTGGTGGGCCGCGCAGCTTTTGGTCCGCAACGGCTACGTGGTCTTGACCTTCGACCCGCGCGGACAGGGACGTTCCGATCTGGAGACGCCAACCGGCCAACAGGGCAGCAACGAGAACGTCTCAGTGTTCTGGACCGGACTGGTGGACGCCATCGACTTCTTCCGTTCCACGCCCGAGCGTCCCTACCCGAACAACCAGACCTGTGCCGGCACCTATCCCACCACCGTTGCGGCGTACAACCCCTATTACGCGGACGTGGACCCCGATCGGCTGGGCATCGCCGGGCACTCCGCCGGAGCCGAGGGCGTTTCCGTCGTGCAGGGTTACGGCGCGCCGGGTGCTGATCCCTGGCCAGGCAAGTTGGACAAGGACAATCCGGTGAAGGTCGCCGTCGCCTGGGATGGCCTGGTAGCGCCTGATGGCGAGGGTCTTGGCGGCGCAGGGGGCAATCTTCCGCTGCCTTCGGGTGCACTCGGTTCGGCGCCCAAGTTCGGCATCCGCGTCCCGGCGATGGACGAGGACTCCGAATACGGTCTGGCGCCGGTGCCCTTCACCCAGCCGCCCGATCCCGAGGCGCACAAGGCCGCTTACGCCCAGTGGAAGGCGGCCGGCGTTCCGGTGTTCGCCTTCACGGTGCGCGGCAGCACGCACTACGAGTGGTCGCTACTGCCGACGTTTCCGGCCACGTCCTGGTGCCCTGAAGTGAACAACGGCGAATGCGCCGGCGGCTTCGGGAATGCCATGGCGCAGCACTACACGCTAGCCTGGTTCGACCGCTGGCTAAAGAAGCCCGGGGAGATGGGCTATGCCGATGCCGACGCGCGACTCCTGGATGACGATGGTGCCAATGGGCGTGCCAAAATGAGTTGGCATTTCCATTCCGCGCGCGATTTCCCCAAACGCGACGGCACGGTTGCGCATTGCGAGAACATCCGTGCCGGCTGCTAGCCCGCATCCGTCACCCACCATCGGTTTCGTTCCAGCTTGGCGCCGGCATCACCCCAAGCGGCCGCCAATGCTCGATCCCCTCCTGAAGGAGGCGAGCCGAGACCACAGGCCCCGGTGAGTTTCGGGCGATAATAGGCGCTCGAGCCGCGAGCGCCCGTCATGTCCGGCAACACGATCGGAAAACTGTTCTGCCTCACCAGCTTCGGGGAATCCCACGGTCCGGCCATCGGCGGGGTGGTGGATGGCTGCCCGCCGGGTCTGCCGCTCTCGGAAGCCGACCTCCAGCCCGATCTCGACCGGCGCAAGCCGGGGCAGTCGCGCCACGTCACCCAGCGCCGCGAAGCGGACGCGGTGAAAATCCTCTCCGGCGTGTATCAGGGCCACACCACCGGCACGCCCATCGCCTTCGTCATCGAGAACACCGACTCGCGTTCCTACGATTACGACAAGATCAAGGACCTGTTCCGCCCCAACCACGCCGACTACGCTTACCAGCAGAAATACGGCTTGCGCGATCCGCGCGGCGGCGGTCGCGCCTCGGCGCGCGAAACCGCAGTGCG
>Ga0209581_1003375_pt1 | contig 13813 bp, 8 predicted proteins | sample Coa_R2_FD_187160 | JGI IMG/M metagenome (GOLD analysis project Ga0209581, IMG submission 187160) | Surface soil microbial communities from Centralia Pennsylvania, which are recovering from an underground coalmine fire - Coalmine... | ecosystem: Environmental > Terrestrial > Soil > Unclassified ...
TCGACGGCGACGTCCTGCCAGTGATTGGCGAGCTGCAGGGCGGTGCAAGTGGCATCGGAAAGTTCCTGGCGCATGGGGTCGCGGTAGCCGCAAAGATACAGCAGGAGACGGCCGACGGGATTGGCCGAATACCGGCAATATTCGAGCAGCTCCTCCCAGTTGCGGTAACGCGTTACGCGCTGATCCTGCTCGAAGGCGGTAATCAGGTCGCAGAACGGCCCGATGGGAAGGCGGTGGCGCTCGACGGTTTGCGCCAGGGCGATGAAGACGGGATTGGATGCGCGTCCCGCATACATGCCGTCCAGCTCACGGCGCCACCAGGATAACAATTCGAGGCTTTTGCGGGCATCGCCGATTTCATCGCCGAGGTCGTCGGCCCAGCGGCAAAACGCGTACACGTTATAGAAATCCTGATGGAGCTCCCGGGGGAGCAGAAAGCTGACCACGTGAAAATTTTCGTAGTGACGCGTCGCCAGCCAGCGCGTGTAGCGCGCGGCGTCGGCTGGCGTCCAGATACGTTGCATCGCCTCCGGCGAAGCGATGAACTGAGCCGGGATCAGAAACTCGCTGTCGGCCAAGCGCGACTCGCCGTCAGGGAATAATCGCCGTCTTCATGTGGCCGTTATGGCTCATGAGATGGTGCAGGACTTCGCGAAGCTTGCTGAGAGGTTCGACGCGGTTAACGAACTCCTGCGAGGTAATACGGCCATCGGAAATCAGATCGAGCGCCTTGCGGATATGCTTCGGCGTGTGGTGAAAGCTGGCCTTGCAGGTGATTTCGGAATAATGCAGGAGATTCGTATCGAGGGCGATGGATGTGCCCGAAGCGCATCCGCCGAAGAAGTTGACGGTTCCGCCGCGCCGGGCCATGCGGACCGCCATCTGCCAGGCTTCGGGTTGTCCGACGGCTTCGATCACGGCGTCGGCGCCGCGTCCGGCCGTGAGGGCCTTGACCTGCGGCGCGAGGTCGGCGTCCTCGGCGGCGATCAACAGGCCGTCAGCGCCCATTCGTTCGGCGCGGTCCAGCTGACTCTGGCGGCGGCCGATGGCGATGACGCGGGCGCCGTAGACCTTAGCCAGCCGGACGAACATCGATCCGATGGGGCCCAGACCGATTACGGCCACCGTGTCGCCGGGCTGCACGCCGGTTTCTTCGAGACCCCGCAGAACGCAGGCCAGCGGCTCAATCAAAGCCGCGTCCTGGTAGCTGACGTGATCGGGGATTTCGTACAGGTTGCATTGGACGATACGGGCGGGAATGCGGATAAATTCTGCGTATGCGCCGTTGTTAAACAGCAGATCGTCGCAGAGATTCTCCAGGCCGCGGCGGCAGTAGAAGCACTGCAGGCATGGCGCCGAGTTAGCGGCGACGACGCGCTGTCCAACAAAGAAGTTGTTGACGTTTTCGCCGACGGCGACGATATCGCCGGCGAGTTCATGACCAAACAGGGCGGGCGGAACGATCATGCGCGCGTGATACCCGCGGCGGTACACCTTCACATCGGTGCCGCAGGTCAGGGCAGTCCTCACGCGCACCAGTACATCGCCGCCTTCGAGGGCGGGCACGGCCACCGACTCGATTTGGAGGTGCTCTTTGCCGTAGAGCACGGCAGCCATCATTTCGTTATTCACTTTAACCTCTGTGGCTGAATCACTATTTTCAATGATTGCTCATTCGGATGCAATGCAAGTTCAATAGCGTCAAGTATTTTGCCCAACGGTAGCCGGTGCGAGATGAGCTGCTCGAGCGGCAGTTCACCGCTGAACACCAGATCTGCGGCCGTTTTTTGCAGATCGATGGAAGCGCTGTAGGCGCCGCAAAGAACCCGTTCGCCGACGCAGATGTCGGCGCCGGAAACGTGGACGCGCTCCTCAGGGGAGGTTTGAGCGAACAGCAGAATCCGGCTGCCCGGGCGGGAGACGCGGATTGCCTGCTCGACGATGGCGGGCGCGGAGGCGGCCACGATGACGAAATCAGCGCCGCGGCCGCTGGTTGCTTTGCGAATCGCGGCCTCGAAGGCTGCATCGCGGGGCGGCCACGAGCCCGCGGCGCCGAAGCGGAGCGAAAGCTCCCGCCGGCTTTGAAATGCGTCGGTGGTGAAGGCTGCTGCGCCGGCGCGGCGCACCAGCGCCGTGAACATCAATCCTATGGGACCCTGTCCGAGGATGGCGACCACTTCGCCGGGTTGAGGGTCGAGCTGCGACACCGCCTTGAGGCACGTGTTCAGCGGCTCGACCAGGCTTGCGCGCTCAAAGGAAACGCCGTCGGGAATCTTCTCGACCCCCGCCCGCGCGATCCAATCCATTACCCGGACGTATTGGGAGAATCCGCCGCCCGCGGGTTCGAAGCCCGCCGTTATACCAACTTTCTTATAAACGGGGCATTGCGCGTACAGTTTGCGGTCGCAATAGAAACAATCGCGGCAGGGGACGTGGTGAAACGCGACGACGCGATCGCCAGGCTGAAAGCCGGCGACGCCTTCACCGACGGCCGCGATCACGCCCGCGGTTTCATGACCGTAGATTCGCGGCGGCGGCAGGAGATTGTGCTCGATCTTCTTCAGATCGGTATGACAGATTCCGCAGGCCTCCACGCGAATCAGCAGCTCGCCCGGTCCGATCTGCGGGATGGGGATCTCCTCGACGGACACGGCGCCCGCGCCTCGATACACGGCGGCGCGCATTCGCCCTTGCGGGACGGATAGCGCAGCGGCGCTAAAAACGGCAGTTTGCAAGAAAGTCTCCTAATGCTCTGGTCGCTTGCCAGGAATTTCGCCCGAGGCGCATCAAACCGGGGATGCGCGTCCAGGGCTGTCTCATGGCGTCTTGCAGGATTCGAAGCCGGCTGAAGCGGCCCGATCCGTTGCGCACGGCGTTAAAATCGAGCGGCAGATCCTCGCTGGCCAGATCGGATACGGCGCGTACGCAATAAAATGGGGTGGCGTGGCTTGCGGCGCGGAGCGCGATCGCGCCGGCTTCCATCTCAACCGCGCAGGCGCCAGACTGCCGCAGGCTGCCCTTCTGCGAGGCGGTTACTGCAACTTGATCCCGGGAGACGACCAGTCCCCCCGCATACGGTTGTTCCACGGCGGGGGTTAGCGCGGCGAACCTCTGAGCGCCGGCAGCGATTTCCGAAGCGACGACAATCTGTCCGATTCGGAACCGCGGATCGAGGGCGCCGCACAGTCCGACGCTGACAACCGCCTCCGGCCTTTCCTTGGAGTATGCGACATCGACAGCCGCGCCGGCCAGCCGGGATCCGGGGCCGTTCGCCAAGAGGATCCAGCGCTGGCCGTTGAACTGTGTCACGCGCGCAAAGCCGACGGGCCATTCCAGGCGCGCGGCAGGGGGCAGCCGGCGGATGAGTCCGCGGAGTTCATGCGGTTCGGCGGCTATCAAAATGATGGTCCGAGGCACTGCCGTTTAGTGTACGTATCCGTTTGTCCGGAACCAGCTGACGGCCTTGGCCAGCGCGGCTTCGGCGGGCGCGGGCGAGAATCCCAGCTCGCGGGCGGCCTTGGCGTGCGACACCCACATTTTTTTTCGCGCCATACGGACTCCATCGAGCGGCGCGCGCGGCTGGGATCCGGTGAGATAGGCCCATCCCGTGCTGGCCAGGCCCGCGGCGTAGGCGACAGGGTAGGGAATCCGCAGCTTCGGGGCTCGGACTCCGCTGATGCGAGCCAGCGCTTCAAAAATCTGTCTGAGCGTCAGGTTTTCGGCGCCGAGAATGTAGCGCTCTCCCTGGCGCCCGCGCTCGAGGGCGAGCACATGTCCTTCGGCCACGTCCTCGGCGTCAACGATATTCAATCCTGTTTCCAGATAGGCGGGCATGGCGCCGGCCAGATAATCGACCACAATTTTACCTGTGGGCGTAGGCTTCACATCATGATCTCCCACCGGCGCCGTGGGGTTGACGATGACGGCGGGGAAGCCGCCGCTGGCGGCTTCGCGGACCGCATGTTCCGCCAGGAACTTGGAGCGCTTGTAGGCGCCCTGCATATGGTCGAGCGCAACCGGAGTGTTCTCATCGCCGAGGCCAGCGGCGGGGATGCCGATGCATCCGACGGTGCTTGTGTACACGAAACGCTCTATGCCGGCGCGGCGGGCGGCGTTCAGGAGATTGCGCGTTCCATCCACGTTGGACTGGTATATTTCGTCCGGGTTTCGGGCCCAGAGCCGGTAATCGGCGGCGACATGAAAGACGACGGCGCAGCCGGCGACGGCGCGGTGGAGCGAGTCGAGGTCGCGCAGATCGCCGTTCACGGTTTCCACCTCCAAATCGCGGATGCGACTGCCGGGGCGCACGAGCGCGCGCACTTTCCATCCGCGGGCGAGCAGCTTGCGCGCCACCTGCCATCCCAGGAATCCGCTCGCGCCAGTCACTAAAGCCGGCTTCAAGGGCAGCGCCGCCTCCTTGCTACCGTACGCGCCACCGCCTCGCCGGGCGCGGGGAAGACCGCCAGATTGGTTTTCGATTTGCGGCCGCGCAGGGCGGCGCGCGCGCTCAGCTCAACAGCCACGACAGGTGCTTGAAGCTATCTGAAAATTTGGAATTGACGCCCAACGCCGCCGAGGGTTCAAAGCCCACGTGGACCATGCAGTGCTCGCATCGCGGATCATTGCCCGGGCCGTAGGCATCCCACGGGGTGCGGGTCATTAACTCTTCAAATGTTTTGTAATGCGCGTCCGTGATCAGGTAGCAGGGGCCCTTCCAGCCCCTCACGTTGTAGGTGGGGTCGCCCCACGCGGTGCAGGGCAGATCCCGCTCGCCTTTCAGGAATTCCGAATAGATGGGCGAATTAATGATCGGGAAGCGCCGGGACATCTTGTCAATATCCTTAAATTTTTCGTAGATGTCCTCGCGCGTCATGAAAATCTCGCGGTCGTTTACGGAAGAGTATCCGTAAGCGGGCGAAATGGTGTGGCCGTCCACGCCGATGCGTTCGCAAAATTCGAACAGCTCCCAGATTTCGTTCATATCGGTCTCTTTGTAGACGGTGGTGTTGGTCATCACCTTAAAGCCGTTCTCCTTTGCGACCTTCATGCCCTCTACGGCCAGCTTGAAAACGCCTTCGCGCTCGACGCACAGGTCGTGCGTTTTCTCCATGCCGTCAAGATGAACATTGAAAAAGAAGCAGTCGTGGGGCCGGAACTGATCAAGCTTCTTTTTAATGAACATGCCATTGGTGCAGAGGATGACATTGCGGCCGCGCTCGATGAGGGTCATGCTGAGCTCGCCGATTTTGGGATAGAGCATCGGCTCGCCGCCGCAGATGGAAACCGTGGGCGCGCCGCACTCCTCGGCCGCGTTCAGGCACTGCTCGAGCGTCAGCATTTCGGTGATCGTGTTCTCGTATTCGCGGATGCGGCCGCAGCCGGTGCAGGTGAGGTTGCAGGCGTGCAGCGGCTCGAGCATGAGCACGATGGGGAAGCGCTTGTGGATCAGCGGGTGGGGCTTATTGGCGCCGCCGACGTGGGTATAGACGATCTTGAACGGATTGGAGTCGTCTTTAGGGGGCGCGACAGTTTTCTGCCACTCGGGCCGGGGACGGAGCTTGTTTCTTGCGATATATCCGGCCATGCCAGCCACCATGGAAAGCGGTAATCTCATGCGCGAACGGTTCCTCCCTCATATTGGCCAGAGGCCGGCCGGCGGTCGCCGATCCAGGCATGCTGCCCGGACCAGCCTGCCGGTTCACAATTTGCCTTCAAGAATGTTGCCAGCGCCAGCAGCGGGAACGAATTCCGGTAGAGGTGGTAACAGAGATAGAACACTTGCGGGAAGCCGGTTCCCGTAGCCAGCTCCTCATCCCATGTACCGTCCGGTTGTTGAGTCCGCACCAGGTATTCGACGCCTTTGCGCACGCTGAGGCTGCCGGAATCGCCGCTTGCGATCAATCCGAGCAGCGCCCAGGCGGTTTGCGACGGGGTGCTCTCGGCTGAAACGAAAGAGCCCTGGCGATAGCTGTCGCAGCTCTCTCCCCAGCCGCCGTCGGGGTTTTGGATCGACCGGAGCCACTCGCCGGCGCGAAGGATATACGCTTCGCGGTCGCTCTCTCCGGCGGCGCGCAGGCCGCGGAGCGCGAGGAAGGAGCCGTAAATGTAGTTGACGCCCCAGCGTCCGTACCAACTGCCGTCGGGCTCCTGGGCTTGTTTCAGATACTCAACGCCGCGACGGATCGCCGGATGATTTCGATCCAGATGCAGGCTTAGCGCTTCGAGCACGCGGCCCGTAATGTCCGGGCAGGTTGGATCGAGCATGGCGTTGTGATCGGCGAAGGGGACATGGGAGAGGAAACGCCAATCGTTGTCCACATCGAATGCAGCCCAGCCTCCATCCTTGCCTTGCATGGCGAGCAGCCATCGGACGGCCCGCTGCTCGGCTGCGCGTTGCGCGGCGCTGTCGCCAGCATGCGCGTGAGCGAGCGCCAGCAGGACCATCGCGGTGTCGTCGATATCGGGGTAGAACTCGTTAGCGAACTCGAAATACCAGCCGGAGGGCTCGACCTGGGGCCGCTTAACGCTCCAGTCGCCTTTGCGGCGCACTTCTTTGGTCAGCAGCCAGTTGGCGCAACGCCGCAGGGCGTCGTCAGGAGCGCCGGCGTGGGCCAGGGCGAAGGCGGCAATGGCAGTGTCCCAGACGACCGAGAAGCACGGTTGAAAAAAGAAGCGCTCGCCGTCGTTCACCATCAGGCGGTCGAACTGCATCTGCGCCTCGGCGCGGTCGGGATGATCGGGCGGGTATCCGAGCAGATCGAGCGCCATGATGAGGTACTGCATGGGCGGATAAATTGCGGCGAGCCCGTCGCTATAGCGGGTGCGATCGAGCATCCACTGTTCCGCGCGGCGAATGGCGCGCATACGCAGAGTGCGAGAGCCGCGCCGCTCCCACCATTTGAGGGCGCGATCGAGCGCGAAGAAGAACGTTCGCCACGAGATCAACTTCCCGCTGCGGGGCGACAGCGGCGCGCCGGGCAGGAACAGTTCCTGAAGATGAAACCCGGCGGGGACGGGCCGCGACGGGTTCATGGCGTGAACCACCGACAACGGGATCACGATGGCGCGGGTCCACGAAGACATTTCGTAGATGAAGTTGCCGAGCAAAATCAGCTCGGGCGGAATGGTGGGGGCATGCTGGCGCGGATACAGGTTGAACAGGCTGAGATTGATTTTGACGTAGCTGTTTGCGGCCTGTATGCCGCCGAGCGCAAGGATGCGTTCGCGGGCTCGCCGCATTCGCGGGTCGTCAACCGGAACCCCGGCGAGCTTCAGCGCGAAATATGCCTTGACGGTGGCGCTGACGTCAGCGGGCCCCTTCGGGTAAATATTGAAGCCCCCGTCCGGGAGCTGGCGGGCGAGGATAGAGCTGACCGCCTTGTCAATGAGCGCCCGGTTGGGGGGATTCCAGACGCCGTTTACCGGCGGATGCAGCCATAACTGGAGCAGAATCCAATCGGATTCGAGCGTTGTGTCGGCCGTGAGCTCCGCCCACCAATACCCATCCGGGTGTTGCATGCCCAGCAAAGCTTCGGCGGCGCGCCGCGACGCATTCCGGCAATCTGCAAACAGCGCATCCGCGAGTTGAACGCCTGAACTCATGTCCGTGAGACGGCGATGGTGGTGAGTTGCGCCTGTGCGGATTCGAGGCCGGAGGGAAGCGAGAAACGCACGTCCTCTTCTTTGATTTCGACCTCTTCGATGACGCCGAAGCCATGCGCCTGGCTAAGATAGCGCAGCAGGTCCTGGACCAAGTGCTCCGGAGCTGAGGCGCCGGCTGTGACGCCGATGGTCTTAACGTCGTTGAGCCAAGCCGGGTTCAGGTCGCGGTGGTCGTCCACCAGATAGGCGGGAACCGCCGCCTGGCGGCACACTTCCACCAGACGCCGCGAATTTGAGCTGTTTTGCGATCCGACCACCAGAAGCATGTCGCACATCGGCGCTACGGCTTTCACCGCGAGCTGCCGGTTTTCGGTTGCGTAACAGATGTCCTGGGCGGCGGGCCCCTGAATATTGGGGAACCGCTGTTTCAGCCGGGCGACGATGTCGCGGGTTTCATCCAGACTGAGCGTTGTTTGCGTGATATAGGCTACTTTGTCAGGATCCTTGACCGTCAGGCGGTCTACGTCCTCAACAGACTCGACCAGCACGGAGGAGTCCGGCGCCTCGCCCAAGGTGCCGATGACTTCATCATGGTCCTTGTGTCCGATCAAGACAATGGTGTAGCCCTTATGGGCGAAGCGAATCGCTTCCAGATGCACCTTGGTGACGAGCGGGCAGGTGGCATCGATCACCTCCAGCCTGCGTCGCCTGGCCTCTTGGCGAACAGCGGGGGAGACGCCGTGCGCGCTGAAAATGACGCGTGCGCCGGGAGGGGCTTCGTCGAGCTCGTCCACGAAAATCGCGCCGGCTTGGCGCAACTCGTCCACAACGTGGCGGTTGTGGACGATCTCCTTGCGCACGTAGACGGGCGGTCCGTAGAGATTCAGGACAATCTTCACCACGTCGATCGCGCGCACGACTCCAGCGCAGAATCCACGGGGCCGGAGAAGCAGAATTTTCTTCTCCGCGATTTCCGGTCTGTCAGCCGCGGCGTTATCCATGGGAATGTTCATTATAGCAACTGAGCATGGCGGGCCCTAGGGATATAGCGAGAAAGAAAGAAACTTCACAATCTTAGCGCGAATCCTGGACCGGGCCTGACGCGCATTCGGCGAACCCTATCTTTTGGACAAAACTGGCTATCTTTCGGACGCTTCAGCGAGCCTTTGCGGTGCAGGGATCAGGAGAAATTACTAGGCGCAGCGGGGCGGCATTGACGAAAGTCCAGGCGAGTTTGGCGAGCGGGTCTTTTCGAGAGATTTTGGGACTGGGGGGGAGCACTCGAGGGGGCTTTTGTTGCCGGTGGAAGCGATTATTAGCGCAGTGTTAACAATTCTCGTGTAAGATAGGAGTCTAAATTCCCTCCGTCGGGGTTATACAGAGGTCAGCAGTGGGTCCATTCGACCGGCTTGTGGCTTATGAGCGCAAGTCGGGCCATCTGGGAGTGTGCATGCGAAACCGAATTGTTGTGAGCGTCAGTCTTGTAGCATTTGCGTGCGGGAGCATCTGTGCGCAATCCGTCGCCGGGCTGGGGGCGATTTCGGGGACCGTCCGGGACGCGACGGGCGCGGCTGTAGTGAACGCGCAAGTAGTTGTCGCCAACGAGGCGAGAGGCATCCGCCGAACTCTTCAGACCACGGAAGCCGGGGTGTTTACGGCGCCGTCGCTGGTTCCCGCGACGGGGTATTCGGTGACGGTGACGGCGCCTGGATTCAGCCAGTTTGACGCAAAGGACATCCAGGTCCTGGTTGGGCAGAATGTGAACCTGGATATCGAACTGACGGTTGCGGGGACCACGACGCAAATACAGGTGGAAGCCACAGCGCCGATTGTGGATTCGACCAAGACCGACGTGTCGCAGGTGGTGGGGACGCTCCAGATCCAGGATCTGCCGATCAATGGCCGGCGCGTGGACTCCTTTGTCCTGCTGGCGCCGGCAGTCGTTCCGGACGGGACCTTCGGTCTGGTGTCATTTCGGGGAATTGCCGGCGGCAACGCGTTTCTTACCGACGGCAACGATACGACGGAGCAATATTACAACGAGAATGCCGGGCGCACGCGCATTCAATCACAGATCTCGCAAGACGCCGTACAGGAATTTCAGGTGGTTTCGAATAATTACTCGGCCGAGTTTGGCCACGCCATGGGCGGGGTCGTCAATACGGTGACGCGCAGCGGGTCGAACGATTTCCACGGCACGGCGTACTGGTTCTTCCGCAACCAGGACTTCAACGCGCGCGATCCCTTCTCGACGATCAATCCGCCGGAGAAGCGCAATCAGGTGGGCGTGAGCGCAGGCGGGAAATTCATCAAGGACAAGCTGTTCTATTTCTTTAATTACGAAGGGCTGCGGCGGACTTTCCCGCTGGTGTCATCCATGACCGCCGCGGGAAATCCACTGTTCAGCACCTCTGGTCAGTTTATTGCCACATGCGGCGATCCGGCGACTCCGGCGCAATGCGACGCCGCGCGGGCGTTTACGAACCGGTTATTCCAGACGGTGGATCGCTCGGTGACGCAGGATCTGGGGTTCGGCAAAATCGACTACCGGCCCAGTGAACGAAATGCGTTCAGCATCAGCCTGAATCTGCTGCGGTGGGTGTCGCCGAACGGATTGCAGACGCAGGCGGTGCTCAACAACGGCAATGGCGTGGCGAACAACGTGAATTCGTCGGTGCGCGCCAAATACGGCCGGTTCACCTGGACCGCGATTCCCTCGGCGGCGGCGGTCAACGAATTTCGTTTCGGGTGGTTCAATGACAAGCAGTTCGACTATCCGAACGACGCGCTGGCGATTCCGAACATCGGATTTTTGGGCATTTTCCTGTCGGGCTTCAGTGGAAACCCGCTGGGCACGGCGACCGATTACCCGCGTACGAACCCACTGGAAAACCGGTACGAGTTCGCCGATACGCTGACGTGGACGCGGGGGGCGCACACGCTCAAATTCGGCGTCGACATCATGCCGACTGAGGACTATACGAATTTGCTGTTCAACCGCACCGGCACGTATACCTTTCCGAGTTGGAGCGCATTTGCCGCCGATTTCACCGGAAACACGACGGGCGCGAAGAACTGGCTGACGTTTACCCAAACGATCGGCAATCCGGTTGTGGATTTCACGATCAAGGACTACGCATTTTTCGTGCAGGATCAGTGGAAGGCGACGCCGCGGCTGACGCTGAATCTGGGGGTGCGCTATGACTACTCGGACCTGCCGCAGCCCACGGTCGTGAATCCGGATTATCCCGCGACGGGACGCATTCCGACCTACAACAAGGAATTGGCCCCGCGGGTTGGTTTCGCGTGGTCGCTCGACAGCCAGAGCAAGACGGTTCTGCGGGGAGGTTACGGCATCTTCTACGCCCGTTATCCCGGAGGTCTGATCAACACTCTGTTTCTCGGCAATGGAATTTATCAGAAGTCGATTACGCTCAATTCCACAAACGCCAGCGACAGGGCTGCCGGTCCGGTGTTTCCGGCGGCGCTGCCGACGAATGCAACCAATTACAACCCGCCGGCCGGTTCCGTGAACCTGAACATCGCAGCCAGCGATTTTCGCGCGCCGTACACGCAACAAGCGGACCTGGCCATTGAACGACAACTGACCGGCGACCTAGCGCTGACGGTGTCCGGCATCTGGAGCCGCGGCTTGCATCTGACCTCGGTGCACGACATCAACATTGGGGCGCCGGGACCGGTGGTCACATATAACGTGGTTGGGGGCGGGCCGTTTACGGGGACCTGGTCCACGCCGGTTTATGTGCGTCAGAACCGCGTGGATCCGCGCTATTCGCGAATCAACATCATCGATGCGGGCCTGAACAGCTGGTATAACGGCCTGACGGTTCAGCTGACGAAGCGGTATGCGCACAATGTCACCGGCAACCTTTCCTACACCTGGTCGCACGCGATCGATGAAGGGCAGGGGAATGCGGGGACGCCAAACATATTTGCGAGCGGCGGTCCGCAGAGCCAATATCCCGGCGATTACCGCAACGAAAAGGGCACGGCGGCGCTGGATATCCGGCACCGCCTGGTGTTGAATGCCGTTTGGACGCCGAAATTCGTGCGGAGCGACAGTGCGTTTGCCAAGTACCTGGTCAACAGTTGGGAGCTGTCTGGAATCGGAACCTTCTCGTCGTCGCCGAACGCGACGCCTATTGTGTCGATTTCATCGGCGCCGAATCCCGGACCGGGCCTGACGCCGGCGTTCACAGGCAATCTGAACGGGTACGCGAATGCGCGCGTGCCGTTTCTTCCTGTGGGCAGCCTCAACGCCGACCCGGTTGCGAGAGTGGATGTGCGTCTGACAAAGACCTTCCCCTTCAGCGAGCGGTATCGCGCGATGTTCACGTTCGACGCTTTCAACGTGTTTAACCATCCGTACTTCACGGCTGTGAACACGCGCATGTACACGTATTCGCTGGTGAACAATACGCCGACGCTGACCTATCAGTCCAACGTGGGCGTGGGCACTGCAACGCAAGGCTTCCCGGACGGCACGATAGCGCGGAGGCTCCAGATCGGCGTGCGTTTTGTGTGGTAGCGGGGAGGCTGTTTCGGATTCCGCAGCAAGCCCAAGCCCGCCCCCGATTACGGTCTGGACCTGCGCTTGCACTGAGCTATTATCAAGGAAGGCGGCGCACTTGGGACAATATTCCGCGGCTCTATGGACCTTACTGCAACGCGTCCGCCGGCGCCTTCTTGCCCAGCTCATCCTTGAACAAATCATTATTGCGTTCGGCGCGGCGATGGCAGGCGTCGCCATCCTGCTGCTATTCGGAACGCAGGTGCTCGATTGGTACTGGTTGGTTGGCGTCTTCGCGGCTGCCGTTGCGCTCGGAGCCTGGCGTCTGGCGCGCTGCACGCCTTCGCGATATCGGCTGGCCCAGACGATTGACGCGCGTTTAAACCTGCACGACACGCTGTCGACAGCGTACTTTTTTCAGACTCAGCACAGCCGTCGAGCCGCGCCTGAGGCGGTCGCGATCCAACATGAGCAGGCGGAGCGGATCGCCGAGTCCATTGACCCCGCGGCAGCCTTTCCGTACGTGGTTCCGAAAGCCTTGTACGGCGCATTTGGGATTGCGCTGGTCGCGTTCGGAATGTTCGCGGTGCGCTATGGCGTAATCCGCCGTCTGGACCTCCGGCCGTCGCTTGTGAAGATCGCATTCGATACTTTCGTGCATTCGAAGGATGAGATTGCGGCGCACAAGGAGAATCTGGCACAGAAGCAGCTTGAACAACAGCTCCGGAAGCTGGGAATCAACGTAACGTCGCCGGAAGAGAATCGCAATCCGATTGAACCGAATGCGGACTCGGCGCTGAACGCCGCCAGTTCGGATGCGGACAACTCGGAAGCCGGGTCGGATGCTGCGAAGTCGAAGCCCAACGCTGTTTCCAATGACCGGCAGGCGACGGACCCATCCGAGGGCGAAGAACAGTCGGACAAGCCGTCGGCTGCGGGCACGGAGTCGGCGTCAGATCAGCAACCGGCGGGTGATAACGGGCCGCCGCAGAATGGCAGGCAAAATGCGCCGCCAAAGGGCTCCGAGCAGTCCAAGGGCGACAGCATGATGGACAAGATGCGGGACGCGATGGCCAACCTGTTGAATAAGCTGAAGATGCAGCCGCGGGGCAGCGAATCGTCGCGGATGTCGCAGAACTCCGAGCAGAGCCGTTCGCAGCAGGGCAAGTCCGATAAGAACTCACAATCAGCCGGCAAAAACAAATCCGAGGGAACGGATACGCAGGGGCAACAGGGGGAGCAGCAGGCCCAAGGCAATCAGACCCAGACGGCGCAGGGCAAAAGCGGCGACCGCAATGCTGACCGGCAGCCGTCGCAGGATGCCCGAAGCGGCATAGGCAAGGAGGATGGCGACAAAGCGGCAAAGGAGGCGGAGCAGCTTGCCGCGATGGGCAAGATCTCAGAGATTCTGGGCAAGCGGGCGCAGAACGTCAGCGGCGAGGTGATGGTGGAGGCGCCTTCCGGCAAGCAGCAGTTGAGAACGCAATACAGTGGGAGATCGGCCCTCCACACCGATTCGGGCGGCGAGATCAGCCGGGACGAAGTGCCATTGATCTATCAGCGCTACGTGCAGGAATACTTCGAGCAAATTCGGCGCGCTCCGGCTACGACCGCTGCTCCTGCTGCGGGGAGGCCGCGCGGGGCTGAGCAGACTGCCGGTTCCGGGCAGAAAAAGACGCC
>Ga0209581_1003379_pt1 | contig 13805 bp, 6 predicted proteins | sample Coa_R2_FD_187160 | JGI IMG/M metagenome (GOLD analysis project Ga0209581, IMG submission 187160) | Surface soil microbial communities from Centralia Pennsylvania, which are recovering from an underground coalmine fire - Coalmine... | ecosystem: Environmental > Terrestrial > Soil > Unclassified ...
GTTCTGCAGGGCCAGATGGCTCAGCAGATCGTCCCGGCTGCCGGCCACTTCGGACGTGTAGCCGAGCACCTGATACGCGGCGTCGCTGCAGGGGTGGGTCCTTGTGTGCGAGGCTGCCTCCGTGAGCCCCCCGTTGAGCCAGCCTTGCACAGCCGACCACGCGTCGCTGCTCATGTTGCCGGTCCCGACCGCGACCGTAACGCGCAGGCTCTTTGCCGCGGTTCGGGAGACGGCCTGGACGAAGTCGGCCAGGAATCCGTCTCCGACGTCGTCAAAGTCGAGCGTCACCGCCGCTTTGCGATTGTCGTAGTACCTCGATATGCCCTGGTAGCTGATGGCGACGGGCTGGCGCGCGCTATTGATGATGCGCAGGTAGATCGCGTCGGAGCCGGGCGAAAACGGCACGCTGACGTAAGCCATGTTGCTTGCGTACTCGAATCTGGCCGCGGCGATGGCGTTGAAAAAGTCGGAGGCGGTCTTTGCCGGCAGCGCGGTCCAGGTGCTGACGGTGTCGTATCTGTACTGCGCGGTCAGAGCGCTCGATCCGCCCGGAATGCCGAACACGTAGGTCGCCGGGTAGTAAAGGCCAAACTTCGCGTGCGCCGCGGAGTCCAGGCCGATGCGGAAGGCACTGGCCGGCACAAGCGTCCCGTTGCTGACGATTATTGAAACTGAGGCTGTCGCCGTGACAATTGCGGTCGAATACTGATGCGCCGCCACGGTCAGAGTGTGGGTCCCATCGGGCACTGTAGCTGAGTTCCACAAAATCCTCAGATAATGGCCTGAGTCATTGACCCCTGCCGGAACGCCGTCGACCGCAAGCGAATTCCACCAGTCCTCGGTCGCCGACAAGGACGTCGCAATTTGTACTGTGACGGTGCCCGACACGGTCGCATCGCTGAGGGGCGATGTTATTAACAGCAGCCCCGCAGTCGCGCTGGCAGTGGGCCTGGGCGTGATGGTTGGCGTCGGCGTTGCAGCAGCGGTCGGCGTCGCCGTGATAGTGATGGCCGGCGTTACCGACGCTGTCGCGCCAGGGCTCGGAGTCGGCGTCAGCGTCCCGTTGCTGACGATTATTGAAACTGAGGCTGTCGCCGTGACAATTGCGCTCGAATACTGATGCGCTGCCACGGTCAGAGTGTGGCTCCCATCGGGCACTGTAGCTGAGTTCCACAAAATCCGCTGATAATGGCCGCCGTCATTGAGGCCTGTTGGAACGCCGTCGACCGCAAGCGAATTCCACCAGTCCTCGGTCGCCGACAAGGACGTCGCAATTTGTACTGTGACGGTGCCCGACACGGTCGCACCGCTGAGGGGCGATGTTATTAACAGCAGCCCCGCAGTCGCGCTGGCAGTGGGCCTGGGCGTGATGGTTGGCGTTGCCACGTCGGCGGTCGGCGTTGGGGTGACGGTTGCGGGCGGCGTTCGCGTCGGTGTGCCACCCGGATTTGGGGTTGGCGTCACAGTTCCGTTGCTGACGATTATCGAAACCGAGGCTGTCGCTGTAACAATTGCGGTCGAATACTGATGTGCGGCCACGGTCAGAGTGTGGCTCCCGTCGGGCACCGTACCCGAGTTCCACACAATCTTCTGATAATGACCGCCGTCATTCAGGCTTGTCGGAACGCCATCCACAGCCAGCGAATTCCACCAGTCGTCCATCGTCGTCAAAGACGTCGTGATTTGGATTGTGACGGTGCCCGACACGGTCGAGCCGGCGATGGGCGAAGTTATTAGCAGCGGCCCCGGAGTGGCGGCCGCAGCCTGGTCAACCCGGGCGGCACAAGTAATAGTTGATAGCACACAAAGACACAGTGTGAGTGCCACACCTTTAACAACTGCGGACTTCATTTCGCCCGGGTCCCGAAGATGGTAAGCCTTGTTGTACTCTGCGCAATAGTCATGGCGAGGTCGCTGTTGACTGCTAACTTTTCCGATTCCCGAACCGAGTTGTACTCCCCTCCGGAGGACACTCAGACACACCTCCGCCGTGGACCGTGGAGTCGATATTTCCGCAGCTGTTTCTCCGCTGCCCCGGAAATGCACGCGCCTGGCGCCGACCGGTGGGACGGAACGATTGCATTTTTTGCACGGTCCCCCGTGCTAAGGCTTGCAATTCCTTATTTTGAACAATGGTTTTGAAGCGAGAATCGTACCAACGAAAAACAACTATAATTAGCCAAAAGGACAAGCGATTCGGTATGAAAAAGTTTCCGAATAGTTACGGTGTTACCGATGGAATCAAGCTCTGTTTCAAGGCGATACAAGGATGAGACTAGGGGGCAGCGCACTATGGCTGGAAGAGGAGAGAAAGCGCACCGCGAAATCACTGTGCGTCGGCTTCTGATTTGACAGGAGGGAGGTCGCCCGCAGGTCACGAGGGCCGGAAACCGGCCCGGGCCCGCACGCCTGCCGCGGGGGCGTAGCCGCACCGGGCGACTTTCTGGCACAATGCCCAACTACCTCCGCAACAGGCCGGGGTGGTGGAAACGGTAGACACAGAGGACTTAAAATCCTCTGGGAGGCAACTCCCGTGCGGGTTCGAATCCCGCCCCCGGCATTGGAGCTCGTCGCATCGGTGGTCCTCCTCTGGCTTCGCCCGCTTCCGCGTAAGCGGCAGGGCGCTGTCCGCTTTCATCCGCGCGCAACGGTGTCGTGGCCTCTTCACCCGCCAATTGGAGGCGCGTGCGCAGATTCCTCGGATGCGTGAGCGGAGCGGGCGGCAGGACGTGCCGGAGCGAAGCATCCCGTCAGGGCTGGCGCGGCGTGCTAGCGGAGCACACGCCACCACTTAGAGCGGCGGTGAAGCGCAGACGCGGAGGTCAGGCGGAGTCTGATGATGCGCGCGAGCGGCGCAGCTTGCGGAGCCCGAGCGGGCGTCTCAGAGCGAAGCGCTGCGCTTCGTTGATTGGGCTCCGTGAACTGGCCGAGGGGTGTTACCAGATTGGGAGCGATGCTAAAGTGCATCTGGTGGACTGATTGGTTGTCTAAGGAGCAATTCGCCGGGGGAGAGCCATGAGCTGGCTCGGTACGCGAGGCTGGTTCGATCGATTTTTCGATGAGCGAAGGCTGACGGGCAGCCAACGCTGGCCGTTGTACGCGTATAGAACCACGGACCGAGAGTTTGAGGATCTTGGTAGCCTGATCAGGCTCGTCAGCCGCCCTCCAATTAATCCCGATCGACTTTCGAGTGAGGACTGTGCGCTCTTCTGTCTGTACGCGGCAGAGTGGTGGCGGCGCAATCATGAGGCAGGCCCATGGAAATGGGAAGGGATTCTGGATGCGATCAATTGGGGAGGAACGCCGCTCAACAAGTTGTATCCGATCGTGCGAAGTGGTCTGCACTACTGGAAGCGCGATTTACTTCGGACCAAGGATGAACGGAATCTGTTTCTCGTCACGCTTGCGTGCGAGGGCGGACTGCCGTTGAGGCTACTCCGTAGGGAGACAGCGCGGCTGCGCAGCTTCTTTCGCGATTCACTCGAAGAATTTCACTACTTCCATCGGTCCGGAGAAGCACCAGCAGTTATCGTTGCGCGGCTAGCTGACCGCCTTCCCCGGAGTCTGCGGCATGAGGTCGTGTATCAGTTGGTGGGCAGCTTGGTTCAAAAGATCTGGGAACTGCAGCGAAAGGTGGGGGAGTCCAAGACTCCGGTAGAAGACTTGGATCGGCTTGAACCGGGATGGCGCGAGGAGATGCCGCTTCGCGTGGAGGACGATACGGCCCGGTTGTTGTTGCGCAACTTAATTGAAGACGCCTCGCGGGTGGCCTCATCGGTATCGGGAGCGCCACAGATCGTGAGTCGGATAAGTCGTAACGGACAGTCGTGGGAGCTGGAGGCGGAACTCAAGTTGCCACCCAAAGCAAGCGAGCAGCAGGTCGCTGAATTATTCCGTGCTCAAGCAGAAGAAATTCCGCCACGGCTTCAGTTGGAAATAGCGGACGCTGATGGCGACCGAACGACTTGCGCGATTATGTCGAGATATTCAAGTTCCGGGGATTCCGCCTTCGTCTTGGAATCTCTTGGGGGAGGATCGATAGCGTGGGCGGGAGTGAAAGCGGCCCTGTCGCGGAAGCTCATCGGCCGATTGGGTTCCCGATATTTCGAGGCCTCAGATTTGAAAGGGGGGTCGGGGTTGGGTCCCCTGCCCTGGGTATTTGTCCCGACGGGAAACGAGGAGGGGATTGCCAGATTCGTCGGCGAAGGCACTGTACGGACCCGGCACCCGGAAGTGTACGTCGCAGTCCTGGAGGGCGAGGAAGTAAGTGGACTGGAAGAATTAGGGTACCTGCGCAGTTGCGGGCGGAAGGTGTACAGAGTCTGTGGGGAGGCTCGATTCGCGAGCTTCGATGGAGATTGCGTAGTCCGTACCGGGCAGCGCGCGGACGCAACGTGCGAGTTTTACTTGGAAGGGGAAAAGCTGGCATTTGCGGGCGAAGACAGTCCCTATCTGGGGATCCCAACTCTTCGCGCGGTTGCGCAAAGCGGGGTCGCTTCACGGATACAGAATCTGGAGTGGCGTGAAGACTCGAGTTCAGCGGAATGGCTGGCGGGCCATTTTGAAAGATGTGTTGGTCGTGTCTGGATTCGTTATCGGCAGGGTAACGAATTGCTCTATCGGAGTCAGATAGCGGTGGTTCCGAAGGACACGGAGATAGGGTTCGTTCCGGGAGACTCGATATGTCATGGGCTAGTAGTCATTGAGGGAGCGGGTGCGGATAGCGTCGGAGCGGAAGTTCCTGGGGGAACGGTTCGCTGTGGCCGCGATGCAAGAACGGGGGCGCTTATAGCGCACGTGCAAGCAGTGGGTGAACCCCCGGCGACGTTCAGATGCGAATTGCGGTGGCGGAGTGGTGCGCACTTGTCGCTGCGCCTTCCGTTTCCAGCGCGGGGCGGACGTTTCGTGCGAGGTGACGGAAGGGTGTTACCCAATCAAGCGTCGATCTGTGTTGAACACGTTACAGGCGTTCGCGCAGAGGCGCTTTATGCGGGTCAGAAAGGGCATTTCGTCATCGATGGTCAGATGTATGCGTCAGACGCTTCGTCTTCCCTATTTCGAGAAATGGGGATTTGGAAGGAACTTCGCGAGGAGTCGGAAGGCCGGTCCGTGCTAGCGCTGCACGATTTGGACGAATCACTTCGGTTGATGCTCGCGATGACGCAAGATCTGGATGCTGCTTTCCGGTTCCGACTTCAGGCAGTGGGAGGTAAGGGCATACCGGAAAGGGTCCTGAGCGTGAAGCGTTTCGACGCATCAGCCATATGGGACGAACAAGAAGGATGCGTTTTTCTGGACGAAGACGCCAAAAGAACGATCGGTGATAGTGACTTAGAGAGTTTGCGCGTTGAAGCGCGCTTGCTCTCAGACCCAGGCGTCGAGCCGGAGGTTTTGGAGCAAATAGGGCTCGGATCCTGGAAATTCAGCAGAAGCGGCCGAAAAGCGGGACCCTGGTTAGTGACGGGTTGGTCCGGAACGTGGTGCCGGCTCAGACCGTTGCTTTGCGAGATAGCAGGGTCAGGTAGCGAGACCGAGTTGCAATGTTTTGAGCCCGCAACGACGAATATTGCCAACGCAATTGGTGTGAGCGATTCAGAGCGCCGCGAGGCCCTCTTCAATGAGCTATTTGATCGTCTCGCTGTAAACGCGCGAGACCCGGAATGGGAGCAATTCGATCAATTTATAGAGTGTTTTCGCGGGCTCCCGCCGGTTGCGGTCGATCTATTGCGATTCCTCGCTACGATTCCGGAAGCATCGGCCCTCGCGTTAGTTCGATGCAACGAGTCTGTTTTCGAGTTTCTGTGGTCGGCTATGGAGACTATGCCGTTCTGTTGGCGGCTGGTGCCAGTTAGGATCTGGACCCTGGCGGCGCAACGATACATTGAAGCATTCTCTGGAGATTCACCGGAAGTCGTTGATCTCGTTCAGCAGCATCTACTGGGAGTGTTTCGAGACCGGATTCCGGCGCGCATAAAAGGAAGCGAAGTCATCGGGGCTTGGATCGCGAAGGAAGTTCTTGGCATAAGCGGGCATGCAGAAGACCTGAAGGTCCTGAAAAGACCGGCGCTCCGGTCCTTCTTCCTGAATAGCATTGGCGAGGCCCAGGAGCGGCTGCTTCAGATTCACGCCGCAGAGCGGTGGCCACCAGGATACGGGGTGAGCGAATGGAAACGTCTTGTTAGGCTTCCGCTTGAGGTCGATTTCCTGTGGCGAGAATCTGGCGAGGGAACCGGGTTCCGGGACGCCGTGCTGAATGCTCCGATAGGTGCGGCACTGGCCTCTCTTTTTGGGGTGGAGCTTGATCGCACGTCTGTTTACCTAGTGCGACGCCTTCGAGAGTTCGATGTCGAATGGTTCGATAGTGCCTACGAGGACGCGTTCAAGGTGGGAATGGGCTTGGCACTTGACGGCCATGAGGAGTTGCTTCGTTGAGTGAATCTGAACGTACCGGATACTTCTCGAAGCTCGCGCGAGAGCTGAGCCGTAGGGCCGCTCGCGCGGTTCTGAGTGACCTGGGGCCGGCATCGCCAGCGCTACGCTCGCATTTGAGCGATTTGTTGGAGAGGCAGGCAGGACGACCGGGTAGTTTTCTCAGCGATCTCGTCTTCGAACCGATGTTCGAGTGGCAGCGGGTCTCGTGGCCGCTCAAATCGCTGGCAGGAAAGGTACTCTCCCCCAGGCTGATCGAGTGCATGAGCAACCCTCCCGGCGAACTGAAGCCATTTCGGTTCGGGGAGGAATGGCGTCCTTATGTTCATCAAGTAGAGGCGTGGGAGGCGCTTGCTGAGTCACCGCGCCTTTCCATTGGAGTCACGAGCGGGACGGGTTCCGGAAAGACTGAATGCTTTCTAGTACCGATCCTGAACGATCTGGTGCGGGAGACTGAAGAACGTGGCGAGGGTCTCGTCGGGGTTCGTGCGCTCTTTCTTTATCCACTCAATGCTCTGATCAACAGCCAGAGAGATCGACTGCGGGCCTGGACTGCAGGATTCGGAGGCAAGATACGGTTCTGCCTTTACAACGGAGATACTCCCGAGTCCGCTCCGGCGATTCTGCGGCGCGAAACTCCCGAGCAGGTGCTAGAGCGGCGAGAATTGCGCTTATCGCCGCCTCCGCTGCTCGTGACCAACGGAACGATGCTCGAGTACATGTTGGTCCGTTCCGAAGACGAGTCAATCTTGGTGAAGTCGGCAGGTGCGCTGCGATGGGTCGTGTTGGACGAAGCTCACAGCTATATCGGTTCGCAGGCAGCCGAAATTTCGCTTTTGTTAAGACGAGTACTGCACGCCTTCGGGGTCCGCAGCGAAGATGTACAGTTCGTCGCAACGTCGGCGACTCTGACGACTGGGTCCGGGAGGCGCCAGCTCCAGCAGTTCATCGCCGATATTGCCGGTATCCCCGCTAGTCGCGTGCGAGTGATCGCGGGGAAGCGAGCTATGCCTGCTATCCCCGCTCCGTCGGGTGCGAATTCAAGAAGTGCGCTCGATCTTAGAGAGCTCGCAGGGTTGCCCGACGAGAAGCGCTTTGCCCTGCTCGCCTCGCGACCCGAGTGCGTAAGTGCTCGCAAGAGACTGGGTGAGAGTCCCTTCGGCGCAGTCAGCCTAACGGAATTGACAGAAGTGGTGACTGGCAGAGCCCCGGGCACTCAGACGGAGGGGGATCGTCTCGAAGCGCTCGCCCTAATGGACATCTGTTCGGCAACGCGCAGCGCGAAGGACGGGCAATGGTTTCTTCCGCTGCGAGGGCATTTTTTTCACCGCACCCAAAGCGGGATGTGGTCATGTTGTTATTCAAAGTGCGACGGTCGGAGGGGAACGAGCCTTGAGGACGAGTCTTGGCCGTTTGGAAAACTGTTTCTTGAAAGAAGGGAGCGTTGCGATGCATGCGGTAGCCTAGTCTTTGAACTGATGGTGTGTGGGGAATGCGGCGAAGAGTACCTGGTTGCTGAAGAGTTTATCCGTGACGGCGAGATGTTTCTATCGAGCCGAGCTTCCGCTGCCGAGGACGATGACTTTGCCTTTGAACTCGAGGCTGATGAAGAGAGCGATGAGGGTAGCGAAGAGTCGGGCACGGTCTTTCGAACCGGGCTGCTGCGACTCTTGCAGCGAGTGCGTGAAGACGCGATGGTGCCGACCCGATTCGACCGCACAACAGGAAAGGTTCTTAGTGATCGGGGTGGCGGGATAGAAATAGCCCTCCAGATCCCCGATTACCGCGGGCATTTCCACTGTCACCGCTGTGGGCGAAGTAGCAGAGAGTTCGAGCGCCAATTCAGGCCTCTGCGCGAGGGCTCGGCGTTTCTTCTTGGTGTAGGGATTCCCGCTCTGCTGGAGCAGATGCCTCCATTCGAGGGTAACGGCTCCGACAAGCCCGCCGGAGGGCGAAGGCTTCTGACTTTCAGTGATAGTCGACAAGGAACCGCGCGATTCGCATTGCGCGCGCAGATCGAATCTGAGCGCAACTATGTACGAAGCGTGGTTTATCACGCTGTGGCTGCCGCACGAAGACTGCCGGACAGCGCATTGGTGGATAAGCTGCGAAAGGACGTGGAAGTACTGAGGGCTCAGAAGTCGTCCACGCTCGCCGGCATCTTGTCGGAGAAACTCGCACAACTCGAGAAAGCAGAAAGGGTTCAGCCCGGAGTATTGTCTTGGAGTGAGGCTACTGAGGCGCTCCAAAAGAGCGCGGCTGTTCGTCAATGGATGCGCAGTCTGAAGGAGAACCTGCCTCCAAATCTGCAGTCGCCATCGGACGTGGCGCGCTTTTGCCTGTTTCGGGAGTTCATGCGTCGACCCAAGCGACAGAATTCGCTTGAGACGCTCGGGTTAATCAAGACGGACTATGCGTTCCTAGAGAAGATAGACGAGAATGACGCGCCAGCGTGCTGGCGGGCCCGTGGTTTCAGCGGTCAGGGATGGCGCGACCTATTGAAGCTGGTGATTGATTCCGTGCTACGTGGTCGCAGTGCCATCAATGTACCCGAAGGATTTCTCTATTGGATGGGCGCGCCGGTTCGCACGCAGTTCGTCGAGGGTCCGGAGGCTGAAAGTTCGAGTCGGCGCACTTTCAGGTGGCCAGTTGTAGGAAGGACTGCAACGCGAGTTCGAATCATCATTGCGTTGGGGGTCGCCTTGGGACTCGATCCGGCGAACCCAGGCGATAAGGACGAGATCAACACGCTCATGCGACACGCATGGTCTCAAGTACGTCCCTTTCTGGATCACTTTCCTGACGGCTATCAGCTAGATTTGGGTAAGCACCTGATACTCCGCGAACTATCCAGTGGATGGTTGTGCCCTGTCACGCGAAGGGTGCTGGATTGTACGCTGAATGGGTACAGTCCATATACAACACCGGAGTTTGAGGACCGGAAGTGTCAGCCACTTGAGTTTCCAATTCTCCCCTTTCCCTTCAATCGCCGGCCGTCGGGGGAACGCCTGTCTTTAACAGAAATTGAAGAGTGGTTAGAGCGGGAGCCGCTAATCGCGCGAAATCGCGAGATCGGAGTATGGACGGAATTTAGCGATCGAATCGCGGCATTTTCCGATTACTTTCGCGTTGGGGAACACTCCGCTCAGCAGAGTGGTAGCCGGTTGCGGGCTCTGGAGGGGGAATTCAAACGCGGGGAACTCAACGTTCTGAGCTGTTCAACAACTATGGAATTGGGCGTGGATGTCGGAGGTCTAAGCGCTGTTGCGATGAATAATGCCCCACCAAGTCCCGCGAATTATCAGCAGCGTGCTGGAAGGGCCGGCAGGAGAGGAGAAGGGACTGCGGTTGGATTGACTCTTTGTCAGAGCACCCCGCACGGCGAAGCTGTATTTCACGATCCGCTTTGGCCGTTTCGGCGGAAGCCGCAAGTAGCAGCCGTCTCGCTTCAAAACGAACGCATTGTACAGCGACATGTGAATGCTTTGCTGATCGGGATTTTCCTGAAGTCTCTGGCGGATGACATTCCTCATTTGACTGCTGGGTGGTTCTTCAGCCGCGGTGATGATGATCTTGCCCCCGTAGATCGATTCATAGACTGGCTCGAGACTGGCAGTGGTTTATCGGACTCCAGACTGGCTGACGGAGTTGCTCGCCTCGTCGCTGGCACATCATTGGACGGGGTAGACCGCCTCTCGATCTTGGGACGGGCGGGGTTTCAGATCTCCGGCCTGCGGGATCGTTGGCGTGATGAAGTAGAGTCTTTAGCGAGGGAGTTGCCTGAGCCTTCGGCGACGAACACACGCATCGACCAGTCGAGAGATCCAGCTCAATTGGCGATCCTGAACCAACTTGCTCGGGTTCGGGGCGAATACCTTCTCAAGGAGTTGACGTCGCGAGCATTTCTCCCAGTCCATGGATTTCCGACCAACGTAGTTCCGTTCATTCCAACCACTTTGCAGGATTTTGAGCGCGAAGCGCGGCGGCGGCGTGAGGAGATAGTAGCCGAGGGCCGCTCCGAGCGCGAGGACAACCTCGGACGACGGCGCGGATTTCCCTCCAGGGATTTAGCTATCGGCATTCGAGAGTACTCTCCGGGTGCCCGGGTGGTGCTCGACGGCCGCATTTACCAATCAAAAGGTGTAACGCTCAATTGGAAGATCCCCGCTAGCGATGTGGACGTGCGAGAGCTTCAGGTGTTTCGAGTCGCGTGGAGGTGTCTGCGGTGCTTTGCGAGCGGCGCCAGTTTGCAAAACCTCAGCGAGTGCCCGGCATGCCGGGCATCGGAGCAAAACCTCAAACAGCACGCGTATCTCGAACCCGCCGGGTTCGCGGTAGATATCACAGATAAACCTGACAACGATCTGTCAGTTCGCTCCTTTGTGGCCGTAATGAGACCGTGGATTAGCGCCGGAGGAGAGCATTGGAGGCCTCTACCCGATCCGCGCTTCGGCAGATATCGTTACGGGGCCGAGGGCCACGTCTTCAACCACACAAAGGGCCCCTTGGGTCATGGTTTCGCGATCTGCCTAAGGTGTGGACGCGCCGCAGTGGAGGCAGAGCCAATGCCCGCGCCGCTTCCCAAGGAGCTGGTGAACCATAACCGGCTTCGCGGCCGGCGCTCAGGGAGCGATCCGCTTTGCGAAGGTAACGACTCACCCTACGCCATTAAGCGAGGTCAGTGGCTCGGGGTGTCGTCCAGCACTGACGTGTTTGAACTTCAATTGATAGATCGGATCACTCGCCTGGGCATAACGTCGGAAGCAGCGGCTCTTTCTATCGCCGTGGCGTTTCGCTCCGCCCTCTCGGAGCATCTCGGAATTCAGGAACGCGAAATTGGCTTTGCGGCCGTGCCTTCCCGAACGGACACAGGCACAGCCTGTTGGAGCGCCGTGGTCTTCGACACTGCAGCGGGTGGAGCGGGGTACGTTGCAGCTGCGCCCGAAGTGCTGCCCGCTCTGGTCCGGCGAGCTCGTCAGGTGCTTGATTGTCCGCGAGGTTGCGATTCCAGCTGCCACGCCTGCCTACTCGATTTCGATACGCAGCACGAGATGGCGCGTTTGAACCGCAAGGAGGGTTTGAAGTGGCTGACTGAAGATCTCCAAGTTGGGCTTGAGCTGCCAACAGCGTTGCGTGTCTTTGGCGACTCGACTCGATTCGAGTTCAACTCGCTGCCACTCGCCATCGCTCAAGAGTTGGAGCGCGCCGATATCGAAGAACTTCGTCTGCATCTCGGCGGGGACTCAGCCGATTGGGACCCGTCGGAGTGGAGCCTTCGTAAATCTTTACTCAAATGGAGCGCGACCAAGCGGTCGATCAAGATTCTCGCACCCGCGGCTCTCTTGGATTCACTCGATCCTGAGCAGCGCGCCGATCTGGCCAGCATCGGCGAAGCTGGGGACATCGAGCTTTGGCGCATTGCCACCCGAGCGAACTCGGCGGGTAGTGCCACTATTGCTGAGGTTGGGGGGCCGATGCGTAGGGTACGTTGGGCGGTGACAAACGCGTCGGCGATGGCACCGAACGCGCAGTGGGCCGGAGGTGGTGCTGAAGATCGCGTCGTCCGAGTTGTCGAGGCGGCGGCGCTTCAGAAGCCGGAAGGCACTCCCGCGAAGTTTGGCTCTCTGAGGCTGACACCGCCAGGGTCAATATACGAAATCCGCCTGACTCGTGAACTTGACGGGAATGTGGCGGAAATTGGCCACAAGTTTTGGCGGGAGGTATCATCCCGGATTCCCGGCCTCGAGAATCGGCTGCGGGGCAAGGTTCCGGTCGTTGTCTTTCAATACGAAGATCGCTATCTGCGTTCGCCTCTCCACTGCAAGATTCTGTTTGAGATCGCCAAAGCTCTGCTGGGCAAACGTGGAAACGGATCGCGGTGCGCGATCAGCATTAGAACTGAGACTCTCAGATATCACGGACATTCCCGAGAACCCCAGAGCGTTGCTGATGATTGGGGTCCGACTTTTGATCGCAAGCCGATGCTCAAAAAACTGTTCGAACTGATCGCACAGATAGTGGACCTTCACGAGTTGCCTAAGGGCGAGCTGAAGCACCAGAGAGAATTGAGTGTGAAGTGGGAGGACGGTATCGAATGCGTTGTTCGGCTTGACGAGGGCGTTGGGTGGTTGAAGCCTTCAAGATGGGTAGAGTTTCCGTTTCGGCGTGATTCGGAAATGCAGGCCCAGACTATCCGGCAGCTCGCTCTCGATATCGAGGCACGGAACAAGAATGGGACGGTATTATATTTGTTTCCTCTGCGCAGTCCTTGACTACCAGGCAAAGATTACGTCCCGCCGACAGCATCGGCTTGGTTCTGCGCAAAGTCAGTTGAAGCACGGTTTTTTCAGGTTGCTCTTTCGCCCTCGAATTCGAAGAGCCGTACGCCGATTCCTGAGATGCGCAAGCGCAACAGTGTAGGTGGGCGACGTCCTGAAGGCTTTTGAATCGAAGGGCGGCAATCGTCCCCGATCGCAAGATCGGGGAGGCTGTTAGAGGAGGACGCCGCCATGAGGAAGATTGACAGGAGCAGACTTGTGGCGCAACCGCCGCCAGGCAGTCGCATCTGCCGGCGAAGTGTGCGCGAAGATTAGGACGGGGGCAAAGTGGCGACGCAGGAGCGTCAGGTGCGCTTACCGGATGGGCGCGAGCCGCGCAGCTTGCGGAGCCCGAGCGGGCGTCTCATAGCGAAGCGGCGCCGTGAACTCAGTGGCGCTTCCGCCGGGAAGCACGCCTTTAGAACTGTTGTTCCCGCATTGGGAACCTTGCTAGAGTGCCTACGGTGCGGGTGATTGCGCGGAGGACGCTCACGCGGTTCGTCGAATCGCTGAAGGAACAGAAGGGGCAAAGGGCGGTCAAGGCAGCCTTGGACGCCTGGTTTCACGAAGTCCAGCGAGCGGGATCGCGAAACTCGGCGGAGGTGAAGCATAGCTACGCGACCGCCAGCATCGTGAGCGCCGACCGCGTGGTGTTCAACATCAAGGGGAATGATTACCGGTTGGTCGCCGCAATCGATCACATGCGTCATGATCGTGTTCATCAAGTGGATCGGAACGCACGCTGATTACGACAGGATTGACGCAAGGACGGTTCAGTATGGAGATTAAGCCGATTCGCAATGACACCGACCACGCAACGGCGCTGCGCGAGATCGAACGGCTGTGGGGGGTGCGAAGGAGGGGACGCCGGAAGGGGATCGCCTGGATGTGTTGGCGACGCTGGTAGAGGCCTACGAGGATAAGCATTTCCCGATCGACGCGCCTAATCTGATACAGGCTATCAAGTTCCGACTCGAGCAGCAAGCGCTGGATCATCGGGCGCTGGTCGGCGTGATCGGCGGTCGGAGCCGCGTTTACGAAGTAATGAACCGCAAGCGG
>Ga0209581_1003382_pt1 | contig 13804 bp, 7 predicted proteins | sample Coa_R2_FD_187160 | JGI IMG/M metagenome (GOLD analysis project Ga0209581, IMG submission 187160) | Surface soil microbial communities from Centralia Pennsylvania, which are recovering from an underground coalmine fire - Coalmine... | ecosystem: Environmental > Terrestrial > Soil > Unclassified ...
ATTTACCGCAACGGACAGAGCGCGGGCTACGGGAAGATCTTCGCGGCGGAATACGTCAATGGCGGAAAGAAGTATCAGGCGCTGCTGTTTCACGATCCCGCGGGTCAGCCGGGTTATTACGACGCAGACGGCAAATCACTGCAGAAGGCGTTCCTCAGGTCTCCTCTGAAATACGGCGCTCCCGTCACCTCGCACTTCAGCCGCGCGCGATTCCACCCCATCCTGAAGATTTACCGGCCGCACCTGGGGACGGATTACGGAGCGCCCGTCGGCACGCCCGTTCAAGCGATCGGCAGCGGGCGCGTCCTGTTCGCGGGGCGAAAGGGCGGCGAGGGGAACGCGGTGCACATTCGCCACGCCAACGGATACGAGACGATGTACTTGCATCTCTCGCGCCTGTTCGTGCGAACGGGCCAACAGGTGGAGATCGGGAAGACGATTGGGCTGGTCGGGAGCACGGGTCTTTCGACCGGGCCGCATCTCGATTTCCGGATCCTGCAGCACGGGCAGTACAAGAACTTCGAGAGGCTGGGGTTGCCGCCTTCGGATCCCGTCAACAAGAAGCACTGGCCGGAATTTGCCGCCGTCCGCGAGAAATGGCTGCCGCTTCTGAAAAACCCCGAACTCCTGCAAGCAGCCTCAACGTCCCTGCCCGCCAGCGGCGCGCAGTGATCGGCACCGTTTCGGATCGCAAGTCTCAGTAGATTACGGGCAATTTGGAGAAATCAGCGACGGACTCGTCCGTGACGCGCAAGACGAGCAGCGTGCGGTCGTCATGCGGCGAAAGGTCGGCGCCGCTGAATTCGTCCGTGGCGAAGAGGATCGTTTCCGAGATCGTGCCCGCGGCGCAGCTCTGCGGCAGTCGCCGGAGCACTTCGGAGAGGCGCTCGACGCCAAACTCCTCGTGTTGCGCATTCAGAGATTCGAGAATACCGTCGGAGGCGAAGAGGACTACGTCACCAGGAAGAAGGTCGAGCGAAGCGACTTCGTACTCGGTGTCTGCAAAAAGTCCCAGAGGAATTCCGCCGACGCGAACTTCCTCGATTCGGCCGTCGCGAACAAGAAGCGGATACGGCGCGCCGGCATTGGCGATGGTCAGGCGCTTCGCGCCGGCATCATAGACGCCGAAGAGCATCGCGACGAAATGCGCGTCGAGGCGCGCGCCGTGGAGGCGGCGGTTCAGAAGAGAGAGTACTTCGGCCGGCTCACAGGCGTGTTCCACGGTGTGTTCGCGAAGCATGCCGATAGCGAGGGAACCGAACAGCGCGGCAGCCGTCCCTTTGCCGGAAACGTCCCCGAGAGCAAGACCCAGCCGGCCTTCCCCATACGGCAGAAAGTCATAGAAATCGCCGCCCAGTTCACGGGCGGGGACATAGGCTGCGGCCAAGTCCAGGCCCGGAACTTCCCGCGCGCCGCGAGGGAGCAATTGCCGCTGAATTTCGCGCGCCGTTTCGAGGTCGCGCTGCAGGCGGTATTCGTTCTGCCGGGACTCGTGATAAAGCCTCGAGTTTTCCAGAGCGATGGCGATATACGAGGAGAGCGTGGAGAGCATGCGCTCGTGCTCTGCGGAGAACGCGTTCAGGTCCGTGCTTTCGAGGTCGAGAACCCCGATCAGGCGGTCCTGCAGAAGCAGGGGCACGACCAGTTCCGAACGGACCGTGATGCTGGTCTCGCAGTCGATGTAGCGCGCGTCCTCGCGGACGTTGCCAATGCGAAGGGCGCGGCGCTCCGCCGCCGCATGGCCGGTAATGCCCTTGCGCAGGGGGACGCGGAAACGCGCCGGAATGCTGTCCTCATAGTGCATGGCGAAGACGCCTTCGAGATGCTCGGTGCGTTCGTTCCAGAGCATGACCGTGAAAACGTGGTAGTTGACGAGCTTTTTGACGCGCTCGGCGATGCGGCGAAGGAGCTCGTCGCGGTCGAGGATGGCGGTGAGCTCGCGGCTGACGTCGTAGAGAAGCGTGAGGGTATTGGCCTGCTCCGGATGGGAATAGAAGAGCGACTGGGGGACGGGATCGGCGTCCCCGTGAAGAGGGAGGGAGGCGATTTTGGAGAGTTCGTCCAAGAACCTGGAAGCCTGAAGTTCCATTCTACGTTCGATGCGGGAAGATACAAGAAGGGAACAGAGGCAGGGAGGCAAGGAGGCAGGGAAGCAGGGAGATAAAGAGGTAAGGAAAGGCTGGCGAGGGGCCCACCCCCCTGGGTGCTTTTTTGTAAGTGCGGATTCCAAAGGACTTTAAGTCCTTGATTTTGGAAGTGCGGATTCTAAAGGGGTTGCGGGCGCGTTTTTCGCAAGTGCGGATTCCAGGGAAGTTAGAGAGTTCAAGTGGCGAGTGACGAGTGGCCTGCCCTGCCCAGGGCAGACAAGCCGCGCCTGGCGGCAAGCAGGCGAGCGGAGGGCGCAAGAAGGCAAGGAGCTTCAAGTGCTTTGAGTGCAACGATTCGCAAGCGCGGACTCCAGAGAGATTACGGGAACGAAGGGGGGCGAGTGGGGGAAGAGGACGGCTAAACATGACGAATGATAGCACATATGATTACTACTATGCAAGTATATTGTAGCTATACAGACGAAAAGTGCGAAGGATGTGCGGGGCTGCCGGACGCGAGGCCGCCGACAGAAAAGCAAGTCGCGACGTCCGTAGAATCGTTTAAGGGGGTGGCGAACGGTTTTCATCGGGGAAAAGAGGACGTCAACCCCCGCACCCTTAAACGCGAAGGGTGCGGCACCCACCCATCGGTACATCAGTTTCCTATCGATGGTAGTTCCCGAATGATACACTCGGGAGGTTGTGCGACTAAGAAAGAAAACTCTATGCCCCACCCGCCCGGACATCCGCTAGCCATTGCCCCTTCTGCTGAAAGGCTTTCTAAGCCGGAGGTGACGCAGGCAAGCCTATATCAGAGAATCGCCCTTTAAAGACCACCTCAATTTCCACGATGTCGGAACCAATTACGCGGGAACCATCCAGCACCCGGCAATTCACTTGGAAGTGGCCGATGCGATGTTGGTAGACCAAGGGGCGAAGGTTTTCTAGCGCTTTCTTTTGAGCATCTTCTGTGAATTGTGCCTTTTGCTCCGGTGTCATTGACGCTTCAAGTTTAGCGAGATACCTAAGTGCCTCAGCATCGGTTTCTGCGGAGTCGAGCGGAATATGCAAATCGAAATCAACGTACTCCGACTCCGGGTTGACTCCGGACCCATCGCCTCCGCCTCCAAAAACGTGGACTTCTGAGGGCACCAACTTCTTGCTGCCATCCGCCGAGACCTCGTAAGCGGTCGTCGCCGCTGTGAGGCCGTTTCGGCGCTCACCTGGTTTGGTCGGGAAGGGCCGCGCTGGAATGCGACACTTGATGCGTATGTCTCCAACGTTGCTAACCTGAGCGACTCCGGAGAAAGACCGGCTCAAAATGCTGTCTTTAGCAAGTTCGCAGGAAGGACGCATGTCGCTGGCGAATGTGATGGAAGCAGAGAGGAGTAAATAGGCCAGAATGATGTACCGCAATTTCCACCTTCGAGTAAAGACATTCCAGAGTCTACACCCGAACGCTCGGTAGGTCCTGGTTTAACGGGTTAGCCGGACGGGTGGCGCGGGCTTCTGGAGGCGAAGCGAGGTGTGGGTGCCGGACCCTTCGGGGTTAAGGGTGCGGATTCTCTCCGGAGCCGGTTCGGTGTTTCAACGAATCGATAGCTAAGCGCAAGTTGTCGGTCTGACTGAGAAAACACAGCCGAAGCGGCGACGATTGAGGATATTACGAAGGGCCAGAATAAGGCTACGTCGCGAAGATAGTTAACATCTCTGGAAAAAAGCCTACCCGGTCTGGAAACGCCGTCCGACGTTCCCTTGGCGGTTGTATTCTCAGGATTCTGCATAGTGCTTCTTATGCATTCAATCATTTCACTTTCCCGGTCAAGCAATCTACAACAAGGGCGCCGGACAGACCCAGATCTGCAATTGCCGTTGCCTTACCTGCCACTTTGCCCACCCTTCCCAGCAAGGAAGTTGAATAGTTCTTCCACTGCCTAGGACGGGTTGCGGTGAGCCGCGCTGGGCGACCAGCGTGGTGAACGAATTTGGTCCGTTGGTCATGATTGGCTTGTTCAGAGCTTGGAACGCATCCTTTCCTAACCTGGCAGCGCCAGACGCTGTATCGACCAAGCCGGCTTGCCCAGTCAGGAAAATCGCAGTGTCCGTTGCTTGGTTACCGAGGAAAGGAGGGTCAAATCTTAGAGAAACGGCAGAAATTCTTTGCGCCAACCGGCCAGAATAGGGAGCAGGGAGGCAAGGAAGCAGGGAGCAAGGAAGACGCTTCGCAGAAGGGGCGTGGTTTCTGCGCAGAGGAACGAACGCAAGAACTACGCAGGCACGGCGGCGGGGCTTAGCGGACTTCCCAGGTGTCGCCGGAGCGGAGGAGCTTTTCGAGATTGCCCGGGCCGCGCTTGGCGATCACGTCGGCGACTTGCCGGTTCATGACGTCTTCGTAGCGGGGCAAGTCGTCCCACGCGCGGAAGACGCCCACGGGAGTGGGGAAGCCTTCGCGATGCTCCATGTGAGACAGCAGGAAAGCGTAGGAAGGACGCCGGTGGTGCGCGTCATGAACAACCAGGTCGGATTCGGTGATGCCGTTGCCGAGCTGGACGACTTCGATGTCTCCGTCCGGCTTGCGGCGAATTCCCTTGTCGCGATTCTTGCCGAAGATGAGCGGCTTGCCGTGCTCGAGGTAGAGGACATGCTCGCTGCGCGCGTCCTTTTCGGTAAGGCCCTGCCAGGCGCCGTCGTTGAAGATGTTGCAGTTTTGCAGGATTTCAACGAAGGCCGAGCCTTTGTGCGCCGCGGCCTGCTTCAGCGTGTCCTTAAGATGGGCCTGGAAGACGTCCACGGAGCGAGCGACAAAAGTGGCTTCGGCGCCGATGGCCAGCGACACGGGATTGAAGGGACGGTCCACGGAGCCGTAGGGAGTGGACTTCGTTTTCTTGTTGAACTCCGAGGTCGGAGAATACTGGCCTTTGGTCAACCCGTAGATGCGGTTGTTAAAGAGCAGGACTTTCAGGCCGACGTTGCGGCGAAGCATGTGAATGGTGTGATTTCCGCCGATGGAGAGGGCGTCGCCGTCTCCGGTGGCGACCCAGACTTCGAGATCCGGCCGAATCGCCTTCAGGCCGGAAGCCACAGCCGGCGCGCGGCCGTGAATCGTGTGAAATCCGAAGGTATTCATGTAGTACGGAAAGCGGGACGAGCAGCCGATGCCGCTGATGACGACGAAGTTTTCGCGTTTGATGCCGAGTTCGGGAAAGACGGACTGCACGGCGGAGAGAATGGCGTAGTCTCCGCAGCCCGGGCACCAGCGAACTTCCTGGTCGGTTTGAAAGTCTTTTTTCGTTAGAGTAGGCAGCGCCGTCGTGGTCATAAACTCTCTCCAGAACTCTTATACGCCGAGCATCTCTTCGATTTTGGTCTCGACTTCCGATTGCTTGAACGGCCGGCCTTGAATCTTGTTCAAGCCCACGGCGTTCACCAGATACTTGGCGCGCAGGAGCCAAAGCAACTGGCCCATGTTCAACTCCGGGACGAGCACTTTCTTGTAGCGCTTCAAGAGCTCGCCCAGATTGCTGGGCAGAGGATTCAGGTGACGAAGATGGAGGTGGCCGATCTTCTTGCGGCCGGCCAGCTTGGCGCGTTGGGCCTTGACGGCGGCGGTAATCGAGCCGTGCGTCGAACCCCACGCGACGATCAAGAGGTCGCCTTCCAGGTCACCCGCGGGCACAATCGGAGCGATGTCCTTGGCGATCGCCTCCACTTTCGCGGCGCGAAGGCGAACCATCTTTTCGTGATTCAGCGGTTCGTAGTTGATGTTGCCGGTGACGTCCTGCTTTTCCAGACCGCCGATGCGGTGTTCGAGGCCCGGAGTACCGGGAATGGCCCAGGGGCGCGAAAGCGTTTCCGGATCGCGGCGGTACGGCTTGAAATCCACCGGGTCGGTCGCAAATTTGACGGGGATGTCGGGAATTTCCTCGACGCCGGGAATTCGCCAGGGTTCGGCGCCATTGGCGAGGTAGCCGTCCGAAAGAATGATGACCGGAACCATGTACTTGACGGCGATGCGGCTGGCTTCGAGCGCGGCCCAGAAGCAATCGCTCGGCGTGGCCGGCGCGATCACGGGAATCGGCGCTTCGGAGTTGCGGCCGAACATGGCCTGAAGCAGGTCGGCCTGTTCGGTTTTTGTCGGCAGCCCGGTGGAAGGGCCGCCGCGCTGGATGTCGCAGATGACCAACGGCAGTTCGACCGCAACGGCGAGACCCAGCGCTTCCGTTTTCAGGGCCATTCCGGGGCCGGAAGTCGTGGTGATTGCAAGCGCGCCGCCGTAGGCCGCGCCGATCGCGGAGGTGATGGCGGCGATTTCGTCTTCGGCTTGAAACGTGATGACGCCGAAATCCTTGTACTGCGAGAGCTCGTGCAAAATATCGGACGCGGGCGTGATCGGATAACTGCCCTGGAAAAGCTTCAACCCCGATTTTTGCGAAGCGGCGATGAAGCCGAGGGCCAGCGCCTGGTTGCCGCTCAGATTGCGGTAGAAGCCCGGCTCGAGATGCGCGGGAGGAATCTCGTAGCTGATCTGGAATGCTTCGGTGGCTTCGCAGTAGGAATAGCCGGCCTTGAGCGCCAGCTTGTTGGCTTCGACGAGCAGCGGCTTCTTCGCGAACTTATCCTCAATCCAGCGAACCGTCGAATCCATCGCGCGGTTGTAGAGCCAATAGCACATGCCCAAAGCGAAGAAATTCTTGCAGCGACTCATGGACTTGGCATCGAGCCCCAGATGTTCGAGAGCCGCCTTGGTCAGCCGCTCGAGTTCGACGGGAAACACGCGGAACTTGTCGAGCGAGTGATCTTCGAGCGGATTCGAGGTCATCTGCGCCTTGCGGAGATCGGTTTCGGCGAAAGCGTCGGAATTGACGATAAGAATGCCGTTGGCCTTCAGGTCGGCCACGTTCATCTTGAGCGCGGCGGGATTCATGGCGATCAGGACGTCCACGGCGTCGCCGGGCGTATAGACTTCGTTCGAGGAGAAATGAAGCTGGTAGCCGCTGACTCCCGGCAGCGTTCCGGCAGGAGCGCGAATCTCGGCGGGATAATCGGGAAAGGTGGCAATGTCATTGCCGTAGAGCGCGACGGTGTTGGTGAACTGGCTGCCGGTGATTTGCATTCCGTCACCGGAATCACCGGCAAACCGGATAATCGCGTGATCGATGACCTCGCGCTTGTGCTTTAGAAGCGGAATATCGGTGGTAGTAGCCATGCGTTGTGAAGCTCCCCTGGTTCTAGATGCGCGAGCCGCTCTTGATCAGCAGAGGGCGCGGCCCGGCTGCCGGTCAACTGCTTCTGGGAATGACCGGCTGCGGCGGAACGGCGAGCGATTTGGAAGCTGAAACGAACCGCCTGATCCCTACAGAAAAAGCATAACACAGCCGCAAGAAGAGGGATGCGCGATACACGGGATGACAACATGCCGGTCCGTGCCACAGGGGTGTGGGGTGAAAGCGCGCTTCAATCGGCTTGCGGTGACGCAGCTTGGCCTTCCGAAGAATGCGAAGCGGCATAGAAGGAGTCGCGCGCATAGAAAAGAGCGATGAGGCACGCCAAGGGAACAAGCAGCCCGACCCAGCCGAAATAGCGGGCGTACTGCGCAAGGTCCGGCATCCCTGTCGGCAGGGGAGGAAGCTGCATCTGTTCTTGGATGAGGCGTAACTCGCCGGTGAAGCTTGGACTGAACAAGGCGAACAGCCCATTCGTCAGGTAAAAGAGCTGCAAAGCGACCGAGAGAGGAAAGCTCCACCGCTTGAGCCGCAGGAGTCCGATGCTTGCCACCGTGATGAGCAAGACCTGCGGGAGGAAAAGCGCCATCGCGGGCGGACCGTGGAACTGGTGTCCGAAAAGGATTACCGGCACGGGAAACGGGAGGAGCGGCACAATCACGAGGCTGAGAACGGACGAGAGCAAGAGCCACGCCACAACGGAGACCGCGACGGGGCAACCTTGCTTGCTGAAGCGAATCTCGCGCCGAGGAGGGAGCGTGGATGCCCGAGCCTGGAATTGGGCCACGGTCGAGCGGCGCGTGAAGAAAATGAGCCACCACAAGGCCGCGGCAATCGGCAGGCCGTAGATGAGGGCGAGCGCCGCAACTACCGGCGCTTTGGAGCCGGCGATTCCCGGAAGTTGACTGGAGAAGAGAACGAACAGAACGACGACAATCCCCACGCTTCCAAAAAAGAGCATCATGCCGGAGATGACCAGGAGCGAAATGCGCGCCCAGTTGCGCAGACGGATTGCGGCGGCTCCGCTAAGGGCCAAGTAGAGGGAGCCGAGCAGGAACGCAATCCACACCAACGCGGAAAGCACTCTTGCATAGGGCGGCAACGAGTGATTCTCGATCACGATTTCCGGGCGCACGAGCTCCCGGAAGGCCAGCGCGGAGGGCAGAGCGACAAGCAAGCCGAGGAGAATGGCGGAAAATCCCGCCGCGATGATTCCCCGGGAGGGTTTGTTAGAGGAGGAGGGCATTGGGGAGATATAGCATCACATCGTTCCATCGGCAAAAGGGATGAGAAACGCAGCGGTACCAAAAAGACTGCTTGACGTTCGCTTTCTTTTCGCCTAGAGTGGCTGTGGAAAACTTCTCGAAAGGAGAAGCGGCATGGCCCTTACAAAACGGCAGAAGGAAGTCCTGGACTACCTGGTGGCCTTTGAAACCAAGCACGGCTACGCTCCCAGCTTCGAAGAGATTGGCAAGGGCCTGAAGTTGACCTCGCTCGCGACCGTCCACAAGCACATCACCACGCTGGAGAAGAAGGGCTTTATCCGGCGCGGATATAACCAGAGCCGTTCGATCGAAATTGTGCAGTTGCCGAAGCCAGTGAAAGAACAAGTAATTGAGCGCAAGGTGCAAGAGCTTCCGCTCATGGGGCGGATCGCCGCCGGCCGTCCCCTCGAAGCCGTGGAGGAGCGGGAGACGATTTCGCTCGGTGATTTCGCGCGAGGAGGAAATTCCTTCGTGCTGCAAGTGAAGGGCAATTCGATGATCGAGGATCACATCATGGACGGCGACTATGTGGTGTGCGAGCAGACCCAGGTTGCGAATGCCGGAGACATTGTGGTCGCGCTTGTCGGCGGAGAAGAAGCCACGTTGAAGCGGTTTTATCGCGAAGGCGCGGGGAAAATCAGGTTGCAGCCCGCCAATTCGGAGATGGCGCCGATCATCGTATCGGCCTCGGACGTGAAGGTGCAGGGGCGCGTGATTGGCGTGCTCCGCAAGTATTAAGGCGCAGCAGGGCCCAAACGACTCCCGCCTGTGGGGTGACGCCCGCCAGGGTTCCTGCCTGTTGGCGGAATGGATTGTGCTATTGAGGGCCAGTCACCTCACGAATTCGATACAGTCTTGATTCCGCGAGATTCCGCTCCTTATTCGAGGACGCAGATTGATAAACTGTTGCTTGTTTGTCCTCGGTCCCGCCCGAAACATTTGAGGGAATAGGCTTACGCAGAGCCATGAACGCAACTTTGAGGCAGTTGCTCCTCCTAATCTGCGCGACCGGCATGAGTCTGGCCTGGGGCAGCAGGGCGCGCGCCTATTCGGTCCTTTCGCATCAAGCGATCATCGATGCCGCATGGGAAACCAATCTTAAGCCCGCGCTGCTTCAGCGCTTTCCACGCGCAACACCCGAGGAGCTGAGTGCGGCGCAGGCTTATGCGTACGGCGGCGCCATCATTCAGGATATGGGTTACTACCCGTATGGCAGCCATTTTTTCAGCAACTTGACGCACTATGTCCGCAGCGGCGATTTCGTCCTTGCCCTCCTGCGGGACTCCCGGGATCTTTACGAGTACGCCTTCGCCCTGGGTGCGCTTGCGCACTATGCCTCGGACAATGAGGGCCACCGGCTGGGCACGAACCGCGCGGTTCCCGTTTTGTATCCCAGCCTCGGAAAAAGATACGGAAACTTTGTCACCTACGAGCAAGGCAAACTCGAACACATCAAAACGGAATTTGGCTTCGACGTTCTGGAAGTGGCAAGAGAGCGCTACGCTCCGGACAGTTATCACGATTTTATCGGGTTCGAAGTTTCTCAGGACCTACTGGAGCGCGCATTTCAGGAGATCTACGGGCTGAGCCTCAAGGATGTGCTTTTTGATGAGGATAAGGCGCTCATGTCCTATCGCCGGGACGTGAGCAAATTGATCCCCAAAGCGACGCGCGTCGCCTGGAGCCTGAAAAAGGACGAAATTCAGGACGATATTCCCGGTATTACAAAACGCAGATTCCTCTACAATTTGAAGCGCTCCAATTTTGAACGCGAGTGGGGAAAGGATTACCGCCGGCCCAGTCTTGGCGAGAAATTCCTCGCGTTCCTGTGGAGGCTTCTGCCCAAGGTCGGCCCGCTGAAGGTTTTGACCTTCCGCACGCCAACGCCCCAAACGGAGAACATGTTTGAGCAGAGTTTCAATGCCACGCTCGACTTGTATCGCAAATTGCTTGCCGAACAGCAGAAGGGAATCCTGGTGCTTCCGAACGAGAATTTTGACGTGGGCCAGCCGACGGGTCCGGGCCAATACCGCATGGACGACGAAGTTCAAGCGGAGTTGCTGGACCGGCTCGCGGAAGAACACTTCAATGGCGCCGCGCCTGAAATTCGCGAAGAACTCCTCAGGTTCTTCAGCGATCCCAACGCTCCGTACGCCATTAAGCGTAAGGCTAAGGAATGGGCTCGAGTGCAGGCCGAACTAAGAGAGCTGGAGGGCGTCACGCCACAAGTGGTAAGCACATCTTCGATAGTGCCGAAATGACGCGAATCGGCCCATCCAAAAACTGATTCCGCCATATCGAAAAATCCGCTCATGCGTTCGCGCGGCGCGTGAAAGAATGAAAGGTTCCGCTCACGCGAGCGAGGATGACTTGGCATGACTGTTCGTCCGATCCACAAATTGCTGGCGGCCAATCGCAGCGAAATTGCCATCCGCATCTTCCGGGCTGCGAACGAGCTTGGCCTGCGCACCGTGGGGATTTATTCGAAGGAAGACCGCCTCGGGCTGCACCGTTTCAAGGCCGACGAAGCGTACCTGGTCGGCGCGGGCAAGGGGCCGGTCGAGGCGTATCTGGACATTCCCGGGATTATTGCGATTGCCAAGGAAACCGGAGCGGACGCGATTCACCCCGGCTACGGGTTTCTTTCGGAAAATCCCGCTCTTGCCCGCGCGTGCGCAAAGGCCGGGATTCTTTTTGTCGGCCCGGCTCCGGAATTGCTGGAACTTCTCGGGGACAAGACCGCGGCGCGGAGGCTTGCGGCTTCGGCGGGCGTGCCGGTGCTCCCGGGCACGGAGGAGCCGGTGACGTCCGCGCAGCAAGCGAAGAAGATCGCGCGGAGAATCGGGTATCCCGTCATCGTGAAAGCCGCGATGGGCGGCGGCGGGCGCGGCATGCGCATCGTGCAGGACGAAGCGGCGCTGGAGGCGCGACTCGAAGAAGCGCAAGGCGAGGCAAAGTCCGCATTTGGCGATGCGTCCGTCTTCCTGGAGAAATATCTTCCGCGCGCGCGCCACCTGGAAGTGCAGATTCTCGCCGACGGCCACGGGAATGTTCTGCATCTCTTCGAGCGCGACTGCTCGGTTCAGCGGCGGTATCAGAAAGTGGTCGAAGTCGCGCCCGCGGCCAACCTTCCGGCCTCGGTTCGGATGGAGCTGTGCGAAGCAGCGCTGCGGATTGCGCGGAAAGCCAGGTATTGCAACGCGGGGACGGTCGAATTTCTTTATGACGTCGATTCCGGCAAGTGGTACTTCATCGAAGTCAATCCCAGGATTCAGGTGGAGCACACGGTTACGGAAATGGTGACCGGCATCGACATCGTGCGTTCGCAGATTCTCATCGCGCAGGGAAACAAGTTGCATGAACCGCCCCTGGACTTGCCGGTGCAGGAAAGCGTTCCGCTGCACGGTGCCGCGCTGCAGTGCCGCGTGACCACGGAGGATCCGGAGAAGAACTTTGCTCCGGATTACGGAAAACTCTCCACGTATCGCTCTCCGGCCGGCTTCGGCATTCGTCTCGATGGCGGCACGGCGTATGCGGGCGCAACGCTTGCGCCTTACTATGATTCGCTGCTCGTCAAGGTCACGGCGTGGGGCGCAAATCTCCCGGAAGCCTGCCAGCGCATGGACCGCGCGCTGCGGGAGTTCCGCATTCGCGGCGTAAAGACGAACATTCCCTTCGTCGAAAACGTCGTGAATCATCCGAAGTTCCGGGCGGGCCAGGTCACGACATCTTTTCTTGAAGAACACCCGGAGCTTTTCCGCTTTCCCAAGCGAGGCGATCGAGCCACGAAGTTGCTCTCCTATCTTGGCGACGTGATTCTGAACGGAAATCCGGAGGTGAAGGGGAAGAAGACGCCCGAGCAGATTGAACCTGCGGTTCTTCCGTCCGTTCCCGGAATCGAGCCGCCCCCGGGCACTCGCCAACTGCTCCTGAAGCTGGGCCCAAAAGAGTTTGCCGCCTGGGCCCGCAGAGAAAAACGCCTGCTGATTACGGACACGACGTTCCGCGACGCGCACCAATCGCTCATGGCGACGCGCGTTCGAACGCACGATCTGCTTGCGACGGCTCCGGCCGTTGCGCGGCGCCTTTCGAATCTCTTCAGCCTGGAAATGTGGGGCGGCGCCACGTTTGATACTTCGCTGCGCTTTCTGCACGAAGACCCCTGGCAGCGCTTGCGAGGGCTGCGCGCGCTTGTTCCGAACATCTGCTTTCAGATGCTCCTGCGCGGCTCGAACGCTGTCGGCTACACGTCCTATCCCGACAACCTGATTCGGAAATTTGTGCACGAAGCTCACGCACAGGGGATCGATATTTTCCGGGTCTTCGATTCGCTCAATTCGATCGAGAACATGCGGGTTTCGCTCGATGCGGTGCTCGAAAGCGGAGCGGTGTGCGAGGGCGCCATCTGTTACACCGGCGACATTCTGGACAGGTCCCGGCCAAAATATTCGCTGAAATATTATGTCGGGCTTGCGAAGCAACTCGAGCGGCTCGGAGTGCATTTTCTTGCCATCAAAGACATGGCGGGACTGTGCAGGCCGTACGCCGCGGGAGAGCTGGTCAGGCGCTTGCGCGAGGAGATTGATCTCCCGATTCATTTCCACACGCACGACACGAGCGGAATCAACGCCGCGTCGGTCCTCAAAGCTTGCGACGCGGGCGTGGACGTTGCGGATGGGGCTCTTGCCGCCATAAGCGGGGGAACGAGCCAGCCGAATATGAACTCGATCGCCGCGTCGCTTCGCAATACGCCGCGCGACACGCAACTTGATCTGGAGGCGCTGAACGAATGTTCCGATTACTGGGAAACCGTCCGAATTTATTACCTGCCTTTTGATTCGGGGCCTAAGGCGGGATCAGCACGGCTGTATGAGCACGAAATTCCCGGCGGCCAGTACACGAACCTGAGAGAGCAAGCGGCGGCGATGGGACTCGGCCATCGCTGGCGCGAAGTGGAACGAATGTATGCGGAAGTGAACCGGCTTTTTGGGGACATCGTGAAGGTCACGCCGTCCAGCAAAGTCGTCGGAGACATGACCCTGTTCTTGATGTCCAATGAAATGACGCCCGCCGACGTGCTTGCGCTCGACGAAACGCATGATGTAGCGTTTCCGAATTCCGTGGTCGAGATGTTTTCCGGAGCGCTGGGCGTTCCCCCAGACGGCTGGCCGAAGAAACTCCAGAAGATTCTGCTGCGCGGACAAGCTCCGCTTAGAGGGCGGCCGAGCGC
>Ga0209581_1003383_pt1 | contig 13803 bp, 13 predicted proteins | sample Coa_R2_FD_187160 | JGI IMG/M metagenome (GOLD analysis project Ga0209581, IMG submission 187160) | Surface soil microbial communities from Centralia Pennsylvania, which are recovering from an underground coalmine fire - Coalmine... | ecosystem: Environmental > Terrestrial > Soil > Unclassified ...
CCAGCCCCACGTCACGATCGCCAGATCGGTTTGCGTCAGATGGATCAATCGATCCGGCGCGCCGCGCGGCGGCAGAGACACCAGCGCATCGTCGCCCAGCAGCCAGTCGAACACGCGCTGGCCGAAGGCGCGGTTGCCGCCGTTGTTCAAATACGTGTTGGAGAGGAAATCGCCATCACCGATCACCACCACACGCTGCTCGCTCTTGTCGGGACTCGGCGACAAGCGCGTCAGCGCGAAACCGAAATCCAGCGGACCGCGCAGTTCGCCGAGCGAAGCGTCGTATTTGATCGTCGAAGGCTGCGTCGGATCTATGGCTGCGATCTGGTTCCAGCTCTGCGCGCTGCTGCTCAGGATCGGGTGGATCGACCATTGCGCGCCGCTGGCCGCGGCCAGCGCGGCAACCTGCGGGAAGAGCGTGTTGACCTGGAAGCCGCGCGTGATCGCCTGCGGCGGATAGTCGTTGGCGACCACCATGCGCGGATCGCCGATGCCGAGTTTGGCGCCCGCACCGTCCACCAGCATGCCGGGCAGCACGCGCACGCCCAGCGCTTGACCGAGCGGCGACAAACCGAGGTCGTCGTCGCCCGGCTCGATCAACCACAGGAAATTTCCGCCGCGCGCGATCCAGTCGGTGAGTGTCTTCACCGATTGCGGCGACAGTTCCGCTTGCGGGCTGGCAAGCACCACCAGGTCGGTGTTGCCGGGCACCACCGCGTTCTGCGCCAGGTTCAACGAAAGCGCGCGGATGCCTTGTTGTTTCAATTGCGCGGCGAAGTCGCTGACATCGGCGTTGGCGTTGCCGTCTGGCGATCGTTCGCCGTCGCCGGTAACGAAGGCGACCAGCCGGTCGCGTCCGCGCGTCAGTCGCGCCAATGCATTGCCGAAATCGTGCTCGTCCAGTTGCACTACGTGTTGCTCGCGGCCGTGCCACTTCAGCACGATTTCGCCATCGACGCTGACGCCGGCCTCGCGCATCGCGGCGGGATCGGCGTCCGGATCGACGAAGGTCAGTTTCAGATCCGGTTTGAAACGCTGCCAACCTTCGATGAAAGTGCGGGTCAGATCTCGCAGGTCTCCGGGACGCGCGTAACTCACCACGTCCACTTCGCCCGGCAGTTGTTTCAGGACCGCTTGGGACTGCGGCGAAATGCTTTCGCGCGCGCCCTTGCTCCAGTCGGCAACGAAATCGAACCGCGCCGACAGCAATGCGATGCAAGCCGCTCCGATCAGCAACAGTGCAGTGAACAGCCACGCATCCGCGCGTTCGTTGAAACGCTTCATCAGCCGCGCACCTTCTCGGCCGCGAGCCTGCGCGCGGCAAAAGCCAGCGACAGCGCGATGATCAGCCCGAAATAGATCACGTCCACGCTGCGCACCAGTCCGTGCAGGAATGGCGTGAGATGCGTCGGCAGCGCGAGATACTCGAGCCAGCCGCTCTGCACTCCGCTGATCTGTGCGCCGCGATCCAGCAGGGTCAGGATCAAAGCGATCAACAACGCCGCCGTGGCGGCCAGCGCCGGATGCGAAGCGAAGGCGGAACAGGCGACGCCGATCGCGACCAAGGCCGCGACGCATAACGCGCAGCCCAACAGCGCCGCGCCGAACTGGCCCCAATCGGGCGTCGTCGCGTGCGCGAGCGTCAGCGGCATCAGCGCGACCCCGATCAGCAGCAGCCACAAATAAATGAGCGCCGCGAAAAATTTTCCGAATAGGATGCGCGCCGGCGACAGTCCCGCCGCGAACAGCAGCGGTAGCGTGTGTGCACGGCGCTCGCCCGCGATCGGGTGCATCGTGATCAACGGCGCGATCAGCAGCGACAACTGCACGAAGGCCAGCAGATGCTGCGCACTGACGATGTCGGTAAACCCGAGATTGCCTTCCTGCGATGCAAGCTTCGGCTGCAAAGCAAGAAAGAGATTGAGGTCTGTCAGAAACAGCCACGCCATGATGGCCAGCGCGATCGCAGCGAGCGTCCACGCGAACGGCCTTACGTACAGCCGCTTCAGATCGAGGCGGGCGATCGCACGTGCGGTCATGCCGGAGCCTTGGCGTTGCCGCGCGCGATCGCAAGGAACGCGCGATCCAGCGCGCCGCGATCAGCCGCCAGCGGCGAATCGAACCGCACCCGGCCTTCGTGCAGGATCACCACGCGATCGCACATCGCTTCCACTTCGCTCAGCACGTGCGTGGAAATGATCGTCGCGCGCGATTCGGACAGCGTGCGGATCAACTCGCGCAATTGCGTGGTCTGCACCGGATCGAGACCGTTGCCCGGTTCGTCCAGCACCAGCAGTTCCGGATCGTGCAGCAGCGCCTGCGCCAAGCCGAGCCTCCGTTTCTGGCCCAGCGACAATTGCCCGCTCAGGCGATCGGCCATTCCCGACAAATCCAGCCGCAGCAGTTCGCGATCGATCGCGCGCTTGCGCGACGAGCGCTCCATGCCGCGCAGACGGCCACAAGCCTCCAGATATTCGCGCACGGTCAATTCCGGCCAGAGCGGCACGTTTTCCGGTAGATAGCCGATCCGCGCGCGCGCGGTGGCGGATAGTTCCTGAACATCACGGCCGTCGAGTTTCACCGTGCCGGAATCGGGCGCCAGCACGCCCGCGATCATCGCCAGCGTGGTGGATTTGCCCGCGCCGTTGACGCCCAGCAGCCCCAGCACCTCGCCGCGGGCGACGCTGAAGGTCACATCCGCGACCACTTCGCGCCCGGCCAGGCGTCGGCCGACGTGCTCGAGCAGCAGCAAAGGCGAAGCTGAAGGCATGCGAAAACCTTTCCCCGAACTTGCAACGCATTGTGAAGGGCCGCATATCCCTATCACAAGCCGGTGGCGGCTGCGGGCCGGTTGCCCTAAACTGAAAGTCGGCACCAATCCTGCAATATTTTCCGTAGTAATCCCCCGCGGCAGCTGATCGCTCCTTCAAACCGGCGGACGCACGTCCGCAGCACAGGGCTCAATGATCGACTCACTTCTCAACTTCGCCGGTCACGGCCTCGCGCACGCGGGCTGGCTCGGCATCGCGCTATACGTGCTGGTCACCACCCAGCTCACCATTTTCGCCGTCACCCTGTATCTGCATCGCTCGCAGGCGCATCGGGGCGTGGATTTCCACCCGCTGGTCGCGCACGTGCTGCGTTTCTGGAACTGGCTCGGCACCGGCATGGTGACCAAGGAATGGGTGACGGTGCACCGCAAGCACCACGCGAATTGCGAGACCGAGGACGATCCGCATAGCCCGCAAGTGCTGGGCATCGGCAAGGTGTTTTTCCAAGGCGCGGAGCTGTATCGCGTCGCGGCGGCCAACCAGGCCGATCTGGAGAAATACGGCCGCGGCACGCCGGACGACTGGCTCGAGCGCCACGTCTACACGCCGCATCCGTATCTGGGTGTCGCGCTGCTGATGGTGATCGACCTGCTGCTGTTCGGCGTGCTGGGCGCGGCGATCTGGGCCGTGCAGATGGCGTGGATTCCATTCTGGGCCGCAGGCGTGGTCAACGGCGTCGGCCACTGGTGGGGCTACCGCAATTTCGAGACCAGCGACACCGCGACCAATCTCACGCCGTGGGGTTTCTGGATCGGCGGCGAAGAACTGCACAACAACCATCACGCGTTTCCGAGTTCCGCGCGCTTCGCGCTGCGCCGGTTCGAGTTCGACATGGGTTGGGCGGTGATCTGCGGCTTGCAGAAAGTCGGTCTGGCGAAAGTGCTGCGCGTGGCGCCGTCGCTGGACATCCGCCCGAACGTGAACCTGCCTGACGCGGAAACGCTGAAAGCGCTGCTGACGCACCGCTTCCAGGCGATGACCGATTACTACAAGCTGGTGATCAAGCCGACCCTGCGCGAGGAAGCCGCCAGCACCGGCGAACGCGTGCGCCGTCGCATGCGCCGCGCGCTGGCCGACGGCGGGCGCTGGCTGGATTCCGAAGCGCGCAGCCGTCTGGATGCGGTGCTGGAAAAACGTCCGGGCCTGCGGGTTGTGGTCGATTACCGCGCGCGCCTCGCCGCGTTGATCGAACAACGCAAACCCGAATCCGCACTGGCTGCCTTGCAGCAGTGGATCCACGAAGCGGAAATGAGCGGCAATCGTTTGCTCGCAGAATATGCCGCGAGGTTGAAACGGTATGCGGTGGCGAGGGCGTGAGTCCGAGCTGATCGATGTTTGGACAAGACCCGCCGCAAGGCGGGTTTTTGTTGCGAGGGCCATAGGGTGCGGGTTGTAATTCCGCCGCCGCCGTTCGCATGCAGAGGGCAGGGGAAAAGTGTGAAGTACGATCCTGGGATGACCTGCGTCGACTACGCGGGATGACAAGGCGATGCGCCAGCGCGGCGTTATCGATGCTGTGCCTGTGCGCGGGCACCAGCCTTGCGCAGACCACCACCCTGCCCGACATCACGGTGATCGGATCGCCCTACATCGAGCACCACGGCGGTTACGTGATTTCCGGAGATTTCAAGGTCGATCCGCGGATGCCCTATGTGGTGTTCCCGGCGGACGCACTGGTCAAGGACGATATCCTCAGCGTGCAGCCGATCCGCTTGAACGACAACGAATACCTGGTGCTGCAGGAATGTGCAGCGGCAGATTGCAGCCGGGCGCACGTGGTCAGGGTATGGGGCCATGTGGGTGCGCTCACTCCGGTCGGGAACAGCGACTTCCGGATCTGGATCGAGCACGAGAACAAGTACTTCATCTGGCTGATGCGCTTGCCGCAGGTTACATCTCCCCTGGGGTTTACCCAGTTCTCGATGTTCAGTCCGCCGCTCACCCTGATTCCTACCGGTGAAGAGGCGGCCTACCACAGGTTCGAGCTGCAGGACGATAAAATCTGCCACCCGATCCCGGTGAAGTCGAACAAGCACGAAGGCGCGACTTTTGTCGTGACCTTCGTGGGCGGCAGCGTCGTCCGCATCAGACGCATGCATGCGGCGCATTGAGGCCGCGCGGTTCGCATGAAGCGGGCAGCGCGGGAGTAGCGAACCTTGTTAAAACGAAAACCCGCCTTGCGGCGGGTTTTTGAAAGGCTGGATCCCGGCTTTCGCCGGGATGACGTTCTGACAAAGGCGTGCGCTTCGCGCACGCGTCAGAACGTCATTTTATTTTGCCTTCCTTGTAGATCACGTGTTTGCGCACGACGGGGTCGTACTTCTTCACTTCCATCTTGTCCGGGGTGTTCTTCTTGTTCTTGTCGGTGGTGTAGAAGTGGCCGGTGCCGGCGGAAGAGGTGAGGCGTATCTTGTCGCGTTTGCTTGCCATGTTCGTTGCTCCAGATATGAACTTGGCACAGGGATGTGCCAACCGCGAATCAAGAATTGATTCGCGAAGCCGAGTCCGGGCGTGTGCCGGACTCTGCGTGCGCCGACGAGTCCCGGATGGACTCGTTCGGCGCCATCAAATACGTTCGCCGCGCGCGCGCAAATCCGCCAGCACGGACTCGATGCCGTTCTTGTCGATCGTACGTAGCGCCTGGTTGGACACCCGCAGTTTCACCCAGCGCTTTTCGCTCGGCACCCAGAACCTGCGCTCGTGCAGGTTGGGCAGCCAGCGCCGCTTGGTCTTGTTGTTGGCGTGCGAGACGTTGTTGCCGCTCATCACGCCCTTGCCTGTCACCTGGCACACACGCGCCATGATCGTTCTCCTGAAAGATCCCGCGTAGCCCGCGGAATATCGGCCCGGCGAAGATTTGCGCGAATGCCGGAGGATGCCGCTTGCGACCCGCTTCGCGTCGGCGGGTGCCCGACCGAAGCGCCGGACCGGCAAAAATCAAGCCGCAAAGGATAGCAGAGGCCGCGTTCGGGCGGCAATCGACAGGTGCAGGGATTGTCCATCCATGCCACAATTCCACGTCTCTTCCCACCTCCAGCGAGTCCCACGATCATGGCAGAACAGATCCCGGCCGAAGGCAATGGCGCGGCCGCGCCGCAGCAGCGGCAACTGGCCTTGCAGAAGATTTACCTGCGCGACGCCTCGTTCGAGGTACCCAATGCGCCGGCGGTATTCCGCGAGGAAGGGCAGCCGCAGGTGCAGTTGAACCTCAGCCACAAGGCCACGCCGATCGCCGAGGGCAACTATGAGGTGATGCTCACGCTGACGGTCACCTGCACGCTCAACGATCGCACCGCTTATCTGGCCGAGGTGCAGCAGGCCGGAGTGTTCGCGGCGATCGGTTTTCCGCAGGAAGAACTCAATGCCGTGCTGGGCAGCTATTGCCCCAACGTGCTGTTCCCGTTTGCGCGGCAGATCGTTGCCGATCTGGTGCAGAACGGCGGCTTCCCGCCGCTGCTGCTGCAGCCGATCAACTTCGACGCGCTGTATGCCGAACAGGTTCAGCGCAACGCAGGCGGCGATGTGCCGGCGTTGAACGCCTGACGAAATGTCGCAGGGGGCGACGGCCAAAGTTGCCGTCCTTGGGGCTGGATCCTGGGGCACCGCGCTCGCCGCGTTGCTGACCCGCAACGGTGCGCATACGCGCCTGTGGGGACGCGATGCGGATGCGCTTGCATCCATTGCGGCTGCTCGTCGCAACGCGCGCTATCTTCCCGAAGCGGAGTTGCCGCCGGAGCTGTCGTTCGAACCGGATCTGCGCACCGCGCTTGCCGATGCGGATCTCGCACTGGTCGCAGTGCCGAGCCACGCTTTCCGCGAAATGCTGGAGGAAGCCGCGCCGCTGCTGCCGAATGGCGCAGGTTATGCGTGGGCGACCAAAGGCTTCGAGCCCGGCACTGGACGTTTCCTCCATGAACTGGTCGCGGAACGATTGCCGCAAACTCCGGCGGCCGTGGTCACCGGGCCTTCGTTCGCGCGCGAAGTCTCGACCGGATTGCCGACCGCGGTCACGGTACATTCGCACGATGACGCTTTCGCGCACCGTGTTGCCGAGCTGCTGCATTCGCAGAGTTTCCGCGCGTACACCGGCAACGACATGCTGGGCGCGGAGCTGGGCGGCGCGATGAAGAACGTGCTGGCGGTCGCGACCGGTGTGGCGGATGGCATGCAACTGGGTTTGAACGCGCGAGCCGGCCTGATCACGCGCGGCATGAACGAGATGCTGCGCTTGGGCGCGGCGCTTGGCGCGCAGGCGCAAACGCTGATGGGCTTGTCCGGTCTGGGTGATCTGGTGCTGACCTGCACGGGCGAGCTGTCGCGCAATCATCGCTTCGGCGTGGCGCTGGGCCGTGGCGTGCCGCTCAAGCAGGCGCTGGATGAAATCGGCCAGGTCGTCGAAGGCGCGGTCACGGCCGATGAAGTGATGCGGCTGGCGAATCGCCACGGCCTCGATCTGCCGATTTCCCATCACGTGCAGCTCGTCCTGCGCGGCGAGATGACGCCAGCCGATGCATTGCGTTCCCTGCTGGCGCGTGAACGCAAGCCGGAATATCCGGAGCACCTGTTCCGCGCTTGATGCGTGCGAGTGCCGGCCGGGTTATGCTCGGCTCTTTTAAGCTCGGCCAACTGCGCGAATGCCAACCCGCAACGCCTCGACGCAGACGGCGCCCGACGCGCCGACGCAAGCGCCGGACAAGAGCGGCGCGCTGCCGGCGGCGTGGCGGCGTCTGCTTTCCGAACCCAGGCGGCGCACGCCTTCGGGTTCGGTATTGGGATTCCTGCTGGAACTGGTGAACGACGCGCCCCCGGTGGCGCGGGTGGAAGTCGCGCCGGTGTTGCTGGAGCCGGTGCCCGGCGGCCGGCTGGGACGCGCGGTGCCGCTCGATCCCAAACAATTGACGCAAGCCGGCCTGCCCGGTCCGATGCTGCGGCTGGCTGCAGGCGTGCTCGGCCTTCCGCAGACGCAACGCAAGGGCCGCTCGTACGCGCATCTCTCCGGTGAATTCGGCGATGCGTTGCTCGCGGAAATACTGGATGGCGCACCGTGCCTGCTGGGCGGCGTCGCCGGGCTGCGCCTCACCCGCGGAAAACCTCGCGCCTTGAGTTGGCACTGGCAGATGGAAGCCGATGGACGGCAGCGTCTGCTGCCCGAATTGTCGTCTTCCGAACGCCTGCTGCGCATCGGCGGTCTATGGTATCTCGCCGCCGAACGCGCCGAGCTCGGTCAATTCGAGCAGTCGATCGACGAAGTGAACTGGCTGGATGCGCCGCCACTGTCGCCCGAATACGGCGATGCGCTGGCGCAAGCGATTCAATCTTCTCCCTACGAGAAACGCATTCCCGCGCCGCGCGCCTTCGCCGCGGTCGAGCGCGCGGAACTGGCGCCGAAACCCGTTCTGACCCTGCACGCCTTGACGCGCCACGCGCGCATCGGCGCCGGCACGCCGCCGCTGGCCTACGCGCGATTGGCATTCGATTACGGCGGCGAAAGACTTCCCGGCCGCGGCGGCGAACCGCTGGTGCGGCGCGTGCGCGACGGCAAGCTGGTCGAGATCGCACGCAAACGCGCCGACGAACTCGCGACAATGGAGCGGCTGGAAGGTTTCGGCCTCGCACCCGCCGTCGATTGCGAAGGCCTGCCTTGGGACATGGGCGATGCATTGCCGGAAGACGCGTGGCTGTTTCCGGGCAAGGGCTATGCGGGTGCGCTGGAAGTCAACACGCCGGCGCGCTGGCTGTCATTGCGGGAGAAACTGGAAACCGATGGTTTCAACGTCGACTATGCGTCCACATTTCCGTTCGAAGTGCTGGAAGGGCCGCCGCAGTGGTACGGCGTGGCGACGGAAGAAAAAGGCGGCGATGCGTTCGATTTCGAAGTCGGCATCGAAGTAGACGGGCAGCGCGTGAACCTATTGCCGGTCGTGGGACGTGCGTTATCCGAACACACGCTCTCGCTGACCGCTCCACCCAACGAAACCGAGGACGCCGTGTGGTACGCGCCGGTTGACGAGCGCCGCCGCGTTCCGGTGCGATTGTCCGTCCTGCGCGCGTTGCTGGCGCCGCTGGCCGAATACCTGCAACGCCCGCGCGAAAAATTGCGTCTGCCGCGCGTGCAGGCCGGACGGCTGGAGGAATTCGCGCAGGCGTTGCCGAAAGACCGCGGCAAGCTGGAAGCGCCGAAAGAGCTGACCGGCTTCACCGCGCGGCTGCGCGAAGCCGCCGCGCACGCATCCGATGCGATCCCGCCCGAATTCGCCGGCGAATTGCGGCCGTACCAGCGCGAAGGTCTGCGCTGGTTGAACGCTTTGGCGGAAGCGAGCCTGGGCGGCGTGTTGGCCGACGACATGGGCTTGGGCAAGACCGTGCAATTGCTGGCCCATCTGCTGGCGCTGAAAGCCGGCAGCGCGTTGACGCAACCCGCGCTGATCGTCGCACCGACCAGCTTGATTCCGAACTGGCAGGCGGAAGCGAAACGCTTCGCGCCCACGTTGAAACTCCTGACGCTGCACGGTCCCGAACGCGTGCGCAGTTTCGACCGGCTCGCCGGGCATGATGTGATCCTCACCAGCTATGCGTTGCTGCCGCGCGATCTTTCCGTACTACGCGAGCAGCCGTTCGCACTGGTGGTGCTGGACGAAGCGCAGCAGGTGAAGAATCCGCGCACGCAGGCGCGCCGTGCGTTGCTCTCCATCGGCGCAGCGCGCCGCGTGTGCATGACCGGCACGCCGCTGGAAAATCATCTGGGCGAATTGTGGTCGCAGATGGATCTCGCCGTGCCCGGGCTGCTCGGCGATGAAGGTTCGTTCCGCCGCCACTACCGCATTCCGATCGAACGGCAGAACGACGAGGAATGTCAAGCGCGGCTCAATCACCGGCTGGCGCCTTTCATCCTGCGCCGCACGAAAGCGCAGGTTGCGAAGGAACTGCCGCAGAAGACGGAGATTGCGCGCAGTGTGGCGTTATCCGGCCGTCAGCGTGAACTCTACGAATCGCTGCGCGTGTCGCTGGCGGAAGAATTGCGCGAGGTGATCCGCCAGCGAGGGCTAGAGCACAGCGGCATCATCGTGCTGGATGCGCTGCTGAAATTGCGGCAGGCCTGTTGCGACCCGCGGCTGGTGAAACTGGAAGCCGCGCGCGGCGTGCGCGAGTCGGCCAAGCTGGAACTGCTGATGGATATGGTGCCGGATCTGGTGTCCGAAGGCCGGCGCGTGCTGCTGTTCTCGCAGTTCACCGAGATGCTGGCATTGATCGCGCGCGAACTGGATCGCCGGCACCTGAAATACGTCACGCTCACCGGCGACACGCGTGACCGCGCCGAACCCGTGCGCAAGTTCCAGGACGGCGAAGTGCCGCTGTTCCTGCTGTCGCTGAAGGCGGGCGGCGTCGGTTTGAACCTCACCGCCGCCGACACCGTGATCCATTACGACCCGTGGTGGAATCCGGCCGCCGAAGCGCAAGCCAGCGATCGCGCGCACCGCATCGGTCAGGACAAACCCGTATTCGTCTATCGCCTGATCTGCGCCGGCACCGTCGAGGAGCGCATCGAACAACTGAAAGCGCGCAAGGCCGAACTTGCGCAAGCCGTGCTGGAAGGCGGCGGCACGCGCGACAAGCTGGCGTTCGACGAGGAAGATCTGGAAGCGTTGTTTGCGGCGGAGTAGGAGCCTGCTTGCAAGCGGTCCACGTTATCCAGCATCGTCATTCCGGGGCTGTCCGCACTTCTGCGGACAGAACCCGGAATCCAGCTCTTGCGCTCCGCGCTATCCCAGAAGCTGGATTCCAGATCACGATGCTTCGCATCGCGTCCGGAATGACGAAGATATTTTGAGGTAATCACAATGCACAATGCGCACGAAACCTTCGACGGCGGCTGCGACTGCAAATACGTCCGCTACCGCATGTTGAGCACGCCGCTGTTCGTGCACTGCTGCCACTGCCGCTGGTGTCAGCGCGAAACCGGCTCGGCGTTCGTGATCAACGCGCTGATCGAAAGCGAACGCGTGCAGGTGCTGAGCGGCGAGCTCGACAGGGTGATGACGCCGTCCAATAGCGGCAAAGGCCAGAAGATCGCGCGCTGCCCGCAGTGCCGCATCGCGCTGTGGAGCCACTACGCCGGCGGCGGCGACCTCTTCAGCTTCATCCGCGTCGGCACCTTGGACGATCCCGACCGCTTCCCGCCCGATATCCACATCTTCACGATGTCCAAGCAGCCGTGGGTGGTCCTGCCTGAAGGCGTGCCGGTGATGCGCGAGTACTACGACCGTGAGAGATACTGGCCAAAGGAAAGCTTGGAGCGGCGGGCGGAGTCGTTGGCGAAGCAATGAGAGTGTGGTCGATCAGGGGTGATCGCGTTTCAACCCATTCTTCTCCAGCGCTTCCAGATACGCCTTCCAGTTGCGCTCCTCGTTGACGCCGAGATCGTACAGTGTGCTCCACGAATAAATGCCGGTGGCGTGGCCGTCGGAGAAGCGCAGCAGCACGCCGTAGTTGCCGACCGGTTCGATTGCATCGATGTTGACGTCGCGCTTGCCGGCGACGAGCACTTGCTGTCCGGGGCCGTGCCCTTGCACTTCGGCCGAAGGCGAGTGCACGCGCAGGTATTCGCAAGGGAGGTTGAAGCGCTCGCCGGTGTCGAAAGCGACTTCGAGCGAGTGTGAGGCGCGGTGCAGGATGATGTCGGTGGGGCGAGGTGCGTGTGGCAAGTTTTCCCCTCATCCGCCCCTGCTTTGATCAAAGCAGGGGCACCTTCTCCCGCAAGCGGGAGAAGGGAAAGAGCTAAGCGCGGCCCGTACCCGACCCGATCTGATCGATCCTCGGCCATTGCCCCGCGACATCCAGCAGCGCCTGCGCGTAGGGCTCGTCGAAGCTGATGGTGGAAATCTCGTCCCACGCGAAGAACGAAGGCTCGCGCAGCCATTCGGCGTCGGGCGTGATTTCCTGCAGGTTGAATCCGTCTTCCTCGATGTTGAGCAGGCGGCCGATGTAGCAGACTTCGGTTTCTTCCTCGCTGTCGACGTGCACGCCCATCACCGCAGCGTGTTCGGCGGCGGCACGCACGACCTGGTCGATGGAATCCAGCGGGAAATCACGCGGCAGGCGCGGGAATATCTTGCGGATCATGAGCGCCTTGCCGATGAAGGCGTGGTGCGACTCCGGTGCTTCGACCTCGGTGATGTCGCGCAGGCGCATCGCATACAAACCATCGAAGCTGATCTGGTCGCCGACCACCCACAGCAGCAGGAACTCCATGCCGATGCCGGCCACGTAGCCGCAGAAGCTGCCGTCTTCAAGATTGCCGCGCCATACGCGCACCAGTTCGCCCCGCTGCATGGCCGTGCGCAGTTGCTGACGAGGGCCGGTGCTGCGGAGTTGGATCACGTTGCTCATGCGGACATTTTAGCCGAGCGGATAGACCGGCTAAAGGATGTAGCGGGACAAGTCTTCATCCGCCGCGAGATCTTTCAGGTTTTTATCCACGAATTCTGCGTCGATAAGGTACTTTTCGCCGCTTTTGTCAGCAGCTTCAAAGGAGACCTTCTCCAGCAGCCGTTCCATGACCGTGTGCAGGCGGCGGGCGCCGATGTTCTCGGTTCGCTCGTTGACCCGCGCGGCCACTTCGGCCAGCCGCGAGATGCCCGAATCGGTGAATTCCAGGCTCACGCCTTCGGTAGCCAGCAGCACCGAATATTGTTTGGTGAGCGCATTGTGTGGTTCGCGCAGGATGCGCTCGAAATCCTCGCGGGTGAGTGCGGAGAGTTCGACGCGGATCGGCAGGCGGCCCTGCAATTCCGGAATCAGATCGGAAGGTTTGGCCAACGAGAACGCGCCCGACGCGATGAAGAGAATGTGGTCGGTCTTGATCGGCCCGTACTTGGTGGAAACGGTCGAGCCCTCCACCAGCGGCAGCAGGTCGCGCTGCACACCTTCGCGCGACACGCCCGCGCCGCCCCAGTCGCCACGTTGCGCGACCTTGTCGATCTCGTCGATGAAGACGATGCCGTTCTGTTCGCAATTGGTGATGGCTTGTGCGCGCAGCTCGTCGTCATTGAGCAGCTTGCCGGCTTCCTCGTCGATCAGCAGCGGCCGTGCGGCCTTGATGCTCAACTTGCGCTTCTGCATGCGTCCGCCGCCCAGGTTCTGGAACATCGAACGCAATTGCTGACCCATTTCCTCCATGCCGGGCGGCGCCATGATCTCGACGCCGACATTCGCGGAGAATTCCAGTTCGATCTCGCGGTCGTCCAGCGCACCCTCATGCAACTGGCGGCGCAGTTTCTGGCGCGTGGCGTTTTCGCTTTCGTTCGCCGGCTGCGTTTCCCAGCCGCTCCGCTGCGGCAGCAGCGCGTCGAGGATGCGTTCTTCCGCGTTCTCTTCGGCTTGCGATTGCACCCGCGCCTTGGCCTGATCGCGGGTCAGCTTGTACGACACATCGGCCAGATCACGCACGATCTGATCGACGTCCTTGCCGACGTAACCGACTTCGGTGAACTTGGTCGCTTCCACTTTCACGAACGGCGCGTTGGCGAGCGTGGCCAGGCGACGCGCGATCTCGGTCTTGCCCACGCCGGTCGGCCCGATCATCAGGATGTTCTTCGGCGTGACCTCGTCGCGAAAATCCGGATCGATCTGCATGCGCCGCCAGCGGTTGCGCAGCGCGATCGCGACCGCACGCTTGGCGTCGTTCTGGCCGATGATGTAGCGGTCGAGTTCGTTGACGATTTCGCGGGGAGTGAGTTCGGACATAGATCGGGGGAGTGAGGTGGGAGGAGGGAGGCGAACAGGCGACGGCGGCAGGAGCGCTTACTCTTCCCGCCTCCCGCCTCCCGCCTCCCCTAACTCTTCAATCGTCACATTGCGATTGGTATAAATGCAGATCTCGCCGGCGATGCCGAGCGCCTTCTCCACGATCGTGCGCGCATCGAGTTCGGAGTTCTGCAACAGCGCGAGTGCGGCGGCTTGCGCGAACGGCGTA
>Ga0209581_1003385_pt1 | contig 13802 bp, 13 predicted proteins | sample Coa_R2_FD_187160 | JGI IMG/M metagenome (GOLD analysis project Ga0209581, IMG submission 187160) | Surface soil microbial communities from Centralia Pennsylvania, which are recovering from an underground coalmine fire - Coalmine... | ecosystem: Environmental > Terrestrial > Soil > Unclassified ...
TCAGGGCCTGCTGACCAGAAATGGGCAGCTCTTCAGCCTTCGCCTCGTCACCACCGCCGACAATCCCCTGCGCGCCGCCGCCGCCGCTTATATTCAGCGCGCCTTACGGGCGGTGGGCATTCAGGTTCAGGTCGCATTCTACTCGCTCAATCAGTTTTTTGGCCTCTATACGCAGGGCGGCATTCTGGCGACAGGCAAGTTTGACCTCGCTCTGTTCGCCTACGCCGACAGTCCCGAACCTGACGACGAGTACAATACCTTCTCCTCCTCACAGATTCCCACCGCCAGCAATCCTGACCTCGGCAACTACGCCCGCGTCAACGATCCCATCATCGATCAGGCACTTGCGCAGGGCCGCGACAGCGTCGTCTTCGCCGACCGCCAGCGCGCCTACCATCGGTTCCTCGAACGCCTGGCGAGCCAGCTTTATATCCTCCCCCTCTACACCGGCCTCAATATCATGACGGTAGATAAAAGCGTCCAGAACATCATCCCTTCCGCCGACCTCAGCGCCAGCGACTGGAACATTGCCGACTGGTGGCGCGCCGACTGAGCGCGGTTCTCAAACCACCCTGATGAACTTTGACAACCAGTGAGGAAAGGGGTCTGCGTCCCTGAGGGAAACTGTAAGGACAGGGCCATGCGTTAACTGAAGGCCGCCCCAGGCCAGCCGCCAGGAGTGGCCCTACAGCCTTTCCGGGAGATCGTGTAGACGAAAGTCCACTGGCATTGTCTGGCATATGTGCTATGATATATACTGGTAACAGGTAGACAGAGCCAGAAGTCGGTGGCAGAGGGCGGAAGACTTGTAAGGGGAAAGCTCTCTGGCGTTTCCACGCTTTTCCGGCAGCGTCGCCGGAAAACAGGTAGGTACTACACCCTCAAAGGAGAGGAAATACATCATGAAGCAACGGACATCAAAAGGCAGGCCCACAAAGACACGTGGCCTCCCTCACCTGCGCGTCTTGCGCCAGCAACGTGGCCTCAGCCTGGGCCAGCTGGCCGAGTTGAGCGGCCTGCGCCGCGACACCATCACCCATCTTGAAAACGGCAGCGAGGACCCTCAGCCCTATCACATCCGCCTGCTGGCGCGCGTCCTGGATGTGCAACAGCTCGACCTTGTGTCGTGAAAACCTTTGCAGACATCATCAGATGAAGCAAACACCCATACAGGCCATTGAAGGTGAGAAAATAGCTTCCAGAAGCCCTTGACTTTCTCCCTTTTTCGGGTTACACTGTTATTAATCATTCAGCTAATTAATTAGCTGGAATCCTGCGAACTAGAAATGACCGGAAAACAATGGCGCGAACGCCAAAAGTTGTAGAAGATCGGCGAGAACAGATCATTGACGCGGCTATGCGCGTCTTCTCACAGAAGGGCTTTACAAAGGCCACCAATAAGGACATTGCACGCGAAGCTGGAATTACGCCGGGTCTGATCTATTACTACTTTGAAAGTAAGGAGGCGCTGCTCAGGGCAGTTCTGGAAAGTAAATCGCCCGTGCAGATACTGGCATCGCTGCCGCCAGATTTGTTGTCCTGGCCGGTAGAGAAAGCGTTGCATTCTCTGATGCTGCGCGTGCTTGCTATTCTTGAAGGAGAGGATTTTGTTGGTCTGGTGCGGGTCATGCTGCCGGAAATTATCTATAACTCGGAGACGTTACCCGTCGTAGCGAGTTTTATCCAGCGCGTATTCACGTTTTTAATGGGCTACCTGCAAACAAAGATGGAGGCTGGCGAATTGCGTCATACCGATGCATTGCTGGCGGCGCAAACCTTAGTTGGTGGTGTAGCGAGTTTCGTCCTGCGGCGACAGCTCCTGCGCGACCCGCTCGCCTTGCAATATACGCACGAGCAGATTGCCAGTGGCGTTGTCGAAATGGTACTGGAGGGCCTTAAGCCACGATAAATTTTTTGCCGGTTATTAATTGACCGATCAGTTAAGAAAGGAGCAGTGCTATGGCAGAACAGGAAGAGAAGACAGAACAAACAACATGCTGCGTTGTGGGCGCCGGTCCGGGAGGGGCTATGCTTGCCTTGCTGCTGGCGCGCCAGGGTATCCCTGTCGTGCTGCTGGAAGAGCATATGGATTTTGATCGAGACTTTCGCGGGGATACAGTGCATCCCTCAACCATGCAGGTGATGGAGGAGATCGGGTTGGCCGATAAACTGCTGCAACTGCCGCACGCCGAACTGCATACCCTGTCTGTGCAAACGGATGAAGGCTCATTCCAGCTGGCAAACTTCCACCGCCTGAAAACGCATTTCCCCTATGTTGCGATGATTCCGCAGGCCGATTTCTTGCAGTTCGTCACCGGGGAGGCGAAGCAGTATCCCGCCTTCAAGCTGGTGATGGGGGCGCGAGCGGAGAAACTCATCGAGGAGGACGGCTATGTGCATGGCGTGCAGTATCGCGGGCAGGATGGCTGGCATGAACTGCGCGCCGTACTGACGGTCGGCGCGGATGGCCGTTTCTCGCGCATGCGTAAGCTGGCCGGTTTTGAGCCGGTTGCTGCCGCGCAGAGCATGGATGTCCTCTGGTTTCGCCTGCCGCGCAAGGAGGAGGACGACAGGGAGGCGCAGGGGCGGCTGGGCAAAGGCCACATCCTGGTGATTCTCAAACGCGCCGATTCCTGGCAGATCGGCTATATCATTCCCAAAGGCGGCTATCAGAAGTTGCGCAGCGCCGGGATGGAGGTCCTGCATCGGGAGCTGGCCGCGCTCCTGCCTGACTGGGCCGACCGCCTGGATACGCTGCGCGAGTGGAAGCAGATTTCCGTGCTTTCGGTCGAATCCAGCCGTTTGAAACGCTGGTATCGTCCCGGTCTGCTGCTGATCGGTGATGCCGCCCATGTGATGTCGCCAATTGGCGGCGTTGGCATCAATTATGCTATTCAGGATGCGGTGGTGGCCGCAAATATCCTCGGCCCATCGCTCAAAGCCAGGCAACTGCGGTTGAGCGACCTGGCGAAGGTGCAGCGCGAGCGCGAATGGCCCACGCGGCTGATCCAGGGCTTTCAGAACTTCATGCAGAGCCATATCATCGCCGGTGCGCTCAACCCGGAGAAACCGCTCATCGTTCCCGCGTGGGTGCGTTTTCTCCTGCGTGTCCCGCTTATCGGTGATCTGCCTGCCCGCCTCATTGCTTTCGGCCCCAGGACGGTGCATGTGTGTTTCAATCCCGAACGGGAGGTTGGGAAAAGGCCGACTTCTGCCGTTGCTCCAGCAGGAAATATCCCATCAACCCGGAAAACGTCAGGTGCAAAGGCGCGAGAAGATGGCGACTACAAAAACGACTCAAGCGCGTAAGCTTGAGTCGTTTTTCTCTCCTGGCATTTCTTATGCGGTAACGGTGCTGACCTGCTTCTCAAAGTTCTTGAAGAACTGGTCGAGGGCCACTTTCACCGCGCCTTTGATGACGATATCGGGCGTCGCGGCGATCTTGCCTTCCATCACGGCTTCCGCGTTGTAGTTCAGCATGGTGCCATCGGCCTCTTCCAGCAGGTCGATGGTGCAGGCTGCTTTGACGGAACCCACGCTGCTGGTTGGCTCGGCAATCAGCACGACACGTGACGGGGGAACCACTTCGCCCGTCTGCAAGAAGACCGTGAAGGGTCCTTTCAGTCCGGGAATACCGGGCGAGATGGTCATTTTCAACTGGCGACCCGTTGGGAAATCAACGAATTCGGCCCCTTCACAGCCGGGAACGCTGTTCTTCAGCACTTCGGGATTTAACAACGCCTGAAATACTTGCTGCCGGGGAGCCTTTACTTTCTGATTCCCTTTAACATCCATGTGATACTTCCACCTTCTCTTTCGCATTACTGTTTTAGTAAGCTCACCAACACAGGAACTTGAGGCCGTTGGAGACAGGTAAGTCTCCCTCTGCCCGCAGGCGATTCTCGATGAGTCCATACCCCCTGTTTGTGAGCATCGGCGCAGGTGCGCCAGACAGCCCCTATTATAGTCTCTTCTATAGACAGGACTCAATACAGCGGGGTAATAAGTACTATCGAGAACCATTCCAGGCATGACACAGCTACACTTTCCAGATGAAGATGTTGTGGTTCGCGGAACCGGCGGCAAGCCCATTGTTCTTCCAGGAGATTGAAGTGAGCGCAGCAGAGGTTTTATAGCTGAGATGGCTATTGCCGCTCAGGTTCCAGATACGCGCGATGCCATCATCGCAGGCGGTAGCCAGCTGCGCTGTCCCTGCCGGTTCCCATGCCACGCCGTTGACGGGGGCGTGATGCAGGAGCGTTTTCACCGGGCGACCGTTGCTGGCGTCTGTGATGTGGACTGTGTGGTCCGCGCCGCCGCTGGCCAGTTGCGAGCCATCAGGTGACCATGCCAGGCACAGCACCGCCCCGATATGCCGGTGGAATGTTCTGCCATGTCGGCTATTCACTTCGTAGATGCCGATAGTGCCGTCATCGAAAGCGAGCGCGAGCAGGTGACCATCGGGCGAGAAGGCCAGCGCGTGAACGGTAAAGTTCTGCGCGGATTTGATGACGCGCCCGCTTTTCAGCAGAATGGTATCATCGCCGCTGCCCAGCGTCCCTGCCACCAGCCCCTCGTTGTTGGTTGCCCAGCTGATGCTGCTGACGGGCGAGCCGAGGCCGGGGAAGTTGCGTTGCGCGCTCCCCGTTGGATCCCATATCTGCACGCTTTGATCTACGCCGCCGGAAGCCAGCAAGAAGCCGTCGGGTCTCCAGGCCGCCGTCAGCACCGCGCCCTGGTGGCCCGTGTAGGTTGCGCTGGCCTGTCGGTTTGCCGGTGACCAGACGCGCGCCGTGCCGTCGCGCGAGGTGGAGACAAGTTGTGTGCCATCAGGAGACCAGCTCACGCTCGTTACCACATCCTGGTGGCCGCTGAGGATAATCGGGCCGCCGGTTGTGCCGGGCGTCGTGCCGGTGCTGTTCGTGGTCGGGGTTATCGCGGTTGTGGGCGTTGAGGACGCGGAATGCAGGTAGAGGTAGGTTCCGCCGCCGCCGACAAGGATGGCTGCCGCCCCTGCCGCGATCAAAGCCAGCGCGGCGCGCCGCCCCACCTTACCGGATTCAGCCGCCGGTGCGGGCATTGCCGGGCTATTCTCAGCCGCCGTAGCATCGAAAGCGGGCCATCCCTGCGCTGGCGGCAGGAATGGTTGCGCGACGGTGGGGGCATTGTCATCGGCAAATGCCCCCGGCGAGGTGGCCAGGGGAGGTGATCCCCACGCGGCGCCTGATGCTTGCCCTACCGTCCAGAAGGGCTGCGCAACTGTTGGCGCGCGGTCGTCGTCGAACGCAGACGCGGGCCGCGTTGGCGCTGACTGCACGACTGTCGGCGCGTTATCCACGCTGGAGGCGGGGACAGGCGCGGTCGCTGGCAACGGCGCGGCAGTCTGAAATGGCTGCACAACCGTTGGCGCGTTATCGGGTGTCTGCTGGTCGGGCTGAGAGAAATAGGATGCAGGTGCATAAGGTCGGGCTTGCGGCGGCTGCGGTGCCGGAACCGCGCGCGCCTGCCCGCGTATGGCTGCCTGGAAAGCAGAGGCAAAATCGGCGATGGTTGGGAAGCGATCTGCCGGTCTCTTTGCCAGCGCCTTCGCCAACACCGGCTCGATGGCTGGCGGTAAGGCAGGCGCGAATGAACGGATAGGCGGCGGCGTTTCCATAATGTGCGCGTGCATCAGGCGCAGCGGCTCTCCCTCGAAGGGCGCGCGCCCGGCGAGGAAGAAGTAGATCATCACGGCCAGCGCGTATTGATCGGTTTCCGTCCCGGCATTGCCCTCGAACTGTTCCGGCGCCATATACGTCGGCGTCCCCAGAATCGAACTGGTGGCGGAGGAGGAGGCAAAAAATTTGGCCAGACCGAAATCGGAGAGCAGCAGGTGAACGGTATGGCCGCCGTCGATGCGCAGCAGGAAGTTGGCCGGCTTGATATCGCGGTGGATGATGCCACGATCATGCGCGTATTGTAGCGCCGAAGCCGCCTGTTGCAGGTACTCGTTTGACTCGGTCAGAGCGAGCGGCCAGGCATCCGGCAAGGCGGGCGGCAGCACAGAGGCGCGCCCGATGCCGCTATGCATGCCTCCCCGACGGCGCAGCCAGTCCCAGAGCGATCCCTCAGGCCGGTACTGCATCACCATATAGGCGCGCTTCCCCGTGTCTGTCTGCTCCTCACCGTAGCGGTAGAGCGGCAGAATATGCAGATGGTCCAGGCTGGCGACCGCGCGAGCCTCTTGCTTAAAGCGTTCCAGAGCGCGGTCCGCCGCCGAGGCATCGGGCAGATCAATGCTATCCGTGCGAATAATCTTGATCGCTACCTGCTGGCCAATGGCCTGATCCTCCGCCAGGTACACGGCTCCCATACCGCCACTGCCGATAAATTGTTTCAGTACATAGCCGCCGACAGTTGTGCCGAGCAGAATATCCACTGTCACCTTGCCTCCTGCTTCCCTCTCTGCTGCTAGTAGCCGCCGTTCCTGGCTGCGGAAGCGATAATGGCGATGATAGCAACGATAAGCCCACAGACGAGCAAGAAGACGACGGCCACCGGAATAAGGACAACGGCAGTAGCTTTGCCTCCGCTCAGTTTGTGAACCGCCATGATCGAGAAGATCTGCAGCACAATCTGGTAGATGCCGATGGCAATGGCAATGAAACCGCCGGCAATCGGGATCAGAGCGACGAGCGAATCCAGAATGCCGAGCGGTACCTCGTACAGCAGCGTGGCATAGCATTGCTGGAGGAACGTTCCCTGTCCACCGAATGCTTTAGCAAGGCCGTAGATGATACCCATGCCAATGAAGAAGAAAATCGGAATGATGATGATGTAGGCAAAGGAGATGCTGCCGAGGATTGCTGTAAAGGCAGCGGCACTGACGCCGGAACTGTTGATATTGCTGGTATTGAACGGCGAGATCAGACTGCCTGCAAAGGACAGGAGTGCGGCGATGACAGCATAGAAAATCAGTTGCACCCAGACAATGCCCCAGTCTGCCTTGCCAATCTCAGCTGCAAAGGTCTGGGGTGAGGGGTGCGTCAGAATGTTGATATACTGGTTGGGAAGTTGCTGGATGGCCTGCCCCAGTGGAAGCGGCGTTGCCCTCGGTGGCTGATACCCGAATGCCTGCTGTCCCTGCTGGTAGCCTCCGCCATAGCTGGCGCCCGCGTAGGGATTCTGCGGCGCATACGGGTTTTCCGGCGCGGGAGGCGGCGCGTATGGGTTTTCCGGCGCGGGAGGCGGCGCGTATGGGTTTTCCGGCGCGGGTGGAGTTGTATATGGATTCTGGGGATTCTGGTACGGATTTTCCGGCGTACCGTAAGGGTTCTGGGGAGTTCCATACCCTGAATATGGGTCCTGCCCCGGCGGGGTTTGACCCTGATCTGGATTCCAGGACATGCTTTTCTGCCTTTCTACACAAACATAGTGTTCTGTTCGTGATTTTCTATCACAGGATGCAAATGAGCGCAGGAATGACCGCATCCATATTAGCATAACGTATCGTGCATGTCTATCTCAAATGCTGACCGCTTCCGAGCCGATTTTCTTTATACAATTTTTATGTGCAAAGCTACTATGCCGGTTGCTTTTTTCTGTGTATTCATATACACTTGCGAAGTAGAGCTTGTGTTATTTCTCTGCCATGATCCTGCAAGAAGCAGAGAGGAAGAGAAGGGCCATTTCTCCCGGTGTATCGCTGCAGGGCGATGATTCAGGAGATTTTTCATACAATGAAGCACGTATTTTGGAGGGAATTGCGCAATGAATTGTGTCCATTGTGGTGCGAATAATCCCGATACCGCTGTTATTTGCAGAACCTGTGGGAAACCAGTAAGAATGACGCAGCAAGAGATTGCTTCCTCGCGCTTTCCGTCCTCACGGGGACAACAACCATCTCGTCCCTCTGCGTGGCAATCGGCGCCACAGCAGTCCTTTCAGTCGCCTCCCAGGCAGTCGGTTCCCCGGCAACCATCTCAGCCTCTTCCCAGACAGTCAGCTTCACAGCAACCGTCTCAACCTCTTGCACGGCAGACTTCTCAGCCTTCCACGTGGCAGTCAACTCGTAACTCTGCACCCCCTGTTGTATCGCCCACCCCTGCAACCCCTGCTGTGCCTCTTACTCCTGCGGTGTCTTCCACCCCCCCGCGTCAGGCGACACAAACTCGTGAGACGCGCGCCGGGAGCGGCAGAGCCTGGCTGTTCATTGTCCTGGCTGGCGTTGTCATCCTGGCCCTCATCATCGGTTCGGTGGTGTTTTTCCTGAACCATTCTTTCACCGCTACCAGTAATCCTGCTACGCAAACGCTCACAACGTACTGTAACGCCCTCAAGAGCGGGGATTACCAGACGGCTTACGCGCAGTTAGCCAGCGACATGAAGAATCAGCTCAAAGAATCGGATTTTGCCTACTCCTGGCAGGCGAAGAAGGTCGCTTCCTGCACCGTCGATACCAGTTCAGCCGATGTCGCTGCCTGTACCAGCACCACCTGCCCCGGTTCCATCACCTTTTTCTTCAGCGATGGCAGCAGCAGCACCGACCACTACCAGCTGATTCAGGAAGGCGGCCAGTGGAAAATCCAGAGCCAGACCGGTTCGTGAAGGTGAAGTTTCCTGAGATGGCTTTCTATATGGTATACTCTGTTATACCAGCTTTGCTATTCATATAGTCATCAATGGAGATACAACAACATGACCACCAGCGAACGAACGCCTGGCCCACAGGAGCAGGCGACCCCCGGCACGAAAACCACGCGGGAGAAAATTCAGGAACTGCACGAGTTGCGGGAAGCTGCCAGACTGGGCGGCGGCAAAAAGCGCATCGAGGCGCAGCATAAGAAGGGCAAGCTCACGGCGCGCGAGCGCATCGATCTGCTGCTTGACCCCGGTACCTTCAGCGAACTTGATATGTTCGTCACCCACCGCTCCACCGATTTTGGTCTGGATGAGCAACGCATCCCCGGAGACGGGGTTGTCACCGGCTATGGCTACATCGATGGTCGGCTCGTCTATGTCTTTTCGCAGGATTTCACCGTTTTCGGCGGCTCCCTTTCGGAGGCGCACGCGGAAAAAATTTGCAAGATCATGGATATGGCGATGAAAAATGGGGCGCCCGTCATCGGCCTCAATGACTCTGGCGGCGCGCGCATTCAGGAGGGTGTCGTCAGCCTCGGCGCCTACGCGGATATTTTCTTGCGCAACACCCTCGCCTCCGGGGTCATCCCGCAGATTTCCGCCATCATGGGTCCCTGCGCCGGTGGGGCCGTCTACTCGCCCGCCATCACCGACTTTATCTTTATGGTAGAGCAGACCAGCTACATGTTCGTCACCGGCCCTAACGTTCTCAAAACCGTCACCCACGAGGATGTGACCTTCGAGGAACTGGGTGGCGCGATGGTTCACAACAGTACCAGCGGGGTTGCGCACTTCTCCTGTCCGAGCGAGGCGGACTGCATTCGCCAGATTCGCACCCTGCTCAGCTACATTCCTTCCAACAACGTGGAGGACCCGCCGCGCCTCACCCCCGTCGATTCGCCCACGCGCACCGAAGAGGCGCTGGACGAGATCATCCCCGATAATCCCAACAAGCCCTACGATATGAAGACCGTCATTCGCTATATTGTAGACGAGGGCATCTTTTTCGAGGTGCAGGAACATTTCGCTACCAACATCATCATCGGCTTCGCTCGCCTCAACGGGCGTTCCGTCGGCATTGTGGCGCAGCAGCCTGGCTCGCTGGCCGGCGTCCTTGACATCAACTCGTCTGATAAGGCTGCTCGCTTCGTTCGCTTCTGCGACTGCTTCAACATTCCGCTCATCACCTTTGTCGATGTCCCCGGCTTCCTGCCCGGCGTCAGTCAGGAACACAACGGCATCATTCGGCACGGGGCCAAGCTGCTCTTTGCCTACTGCGAGGCCACCGTTCCCAAAATCACCGTCATCACTCGCAAGGCCTATGGCGGCGCGTATGACGTGATGAACAGCAAGCACGTGCGCGGCGATATCAACTATGCCTGGCCCAGCGCCGAAATTGCCGTCATGGGGGCTGAAGGCGCTGTCAACATCCTCTTCAAAGACGAGATTGATAGAGCCGCCGACCCGGAGCAGCGGCGCAAAGAACTGATCGCCGAGTACACGGCCAAATTCGCCAACCCCTACATCGCCGCCCAGCGTGGCTACATTGACGAGGTGATCGAGCCGCGCAATACCAGGCCCAGACTCATCACTGCCCTGGAAATGCTCAAAAACAAACGCGACTCCAACCCGCCGAAAAAGCATGGAAATATTCCGTTGTAAGCGTGATCTCGGCAGGTCGCCCGGCCCCCAGGCCACCCGCAAGAGGTGGCCCTACTATACGCGAGGGCGTCCGTCGTCCTGAGAAGCCGTGCGGGTATAGTAGGGCCACCTCTTGCGGGTGGCCTGGGGGCCGTCATATCCACAGGCATCATTACCGTTGAAAATGGTAATAGTCCATAAATCAGGAGGCATCCCCACATGAGTACATCCTCTGCTGTGCGCACAGAGACCGAGGCTGGCGTTCGTTCCATTATCCTCTGTCGGCCCGACGAGTACAACACTATTACCCCGGCGCTGCGTGATGAGCTGGCCGCTGCCATCGACGAGGCCGATGCTGACCCTGACGTGCATGTCATCCTGCTCGCCGCCGATGGTCCTGCCTTCTGCGTCGGCTATGGCCTCGACTGGTCGACGCAGGCGCAGGTTGCTGAAGGCATGGGTCGGCGTATCTGGGATTCCGTCTCCGATCTGCGCATGATCTCGCAATTCGTCAACACCTACATGAAGCTCTGGTATGCTGCCAAGCCCACCATTGCCGCCGTACAGGGCTGGTGTATCGGCGGGGGTACCGATATGGTACTCTGCACCGACATCATCATCGCCGCCGAGGGAGCCTCTTCTGGCTACCCACCCTCGCGGGTGTGGGGAACGCCGACAACGGCCATGTGGGTCTATCGCCTGGGGCTTGAGCGCGCCAAACGCTACCTGCTTACCGGCGACGAGATTCCCGCCCCCGAAGCGGCCCGTATCGGTCTCATCCTGGAGACTGTTCCCGACGAGCAGCTACGCGCACACGCCCTCACCTTCGCAAAACGCATGGCGCAGGTTCCCACCAGCCAGTTGATGATGCTTAAGTTGCTCTGCAACCAGACGGTAGAAAACATGGGTATGGCCAGCAGTCGCCTGCTCGGTTCCCTTTTCGACGGCATCGCACGTCACACGCAGGAAGGCCACGACTTCGTCGCCCGCGCCAGTGAAGTCGGCTTCCGCCAGGCCGTGCGCGAACGCGACGACCCCTTCGGCGACTACGGCTCCGGCCCCCGCGCGCGCGCGCGGCGTCCTGAGAAGTGAGGAAGCGTAACTTCTTGTTCTGTGTCGGCAAAAATAGAATGGAGGGCGTTTGCTCCTCCATTTTTGTTTCCTCTCGAACGTGAAGTCAGAATAATTGCTACTGCTGGTTCTGTTGCTGTTGTTGAGCCTGCCATTGTGCCTGCTGATATTCTAGCGAGAGCAATTGCTGTTCAAGCTGCATGATCTGGTTTTGCAACGCCTGCTTCTGCTGCTGCGGCTTCCACAGGCGGAATTCCTCGAAGCCCTTGCCAAGATGCCAGGCCAGGCTACCGAACAGCAAGGGCCTCATCTCCTGATACTGGGCGCGAGTAATCGCCATTTCCTGATTGATCTGCTTGAGATAGAGCTTCATCTGTTTGAGTTGCAGTTTGAGTGCTTTGATCTGTGGCTGGAACGGGTCTTGCGGCTTCGGTTGCCCTGGCCGCCCTGTAGCGGCGACTCGCCTTCCCGCCTGTCCCTGCCCGCGTCTGCCTCGCGCCCCTTGTCCAGCCTGCTGTACCGGTTGATACGAAATAGCGCCCGGCTGTTGAAGAGGCGAGCCACAACTACTACAGAAATGCGCGCCATCCTCGACCGGTGAACCACAATTTGTACAGAACATAGGCCATCTCCTCCCTTTGCCTGTGTATTCCATCTTGCCCACCAGTATAGCACAGATAGCCTGCTATGAAAAACGGTTGTGGATGTATTGATGTATTGGACGTGTCATGCTGAGCGGGAGCGAAGCATCTGTGTGTGGGGAGTTGGCAAACATGTCGTGCTTCGCTCCCGCTCAACATAACGCAAGAGATCGGACATCTTGAGGCGCTCGGCTCATTCGTAGGCCAGATGGCGAAAAAGCTCCGCGCAGCATAGCCTGAGCAGGCCGATGCCATGCCGTATTATCCGGCGTTTCGCTAATCCAGCCTCTGTTGCTTTTCTGGATTGCTCACCATCTGGACGATACAGCGGCAAAACGCTATGATCTACGTAATGGAGCTATAGTGCTGTTCGATGCAAGAAGGAGCATAGGATGAGTGAGCAGCCATTAAACATCGCTTTGAAGCGTGCCTACGATGAACCGGCGGAGAGCGATGGGACGCGCGTGCTGGTCGAACGACTCTGGCCGCGCGGCCTCTCCAAAGAGCGGGCGCATATTGATCTCTGGCTCAAAGAGATCGCTCCAAGTACCGAACTGCGCAGGTGGTACGGCCACGAACCCGACAAGTTTGAGGAGTTTCGCCGCCGCTACGAAAGTGAACTGGCAGGCGAACCAGCGCGGACAGCGGTCAACAAACTGCGCGATATGGCGGAGCATGGGAAAGTTACCCTTGTCTTCGCCACCCACGATGTCGAACACTCCAACGCCGCTGTTTTGCGCGATTATTTGATGCACCGGCGCCACGATTAATCAGGGAATTTCGTCCAATGTGTGTACCCAGGGGAGCTTGCCCTTGACAGCTGTGAGCAAACGGTTGTCAGCAGTCCAGTATTCACAATCTTCACGCTCGGCAAGGGCCAGATAATGAGCATCATAGACTGCTGGCAATCCGTAAAGATTTGCCAGTTGCATGGCTCGCACGTTGAACGCGGGATCCTTTGTCAGATCTATCTCTAATACCTCCTGAAGAAGGTACGTTATGGTTTGTGCTGCTTCGTCTGCTGTGATCTTGCCTTTGCGGATTTGCTGATGAAGGACATTGGCCATCTCATAGGTAAGCAGTGCAGGCGCGATTACGGGTGTTCCTTCCCTATACCATTGTATAAGTAACTTAAAAGCAGTCGGAGAATCGGGCTCATCAATAGCCCATTTGATGGCAATGCTTGTATCAACAATAACGGCTTTTCTCATATGTCATAGCTCTGACAGGTATTGTGTGCGCTCTTCACGCATTCGGCGGACAATTTCAGTGGAATCTTCAAATGCCTCTCCAGGATGGTTCTGCCTGATCTGCTCTCTCAGGCGAAGCAAACCTTCCACTGTTTCTTTGCTGATAGGACGGTGTTCATGCTGTTTTTGCTGTGCTGTGTCTACCTCGTCCTCTGCGACTGCCTTTTCGATGACTTCTTCGACGTATGCTTCTACAGGGAGGTCACGCTTTGCGGCTGCTCGCTTGAGGCGGCGGCGCAGGGTGGGGCTGATATCGATTACCAGTCCGGGTTGCCTGTCTGTTTGCTCATCGTGATCGTCGTTCTGCTGATACTGTAATGCCATTATCTCACCCCTTTTGCTATAATTGTTGAGCATATTGTAATGCAGCGTCTGCCTGCTGTCAAGCCATCGTTTCTATTATACACCAGCGTCCTGTGTGCGCATCTGCGCGATGGGCGGGTGTGAGAACAGACCCTCCGGCGATTCCTGTGGGACGATGACGTTGAGGACGGCGGGGGCGATGGTGAAGGTGGCGGGAGTGTGGCCGATTGGCTCGATCGTGGCCTTTTGCTCCACGGCTTCGCGCGTGAAACGCCGG
>Ga0209581_1003390_pt1 | contig 13785 bp, 11 predicted proteins | sample Coa_R2_FD_187160 | JGI IMG/M metagenome (GOLD analysis project Ga0209581, IMG submission 187160) | Surface soil microbial communities from Centralia Pennsylvania, which are recovering from an underground coalmine fire - Coalmine... | ecosystem: Environmental > Terrestrial > Soil > Unclassified ...
TCCATAAGATCGCCCATAACTTATCTCCCTCCTGCTGAACCGTTGCCGTTGCCTTCCATCAGTTCGCCAAATTCCGCGCCCGTAATGGCAGCGACAACTCGTTCAGATGTCGTATTTTTGACATCAAAGGTTGCAACACGTCTGCCGAGACGCAGCACGATGACACGGTCCGCAACCTCAAAGACATCGGCCAGGTTATGAGAAATGACGACGACGCCAAGCCCCTGATCGCGCAGGCGACGAATCAGGTTCAGCACCTGGCGCGTCTGAGCCACGCCGAGGGCAGCCGTTGGCTCGTCCAGCAGCACCACTTTCGCCTGGCGCAGCAGACTTTTGGCAACGGCGATAGACTGGCGCTGACCGCCGGACAGAGAGGCAACCAGCGTGCGCACCGAAGGGATTTTCACATCAAGCGTGCGCAGAACCTCAATCGTGCGCCGCTCCATCTCAATATCGGCCAGCCCTCGCCAGGGCGTCTTTTCCTCACGCCCTAAAAAAAGGTTGGAGACGACATCCAGATTATCGCAGAGCGCGAGGTCCTGGTAGACGGTCTCAATCCCCAGGTGAGCCGCAACCTGCGGGCTGGTAATCTTGACTGGTTGTCCGTCGACAAAGATTTCGCCGCTATCGGCAGGCCCGACGCCCGCTATCGTTTTGACCAGTGTGGATTTGCCCGCACCGTTATCGCCTACCAGCGCGACCACTTCTCCGGCATACACCTCGAAATCGACGCCGCTCAGCGCGCGTACCGCGCCAAAGCTCTTGCTGATATTGCGCATTTGCAGGATCGGTATTCCTCTCAAAGCAGGCGCGACTGTACCACCATATGAAGAGACATTACTATCGGCCATGTGGCCCTCCTGAACATGAAATTACAAGTTGGTTCCACTTCGCCAGATACAAGGTGAAGATATACAGAGTATAGCACATTCTTTGAGATAGCATAGACCGATTGCATATACACAGTGAGCTACTCACAACAATGTGCCTGTCTGGCATGAGATACGCGCTTCTGAACAACTTTGCGGCGTTGAGGGTACCCATGATACGACCAGTACAGGCCGTATCATGGGTCAGCCTTGCCCGGTTCCGGCCCATTTCAAGCCAGAACGGAGCCAGGCTGGCTAACTACAGATGCCGTTCGTGTTTGTCCCGGCAGGCAAGCCCGCACACAGCTGAGCAGTGGTCACGAAGCCATCGGCGATAACCGTTGAAGAGATGTTGGTCTTATCAACGGTAACCGGCGTCTCCAGCACCGACGGAATGTTTGCGCCACCGGTCTGGGGGATGGTTGTCGAACCATTGACGATCGACGAGGTATCCGTGCCGTTGCTGATGGCAGCAACGAGCTGGGCGGTCGCGCCTGCCTCCAGCTTGATGGCCTTGTAGACGGTCATCATCTGGTTGCCCTCCAGAATTTGCTGAAGACCGGCAACGGTGGCATCCTGACCGGTGACAAGCACCTTCCCGTTGAGATGCACTGCCTTGAGGGCAGCAATCACGGTACCTGCCATACCATCATTGGCAACATAGGCGATCTGCACGTTGTTCTGCGTCTTCGTCAGCGCAGCCTGCATCTCGGTCTGGGCAGTGGGGTTGTCCCAGTTGGGCGTGTACTGCTCATAGACCAGGTTGAGCGCCTTGCTGCTGATAAGCGGATCAAGCACCGAATGCGCGCCTTTGGCGAACAGCAGCGCATTGTTATCAGTCTTTGAACCATTGATCATCACCAGGTTGTTGTGGCCAGGCGAGACATACGACTTGTAATGATCGGCGATGTACTGGCCCTGAAGCTGCCCGACCTTCGTGTTGTCGAAGGAGACATAGTAGTTCAGGTCGTTGCTATAGATCAGGCGGTCGTAAGCAATGACGGGGACGCCCCTCTGTTTGGCTGCCGACACAATGGCTGCCGCCTGAATGCTATCGGACGGAGCAACCACCAGAATACAATCTCCCTTTGTCAGGTCGGCCTGGGCCTGCGTCATCTGCGTGGCGGCGCTGCCCTGCGCGTTGTTGTAGTCAACAGTGGCGCCGGGGAGTTGCTGCTTGATGTCATTGATCAGGTATGGCCGATCATAGGTATCCCAGCGAGCGGAGGTAGCCGTCTCTGGCAACAGCACGCCAACCTTCTTGCAGTTCTTGCCGCCGTTGGCATTGCCGGTGGTGGTGGTGCCACCGCCACTGCCGGTGCCGCCAGTGTTCGCGCTGCCGCAAGCGGTCATGAAGAGCGCGAACAGAAGAATACCGATCATCACACTGAATGTCTTGCGATGCCGGTCAAATACGTTCATCATATACCTGTCCTTCCCTCTGCTGCCATCGTCGGGCGAAGGGCATTCCCCTCACCACAACGGGCATCACATACGAAACACGTACAATACCGAATACATCCTGACTCCCGCAGGAGTCTGCTGTCCATTTTCGCGAACCAGCCTCCTTTCTTCAGGAGATGCCGCCTTTCCATCAATGGTGGACAGGCAGCATCAGCTAGCGAACGATGGCCTGAGCCTGGGCCGGAGCTTCCTTTTCCTCCGCCGCGCTGGCCGCCTCCTCGCGAGCGACCAGGATACGCTCCCAGGCCTTGAAAAACGGATAATAGATGAGAGCGGAAACACCGAGATCGAAGAACTGGAGCAGGCTGCCACGAATGTCGCCGCCAGTTGCTACGAAGCCGCTGATTCCGACGGGAACGGTAAAAGGTTGTAGTACCACCGGCACATGCACCAGCCCGGTAGCAAAGCAGATATAGTTAATGGTGACGATGGTGACCGGGGCCATGACAAAGGGAATCATCATGATGGGATTAAGAACCATTGGCACACCAAATGTCACCGGTTCGTTGATATTGAAGATGGCCGGGCCGAGCGCGACTTTGCCCACCGTGCGCAGTTGGGCCGAGCGCGAGCGCAGCATGTAGATGACCAGCGGCCACGTCGCGCCGGAACCGCCCAGGTGCGCAAAAATATGGAAAAATGGCTCGGTGACAATGCCGGTCGGATGCGGGCTGGCCGCGTTACTTGCCAGAATGGAGAACCAGAAGGGCGCGGCGATGGCTGTCACCACGTTCATGCCATGAATGCCGACCGACCAGAGCAACATCATCAAAATAATTTCCAGCAAAGCGGCTGGATAGCTGTCCTGTACGGCTACCAGGGGCTTGAACACCTGCATGAACAGGAAAGGAATCGTCATCTGCTGTGTCGTGTTGCCGTCGACATAGGTGAACGAACTGACGAACCACTCGATGCCCCAGACCAGCGAGATCAGCAGCAAGGTCGGCACCAGAGCCTCAAAGGCGCGGGTGACATTTCTTGGCACGCTTTTCGGCAGGCGAATGGTGAAACGGGAGCCGCGAAACCAGCGCATGACCTCGGTGGTCAAAATACCGATCAGAATGGCAACCAGTAACCCCTGACCGCCGAGGTAGGGCAGGATGGCGCCGAGTTGCAGCGTGTTCAGGTCGCGCACGGGCATGCTGGCGACCAGGAAGAGGACCATTGCCAGGATGCCCGGCTGCACCGGTTCCGTGCGCCGATATTGTGCCAGGCTATAGGCAACCCCGAAAGCCAGGAAGACGGCCATCAGCCCGAAGGAGAGTTGATAGGGAACAAGAATATCTGTCTGGTAGGGAGCAATGAGGGCCGCCAGCGCGGGAACAGGGGGATTGGCAAGCACCAGAAAGACACTGCCGGCAATAATCAAGGGCAACGTGAAAATAATAAAGGCGTCACGGATGGCCTGCAAATAGACGCTGCTCGCCAGCCCGCCGAGCGGCGGCACGAGGTAGCGTTCAAACCAGTCGCTGCTGCGCTCAACAAAGTTCGTCACGGCCTCGTTGTTCCTTCCTGCGCGCTGGCAAACAGGCGAAGTACCTGTTCCAGCACAGCTTCGCCATTCATCGTCGCGTAGTGAAACGGCTCGATCAAGGCAACGGGCTTGCCGGTTGCCACCGCCAGTTTCTCAATGCTCTTCCTCAGATGGCGTATCTGGGGCGCGATCAGCACCACGTCACACTCTTCGACCCGCGCCGCGTACTCACCCGCGCTCAGCGCCTCGACGAAGAGTTCATACCCGCGCTTCTGCGCGGCTTCGAGCATGCTATCCACCAGCAAACTGGTCGACATTCCCCAGCTACACACAATCAAAACGCGAATCATGCATCCCCCGGCGGTTCCGACCGCTCCCCTTCGCTACCAGCGTATCGACACATTTCTGTGCCATTTTTTCATCTCAGCCGACTAACACTGATATATAGAGCAACAATCATGCCAGGAAGTGTGCTACACGGATAGCACACTTCCTGAATGTTATCAGGAAAGTAGGTCAGGGCGGCAACCTCTCCCACCCATCCCTTTCCTGCATGCTTCGCTGCGCTCAGCATGCCATGTCCATGAGGGTCTGTCATTACGGCTATAAGAAAGGATGGTCAATAAAAATATCGACCTGGCGCAGGATGCCGACAATGTTGTATGCCTCTTCATCGGGCAGGGGGCGGGCCACCTGCGAACTGAGAATCTGCAAGGCGCGGCGGCAGATGCGCAGTTCGCGCGGGTATTGCTCCTCCACCAGCGCCCGCACGCTATCGCTCACCAGCATGCCTTTTTGCAGGCCGCGTTCCAGAATGCAGGCCAGGTGCAGCATCAGACCGGCCAGCACCTCCATATCAAACGTCTCCCCCACCTCCGCCTCGATCAGTTCGATCATGCGGTCGATCAACGGCAGGGCGCGCGCCGGATTGAGGAATATCAGACTCTGGCTCAGTGTGGCGGTGATCTCGCGCACAAGGTCAGCGCGGCGAGTAAATACAGGTACCGATGAAGGCGTGGCAGGAATGGTAACGGGCGCGACAACAGAGGTCGCGGCATAGTGAGCAGTTGCGGTCGCGAAAGTATGCTCATCCGAGGGCAGTGATGGCGCCAGCAGGGCAGGGTCAATCAGCGTCTCGCCGAGCAACGTGCGCAGGCGGGCAATGCCATCGCCGAAGAGGAAGTCGGTGAGCGCGATATAGGGATAATCCTCCAGGTGCGGGTTGATGGTACCAACGACCGCGACCACGTGCCGATTGCCGACGAGACGCTGCACATCAGCCTCGGTCTTGCCGGAAAGGCTGATATCCATACAGACAATTTCCACCCCTTGCTGGCGCAGATCGGGTAGGTGTCCTTCGATCAACTCCGCGATCCTGGCGGCGCTGCCGAAGCCTGTCAGGCAAACGGAGAGAATGACTCGCGGCGCATGGGAAGCAAAGCCGTTGTGCCTCTCGCTCACTGCCCCCGCCTGCACCTCAACGGTATCGGCCTGCGCGGCCTGTCTGTCTGTCTGCCTGCCATTGCTATGATTGTTCGCCAGCCCAGGGGAAAAGCTGGCAGCCAGTTGATCGAGCGTCATATTGCGCGAGCGTTGCGCCTTACGCACGGCCTCGATTACCAGTGGAGCAGAAACAGACGCGACCGCTCGTACCTGCACGCCAGTCTGCCGCGTTACCAGCTCTCCCAGCGAGAGCAGCGAGGTAAAATCGACGAGCAACAAGACGCCACTGCCCTGATCGGCGGCACGCACCCAGCGCGCTACCTGCCCGACCAGTTCATCTGGCGATTGTTCTAAAGTCAGTTCTACCCAGCGCACGGAGTTCACACCCACCAGCGTATTTGCCAGTTCGGCCAGCCCGGCAGCGATACCCCGGCCATGCGCGGCCACAACAATGCCCACTGCCGCTGGCTCATCGCTGAGCAGGGCATCGGCGTTGGCAAGCAGGATCGCCAGCACATCCGTCTCGCTCTCTGGCAGCGAGACGCCCAGCGCCGAGCGAAACTGCATCAGAGCCACGCGCGCGACCTCGTATTCGATGGGATAGGTGCGCCGGACAGATTCGATGACCGGGGCAACGATTTGCCGCCCCTCGGCCAGTCGCTCCATCGTGCTGGTCAGGTGCATCGCCAGCACCAGCGCCAGCTTCTCCGGGAACGCGCGCGCCAGTTGCTCCTCTGCATACTGCACGATATAGCGGCTGATGGCGGCAATGCGTTCATCCACCAGCGTTGTCAGCGTCTCAGGAAGCTGGTGGCTGACCTGATCGGCATATTGCTGGAAATACCGCTGGATATCCAGATGCAGCAGACGATTGATCTCAGCATCTGATAGACCGCCCTTACGCAGCATATTTAGATCGCTGCTGATAGTCTCATAAATATCCTGTGCGGATTCAGGTAAGCTATCCAGACTGAGACCGGTAGGCGTAAAGATGTGGGTAGCCTCTAACAGGTGTTGCAGCGGCTCCATGCGGCGGCGCAATTCGGGCGTTCGCAGCAGGCCGCGCCGCACATGGTCGGGCAAAATATCGAGATGAACGCGCAGTTCAGACAGGTTGCCGGTGCGATATTCAAGGTAGGCACGCGCGCAGACCAGCTGGACATCGGTACGTAACTGGCCGATGTTGCCGGGACATTCATAAAGCAACAGCGCGCGCAGTGCCTGTGGCGCAACGTGGATATGTGCGCCGATGCTGCTGCACTCGGTAGTGAAGAAGGCGCGCAGCAATTCGTATCGCTCCATCAGCGTGCGTTCGTGCAGCCCCGGCAGCGTGATCGTCATGGGGACGCGGCGGCGAAACGTTGGCAGCAGCGTCGTATTGGGGTCTTCCGTCGTTGCGGCCAGCAGGAGCAGGGAACAATGACGCTCTTTGACATCGCCCAGGCGGCGGAAACGCTCGCGATCCATCAGGTAGAAGAGCATCTCCTGGCCTTCCGGTGGCAGGCGATGCACCTCATCCAGAAACAGAATGCCTCGATGCGCCTGCTCAACCAGCCCTTCGCGGTCTCGATCCGCGCCGGTGTAGGCCCCGCGCACCACGCCGAAGAGATGAGCCATGAGCAACTGAGGATTGCCGGCGTAATCAGCGCAGTTGAAGCTGATAAAGGGCGCGTCGGGGGGCAGCGCGTTCAATTCCAGCGCGAAGGCATGCATCAGGCGCGCGAAGGTGGTCTTGCCGACGCCACTGGGGCCGTAAAGCAGCGTATGCAGGCCGCGCGGGGGGTAGAGTATAGCGGCTTTCGCCTGCTGAATGGCAACCTTCAGCCCCTCACTGCCGCCGATCAGCGTCTCAAAACTGGTGACGACCGCGCCAACATGCATGGAAGCGGCAACTGCTGGCGGCTGCCCTGGTTCATAACTCTCCAGCGGCGTCGGCAACGTCGGCGGCACCCCTTCCTGCCAGCCTCGTCCATTGCCATTCGCGCTCAACGGCCCCAGGGGAGATTTGACGACAAAGAGAACGGGGCGGCCAGGAATGCGTTCAACCCGGCCTTCTTGCACCAGCAGATTGAGATCGCGGCTGGCATTTGTGCGATCAACTCCTGCCAGCTTGCCAACCTCTTCGGCGTTGAAGCCAGCATGACGCCGCAGCACGCCATTCTGCGGCGGTCGCTGCCTCTGTAAGCTTTGCAGTGCCTCAAATACCCGCTCTTTACGGAGCAAGCGTTCACTCCTTCTCGTGCAGGCGTTGCGGGATACAACCTTAACCTGCTCGTGCCTGCCAGTGTAGCATAACTCATCATTGAGGAACAAGGGGGAGAAAATGATCCTTCGCCATTGAAGCCACGCCCCTACCGCTCTTATCTTATTATACTACGTTCGATTGCAGAGCAAGTTCACAGCCTCTCTTACCCCTACGGAGAGGCCATATTCTTCAGGAAGAGGAGGGAGCGTTTGATTGCTCTTCAGGAAACTGCTCCGGGTGGCGTTTCTTCCATGCTTGCCACCAGGCAACAATAATCGCTTGAATCATCCCTACAATGGGCGTTGAGAAGAGGCCGCCAATAATGCCAAAGAGTTCCACGCCGGCGAGCAGGGCGAAAATCGTAATGATGGGATTCAAGCCAACGGCTCGCCCAACAATGCGAGGCGTCAGGATGTTATTCTCAAGCGTCTCCACCACAATCAGAAAGACGAGCGTAATCAGCGCGGTAATCCACCCCTGAGTGAGGGCCACAGCCAGAATGGCGATAGAGGTGATGTAGACGCCAAGCACCGGCAAGAATTCCAGGGCAAAGGCAAACACGGCCAGCAGAAAGGCATAGGGAATACCGATGATCGCCAACCCGATACCCATCAGCACACCGATAATCAGAGCCAGTAAAACCGTGCCGCGAATATAGCCGCCAACCACTCTCCTCAGCGTCTTCAGCAAAAAATCAATGCGACCACGCTGGCTCTCCGGCGTCTTCGTGCGCAGCCAGTGCGTCATCGCGGGGCCATAGAGAACAAAGTAGATGCTGAAGAGAGCCACCAGCACCATATTGACATAGAAGCCAAAGACGTTGGTTGCCAGGGGGACGATGCTGGTGACAACGCCTTCCAGGCAGCGCAGGCCAGCCGCCAGGGGTGGCCCTACGAGAGACGGGCGGCTCGTGCCGCTTGTGGAGGGGTCGTCTCTCGTAGGGCCACCCCTGGCGGCTGGCCTGCGCTGTCGACCTGTGACGGGGAGCCAGCAGACGGCATGCTATCCGGCATACCGACTATTTTCTCAGCTCGCGGACAAACTGGCTGAAGACATGGACATGGTGATCGATATCTTGCCGGGTGTGCTGGATAGAGACAGTCCACTGGTCATCGAAGCCCGGCGGGAAAAGGATACCGCGATTCGCCAGGAAGAGCCAGTAGGCGTAGGAGAGACGCATGTCGATGTCCCACCAGGCGCGATAGTTGTACGCGCGCTCGTAGCGGAACATGGCACAGCCTTTCGCGCCGATCTGCGCCACATGCATGGGCATGCCGAACTCGTCGATGATGCCGATATAGGCTTGCGCCAGTTGCCTGGAAAGGTCGATGGCATGGTTATGCGCGTCCTGCGTGAAAATCTGCGTGAGCGTCACCAGCCCGGCGCGCATGGACATCGGGTTGCCGTTGAAGGTGCCGAGATGCAGCACTTCCTCGTGGTTGATATGGCGCATGACCTCCTCACGCCCGCCAAAGGCGCCGATGGGCATGCCACCGCCGATGGATTTGGCGAGGCAGATCAAATCCGGTTCGACCGGGTAGAGTTCTGTGATGCCGCCGGGGGCAACGGTGACGCCCGTCTTCACCTCATCGAAGATGAGTAGCACGTCGTGTTTGCGCGTCACATCCCGAATGGCCTGCAAATAGCCGTCCTGCGGCAAAATGATGCCGACATTCATCAAGACGGCCTCGGTAATGACGGCAGCCACCTCGCCTTCGTGTTCGCTCAAAATGCGATCCAGCGCCTCCGCATCGTTGAAGGGGGCAATGATGGTATTGCCTTTGAGATCGGCGGGAATGCCCTTTGAGGCCGGAACTGTGTTGGGATGCTCCACCGGGCCAGCAGCCTCACGCGAAGGTTTGGTACTCATCAACAGCGTATCATGGTGACCATGATAGGAGCCTTCGATCTTCACCACTTTGTCGCGCCCGGTGTGCGCACGAGCGACACGCAGGGCATCCATCGTCGCCTCGGTCCCGGAGTTGCAGAAGCGTACCAGTTCGATTGGCGCGAAACGACGCTTCATCTCTTCTGCCAGGAAAACGGTATCGGGGCAGGGCAAAGAGTAGAGGCTGCCCTTGCCAAGCTGGTCGCGCAGGGCTTCCACCAGCACGGGGTGCGCGTGGCCAACAAGCAGGCTGCCGAAACCCAGGTGAAAATCAGCGTACTCGTTGCCGTCATAGTCCCAGATATGGCTCCCCTGCGCCCGGCTGATAAACAGCGGATAAGGCGGCACGGCCTGGAACGAACTGGATACTCCCATCGGCAGCGAAGACAGCGCCCGCCGGTGAATCTCGTAGGAGCGAGGAGTGCGCTTTCTGAATTCCGCTTCCTCGCGGGCAACGATCTCTTCCACCACTGCACGGTCAAGCATAACTGGTTCTCGAAGCATAAAACATCCTTTCCTGAGCGAGGAAATATGCGCCCATTCGTCAACATGCGTCACCGGATGGACAATAACGTCTCTCAATGCGCTTCCATGCTTCCCACGACTCACATGAAAGAAAACCACATCTCTTCTTTATTGTACCCTATCGCTGAGAAATTAGCAATTCATCCTGCTATTTTATACGAATATCATATTTTTCCGCGAATATGCTACGAATTTCGCAAACAAGTTATCCTGTTTGCAGTGTATCACTCTTGCCATCCCCATCGTGTATCTACATGACCTGCCTTCAGGTTCGCTATCCGTGTCACAATTGCAGGGTGCTATTGCAGATGACGTTATGAAATTTGGTAGTGACGTACAAAAACACCATGTAGTATGCAGCCCTCAAGCTGCCTTTCAGGAGAAACACATGCCACAATACATGACGCAGTTTACCTTTACGCCTGAAGCCTGGAAAGCGATGGCCAGCAAGCCACAGGATCCAGGGCAGACAATACGCTCGATCATAGAGCGGTGCGGCGGCAGCATTATCACCTTTTACTACAGCTTCGGCGAATTTGACGGGGTAGTACTCTATGACGCGCCTGATGAGGCTACTGCGGCTGCTATGGCCGTCGCGACGGATATCACGGAACCGCTGAAGGCCATCAAAACGACGGTATTGCTCAGTGAGGATAAGGGAAGGGAGATGATGCAAAAGGTTGGGAGTTTGAATCTCAGCCAGGTGCCAACGTAACATCAGGAAGTCAGAAAAATCCGGGCAGGATGTATTGCTGCACAGCAATACATCCTGCCCGGAGTGAGCAACTGTTGCTAGCCCTGTGCCTGTCCCGGCGCCACACCGGTAGGTGTAGCGGTAGTCGGACGAGGTGGCAACGGCTTGCGCGTAATACGGGCAAAGATACCGCCAACGATGAGCAGATAGGCTGTATAAAGGAAAGCTTGCAACACAGTGGGAGCCTCGGCATAGCCAAGCAAGCCATGTAGCAGATCACCAAGAGTACTCTCTTCACTCAGCAGATGACCGGTGTTCCAGAGGATAGCTGTACCAAAAGGAAGCCAGCCCAGCTCTTGCAGGTTCTGTACAGCATCGCCAAGCAGACCGGCGGCAAAGAAGATGAGCAGAATACCCATGACGCGGAAAAAGACGCGGTAATCCAGTCGGTAACCCATGCGATACACGAAGAAACAGAGGATGAGAGCAGCCAGCAGACCAAGGGCGGCGCCAAGCAAGAGCAGCAGGCCGTTGGTCTGGAACGCGAAAGCCAGCGTGAAAATGGCTGTTTCCAGGCCCTCACGGCCAACAGTAATGAAGGCAAGCAGGCCAAGCGCAAAACCAGAACCGGCAACACTGGCTTTAGCCGTAATCTCCTTCTTCAGCAGGCGACTATGCTTCTGCATCCAGAATGTCATGGTCGTGAGCAAAACCACAGCGACTAGATACGTAATTGTCTCAAAGATGGTTTGAAATGTTGAGCCATCATAGGTGCGAACGGTGAAGTAGATAGCAAACCCACCGAGCAGTGAGCCAAGCACCGCCAACCCGACGCCGGCCCATACAGCCCGCCCCTGGTGCATCTGCCCGAGCTGGCGCAGCACAGCAAAGAGGATACTGATAATGAGACTGGCCTCCAGCCCCTCCCGCAAAAACAGGACAAATGTTGCTAACATTCCAATATACCTTCTCTAGAGGAGTAGAACTTGCACAGCCATCGCAAATACACTCCAGAATACTAATTCCGACTAACTCACTAAGATATTAGCATACCCTAATGTCGTCCGTCAAGAGAGATTATAGCAAAAAAGCCTCAGAATAACCAGAAGTAAGACGAGCAGGTCAGCCGTTTATCCCCCTGAAGTATCAGACCTCCAGTAGCGCAGCAGAGCAAAAAGATCAGGCTGGTCAGAGGTGATGGAATCAACGCCAGCATCGGCAAAACGCTGCATGGCTTCAAGCGTATTGACGGTCCAGACGCCCAGCTTGAACCCGTTCTCGTGCGCCGAATGCAGCAGCACATCGGTAAAGAGGGTACGATCCAGGTTAATCCACTCGCAGCCCAGCGCCAGCACCTGCTGCATCAACGTCTCAAGCGCGTCTTTTTCGCCATACTTCCACATGCTCTTATCAACGAGGGCGCCCGTGCGGATGCGAGGCTCAAGCTCCTTCACACGAGGCAACTGCGACCAATCAAAGGAGATGATGAGTACGTGGTCAACCATGTCGGTGGCGCGCACCTCCTGTACCACCGCTTCGGCGATACCGGCATAGCTGCCATACACGCCATCTCTCTTGCTGCGCTTGATCTCGATATAGACATCCAGATGCCCCTTCACCAATTCAAGCACCTCGCGCAGTGTCGGAATTTGCTGCGGCTCCGGCCAGCCACCGGGGAAATGCGCGGCAGCATTCAAGCTGCGCAGGTAGGCGAAATCGAGATCAAGGATATTGCCGGTACCATTGGTGAGTCTGTCCACCGTATTATCATGAAAGACGATCAGGTGTCCATCGCAACTCATCTGCACATCCAGTTCAACCGCGTCGATGGGCAGCGTCAGTGCATTGCGAAACGCCGCCATCGTATTTTCCGGCGCCAGCGCCGCCCCTCCACGATGAGCCACCCGCTCAACATAATGCGTATTCGTATCCATAATGGTGTCCTGTCAACTCCCTTCTCATGCTCTGCTATTGTTATTGACGATTCTGTTGTATAGTATAGCAACAGGAAGCAATTTTGAAAGCGAGGAAATTTTCCGATGGCATTGAAACTCGGTTTAACAGGCGAATCGACGACAGTGGTGACACACGAGAATACGGCGGCGGCGGTAGGCGCGGGCGGCGTTGAAGTCTTCAGCACGCCCATGATGATCGCCCTGATGGAGAACGCATCGTGGCATGCCGTTGCCGACGAACTGGACGAGGGCTATGTCACTGTTGGCATACTGGTCAACGTGCGCCACCTGGGGGCCACGCCCATAGGCCAGCGAGTGCGCGCCACCGCCGAACTGGCCGAGATCGACGGGCGCCGCCTGGTCTTCAACGTCGCGGCCTACGACGAGCAGAAAAAGATCGGCGAGGGCCAGCACGAACGCTTCATCGTCAACCTGGAACGATTTTTGCAGCGTATCGGGCAAACGGAATAAGAAAGCCTTGCTATTTGTTATCACCTTTGCTACAATAGACGTGTAAGTGGAGTCTATCCCTCCGCTTGCGAGGCAATGCAACAAGGGGATGTCGGGTTTCGACAGACAGGCAAATTGTAGAATTGCAGGCCGAGGTGTCGGTACGCACTCTCGTTAAACAACCGACAAAACAATAACTGCCAAACCGGCAAACACTCTCGCTCTCGCTGCCTAAGAATCAGTGAAGCGCGTCCGCCTGGCCTTCTCCCGTAGGGTCAGATCCGGGCGTCGACAATACGGGATGCCGTGACGAGGATTGCCCTCTAGTCGTCACCTAAGCCCAGAGGGCCAGCGCCAGAGCATCCGGTCGATGGGAGGCCCCGGCGAAAAGAAAAACATCGACTAAGCCTGTAGTATATTCTATGATGGGTTTGTTTGGACGGGGAGTTCAACTCTCCCCCATCTCCACCACCAGGGCCGCCTGAGAAGCCAGTTCTCAGGCGGTTTTGTTTTGCTTTCGCAAACTGTCAAGCTCTTCCTTACAGCTTAACATACAGCTTACAGTCTCAATACAGCTTATGCTCACTGTACCTGCTCATCGCCCCGGTCATCGAGCTTGAACACATCATCCCACTTATCCATCGCCTCTCGCTGCATCGAGGGCAGCACGTCTGTGTAAATGTCAGCCGTTATTGAGTAGCTGCTATGCCCCAATATCTCCTGTATCACTTTCAATGGCAGACATTCCGTGATGCCAGGTTCCAGAGTACAGCATTGT
>Ga0209581_1003405_pt1 | contig 13750 bp, 16 predicted proteins | sample Coa_R2_FD_187160 | JGI IMG/M metagenome (GOLD analysis project Ga0209581, IMG submission 187160) | Surface soil microbial communities from Centralia Pennsylvania, which are recovering from an underground coalmine fire - Coalmine... | ecosystem: Environmental > Terrestrial > Soil > Unclassified ...
ACATGCCACAGTTCCTGAGCGTTATCACCGGAAAGATAGTGCCGCGTATACCGAAAGACACGTTTGGGCTCAAAATACCTGCGCCTGAAGAATCAGGGTGCCGGTGTATTTATCCGCGGGTAACTTTGGAAGGCTGGTAAGGTCTATTTTGAGGCCCAGGGCATCAGTCCTGTTGCCGTTTACTCCTATCAGGATCGACTGAGTAAAAAGTTTCAGACTAGCACCAGCTCCACCCAGGGGATTTGTCTGTGTAAACGCAGTGTAGGCGGTCGGCAGGCCGGTTGTCATTTGGCCAAACACAGCTGAGGTGGGGATCAGATTTCCGCCTGTATTTCCAGTTAATGCCGCGCTGGAGTTCGTAAAAAAGCCATAGAGGCTGACGGAACTGATTACGGAAATTCCTGACCAGCTTGTGGTGATATTTACCGGATTATTACCTACCACCGCCTTGCCCGAGGAGAGATTAAACGTCACCTGAGAAGGGGTCGCGCTGACGGTGAGCGTCCCGAGAATAATGTTTGGATTTGATTGCTTCGGTGTGACCTTCAGCGCCTGGGCCCCCGCAGAGAAAGACGAGAGGACAGCGACCATGCCTGACAGAACCTGAGTTCCAATGAATACTGTTCGCGGCCGTTTCCTCATAGAATGGTCCCCTGTCTGACTCATCGACCGCAACCAAATTTACTTGAGCGGAGCGGGATTTATAACAACGCCGGATGTGGATCCCACAATCCGAACATGGGTCAGCACGATCACGACCGGTGTTTCTACATGATCTTTTTCCGGTGAGCTGGTAATGGTGGCTGGCGCGGAAACCACAAACCAATTGCCGCCTGCCAGAAATTCGGTGAGCACGACTTCAAGCTTATGGGTCCGTGGTTTATTCTCACGCACAAAAAAGCATCCGGCAGAGTCTGTATAGACCAGCTTTTTGTCAATCAGCAGGGCTGCGCCTTCCACCTGGCGGCCTTCCGTATCGGTGACACAGCCACGCATGATTGCAGGCTCCACTGCCAAGTGCTCAGTAAGCGGGCCGTTCTTTTGACCACGTGTCAGAACGGTACTGGCATCCGCGGTATAGCGGATATGACCGGTTGGATCCACAAACGATGCGCCATGGAGCGTCAGGCGTCCAAAGAGATTCATTTTGATATCGACTGTAAGTGCCTGCTCGAAAGGTGAGTTGTTCATGGCAGGCACATAAAAAGTCTGGTAATCAGCACTCGCAGTGATGAAATTCGAAAGAAATTCCCCGCCGAAGACTATTCCGGTATGGCCGCCCGAGGTGGTTACGCTTTCACTCACTGAAAGACGCGATGTCAGCGCTTCAGAAATGGTGGAAAGAAATCCATTATTGCCCGGAGCATGCAAGGGCCGGGCAGCGAAGTAATTGGCCAGAACATGCACCCGCGACGTGATATCCCGCGCGGCAAAGAGCGAAACAGCGTGATTGGACGAGTCAAGATACGTGGAGTCGTAAAACGTAGCATTGAGCGAAGTTTTCAGAACGCGTAGCGCGACTGTCCCCTGGTTGACTGAACTCCGGACGTTGTCCGTGCTGGGATATTGCGGCACTAAATAGTTCTGGTGCGCTCCGGTCAGAGTAAGAAAAGACCTCGGCTTTATCGAGACCAGCACATTCCCCCGGTCCGGCTCGGCAAGAAGCGGAGACACCAGCGCGACACGATGAAACTGTTGTCCGGCCCCGATATAGGCAGATTCGACATCAATCCAGTTACGAGAGAAATTCAGGCTGGCAGAGCCGTAAGGCTGATTCGCTCCGATTCCTGCTGATAGACCCAGGTCCAGTTTTGGCCGCGGTTCCCACTGGACGGCTTCAATTTCTGTCATTTTTTTGGAGGCGATTGTGTCTGAGAAAAGCTGCCATTTCGGACCGATTCGCTTTTTTAAAAATAGAATGCCGGCAGGGTCATTGGTCTTTGCGCCGTCGAAAATAGGGCTGTTGTAATCGGTCGCCATGGCTCCGGCAAAGGCCAGAATGTCAGTACCGCCGCGCTCCCCGGCAAAACCTGCGCCGCGGGCAAGCAGAAAATGGCTTGTATCGAAAATGTCGGTGGGGAGACGAAAATTGATGCGATCATCCCCGAAGATAAGTTTGCCTCGTTCGGTGGCTTTGATCAGCCGCGCTCCGCCGAGAACATGCCCGTCAATAAGACCCGCCCCTAATGTCGCGTCATATCCGGGAGCGTGGATGGTGATACTGCCTCCACTTGCCTGATATAGAGAAGATGAACCTCCACCCACCTCAAAAACCTGTGCCGCTAAAAGCCTGGAGCACAGCAGGCTTAAGAAAAAGAGCGGACGAAGTACCCAGTTCTTTCCAGGCAAAGAGCACCTCTTGCATACTTCTCCTCGGTTATTGGCTTTTGACTTTCAGGGGCTCCTTGATATCAAAGTGCGGAAAGCGCAGAAGCAAATAACTCGGGGGGCCGGTTTGGTTCCAGGGAATCTCAAGATGCCGTTCGCTGCGGGGCAGCAGCGGAAAGCCGTCCGCCTCAGAAGATTCCTTACCGCCGACGGCGCGGGCTTCCTGTGCCCTGATGAGCGAGGCGCTTGTGTTTTCAACATCGCAAATGACCAGATTGCGACCTGGGTCAAACTCCGCCTGTTCGATGTGAATTGCTTCCTTCGGCACGGATCTTTTCTGATAGAGATAGACCGTGTGCGGAAGCATGACCCGGAGCCGTACTCCCTGCTCTTTTTGAATCGGAGAAAAGACGGCATAGATGGTGAACCATGCCGGGAGGGTTTCCGCGGATGCCTTATAGAAAATGTAATAGGATTGCTGAGGCTCGAGCCGGAAGCTCATTGAAGAGAGGTCTAGATGGATGCCGGGATCGAGCGGGCGGTACGTGGCTCTGCCGTTTGACGCTATGCTGAAGCTTTTCGGCTCAAGGACGACCGCCATGGGAGTCAACGTCCCATTCGTTACCTCGAATTTTCCGTCCGCTTTGGCCGTATATTCAACAATGATCGGCTGTATGGTTTGTGCGACACAGGCAGCATGAAAGAGGAGCACTATGCCTGCACACAATACGAGCGCAATGCGTTTTCTACCTGTGCAATCGGGCATGCAGCACCCTCGTGCCGTTTCTACCGCGACGGCCTAGTTCGCCTGGGCCTGGATTGTCAAGGTTCCGGTGTAAATGCCTGCGGGCAGTTGAGGTACTCCGGAAAGATTAATCTGTAAATTGAGATTGTCAGTCCGGGTAGAGACCCTGTTTGTTCCTGTGATGCTCTGGGAAAATAAAGTCAGTCCCGCTCCTGCAGGTCCAAGCGCTGCCGTCTGCGTGAAGGCGGTGAAAGTAGTAGGCGAACCGGTAGTAACCTGGCCCAAGACAGCTGAAGTAGGGATGTTATTGGCGGGGGTTCCCCCATCGGTAAGCGCAGCGCTCGCCGAAGCAAAGTACCCATCCAGAACAACGGTAGATCGAGTAGGACTCAAGACCCAGGCGGTCGTGATGGCGACCGGCGTTAATCCATTCGCTGTGGACCCTGCGTTCAGATTGAAGGTTACAGCAGCAGGCGTCGCCGTCACCGTCAATGCCTCCAGCAAGGTGGCAGTCAGGGCCACGCTGGCAGTATTGGAATTGAGCTGAGCGGATGCTGTAGGCGAAAATGCAAGGAAAACTACTGAGATAAGGGCGAAAAGACTGGAACTGCCGAGTAGTTGTTTCACTTTCAGGCACCTCGTTTTGAACTACCTGAATTACAGGGCAGCACAGTAGCAAAGTTCATGAAATCTGGTCAACAAATTTTTGTCGCAATCTCAGAGGTGCCTTTTTATAAGCAATTTCGGAGACCGACTGCCCGGCAGCTAAAGAGAGGCCTGGCGTGCCTCAAGGAAGCGGCGGACAGATGGATCGCGCTCCAGGCCGATGGCGATCTCATATCCATGTTTTGCCTCAGTCATTGCGCCGGTTCGAGCCAGCAGATCTGCGCGGGCAGCCCACCAGGGCTGATATTCGGCAAGGCGGGTGTCGGCAGCCAGTTCTTCGATCGTTTTAAGAGCGATTTCCGGGCCGTGTAATTCTGCGATGACCAATGCTCGGTTAATAGCGACAACTGGCGACCCGGTCATGGCAAAGAGAGCATCGTAAAGCTCCAGGATCGCTTCCCAGTTGGCGTGTCCGGTGCGACAGCGTTCAACATGAGCTGACTGGATCGCGGCTTCGAGCTGATAGCGTCCCATAATGCCGAACTGGCTCGCGCGCTTTAGCAGAGTTTCAGCTTCTTCGATCATGCTTGAATCCCAGAGCGTGGGATCTTGCGCGGCAAGGGGAATGTACTCGCCGTCTGTGGTGCGACGCGCGCGGCGGCGGGATTCGGCATAGAGCAGCAGGGCCAGAAGACCCAGCGCTTCCGGCTCATTCGGAAGCAGCGCAATTACAAGTCGGCAGAGGTAGAGGGCTTCTTCGGCAAGATCGCGACGGGCCACCTCTGCGCCGGTGGCATCGATCCAGCCCTCGGCAAAGGCGGCATAGATGGCCTCGAGAACTGTATCGAGACGGACGGCCAGCTCTTCGTGTGCCGGAATGCGAAAAGGGATGCCGGCTTCACGAATCTTATTTTTGGCGCGGACCAGCCTTTTTCCCATCGCTGCCGGAGACATGAGGAAGGCTGATGCGATGGCTGCAGCGTCGAGGCCCAGCAGAACCTGAAGAATCAGAGGAGCGCGGACGGAGGCGTCGATGGCCGGGTGCGCGCAGGCAAACATCAGCGCAAGGCGGCGGTCGGGGATTTCAGAATAATCTGCGTCAGCGCAGAAGACACCGGCTATCTGCGTAAGATCAAGGTCTACGGCATCGCTCATGTGTAACCGGCGTGTCATATCGATGAATTTCCGCCGGGCGACGGTAAGCAGCCAGGCTTCCGGGTTTTCAGGGCAGCCATGCTGCGGCCAGTCTGAGAGAGCTGCGGCAAAGGCCTCCGATAATGCGTCCTCAGATGCAGTAATATCGCCGGTGCGCGCTGCGAGGAAAGCTATAAGCTTCCCGTAGCTGCGGCGCGCCACTGCCTCCGCAGCACTGCGGACATCTTCACGCGCGCATCCATGCGATGGGCGGGAATCAGGCATCAGGGGCATTGCAAAAATGATAGCTGATCATGCTGCTACGCTCTTTCTCATGCGCGTGATGTCGCAGAGCATGTCGGAATGGATGTTCAGGCCGATATTGGTCATGTTGTAAACGTGCTCGGTAGCGACCAGCCAGACGATTTCGCATATTTCGCGCTCGGAATAATGCCGCCCCATGCGGGCAAAAGTGTCCGGGTTGACTTTTTTATATTTTGTGAGTTCGGTCACGTAGTCGAGAGCTGCTCGTTCTTTTTCGCTGAAAAGCGGGCTGGTTTCGTACTCATCCAGAGCATCGAATTTGGCCTGGTCCATTTTGGCCTTGATGGTGAATGAGCGACCGATATCCATACAGAAGAGACAGAGATTGATGCGGGCGACCTGCTCGCGGACAAGGAAAACCGTCTCCTGCGGCAACTGGAGCTTCTTATCGAGCTGACTGATTTTTGCATAAAACAGCCCGAAAGCAGACGGAAGCCGTGCCGAATGCACCTTCAGCGGAGTAAGCACTTTGCCGTATTGCCGACGCGTGAAGTAGTACGCCAGCTTCTTAATAATTCCCCTGGGTTTTTCGATTGGAGGAAGAAATGTGTCCATGTTCCGTTTCTCCTTTGTACACAGAGTGTTTTGATTGGACAGGGGGCGGGATACTGACGAAAGTCGGCTCCCGCCATATTGCTGAGTATTAGTGCTGCGACGCGGACATTTCCCAAACCGGACGCACTTCGACGACGCCGTGGCCTGCCCCGGGACAGCGGGCAGCCCAAGCCAGCGCGGCGTCGAGGTCAGGCGCCTCAATGAGGTAATAGCCGCCCAATTGCTCTTTTGTGTCCGCATAGGGGCCGTCGAGCACCTGCGGTTTGCCGTTCGTGGTACGAACCGTGGATGCGGTTGCGACTGGACGAAGCCGGTTGCTGCCCTTGTAAGCGCCCGCTGCCTTCAGCGCTTCAGTATAGGCCATGTAGGCTGCGTAGCCTTGCTGCTTTTCGGCGTCGGACAGATTGTCCCAGCCGGACTCATTGGAATAGAGCGTCAGGAGATATTGCATGAGGAACCCCCGTAAGGATTGGATTTACCACCATGACGCACGGGACACAGCTATTTGGACATCGCAGAGAAAATTTTTCAAAAAACAGAAACGCCGCCCTTGGCGGGCGGCGTTTTCTTATCACAAATCCTGATATTGCCTACAGGGTAGACTCGATCTCGAAGCCCCATGCCTCCAGCAATCCCTCGGGAATGTACTTCGAGTTGCGATTGCGGCGGGCCCATTCGCGCAGGCGCGTGGAGCGAACATACTGATCTGGAGTGAGCTTGTATTCCTTGACGACCTGTTCAAAGGAAGTGACAGTAGGCACTACCGGACCGATGGGCTCCGGCTTGCCCCAGTTTGGATTACCACGACGTTTTGCCATTTTATGAATTACCCCTAGCAAGTAAGGTGACGTGCAGATATTCCGGTGAAGGCAGGACAACAGGTGACCAGCAGACCCACCGGGAAGTCACAAACTCTTTAATTTTAGGTATTTTTTCTCCCAAAATCAATAGAAAAATCGCGCGTTTTGAAACGAAATATAGCGTCAAAACACTATGTTTTCACCGGTTTTTAAGAAGATCAGTGTCTACACAATTAAATTAGATGACCGATAGGCAATATTTGATTCCCTTATCTGTAACACTATTGCAATATATGAGTGAGATTCACTCATATATTTTCTGATCCGACTTGACAAGCGTAGACTAGTTCTCCTACATTAGCAGTCGAAGAGTGGAAGTGCTAAGGCCTGGGCTATGGCCTTTCCGGCACACTGAAACTCATCGCTTACAGTAAATTCCTAAATCTCAGCATTCAATACCGCGGGGACGACCCTCGCGCGAAGGAGAAGCATCGCAATGGCAACTGCAACTGTAGCCACTACCTTTACTCCGCTGCATGACCGCATCCTGGTTCGCCGTGTAGACGAAGGCGAGACCGTCCGCGGCGGAATCATCATTCCCGATACCGCAAAAGAAAAGCCGCAGGAAGGCGAAGTAATCGCCGTGGGCAAGGGCAAATCAAACGACGAGGGCAAACTCTTCCCGCTCGATGTGAAAGCAGGCGACCGCATTCTGTTTGGCAAGTACTCCGGAACCGAGATCAAGATCGATGGCGAAGAGTACCTGATCATGCGCGAGGAAGAAGTCCTCGGCATCCTGAAAAAGTAGGACTGGCCGTCCAGGCGGACGCGGCTTCGCCGCAAAGCCTTGAAGGCACGTAGTGAGATTTCAATCGGAGCATCGGCTCCGCGATGTAAGGAGAATTGGAAATGGCAAAGCAAATTCTGCATGGAGAGGATTCCCGCCAGGCGATTCTGCGCGGAGTAAATACTCTGGCTGACGCTGTGAAGGTGACGCTTGGGCCCAAAGGCCGCAACGTCGTTATTGAAAAGAAGTTTGGTTCGCCGACCATCACTAAGGACGGCGTGACCGTAGCCAAGGAAATCGAGCTGAAGGACGCGCTCGAGAACATGGGCGCCCAGATGGTGCGCGAAGTTGCATCGAAGACCTCTGACGTTGCCGGTGACGGAACCACGACCGCGACCGTGCTCGCCCAGGCGATCTATCGCGAGGGCGTAAAGACGGTTGCCGCCGGCGCGAACCCGATGGCGCTGAAGCGCGGCATCGACAAGGCTGTGGAAGCCATTGTCGGCAAGCGCGATGAGAACGGTGTCGTGACGGGCGGAGCGCTCTCGAAGCTGTCGAAACCGGTTTCCGGTGACATGATTGCTCAGGTTGGCACCATCTCGGCCAACTCGGATGCAACCATTGGCAACATCATTGCCGAAGCGATGAAGAAGGTCGGCAAGGACGGCGTCATCACCGTTGAAGAATCGAAGACCCTCGAAACTCAGCTTGACGTGGTCGAAGGCATGCAGTTTGACCGCGGCTATCTGAGCCCCTACTTCGTCACCGATCCGGACCGCATGGAAGCGGTGCTCGAAGATCCCTACATCCTGATCTATGAGAAGAAGATCAGCTCGATGAAGGACCTTCTGCCCTTGCTCGAGCAGGTTGCGCGTAGCGGCAAGCCGCTCGTCATCATCGCGGAAGACGTGGACGGTGAAGCGCTGGCGACTCTCGTGGTCAACAAGCTGCGCGGCACGCTGAATGTGGCTGCCGTCAAGGCCCCCGGCTTCGGCGACCGCCGCAAGGCCATGCTTGGCGACATCGCCATCCTCACCGGCGGTAACGCCATCACTGAGGACCTCGGCCTGAAGCTCGAGAACCTGAAGATCGAAGACCTGGGCCGTGCCAAGCGTGTCACCATCGACAAGGACAACACCACGATCGTTGAAGGCCGTGGCCAGTCCAAGGCGATTGAAGGCCGCGTGAAGGAGATCCGCAACCAGATCGAGAAGACCACCTCCGACTACGACCGCGAGAAGCTCCAGGAGCGCCTTGCGAAGCTGGTTGGCGGCGTTGCTGTCATCAAGGTCGGCGCAGCCACCGAAACCGAGATGAAGGAGAAGAAGGCTCGCGTAGAGGACGCGATGCACGCAACCCGTGCCGCAGTTGAGGAAGGCATTGTTCCGGGCGGCGGTGTAGCTCTGGTCCGCTCAGCCAAGGAAGTCGATGAGCTGATCGGCAAGCTCGAAGGCGACGAGAAGATCGGCGCTCAGATTGTCCGCCGTGCATTGGAAGAACCGCTGCGCCAGATTGTTGGCAATGCCGGCGAAGAGGGTGCTGTGGTAGTGGGTAAGATCAGCGAGAACAAGGATGCCAACTACGGCTACAACGCCGGAACCGGTGTCTACGAGGATCTGGTGAAGGCTGGTGTCATTGACCCGACAAAGGTGACCCGCACTGCTCTGCAGAATGCGGCTTCTATCGCCGGCCTGATGCTGACCACCGAAGCCATGGTCTCGGAGATTCCTGAGCCCAAGACCCCTGCCCCGGCAGGCGGACATGGCGGCGGCATGGGCGATATGTACTAGAACTCTCGTTCAGCGATACGCGCATTTGTCACAGAAGGAGCCCCGCTTCGGCGGGGCTTTCTTTTTATCTTCACATCCTTATTGGATTTGTGACCTGATCGCGGTAAGATTCAGCCTCCATAGTTTCCGGATTGTGAGGAAACGCGTATGTCCACGAAGGTTCTTTTCCCGGCTCTGGCTTTGCTCCTGCTCTTTCCTGCCAATGGAGGGGCGCAGAACAAGGTGAACAATGATCAAACGCTTTCTTCCTCAGCGAAGACAAAGATCACCAATCAGCTGAATGAGTCGAATCGTCACTCACTCGCAGTTTTCACGGATAAAGGTGATGAAACGGGGAGTTTCCCTCTGGATTCGGCGCGAAGTGCATACTCCTCGTCGTTAAAGGACTATGTGCTTTCTGTGCAGAGCGAGGAAGAAAAAGAGGGACGGGCAAGCGCAAAAGAGACCTATGCCAAGCCGATCATCACATGTAAGGACCCAAAGGCGCTTGATCCCCCTCCACCGTGCGTGATTTGTAAGGACGGCACAATTCTCTGCTCGAAGGCTTCCTTCGGGATGAGGCTTACGATGGATGAAGATAAATTGCCGAAAACCCAGCCACAGGAATAGCAGATGAGCACGTCTCCGCCGGGCCCACCACCGCCAGTGCCACCTGTTCCACCGCCTGTTTCTGTGACATTGCCGCCTGATATGCCTATAGCATGGGTACAGCAGGTAAAAGATGCGGTGAAGGAGGACCAGCCTTCGACGCTGAAGACTGTCCTCGGCAGTTCTCTGGCCGCGGCCTTGATCGCTGCGGGCACTGCTGTCGGCACGGCGCATTTCACCATCAAAGCCAACAGCGATCTCGAGAAATGGAAGATCGAGCAGGCTGCGCAAAAAGAGAAGCAGACGGAATTAAAAATCGCCTACGGCAAGCTTGACGTGCAACTGAGCCAATTGCTGGAACAGGTGAAAGGCGTTTCCCTGCTTATTCAAATAGCTCAGGGTAATCGTCGCTTGCCTGGAAATATCAAGGAAGAATTCACGAAACTGGCTATCAGCGAACGTACGATTCTTACGTTGAAGGCCGACCCAAATCTTCCTTCGGAGATATGGAGCGTGGTGGATCCACCGCTTGGGGAACTGGCGTCGACGATCAATCAGGCAGGCACGGTAGCAGATCTCAGAAAATTTTCGGGTGGTGAACCGAAGATTGAAACTGACCTAAACAGAGCGATTACAGAGGTACGCAATCGAAAACCAAAATAGTATATACAAAAAAGACATCAGGCCAGGGCCCCAGAGTGCTTTCATCAGTATCAAAACAAAGCTTGATCTCCTACACATTTAACACGGAAGTAACATCCAGGCGTAACCTTTGCTTGTGACGCAGGCGTATTCCGGCTATTCTTAATTTATATCTCACCGATATTCCCCTTAAGAAAAGCTGAGGATACTTCAGGATGAACCGTTCATTGCTGTTCATCATCCTGCTGTGTGTGAACTGTGGTGTAAGTTGCCGGTCTGCACAGGCAGAGGATGACGACTTGCCACAGGCGCCTTCGGCCTATTCTGTCGAAACTACTGCCTCAGAACAAACGCTTCCACACTCCTATCAGCCGGCCATGCCGGTCACGACGCTGACCTGGGGCATGAAGCTGAACTATTATCTGCGAAGTACAGGCTCCTTCCGTAATTTCCTGGAAGCAGGTCTGGTTGCCGGGATTCCGAACCTACCCTCGGCTCCCTCCCAACCGCAGCCGCCGGCCGTCATCACCATCGATAACGTTCAGCACTATGCCGATGCGATGGACGCGTATGGCAATGGGATGGACGCATGGCGGCGGTCAAGCGAAGATGAGCTGCGCTATCGCGGGCGGCGCTTTGCCGTTGGCCTCACAACGGCAGAAACACGGCAACTGCTCAGCAACTTTGTTCTTCCTGTCGCTCTTCATCAGGACCCGCGCTATGTTGCCGCTGATATAGACGGAACATTCGGCCAGCGCATGTGGCATGCGGCCAGCTCTATTGTTGTGACACGTGGTGACAACGGGCGGCTGGAGCCGAATTATTCCAAGCTTGGCGGGACAGTAGCGGCTGCATTTATCGGCAAGCAGGTCTACGCAAAGCAATTCGATGTTCCGCAGCTGCAGACCGGACAATTTGTGCGGCGGTATATCGGCTATAGCCTGGCCGGTGATCTGGCAACGAATGTAGGCCGTGAGTTGGTGCGTTCAGCTATCAAGCCGGACATCGAGATGTACAACTCGCAGGGCGTGGCTACGCAAGATTCGTACTATCCACTCTCGGTGGGGGGAAAATTCTTTTATTGGATACGAAGCACCTGGGGGCTGCGTAATTTTATTCAGGGTGCGCTGATGGCCGGTATTCCTGATATTCCCGACCAACCGGAGCAGCCGCCGGTTCCGGACATCAAGACGGAACAGCAGGCACTGATTTTCGACGCCATCTTTGTGCAGTATGGCAAGGATATTCAGGCGTGGCGCGACAATCTGGAAAGTGATGTGCGCTACCATGAACGGCGGCTGATTGGCGGATTCAGCGAGTCGGAGACGCAGCAGTTTCTGGCGAACTTCGCCTTGCCGTCTGCTTTGGGAATGGAACCTCGATATATTCCGCTTGGCCCCGATTATTCAGCGGGCGCGCGGATCGGAAATGCCTTTTCGAGCATTGTGATGGGGCACACGGATTCCGGACGGAAGATGGTCAACATTCCAATGCTTGCCGGAACCGTCGGCGCGGCCTTCATGGCGAAGGAGCTTTATTATCCGAAGCTCGGTGTTCCGGAACTGGAGAGCAATCGTGTTCTGGCAAAGACGATCGGATTTAACTTCGCGGCGGATGGTCTGCTGAATCTTTTTGGCGAGTTTCTGATACACAAGGGATTCTAGCTCTTCTCTTTCTTCAGACAATCTGCCGTTGGCGCGTTACATTGGAAGCTACGCAGCAGATGCCTGGAGGAGATGGTGGAGCGGAGATTTTCCAATAAATTGGCGCTGGTCAGCGGCGGCACAGGCGGGCTTGGCCGCGCTGTTACGCTCGCCTTTCTTGCTGAAGGCGCGCGTGTTGCAATACCGTATTTTGATAGCAAGGAATTCAGCGAACTGAAGACAGTTGCCGGTCAACATGCAGCACGCATTGAAGCACAGAACGTAGATGTGACGGACGAAGACGCTCTCCGGTCATTTGTGAATGACGTCGAGGCGAAGCACGGCAGGATCGATGCTCTGGTGAACACGGTCGGCGGCTACGCAGGCGGCCTGAAGCTGTGGGAGATGGATGCGAAGGTTTTTGACCGGATGCTGCAGCTGAACCTCCGCTCCGGTTTTGCTCTGGCCCGGGCAGTTGTACCTGCGATGCTGAAGCAGGGGCATGGCGCTATTGTGAATGTTGCGGCGAAGGCGGCATTTGATCATGCGGCGGGAGCTTCGGCGTATGCATCTTCAAAGGCAGCGGCTGTGGCAATGATGGATTGCCTGGCTGCTGACTTAAAAGGCACGGGAGTTCGTGTGAATTCGGTTCTGCCCAGCATTATCGATACGAAAGCAAATCGCGCAGCAATGCCGGATGCGGACTTCAGCACATGGCCAAAGCCGGAAGAAATTGCCCGTGTCATTCTCTTCCTGTGCAGCGACGACGCCACGGTGGTCCATGGCGCCGCCTTGCCTGTTTATGGAAACAGCTAGATTCATCTTGTAAATAAACAGTGGCCTGAGCCGCTCGGTAAAATGTATTCGAATGGAAATATGTACTGATTCGCTGGGAAAACAGATCCTTCGCTTCGCTCAGGATGACATCACTTTTAAGGGAGTTCCTATGGCAGGCGCAAGACAATGCCGGTTGCTATGGTCTTAGGGTTGAAGTTTTGATTGTCCATGTTGGAATAGCCGCTATAGGTGAACTCGATTACGCGCCAATCGATCCGCGGAAGGATGGTCCAGTCTGCTCCGGCAAGCAGCCGGTATTCGAGCGCAGCGGTATCGGTGCGGGCTGCTCCCTGGCCGAACTGTACATGACCTCCGCCGATCAGCGCCTCTCCATAAGGCATAAGCGGAAGCACATGCGGATGCAGCGAGATGCGCGGCCCGATTGCGCCGGAAACGACCTGATTATCTCCAGAACCAGCGAAGGAGATGCGCGCATCGAAGCCCGTGTGAACGAGAGGCACATTCCACATGTCATGATAGAGGCCGAAAGTCGCGCCATTTTTCCAGCCCACATGGGGAACATCGAAGTTGGAGGCGTTATACGTAGCGTAAATACCGGTCTGGGCAAAGCCCGCTAGTGGAAAAAGAAGAAGAGAGCAAAGAGCTAGAAGTAAAGATCGCATCATGTGTTCCTATATGGGAGATTATGTGGATATAAAACCTTAGATGCATGAAAAACGGGCCGTATATCCGGTGGGATGCGGCCCTTTTTTCTGATGTAGCTGCCTGGTTACTTCAGCCGATTCATAATTTCATCAAGCACCTGCTTTGAGGGGCGGACACGCTCCTGCGGCAGGGTTGCAAGCGGCTCATCAACGAGGTTGAGCAGGTTGGTAAAGCTGGGCTTCTGGGTGTCGATGTAGAAAACGCCGGTGAGGACTTCGCCCTTCTCGTGCGCTTCCATCAAAGCCTTGACGGCGGCAACACGGTCGGTAGGGTTATAGTCGTCGTGGAGTTTGCGCAGGCGCAGG
>Ga0209581_1003406_pt1 | contig 13742 bp, 12 predicted proteins | sample Coa_R2_FD_187160 | JGI IMG/M metagenome (GOLD analysis project Ga0209581, IMG submission 187160) | Surface soil microbial communities from Centralia Pennsylvania, which are recovering from an underground coalmine fire - Coalmine... | ecosystem: Environmental > Terrestrial > Soil > Unclassified ...
AGATTGAGCGAAGCGAGATTACAGGCCGTGTCGTCGAGGAACATGTATTCCGAGCACGGATTGCTGGCGCGGATCGGCCCCGAGGCCGGGCAGGTGTGCCAGTCGTTGATCGTGGTGTGGTATTGCAGGCCCGGATCGGCCGAGGCCCAGGCGGCGTAGCCGATCTTCTCCCACAGCTCACGCGCCTTCAGCGTCTTGGCGATCTTGCCGGTGCGGCGATAGGTCAGATCCCAGTTGCCGTCGGCTTCCACCGCCTTGAGGAAATTGTCGGTGACGCGCACCGAATTGTTCGAGTTCTGGCCCGACACCGTGAGATAGGCGTCCGAGTCCCAATCGGTGTCGTAGGTCGGGAAGTGGATGTCCTTGTAGCCCTGCTTGGCGAACTGGATCACCCGCTTGATGAAATTGTCCGGCACCATGGCGCGCCGCGCGAGCTTGATCTCGCGCTTGAGCGCCGGGTTCTTCTCCGGCGAGAAGCAGTCGTCGCCCGAGCCCTCGCAGTTGACGCAGGCTTTGAGCACCGCTTTGAGGTGCTTCTGGTTGATCTTGGAACCGGTGACCAGCGCGGCGACCTTCTGCTCCTCGATCACCTTCCAGTCGATATAGGTCTCGATGTCGGGGTGATCGGCGTCGACGATCACCATCTTGGCCGCGCGGCGCGTGGTGCCGCCCGATTTGATGGCGCCGGCGGCGCGGTCGCCGATCTTGAGGAAGCTCATCAGGCCCGACGACTTGCCGCCGCCCGACAGCCGCTCGCCCTCGCCGCGCAGGTTGGAGAAGTTCGAGCCGGTGCCCGAGCCGTATTTGAACAGCCGCGCCTCGCGCACCCACAAATCCATAATGCCGCCTTCGTTCACCAGGTCGTCATTGATGCCCTGGATGAAGCAGGCGTGCGGCTGCGGATGCTCGTAGGAGCTTTTCGATTTCGTCAGCTTGCCGGTGAAGGGGTCGACGTAATAGTGGCCCTGGCTCGGCCCGTCGATGCCGTAGGCCCAATGCAGGCCGGTGTTGAACCATTGCGGCGAGTTCGGCGCGCACATCTGGGTCGCCAGCATGAAGCGCAATTCGTCGAAGAAGGCCTGCGCGTCGGCTTCCGAGTCGAAATAGCCGCCCTTGAAGCCCCAATAGGTCCAGGTGCCGGCCAGACGATCGAACACCTGCTTGCTGCTGGTTTCGCCGACATAGCGCTCCTTCTCGGGCAGCTGCTCAAGCGCCTCCTCGTCGGCGACCGAGCGCCACAGGAACGAGGGCACCGAATTCTCTTCCACCTTCTTGAGGCGGGCCGGCACGCCGGCCTTGCGGAAATATTTCTGCGCCAGGACGTCGGAGGCGACCTGCGACCAGAAGTCCGGCACCTCGACATTGTCGAGCTTGAACACCACCGAGCCGTCGGGATTGCGGATCTCGGAAGTGGTGAGGCGGAACGCAATGTCCGCGTAAGCCGATTGTCCGTCCTTGGTGTAGCGCCGTTCGATCCGCATTGTCGTCTCAAGCCCCTAAATTGCCGGGCGGTGCGTCGCGCCGCCGACGATTGCACAGGCGGGGGATTTCTCCACCCGCTTGCTCCCGTCCGCGTCTGTCGTTCGACACCACCTCATTTATGTCCGGCGATCGCATCGTCACCGGTTACTCCCGGACGTTTGACCGCCCGGCACAAAGCTCCCCCGCTGCCCGAAACACCGTCTGGTGGCGCGGGCGGCTCACGACCTCAGCAGTCGTTTTGGAGGTTCGGAGGAACCTGAACGCTACGCACACCGAACACACGAAAGCTAGGTGGACTCGCTGCCGTCGTCAACAACAGATAGAGGCCAAATCTGAATCAAACACTAAATCTTGTGGTAAAGGCCTCTGACGCAACGGCACCGACAGCAAACCCGCAACGAGTATCGAGCGATCGGCGGGTTCCGGGAAGCACTTTTCTTCGCCGGGCCAGGTAGGTTTATTTCCCTGCAGCCGTGACAGAAAAATGACGGAAAAACCGCGCTTGCGCTCACCCATCGGCCGCCGCCGCCATGGGGTGAAGGCGGGGACAGAGCTTGGAAAAGCGCCGGAATGGATTCCCCCCGCACGCTGATTCTCGAAAGCCTGTCAGTACGTTAGCGGCAAGGCCGGGCCCTTGCGCGAAGGTGGCGGCGATGCCCAAGCCTGTGAATTCACCCGCCCGCGCCGCAGCAAGGCGGCAACGGATGCGCAAACCGCAAGCGAAACGGAAAAGGCGGGCCCGAGAACGAGCCCGCCTGAAGTCCCGGCACTGTCATCTCTGGCGATGCTGCTCGCCGACAAGGCCAGCACATTGCCGATTTCCTGGGCACGATAGCGGCCTCGGGCGGGTCATGGCAACCGGCCGGAGGCGGTTTTAGCGGCGCGCCGCCAGTTTTTCAGGCGCCGCCGCAGGCTGGCGCCCCGCCGTGGCATCGCCAATGCTGATCTGGCGCGATGTCGGCAGCGCCTCGGGGTGCTCGCGCTGCAGGAAGTCGATGATCTTCTCCCTCACCTCGCAGCGCAGCTCGAAGGCCTGGCTCGCCGAGTTGGCGCTCATCAGGGCGCGCAATTCGATGCAGCCTTCGCGCGTGTCGGTGACCTGAAGCGCCACGGTCTGGCCGTTCCAGTTCTTGGAATTCTGGCAGATTTCCTTGAGCTTCTCGCGGATCGTCGCCACCGGGGCGCGGTAATCGAGGTAGAACATCGCGGTGCCGAGGATGGCCGAGCTTTCGCGCGTCCAGTTCTGGAACGGCTTCTCGATGAAATAGGACAAGGGCACGATCATGCGGCGCAGGTCCCACAGCCGCACGACCACATAGGTCGCGGTGATCTCTTCGATATGACCCGCTTCGCCCTCGACGATGACGGCATCTTCGAGCCGGATCGGTTGGGTCATCGCCAGTTGTACGCCGGCCATCAAATTCGACAGCACCGGGCGCGCGGCAAGGCCGACGACGAGGCCGGCAACGCCGGCGGACGCGAATAGGCTGATGCCATATTGGCGCACGGCATCGAAGGTCATCAGCGCGGCGCCGACGGTGAACAGCGCGATCAGCACATCGGTGGCACGCTGCAGCACGCGAATTTGCGTGGTGTGCTTGCGCGCCAAAAGGTTGTCCTCGGTGTCGAGCCGGAAGCGCAGCAGGTAGACGTCGGCGGCGATGTGGAGCGCCACGATCGCGGCCCAGCCGACGACGCCGATGACCGCCATCACCAGCAGGCGCGCCAGAACTCCTGCGACATCCGCCGGGATCGGCGCCACCGGAATGGCGATTATCATTGCGACGATCAGGACGGCGAGCTGCGAGACGCCGCGCAACTGGGTGGCAAAGGCCACCACCGCCGGATAGCGGCCGTTCAGCAATCGGTTCGTCAGCTTGCGCGCCCAGCGATGCAGCGCGAGCGCGATGGCGCCGGCGAGCGCGATGATGACAATCGCGACCAGCGGATCGGGCAGCCAATCGAGCCAGTTCGTGATGGTGGCCAAGCCGGATCGCAGTTCGTCCATGACAACCTGCCGTGTTGGTTACGGGGGCGATCGGCGCGGCTGGACAGGGGCCCAGGGAGGTGGCAGAACGCCGCCTCTATAAGATCAAGGAAATGCGCAAGCGCAATGAAAAGTTTCCTGCTGAAACTGTTCACCTGGTGGAATTCGCAGACCTTCGGCACCCAGTTCTGGACCTGGATGTACGGGGAGTTTGTCGGCGACGACGAATTCGGCAATCGCTATTACCGCACCCGCGGCGGCAAGGTCGATCCGACGCTGGGCTTCGAGCGGCGCTGGGTGATCTACAGCGGCTATGCGGAAGCCTCGTCGGTGCCGCCGTCCTGGCACGGCTGGCTGCATCATACCGTGGACGTGCCGCCCGTGCAGGAGAACTACCAGCCGCGGCCCTGGCAGAAGCCGCATCGGCCGAACATGACCGGCACCCCCGCCGCCTATCGGCCGCCGGGCTCGACGCTCGGCGCCGGCCGCCGCGCCAAGGCAACCGGCGACTACAAGGCCTGGACGCCGGAAGGCTAAAGACCCGGGTCAGCGCCCGCCGCCAATTGCCAGCACCGCAGTATAGGCGCCGGTCGGCTTGAGCTTGGAAAATTCACGCGGCATCTGCGGCACCGGCAACAGGTCGACGAACCTGATCGACGCACCCTCAATCTCGATCTGCTGCGGCGCCCGGTGCGCCGAGGTGCTGAGCTGGAAGGCCTGCTTCGGCCGGCCCTGCGTCACGGCCTCAAGCGCAATCACCGGTGGATTGGCCCAGACGCAGGTGACGCGCGCCGGGCAGCGCTCGTCGCTGACGACAGCGACGAAGGTCAGGGCATAGCGCCCGCCGGAGGCCGCCTCGAAGGTCACGGTCTCGCCGCCTTTGATTTTGACCGTGCGGCCTTCAGCCTGGGCGAGATGGCGCGGCATGCCGCCGAGGACGGCCAGGGCCAGGACGACACAGGCGATCGGTGCGGCGCGCATCGACAATCTCTCTTTGGCGGCCGTTGGTTAGCATAATTGGCCGGTCGCAGGGCGAGGGCGGCCGCCCTTCCGCCGCCGCATTCTCCGTGTTAACCGGGCCCCGCCCGGACAGGGCGACTGACGGGTAAGGCCCTGGGCGGAACAGCCGCATTGATGGCGCGACCGACGACCTCACGGGTATTGCTGGCGCTGGCCGTGGCTTTGACCGCGTGGCCCGCCGCCGCGCAATTCGGCTCGATCTTCAACCAGCCGCCGCCGCGGCCGCCCGCGGACGTGCCGAGCGCGCCGCCGGCCGAGCGGCGGGCGCCACCGCCTTATTACCCGAGCCGCGAGCCGCCGCCGATCTACCGCGACGAGCCGCCCGAGCAGCCGCTGCCGGCGCCGATGAACCTGCCGCCGCAAAACCGTCCGGGCGCCGCAGGCATCGAGCAGCAAACTTTGCCGCCGCCCCCGGGGGCGCAGCAGGCGGTGCGGCCGCCGCAGCAGCCGGCTATTCCGCTGCAGCCGCGGCAACAGCAGCCGCAGCAGCAACCGCAGCAGCAACAACAGCAGCCTGACCAGCAGCCCGCCGCCAATGCGCCGCCGGCTGCCCCGCCGCAGAATGAAATCGTGGTGGCGCCGCCGCCGCAGCGCATCGCCAATCCGACCGCGGTGTTCTCCGGCCTCGACAAGATCACCGGCCGCATCACGTCCTTCGACGTCGCCATCAACGAGACGGTGCAGTTCGGCGCGCTGCAGGTGACGCCGCGCGCCTGCTATTCGCGGCCGCCGACGGAGACGCCGCAGACCGACTCCTTTGTCGAAGTCGACGAGGTCACGCTGCAGGGCAAGATCCAGCGCATCTTCACCGGCTGGATGTTCGCGGCGAGCCCCGGCCTGCACGCCGTCGAGCACCCGATCTACGACGTGTGGCTGACCGACTGCAAAGGCGGCAGCCTGCCGACGGTCGCCGAAGTGCCGGACGATCAGCAGCAGCCAAAGCCCGCCGCCAAGCCGCAGCCGCAGCCGCAACGCCGTCCGCCGCCGCCACGGCCGCAGCAGCCGGGCTTCGGGCCGCTGCGCTAATAGCCGTTCGTCATTCCGGACGCGCGAATCGCGCGAGCGCCCGGAACGACATCAAGACCTGCCGATCAGCGCCAGCGCCTCTTCGCCGCTCACCGGCTTGTCGAGCGGCAGCGCGCCGAAGTCGGCTTCGCCGATCAGCGCCTCTTCCAGCAGCCGGTGATAGCGGCGCTTGGGCACCTCGATGGCGCCGAAGGTGCGCAGGTGGTCGGTGACGAACTGGGTGTCGAGCAGGCGGTAGCCGCCGGCTTTCAGTCGCGCGATCAGATGCACCAGCGCGATCTTGGAGGCGTCGCGCACGCGGTGGAACATACTCTCGCCGAAGAAGGCGCGGCCGAGCGAGACGCCGTAGAGCCCGCCCACCAATTCGGCGCCGTCATAGACCTCGACGCTGTGGCAATGGCCGTGGGCGTAGAGCGCGCGATAGATGCGGCGGATGCGGCCGTTGATCCAGGTGCGGGCACGGTCGCGCTTGGGCTCGGCGCAGCCTTCGATGACGCCCTCGAAGTCACGGTCGACGCGCACCACCAGGTTCGTGGTGCGCACGGTGCGGGCAAGCCGCCCCGGCACGTGGAAGGTGTCGAGCGGAATGATGCCGCGCAGCTCCGGCTCGATCCAGTAGAGCGCGGGATCGTCGGCGCTCTCCGCCATCGGGAAGATGCCGCAGGCATAGGCCTTCAGCAGCACTTCCGGCGTGATCTCGATGAATGCGTTCTCGCGGCTGGCCATGGCCCGAATGCGACTTTGCTAGACGTCACGGTTAACCGCCAGCTTACCATAGTGGCGGCAAATTTCTGAAAAGGCGAACTGCCTCGACGTGTCGCGCGTTGCTAGGCCGACGCCACCGGACAAGCAAGCGGGGTTCCAATGGGCCGCGCCGCCTTACCGCCGACCGTCCTCATCGTCGAGGACGAGGCCCTCATCAGCCGCCTGGTCGCCGATTGGCTCAATGACCACGGCTTCTTTGTGCATGAGGCGGCGAGCGGGGACGAGGCGCTCGCCTACATCGATCGCGGCGGTCCGGTCGACGCCATGTTCACTGACGTCAACCTGCCGGGCAGCATCGACGGCGCCGAGCTTGCGGCGCGCGTGCGCGCCCGGCGCCCCGAGCTGCCGATCGTCTATGCCTCGGGGCGCTACACCTCGGACGAGATCGCGCCGCTGGTGCCGCGCTCGGTGTTCGTGGCCAAGCCCTACGATCCGGCCGATGTCTGCACGCTCCTGGAGCGGCTGACCGGCGGCCGGCGCTGACCGGACTGAGCCCGCAGCCGCGTCACGAGCCGAGCGGCTCGCTCTGCACGCCGCCTTTGGCGAGGAACTGCTCGAGCCAGTGGATGTGATAATTGCCGTCGATGATGTCCTTCTCGCGCACCAGCGCGCGGAACAGCGGCAGCGTCGTCTCGATGCCGTCGACCACCACCTCGTCGAGCGCGCGCGACAGCCGCATCAGGCATTCGGTGCGGGTCTTGCCGTGCACGATCAGCTTGCCGACGAGGGAGTCGTAGTAGGGCGGGATGGTGTAGCCCTCGTAGACCGCCGAATCGATGCGCACGCCCAGGCCCCCCGGCGGGTGGTAGTGCAGGATCTTGCCGGGCGAGGGGCGGAACGACACCGGGTTCTCGGCATTGATGCGGCATTCGATGGCGTGACCGTGGAAGCGCACGTCGTCCTGCTTGAGCGTCAGCTCCTGACCGGCGGCGACGCGGATCTGCTCGAAGATCAGGTCGATGTCGGTGATCATCTCGGTCACCGGGTGCTCGACCTGGATGCGGGTGTTCATCTCGATGAAGTAGAACTTGCCGTCTTCGTACAGGAACTCGACGGTGCCGACGCCGAGATACTGGATGTCGCGCATGGCCTTGGCGACCGTCTCGCCGATCTCGCCGCGCGCGGCGGCATTGAGGGCGGGCGAGGGGCTCTCCTCCAGCACCTTCTGATGGCGGCGCTGCAGCGAGCAGTCGCGCTCGCCGAGATGGATGGCCTTGCCCTTGCCGTCGCCGAGCACCTGGATTTCGATGTGGCGCGGCTTCTCCAGATATTTCTCGATATAGACGGCGTCGTCGCCGAAGGCGGCCTTGGCCTCGCTGCGCGCGGTGGCAAGCGCGGTCGACAGCTCGCCGGCCGTGCGCGCGACCTTCATGCCGCGCCCGCCGCCGCCGGCCGCGGCCTTGATCAGCACCGGAAAGCCGATCTCTTTGGCGATCCTGCTCGCTTCCGCGTCGGAAGCGACGCCGCCCTCCGAGCCCGGCACCACCGGAATGCCCAGGCGCTTGGCGGTTCGCTTGGCCTCGATCTTGTCGCCCATGATGCGGATGTGTTCGGGCTTGGGGCCGATGAACTGCACGCCGTGGCTGGCGAGAATTTCGGCGAAGCGCGCGTTCTCCGACAGGAAGCCGTAGCCGGGATGCACGGCGTCGGCGCCGGTGATCTCGCAGGCCGACAGGATGGCGGGAATGTTGAGGTAGCTGTCCTTGGCCGGCGGCGGCCCGATGCACACGCTTTCGTCGGCGAAGCGCACATGCATGGCGTCGGCGTCTGCGGTGGAATGTACCGCGACCGTCGGTATGCCGAGCTCCTTGCAGGCGCGCAGCACGCGCAGGGCGATCTCGCCGCGGTTGGCGATGAGGATTTTATCGAACATTTTCAGACGTCATGCCCCGCGCAAGCGGGGCATCCAGTACGCCGTGTGGATTCGGTTTTGCACATTCGCATCGTCGTTTACTGGATCGCCCGCCTTCGCGGGCGATGACAGAAGAAGACTACTCGATGATCACCAACGGCTCGCCAAACTCGACCGGCTGGCCGTCCTCGAACAGAATCTGGATCACGGTGCCGGCGCGCGGCGCCGGAATCTGGTTCATGGTCTTCATCGCCTCGATGATCAGCAGCGTGTCGCCGGCCTTCACTTTGCTGCCGACCTCGATGAAGGGCTTGGCGCCCGGCTCGGCGGCGACGTAGGCGGTGCCGACCATGGGGGAGGCCACCACGCCCGGATGTTTGGCGGCGTCGAGCGGGGCGGCCGCGGACTCGCCGACCGGCTGCGGCGCCGGCGTGGCGCGCGCGGCGGCGATCACCGTGGTCGGCGCGACGGCGCCGCCGCGCGCCACGCGCACGCGCTGGCCGTCCTGCTCGATCTCGATTTCGGTGAGGCCGGTCTCGTCGAGCAGCTTGGTGAGCTCGTGGATCAGCTCGTGATTGACGAGCGGCGATTTCGGCGTCTTTGCCATCAGGCGTTCTCTTTGGCGCCGACCAGGCCGGCAAGGCCGGTGATCGCCAGCGCGTAGCCCTCGATGCCGAAGCCGGCGATCACGGCTTTGGCCGCCTTCGACACATAGGAGTTATGCCGGAAGCTTTCGCGCGTGTGGATGTTGGTGATGTGCACTTCGATCGCCGGCACGGTGGCGCTGACCGCGAGCAAAGCGTCGAGAATGGCGATCGAGGTGGTGGTGTAGCCCGCCGGGTTGATGACGATGCCGGCGGCCTTCTTGGCGTGCGCCTCCTGGATCCAGGTGACGATCTCGCCCTCGATATTCGATTGGCGGAAATCGACCGCAAGGCCGAAGCGCCTGGCGGTCGCGGCGCAGAGCTTCTCGACGTCGGCAAGCGTGGCGCGGCCGTACTTTTCCGGCTCGCGCGTGCCGAGCAGGTTCATGTTCGGGCCGTTGAGGACGAAGATGGTCTGTGACATGTGGCCGCCGATCCCGCCGCTTTATAGGTGGCCGCGCCGGGAAGGGGAAGCCCGGCGCGCGTTCACGCTTAAGGCCTTGATTCAGCCGACCGCCTGGGTCTCGGCCGCCGCCCAGTCGATGACGTCGTGGATCGCCGTTAACCTTTCGCGGCCGGCGGCCCGGGACCGCGCGAACAGGTTGACCTGCTCGCTGGCGCTGGTGCCGCGCTCCATGATGGCGCCGAGCCGGCCGATTTCGCCGGCGCAGCCGAAGGCGGCGACGTCCGCGGCGACCAGGGCGAGCACGTCGTCGAGCCAGTCGCGGGCCTCGAGCGGTTGCCGCGAGAACGGGTCGATGAAGGTCGCGGCGATGCCGTAGCGCTGCGCGTGCCATTTGTTCTCGGCGGTGACGGCGCGGCCGACGCGGTCGAAGCCGGCATTGATGTCGCGGTCGCGATCGAGGGCACGGACCAGGCAGCGGAACAGCGCGGCGATCGCCACCGCGTCGTCGAGCCGCGTGCAGCTGTCGGCGACGCGCAGCTCGATGGTCGGGTTCGGCAGCGACGGCCGCAGCGCCCACCAGATATAGCTCGCGTCCGGGATGATGTTGGCGCCGACCAGGGCGGCGACGAATTCGTTGTAGTCGTCGTTGGTGCGGAACAGCTCGGGCAGCCCGGTGCGCGGCAGCTCGTCATAGGCGGCGAGCCGGTAGCCGACGAGGCCGGTGAGATTGCCCTGCCAGAACGGCGAGGAGGTCGACAGCGCGAGCAGCAGCGGCAGGTAGGGCGTCAGCCGCATGATCAGGTTGATGCGCGTATCGACGTCGGGCACCTCGACGTGCACGTGCATGCCGCACAGCATGTTGCGGTGGCCGATCATCTGCAGGTCGTCCATGATTTCGCCGTAGCGGCTCTTCGGCGTCATCTGCTGCTCGGGCCAGTAGGCGAGCGGGAAGGTGCCCATGGCGGCGATGCCGAGGCCGTGCTCGCGCGCGGCTGCGCCGAGCGCCCGGCGGTAACCGGCAAGGTGTGCGCGCGCTTCGGGCATGGCCGCGCAGGGCGGCGTCGCCACCTCGATTTGCGATTGCAGCATTTCCGTCATGACGCGGTCGCCGAGCCGCTCGCGCGCGCCCCTGAAGAAGCCCTTGTCGACGCGCTGCACGGCCCGGCGCGTTGTCGCGTCGAACACGAAGAATTCCTCTTCCATGCCGATCGTGTACATAGGCTGCGACAACGCGACCGCGAAGCTACGGTTCCGCGCGCATGGCCGCAACGCAAAACGGCCGCCCCGGAGGGCGGCCGTTTGCAAGACTCTATGTGCAGCGCGTCAGCAGGTCGCCTTGCCGCAGCGGGCGCCGTTGATCTTCTCCTGCAGGCCCTTCAGCCCGATGGCGCCGACGACCACGCTCTCGCCGATGACGTAGCTCGGCGTGCCGTTGAGCCCCAGTGCATCGGCAAGCTTGAAGTCCTGCTGCAAGGTCTTCTCCACCTCCGGGCTCTTCATGTCCTTCTGCAGGCGGTCGACGTCGAGGCCGACTTCCTTGGCGACGGCGATGGCGCGGGCGGCGTCGGCGGCGCCGCGGCCGCCGAGCAGCTTGGTGTGGAAGTCGAGATATTTCTTGGGATCCTGCATGCGCACCGCGACCGCGACGCGCGCCGCTTCCACCGAGCCCGGGCCGAGCACCGGGAATTCCTTGAGCACGACCTTCAGATTCGGGTCGGTCTTCATCAACGTGAGCATGTCGCTCATGGCGTGCTTGCAGTAGCCGCAGTTGTAGTCGAAGAACTCGACAAAGGTGACGTTGCCCTTCGGGTTGCCGAGGGTGACCTGGTCGGGCGAGGAGAACAGCGCCTCGCTGTGCTCTTTCACCGCGACCTTGTGTTTCTGCTCGTCGGCGGCGGCCTGCCGCTTCTCGAGCTCGGTCATCGCCTCTTGCAGCACCTCGGGGTGGGCGACCAGGTAATCGTGCACGATCTTCTCGATCTCGCCGCGCTGGGCAGCGGACACCTCGGCGGCGCGGCCGGATTGCGGCAGCGCAAAGGCGAGGACGGCGGCAAACGCGGCGGCGAGGCGCAGGCTGAAAGTCATTGGTCTAGTCCTTGTCTGAATCGGCGTCAGTGTAGCTTCATTGTGGTTTAGGAATCTTCACATTGACGAGATCGTCGGCCCGAACCCAGGCGGGCGAACCCACCGCCAGGCCGCGTTTGGCCCGTTCCGCCAGCTGTTTGGCGGTTTTGACGTCGCCGCGGGCGAAGGCGGCCTGGGCCGAGGCGAGGTCGGCATGGGGGATGTCGCCCTTGCGGCCATAGGCCATGGCGAGCTGCATATAGGCGGCCGGCGTCTCCGGCTCCGTGCGCAGCGCCTCGTTCAGCAGCGCCACTGCCTCGTCGGCGAGCTTGGGATTGTTGGTCGAAATGAGCGCCTGGCCGAGCATGATCTCGATCAGGGCGGCGTGATGCGACAGCTGTACGGCGCTGCGCAGCGGCGCCACGGCTTCGGGGCCATGGCCGCCTTCCAGCAGCGCCTGGCCCTTGAGCTCGTAGAAATAGGGGTTGTTCGGCTCGGAGCGGATGAGGCCATCCATCTGCGCGATCGCGCCGCGCAAATCGGAGTGCCGGTAGGCCGAGATGGCGCGGGCATAGCGCGCCGCCAGGCTTTGATCGCCCGCCGGATAGCGTCGCGCCACCGTGTCGGCAGGCTCCAGGAAGCCGGACAATTTGGCGCGCATCATGTCGTGGCGCTGCTGCAGTTGCGGCGAATCTTTCACGTCCCAATAGGGGCTCTGCTTGGCCAGCGTCTCGAGCGTCGCCACGCGTTCGGCCGGCATCGGATGCGTCTGCATATAGGGATCGACATAGCGCGAGTTGTACATCGTTTCGTTGCTCAGGCGCTTGAACAGATCGACCATGCCCTTGGGCGACTGGTGCGTGGCGTCGAGGAACTTGATACCGGCATGGTCGGCCTGGTCTTCCTGGGTGCGCGCATAGGCGAGCAACGAGTGCATGATCGCCGACTGCGGCGCCATGATCGCGGCGCCGCCAAGCTCGCCGACGCTGGTGTTGCGGCCGGCGGTGGCCCCCGCCACCACCGCGCCGACGCCGAGCAGCATGGCGACGATGGACTGGGTCTGCGCCTGCGCCAGTTTCTCGCGGAAGCGCATCAGGTGGCCGCCGGCAAGGTGGCCGGTTTCGTGCGCCAGCACGCCGATGATCTCGTTCGGCGTCTTGGCGTCGAACAGGGCGCCGGCGTTGACGAAGATGTGGCGGCCGTCCATCACGAAGGCGTTGAACGAGCGGTCGTTGAGCACGACCACCTTGACGTTCTGCTGGGCGAGCCCGGCGGCGTTGAGCACCGGGCGGGCGTAGTCGCGCAGCAGGTTCTCGATCTCGGTGTCGCGGATGATCGGCAGCTGCGGCGCCTGGGCGCGCGCCGGCGGCGCGGCCGGGCCGGCGATCAGCGCGGCGGCGGTGAGCAAGGCCAGCGCGCGGGCTGCTGGCGCCCGGCGCCGTGCCCTGATAGGTCTCGCCGTCTCGATCATGCGCTGCATGCCACCGGATTGGGGTGAAACTAGTAACGCGCCGGTACGGGGTCAACGCGGCCCGGACCCGCTGTTTTCGGCCCTGAGGCGGCAAGCAAACCGGGGAATGCGGCAACAGCGGGGCATTCCGGCCGCTTCGCGGCGGCTTTAAGGGTCGGTCATGATGCTGGACGCGGCAAAACGGCTTTTGACGCCCTCCCGGCGCAGCGAGGTGCCGCCGTTCATCGTCATGGATGTCATGGCGGCGGCGGCCAAGCGCGAGGCCGCCGGCGCCCGCGTCATCCACATGGAGGTCGGTCAGCCGGCGGCGCCGGCGCCGCGGACGGCGATCACGGCGGCGCAGGCCGCGCTCGCGGGCGGGCGCATCTCCTATACCGAATCGCTCGGCATTCCCGCGCTGCGCGCGGCCATCGCCCGCCATTACCAGGAGACCTACGACCTCGCGCTCGATCCCTCGCGCGTCGTAGTGACGACCGGCTCCTCGGGTGGGTTTATCCTCGCCTTTCTCGCCTTGTTCGAGGCGGGCGACCGCGTTGCCCTCGCCAATCCCGGCTATCCGCCGTACCGGCACATTCTGTCCGCGCTCGGCTGCGAGCCGGTGCTGATCGCCACCGCGCCGCAGACGCGGTGGGCGCTGACCCCCGCCTCGCTGCTCGACGAGCACAAGCGCAAGCCGTTGCAGGGCGTGGTGGTGGCAAGCCCGGCCAATCCGACCGGCACCATGATGGAGGCGGATGCGCTGTCGCGGCTGATCTCGATCGCGGAGGCCGAGGGCATCCGCGTCATCTCCGACGAGATCTACCACGGCCTCGACTACGCCTTCGCCGCCGAGACCGCGGCCAACGTGTCGGAGCGCGCGGTGGTGATCAATTCGTTCTCGAAATATTTCTGCATGACCGGCTGGCGCGTCGGCTGGATGGTGGTGCCGGACAATCTGGTGCGCACCGTCGACCGCCTGCAGGGCAATCTCGCCATCTCGGTGCCGACGCTGGCGCAGGTCGCCGCCGCGGCCGCCTTCGACGGGC
>Ga0209581_1003407_pt1 | contig 13741 bp, 9 predicted proteins | sample Coa_R2_FD_187160 | JGI IMG/M metagenome (GOLD analysis project Ga0209581, IMG submission 187160) | Surface soil microbial communities from Centralia Pennsylvania, which are recovering from an underground coalmine fire - Coalmine... | ecosystem: Environmental > Terrestrial > Soil > Unclassified ...
ACAGGACGTACAGGAGCGAATTTTTCGCGCATCAACCGCGACATTCGCTTTGCAAAGGACAAAACGCCTTATCGAACGCAGATGTACGTGAAATTTTCCGTTCCGTTTCCCGGCGACGGCGAGACCGGGCAGTTGTACGTGGGGCTTTCGGCGGAGACGGTGACGGCAGGGTTCCGGATTTATACCGGGGCGAAACGCAAGGAATCGGCGCTGGCGGTGATTGCCGCGCCGCGGGTTGCGGCCAAGCCGGGCTGGCTCGCGCGGCAGAAAAGGCGGCTCGCGCGCAAGTACGAAAGCTACTGGTATTCGACCGTCAAAGGTGAATGGACGAAGCGGAACGGCTGGCCGGCCGCGGAAGACTGGCCGAAATTGCAGGGCTGGATCGTGCGCCGCAAACTCTCTCCCGCGGCGGCGCTGCGCCCGTCCTTTGCCGGCGACTGCGCAAAAATCTTCCGCGACTTGTATCCGATCCTTCAGTTCACTTCTTTGGGCGAGTGATGCGCTCCTTCGAATGTTTCGGGCCGCTTGGCCTCCCTCAAGCACCTCGGGCTAAGATCACGGGGCCCAGAGGCGGAGGGCGAGGAGGTGCCAGGAAGCGAGAAACACCGTCAGCGTGCAGCAGGCGAGTGATACGAGCAGGGAATGGATGCGAACTGCGGGACGAATTTCTTCGCGAGGCGCACGCACGGCAAGCCACAGGCCGAGCAAGGAGAGCACCGCGAACAGCGAAGTCCCAAGAAAAACCAGCAGGGACCACAGATTCAGCCGGCCGATCTGCTCGATTGATTTGACGGCGCTGAAGCAGGCGACGACGAGACAGACGATGGCGAGCAGCGGCACGAGCCTCACGGAGATGTGCCGCACGCCCTTTAGCCCGCCGAAGAGCCATTGCAGGGGCCAGACGAGCGCATAGAGAAGCGAGCTGACGAGAAGCAGGAGGCAAAGAAGCAGGACTCCCCAGCGAAAGTAAAGCCAGGCAAGGCTGGAGCGTTCACCGTAAGGCTGGCCGTTCTGCCCCGCGGCGACGAAGCACATGGTTCCCTGAGCGCCGGGGAAGAAAACGGCCGTCGCTTCGGGATCCTGTTCGGTGCGGAAAAGATTTTTGCCGACAGGCAGGAGAGTCTCCGGCTTTCCGAACAAACCTGTATGCAAAAGAGCGCCGTTCCGGACGCGGATGCGGTCTCCGCCGAGTAGATCTTCAGCGAAGGCCAGGAGCTGGTAGCTGGGAGCGCGAGAGGCGTAATAGCCCGCGAACTTTTGCATCTCGGAATCGGGAAGAGTGATGACGGGCTGGCGGGATTTTGGGAAATCCCTGGAGAGGAAATCGGCCGCGAGTTCGCTCAAGTCGCGCAGCGCTTTGCCGGAAACGTCGCTGTTCAGAAGCACGACGAAGCCCCAGTCCTGCTCGGGCATGTAACGATAAGTGGAGATGAAGCCGTCGATGCCGCCGTCGTGGCCGTGCGTGACGACACCGCCTTGGATTGCGGTGTAGTTCGCGAGGCCGTATCCGAGGCGGAGGCCGTTGCGAGCGGAGAGCGGAGTCTCCGGACGCTCCATTCGCGTGATGATCTCCGGCTTGAAAAGTGCGGCATCTCCCGCGACGCCGCGGCGCAGGAAGAATTGAACGAGCTTGGCGAGTTCGCCGGGCGATGCCTTCATGTCGCCCGCGGGGCGAAGGTAGATGTTCTTGTAGGCGACGGGGCGGGGCGGATTGCGCTGATAACCCTGCGCGAGCAAAGGGCGATTGGCATCCGTGAGATCGAAGTCGCCCACGGTGATTTGCAGTGGCGCGAGAATGTTGCGTCGAATGTAGGCGTCAAACGGCTGGCCGGAGATTTTTTCGATGAGGTATCCGGCGATGCCGTAGCCGGGATTGGAGTACGAGAAGCGCGTGCTGGGCGGCCAGCGAACCGTCTGCGGAGCGGGGTGCTCCTCGAAAACCTTCAGCAGCGGGAAATTCGGCGGGTCGTCGTAGTTGTAAAATTCGCTGAAGTGCATGTCGTCGAAGCCGGCGGTGTGCTCAAGCAAATTAACGATGCGGACGGGATTCGTAGATTCCCAGCGGTTGCGGAGGGGAACTTCCGGTGCAACGTCCCGCAGACGAGCATGGAGATCGAGCTTGCCCTGCTGTTCGAGCTGCAACAGGGCGAGGGCGACGAAAGTCTTGCTGATGGAGCCGACGCGGAACTCGGTGTCGCAGGCGGCGTCGCGGTTCGCGGCGAGGTCCGCTTTGCCGATTCCGCCGCACCAGAGCAATTGGCCGCGCGAGACGAGCGCCACGCCCGCGCCCGGAACGTGACTTTGCTCGACCACGCGCTTCATGGCCTGCCGCAGCTCTTCGAGGGTTTGCGGGTGGGGCAATTCGGTTTTCTGCTGCTGGCTTGAAGCGTTCGCGCAGAAGAAAAATCCACAGAGAAGGGCGCAGGCAAGGCGGGCAAGGTGAATTAGGCGCGTCAAGTCAGCCTCCAGAAATGCTCGAAAAACTGTGCCCGCATTCTACTGGCAGAGCCCCGGCGAAGGAAGCGTTTCGGGTTTGACGCTCGGGCGGCTCTCGACTAGGATTCCCGCGACACGCTATGCCGTAGGAGGAGTGGGAGGCCTGGAATCCATGAGCAAAGTTCTTCGTTACTGCGCCGCCGCGACGTTGATTCTTTTTGCCGGGAGTGTCTGCCTGGCGCAAAGGCGGCAGCGTCCGCAGGAAATGCAGGAGGAGCAGGCGGCGCAAAGGCCGGCCGAGAAGCCCCCGGAAAAGCCGAAGGAGGAGAAGAAGACGCCGCCTCCGCCGGAAGAGAAGACCGTACAGACCAAACATTCGGTGCGCATCGGCGGGCAGGAGATCAAGTACACCGCGACGACGGGAACGATTCTCCTGAAGCTGGAGGACGGGACGCCGAAGGCCAGCGTGTTTTACGTGGCCTACACGAAAGACGACGTGAGCGACCTGACGAAGAGACCGGTGACGTTCTCGTTCAACGGAGGGCCGGGGTCGGCGTCGATCTGGCTGCACCTGGGGGCGTTCGGACCGCGGCGCGTGGAGATGGGCGACGCGGGTGCCCTGCTTCCGCCGCCGTACAAGCTGGTGGACAACGAATACTCGCTGCTGGACGTGACGGATCTGGTGTTCATCGATCCGGTTTCGACGGGATACAGCCGGACGGTTCCCGGAGAGGACGCGAAGCAATATCACGGAATTCAGCCGGACATTCAGTCGGTCGGTGATTTTATCCGGCTGTACGCGACGCGGAACCGGAGATGGACTTCGCCGAAGTTCCTGGCGGGAGAGAGTTACGGAACGACTCGGGCGGCGGGGCTTTCCGGTTATCTGCAGCAGCGCTACGGGATGTATTTGAACGGGATCATCCTGATTTCCTCGATCCTGAATTTTGAGACGGCGGAATTCAACCGCGGCAACGATCTTCCGTACATTTTGTATTTGCCTTCGTACACGGCAATTGCTTGGTACCACAAGAAGCTCGCGGCGGATTTGCAGGCCGATCTGCAGAAGGCGCTGAAGGAGTCGGAGGATTTCGCGGCGCACGAATACACAGACGCGCTGATGGCGGGCGACGCGCTTCCGGCGGCGCGGCGCGCGGAGATTGCGCAGAAGCTGGCGAGGCTGACGGGGCTTTCGGCGGACTTTGTGGATCGCTGCGATTTGCGAATCGAGCTGGGGCGCTTCGACAAGAAGCTGTTGCGGAGCGAGCGGCGCACGGTGGGCCGGCTGGACGGGCGGTTCACGGGAATCGACCAGGACGCGGCGGGATCCGAGCCGGATTACGATCCCAGCATGGCGGCGATCATCGGGCCGTACACCGCGGCGTTCCACGACTACGTTCGCGGAGAATTGAAATTCGAGAGCGACCTGTTTTACGAATTTTTGACCGGCCGCGTGAGGCCGTGGAGCTTCGAGCCGTACGAGAACCGCTACGTCAACGTCGCGGAGACGCTGCGAAGCGCGATGACGCAGAATCCGTTCCTGCGCGTGTTCGTGGGCAAAGGCTATTACGACCTGGCGACGCCGTTTTTTGCCGCGGACTACACGTTCGGGCATTTGGGGCTCGATCCGACGCTGCGCGGGCACCTTTCGGGCGACTACTTCGAAGCGGGGCACATGATGTATGTGCATTTGCCTTCGCTGGCGAAGCTGAAGAAGGACCTTGCAGCGTTCATCGAATCGAGCACCCCGAAATGAAAAGGATTTTCGCGATTGCCGCGTGGGGGCTGGTGGCGCTCGCTGGCGCCGGCGCGCTCGCGGCGATTGCGCAGCACCGGGGCGAATCGCTGAACGCGACGTGGTTCATTGTCGCGGCGGTGTGCTGTTTCTTGGTCGCGTACCGCCTGTATTCGAGCTTCATTGCGGCGAAGCTGCTGGCGCTGGATGACACGCGGGCGACTCCCGCGGAGCGCCGCGACGACGGGCGCGACTACGTTCCCACCAACAAATGGATTCTCTTCGGGCACCACTTTGCGGCGATTGCGGGCCCCGGGCCGCTCGTGGGACCAACGCTGGCGGCGCAGTTCGGCTATTTGCCCGGGACGCTGTGGCTGATTGCGGGCGCGGCGTTCGGCGGCTGCGTGCAGGACTTTGTCATTTTGTTTTGTTCGATCCGGCGGGACGGGAAGTCGCTGGGAGAGATGGCGCGCGAAGAGGTAAGCCGGCGGGGAGGATTCATTGCGCAAATCGCCGTGCTGGCCATCATGATCATTTTGCTGGGGGTGGTGGCGCTGGTGGTGGTGAACGCGCTGAAATCCTCGCCCTGGGCGACGTTCACGCTGGCCGCAACGATTCCGATTGCCCTGCTGCTCGGGGTGTATCTGCGATTCCTGCGGCCCGGGCGGGTGCTGGAAGCTTCGTTGATCGGCGTGGGGCTTGTCGTGTTTGTAGTGGTGGCCGGGAAATGGGTAGCGGAATCGCCGGCGTGGGCGCATGCGTTCACGCTAAGCGGAGTGGCGCTGGCGTTCGCCATCATTGCGTACGGCTTTGCCGCGTCGGCGCTGCCGGTGTGGCTGCTGCTGGCGCCGCGCGATTATTTGAGCGCATTCATCAAGGCAGGAGCAATCTTCTCGCTCGCGGCGGGAATTCTGCTTGTGCGGCCGGACGTGCACATGCCGGCGCTGACGCGGTTCGTGGACGGAACAGGGCCGGTCTTTGCGGGGAAGATTTTTCCGTTCTGCTTCATCACGATTGCCTGCGGTGCGGTGAGCGGATTCCACTCGCTGATCTCTTCCGGCACAACGCCGAAAATGATCGTGCGCGAAAGCCACGCGCGGCTGATCGGCTACGGCGCGATGCTGATGGAATCGTTCGTCGGCGTGATGGCGATGGTGGCGGCGTGCGCGATGACACCGGGCGTCTATTTTGCGATCAATTCGCCGGCAAGCATCGTGGGAGGCACCCCGGAAGCCGCGGCAACGACGATTTCCAGCTGGGGCTATCCGCTGACGGCGCAGACGATGACCGGCCTGGCGCACGCGGTGGGTGAGCAGACGCTCCTGAACCGGGCGGGCGGCGCGCCGTCGCTGGCGGTGGGTATGGCGCAGATTTTCTCGAACACGATCGGCGGGGAGCGGCTGCTGAGCATCTGGTATCACTTCGCGATCATGTTCGAGGCGCTGTTCATTTTGACGGTCCTGGACGCGGGGACGCGCGTGGGGCGATTCATGATTCAGGAACTGGGCGGGCGCGTGTGGAAGCCGTTCGGGCGCACGTCGTGGATGCCCGGAATTCTGATTTCGAGCGCGCTGATTGTTGCGGCCTGGGGATATTTTCTCTACCAGGGCGTGGTTGATCCGCTGGGAGGAATCAACTCGCTGTGGCCGCTGTTCGGAATCTCCAATCAGTTGCTGGCGGCGGTGGCGCTGGTGTTGGCGACGACGATTTTGCTGAAGATGAAGCGGACGCGCTGGGTGTGGGTGACCCTGGCTCCGATGGCGTGGCTGGTGACCATTACGATGACGGCAAGCTGGCAGAAGATCTTTGACGCGAATCCGCGAATCGGATTCCTGGCGCAAGCAAACGCTCTTGCGGCGCAGATTGCCGGCGGCGCCGTCCCGGCGGAGAAAATCGCGGAGACGCAGCGCGTGATTTTCAACCAGCGGCTGGACGCGGCGGTGACCGCGGTTCTGGCGCTGATGATTCTTGTTCTCGTGGTGGAAGCCATTATCCAGTGGACTTCCATCCTGATGCGGCGGCAGGAGCCGGTCCTGCACGAAGCGCCGTACGTCGCGACCCGCTGGGCCGCAGGCGCCGAAGGAGCGGCGGGAGGAGGCGACTAATGCGGGGGATTCGCGAGCGTTTTCTTCGCGCGGCCAAGGCGATGTGGCGAGGCGTGCGGGAGTGGTGCGGCGACAGCGCCTACGAAAGGTATTTGCGCGCGCAGGCCACGCGATGCGCGGCGGGCCGGCCGCTTTCTCCCCAGAAGTTCTACATGGAACAATTGAACCGGCGCTATTCGCGGCCGAACCGCTGTTGCTGAAAGCTGTCCTCCGAATGTCTTTGCGCGCGCACGCCGCGTCAGCCTAGAATTTTTGGTCGGCCCGGATCCAAGCAGTCATTATCGTCATCATAGTTCATCGCTATTATCGTGCGGAGGTGTCGCTGTGGCTGTTGACATGGATAAGCTTCACGAATTTCTCGGCAAGGCCATCGTGGATTCCGGAGCCACGTTTCATGCGGCCTTGGTGCGCATTGGAGACAAGCTCGGCCTTTACAAGGCGCTTGCCGCGGGCGGTCCTCAAACTCCCGCGGAACTCGCCCAGCGCACGGGCACTTCCGAGCGTTACGTCCGCGAATGGCTTTGCTGCCAGGCGGCCGGAGGATACGTTTCCTACGCCTCCGCGAATGGCAAGTTCTATCTGACGGAAGAACAGGCGTTCGCGCTGGCCGACGAAAACAGCCCGGCGTTCCTGCCGGGCGCTTTCCAGGTTGCGCTCGCAGCCACAAAGGCGGAAGAGCAGATCGAAAAGCGCTTCAGGACGGGAGAAGGGATGGGCTGGCACGAACATCATCCTGAGGTGTTCGTGGGAACCGAGCGATTTTTCCGTCCTGGATACGCCGCGAACCTGCTGAGCGCGTGGATTCCGGCGCTGGAAGGCGTGCACGAGAAGCTGAAGAGCGGCGGGCGCGTGGCGGACGTTGGCTGCGGCCTGGGAGCGTCCACGATCCTGATGGCCAAGGCGTACCCAGAGTCCGAATTCATCGGATTTGATTATCACGAGAAGTCGATCGAGACCGCCAAACAGCGGGCCAAGGAGGCCGGCGTCGGCGACCGCATCCGATTCGAAGTGGCGATGGCCAAGAATTTTCCAGGCAAGGAATACGACTTCGTCACGTTTTTCGACTGTTTGCACGACATGGGCGATCCTGCGGGCGCGGCCTCACACGTGCGCAGCACGCTGAAGAAGGACGGAACGTGGATGATCGTCGAGCCATTCGCGGGCGACAGGCCGGAAGAGAATTTCAACCCCATCGGCAGGGCGTTTTACGGCGCTTCGACGCTGCTGTGCACGCCGGCTTCGCTGTCCCAGGAAGTCGGGCTTGCGCTGGGCGCGCAGGCGGGAGAAAAGCGGCTGCGGGAAGTGGTGACGTCGGGTGGATTCACGCAATTCCGGCGCGCGACGCAAACGCCGTTCAATCTGATCTTCGAAGCCCGGCCTTGACAAACCGGCCTGCTAGTCGAGATCTTCTTCGTCCTCGCCGGAGGATTTGAGGATGGTGATTTTGTGCGCGATGCGCAAACCCTGCGCGCGCACGCCGGACAGAATTGCCTTGCGAGTTTCTTCAGGAAGAGCTTCGGGTGGGAAAACGCCGGCAATCTTCCGCGGGAAATGTTTCACAAACTGCGCTGCAACGTGCGCGGTCGCATAAGCGACTGGCGTGGCGAAACGCCCCTGGCGGCGGATCGTGTAAAGAGACGGAAAGAGAACGTCGCTCCGAACGCGCACGTGGATTTCCTCCTTGACGTCGTGTTGCACCCCGCAGACGACAATCGAGGCGGCGAAGCGCGCGTTTTGCAGCACGCCGTGGCGAATGAGCCTGGCGATTTTGCGGGGAGAAGAGGTGTCCGGGAAGTGATGGCGGACCATACCGCGGGATTTCGAGAGGCGGCCCTGGCGATACCAGCGGCGGAGCCGTTCGATCTCGTTGCCGCCGATTTTCACCTCGAGGTCCCGCATGGCAATGAAGATGGGGAGCGTTGCCACTTCGTCCTGTGCTGCAAGAAAGACGCGAGCGGTTCCAATGGGTTCGAGGAAGCGGAACTTTTCCGGCTCGGAGAATCGCTTGGCGAGATGAAACCTGCCGCCGCGATAGATTCGCGGGCGGGAGACGGCTTCGTCGAAGGAAACCACCGGAGACCACTGCGAAATGGGGTCGTCGCTTTCGCTGCTTTCGTAAAGACGGATGTGTGCGCAGTGGACTTCGTCCAGCATGTCGGCGGCGCGCTTGACGAGCAGGTTGGTGAGGCCCGGAGCCGCGCCGGCGTTGATGAGGGCGGCGCGATTCTTCTTTTCGAAGCGCTTGGCGTAGCGAAGCTGCTCCGCTTTGAAGGGATGGCGCGTAAGATGAGAGCTTAGATCGAGGTAATGGGCCCGCAGGCGCAAAGCCGCGCGCAGCACGATTTCATTGAATACCGAAGCGGAGGCGTTGACCATGAGCTGGCAGCCCTTAGCGGCGCGAACCACCCCGCGGAGGTTGCGTGCGTTGACGGCGACCACCGGGATGGAACTGTGCTTTCCGAGGAAGCGCTGGGCCCGGATAGGATCGCGGTCGCCGCACCAGACAGTGTGACCTTGCCGCTCGAGGAGTTGTGCCAAAAGGGAGCCGGTTGCTCCTGCCCCCAGAATGAAGATCCGCATGGCGTGAGCCAAACTGTATCACAAACCTCTAGGCGGCCTGAGTGGTCCAAGCCGCTCATGTCGGATTGCGGTTATCGGGGCGGGGGCGTACACTTTAGGCTGTAACTCCGATCCCGGAAGCCTGCCGGAGAGAAAACCAAGGGCTTGCGGGACGATTTCCGGCGAGGCCGGGATGAGGGCACGGGTGGAAACGCCTGCGCCTCCCGTTGCGGTTAGCCCCGAGGGGCGAACCGCAGTTTGGAAAGGAGTGTTTTAGCCGAAAAAGCGTATTTATTCGGCGCGCCCCGATTCCAAACCGAGAATCGGGTTTTTTGTTGGGCAATGTCTCTCTTCGACAAATTCGGACGGCAGATTACGGACCTGCGAATTTCCGTCACGGACCGCTGCAACTTCCGCTGCGTATATTGCCGCTCGGCCGATCCGGAAAACTATCGCGATCACGATGAGATTCTCACGTGGCCGGAACTGGAGCGGCTCGCGCGGGTGTTTCATGATCTGGGGATTCGCAAGGTGCGAATTACGGGAGGCGAGCCCCTGGTGCGCGAGGGCGTCGAGAAATACATTTCGCGGCTCGCTGCGCAGGGCTTTCCCGATCTCTCGATGACCACAAACGGCCACCTGCTCGGGGAGCGCTGCGAGCGGCTGATTGCCGCGGGATTGCGACGGATCAACATCAGCCTCGATTCGCTGGATGCCGGCCGGTTCGAGCGGATTACCCGCACGAAGACGTTCGCTTCGGTCATGGCGGGAATCGATGCCGCGCAGAAATCCAGGCTTGCCCCGGTCAAGGTGAACGCGGTGCTGGTTCGCGGATTCAACGAGGATGAAGTGGAAGCCTTTGCGGAGTTTGCGCGGGAGCGGGGCGTAATCATGCGGTTCATCGAGTTCATGCCACTGGACGCCGACCGCCATTGGTCGCGCGAACTGGTGGTTCCCGCGGGCGAGGTTTTCGAGCGAATCAACGTCCGTTGGCCGCTGTTGCAAATTGCCCATGAGAAGAGCGAGACCGCGCGGCGCTACCGGTTTGCGGACGGCGCCCCGGGAGAGATCGGGTTGATCGCTCCGGTGACGCAGCCGTTCTGCGGGCACTGCTCGCGAATCCGGCTGACGGCGGACGGGAAGCTGCGGACGTGTCTTTTCAGCAAGGAGGACCACGATCTGCGCGGGCTCTTGCGGGAAGGCGCGGCGGACGAGGAGATTAGCGACTACATCCGGCTGATCGTGAACGACAAAGAAGAAGGCCACCACATCAACAAGCCTAGCTTCGTGCCGCCGTCCCGCACCATGGTGTTCATCGGAGGGTAGCGCCCCAGGGGACGGGCGGCCTAGCCTTTTTGTCCTATAGCGAAATGGACCAATTCGCGAGAAAATTCATCTAAATAGGCAGGGGCCAACAACCAGTTCTTACACTGGCAAAAACATGAGCCAAACAACGACTATCCCAGCCTCCGGGCTGATCGGCATCGAGCAGCCGACCACCGTGCGCGCGCCGGAAATCGAGAAGGGCGTGGGCTGCGATTTCGACAACTACCTTCTGGTGCCGGACACAACTCTGGACGAACGGATTGCCGCCGCGAAAGAGAAGCTTGGGAAAGACCTGGTCATTCTGGGCCACCACTACCAGCGCGACGAGGTCGTGAAATTCGCCGATCTTCGCGGTGATTCGCTGAAGCTTTCCCAGCAGGCGGCGGAAGCGGAAAGCAAGTTTATCGTTTTCTGCGGCGTGCATTTCATGGCGGAGAGCGCGGACATTCTTCGCCGCGAAGGCCAGATCGTGGTGCTGCCGGACCTTAACGCGGGCTGCTCGATGGCGGACATGGCGGACATCGGGCAGGTGGAGGCGTGCTGGAGAGAGCTTGCCACGGTCACGGATACGGAGAAGATTGTTCCGGTGACGTACATGAATTCGACCGCGGCGATCAAATCGTTCACCGGCGAACACGGCGGGTCGGTTTGCACGAGTTCCAATGCGGCGGCGGTGATGAAGTGGGCCTTCGCGCGCGGGGACAAGGTGCTGTTTTTGCCGGATGAGCACCTGGGACGCAACACCGCCTACCGGATGCGGATTCCGCTGGATCAGATGGTCGTTTGGAATCCGTATGAAGAACTGGGCGGCAATACCCCGGAGGCGATTCGCGAAGCGCGCGTAATCTTGTGGAAAGGGTATTGTTCGGTCCACCAGCGGTTCACGGTGGAGCAGGTGGAGCGGGTCCGGCGCGAGAATCCGGGCATTCGCGTGATCGTTCATCCTGAATGCCGGTTTGAAGTGGCCGAGGCGGCGGATCAGATCGGCTCGACGGAAGGAATCATCAAGGCGGTCCGCGCCGGAGAACCCGGGTCGCAGTGGGCGGTGGGAACCGAGATACACCTCGTCAACCGTTTGAGTAAGGAATTGACCGACCGCAAGGTGATCTCTTTGGACCGCAGCGTCTGCGTTTGCACGACCATGTTCCGGATTACGCCCAAGCATCTCTTGTGGGCGCTCGAGAATCTGGGAGCCGGCAACGTCGTGAACCGTATTTCGGTGGATGAACGAACCCGGCACTACGCGCGAGTGGCGCTCGACCGGATGCTCGCGTTGCGCTAGCATGCGAACCGGAGGACGGCCTGATGCGCGAGCGGTCAGGCGCCCCAGGGAATTCTTCATGGCCGACGAAGACGACGACTTGCCGCAGGACGACGCGCCGGAACCGGAGCCGAGGCTGTTCACGCTGACCGAAGCGGAACGCGCGCGGAAGGAACTGGAGCCGTATCTGATCGAGGCGATGGACTGCCGGAAGAAGCTTTCTCGTCTGGACAACGACCTGAACGCCGTGGCGGCGCGGATCATGATGATGGGCGGCGTGCTGGTTCCCTATGAAAAACTCGCGAAACTTCGGCTGGAGCACACCCAGCTTGCCGAATCGTTGAAAGCGGCGCTGAACCGGATTCTGGAGACGGGCTGCCTGGTAAAGGATCTCGACGTCGGGCTGCTTGATTTTCCGGCCATTATCGACAACGAAGAAGTCTATCTCTGCTGGAAGCTGGGCGAGGACCGTATCCGGTTTTACCACCGCCAGGATGAAGGATTTGCTGGCCGCAAGCCCCTCGATCCCCGAGACACCGGTCCGGGAGATACCGTCCAGTAACCCAGGCCCTCAAGACCAGGATTCCGAAGCACTGTTTAGCACTGTTTTTCGCGGAAAGGATTTTTCGTGTCCAAAGACGGGACGAATCGGCTGAAGGAATCGGCGAGCCCTTATTTGCGCTCCGCGGCGCACCAGCCGATCGACTGGCATGAATGGGGCGACGCGGCGTTCGACCGGGCCAAGGCGGAAGACAAGCCGATTCTGCTGGACATCGGCGCGGTGTGGTGCCACTGGTGCCACGTCATCGACCGCGAAAGCTACGAAAACCCGGAAATCGCAAAAATCATCAACGAACACTTTGTGGCGATAAAGGTGGACCGCGACGAGCGGCCGGACGTGGACTCGCGCTACCAGTCCGCGATCAGCGCCATCACGCGGCAGGGCGGCTGGCCCCTCACGGGCTTCTTGCGGCCGGACGGGAAACCATTTTACGGCGGGACGTATTTTCCACCCGAGGATCAAATGGGACGGCCGGGATTCCGGCGCGTGCTGTTGACCGTCGCGGATTTCTACAGGAACAAGCGGGACGAAGTGGATCGCGTCGCGGAATCGCTTGCCGACGCCGTGAGGCAGGCGGAGGCGTTCACCGGAGCGCGCGAGAAGTTTGATCCCGCGGTCGTGGACGCGCAAATCAGCGCGATGACGCAAATGTTCGACATCAAGAACGGCGGCTTCGGGCATGCGCCGAAGTTTCCTCACAGCTCGGCTATGGACCTGTTGCTCGAGCGCTACCAGCAAACCGGAGAAAAGCATTTGCTGGCGATGGCGGAAACGACGCTCGAAAGAATGGCGCGCGGCGGCGTGTACGACCAGCTCGCGGGCGGGTTCCATCGCTATTCCGTGGATGAGCGGTGGCTTGTGCCGCACTTCGAGAAGATGAGCTACGACAATTCCGAACTGCTGAAGAACTATTTGCACGGTTATCAGGCGACGAAGAACGAGTTTTTCAGGGAAATTGCCGAGGGCATTATCGGCTGGGTGAACGAAGTCCTGTCCGACCAGGAGAACGGCGGATTCTACGCGAGCCAGGACGCGGACTACTCGCTCGAGGATGACGGCGATTACTTTACGTGGACGCTCGAGGAAGTTCGCCGGGTCTTGACGCCGGAAGAAGCGCGGGCGATCGAGTTGTACTACGACGTGGAAGCCCACGGAGAAATGCACCACAATCCGGCGAAAAACGTGCTGTGGATCGCACGCGAGGCGCGCGAGGTTGCCGCCCGGCTCGAGATGGAGGAATCCACCGTCCGGCTTCTCCTGGCAAAGGCAAAAGGCAAGTTGCTTGCCGCGCGCAAAGCGCGCCCGACGCCGTTTGTGGACAAGACGATGTACGCCGCCTGGAACGCGATGCTGATTTCCGCGTACCTCGAGGCGGCGAGCATTCTCGGAGGAGCGGCGGCCGAAAGCAGCCGGCGGTTTGCGCTGAAAACGCTGGGGCGCCTGCTCCGGGAGTCGTGGAGCGAATCGCAAGGCTTTGCGCACCGGATGGGCGGTCCGGCGCTGCGAGGTTCGCTGGACGATCAGGTGTTTGGCGCGATTGCGCTTCTCGATGCTTTCGAGCGAACATTCGATGCCGGGTATCTTCGCGCGGCGCAGCGCACGATGGACATCGCGATCGAAAAATACGGGGACGCCGAGGGCGGCGGATTCCTCGACCGCGCTTCGGACGCCCCGCCGATGGGCGGGCTCGACGTGCGCCGCAAGCCGTTCCAGGATTCGCCGACGCCGGGAGCGAATTCCGCCGCGGCGATTGCGCT
>Ga0209581_1003415_pt1 | contig 13713 bp, 13 predicted proteins | sample Coa_R2_FD_187160 | JGI IMG/M metagenome (GOLD analysis project Ga0209581, IMG submission 187160) | Surface soil microbial communities from Centralia Pennsylvania, which are recovering from an underground coalmine fire - Coalmine... | ecosystem: Environmental > Terrestrial > Soil > Unclassified ...
GAGGCCGGCACGCGGACGCCGCTGGTCTATCTGCGCCGCCAGTTCCAGCGCCCGGAAAGCGAGACCCAGCCATCCCTGGATGGCCACGCTAGGGCAAAGGAGCCATGACGCTCTGTCCTCCGTCGACGAACAGCGTCTGGCCGGTCAGGAAGGTGACGTCCGGCCGCGCCAGAAAGGCGGCCACTTCGGCGATCTCTTCCGGCTGCCCGGCCCGGCCCAGGAGGTTGACCCTCAGCATGGCCTCGCGGCTGATGCCGCCGACGTAGGCGGCGGTCATCGGCGTTTCGATCCAGCCGGGCGCGATGCAATTGGCCATGATGCCGCGCTGCGCGAGGTCGACGGCCAGCGACTTGGTCAGGGAGATGATGCCGGCCTTGGAGGCGCTGTAGGCGGCGAAGCCCGGCTCGCTGAGCAGGCCGTTGATCGAGGCGATGTTGACGATCCGGCCGCGCTCGTCCATGTGCCGGGCGGCCTCACGCGCACACAGCATCGCGCCGCGCAGGTTGATGGCCATGGTACGATCCCAGGCCGCGACCGTGAGCTCGCTGACGTGCTGATCCTCGTAGATGCCCGCGTTGTTGACCAGCGCCTGGATGCCGCCATACCGCTCCACGGCCGTACGGACCAGCCGCACCACGTCGTCTTCCTGCGACACGTCCGCCACCACCGCGGTCACCTCGACGCCGGACGCCCGCAGCTCATCCTGCGCCCGCCGTATTTTGTCCTCGGTCCAGCCGGCGATCACCACCTGCTGTCCGGCCATGCCCAAGCGCCTGGCACAGGCATAGCCGATTCCTTGCGCCGCCCCGGTCACGATAGCCGCCGTCATCTGCTCCTCCTTGATACGTTGTCGACAGTAGATGTGCCGAGCGATCAGGCGGTAGACGGTAGGCGTTAGGCACTAGGGACCTATCGCCTAGCGACCAGCGCCTAGCGCCTACCCGTCCAGGTCATCGTCGCGACAGGACCGGCCGGTATCCCGCCAGGCGAAGGCGCGCTCGCTCGTCGAGGCCTGAAAGGGCTCGCAAACGTGATAGGTGCCGCCGATGCAGACCTCGGCTCCGGCGCTGTAGAACCGACCGGCGAACATGCACCCATCCTCCGACACCTCCGCGTTCAATTGCATGTCCTCGTCGCTGATGTAGTCATCGATACCCGTCGTGTCGGGCTCGGGCGAGACCATGAACTGCTCCTTCGTTGCGGTGTACCCGTACTGTGTTTGTGCCGCCTGTGGTTGCTGTCAGAGCCTCTACCCGACATCAAGCCTTGTCTGGCTCGTGGAGCACAGCACCAGTCTAGCAGGCGGCGCGTCGCATTGGCGCCGGGGCCCAGGGTCTGTGAATTCTCCGATTAAGCGAACCGGGGACTGGCGGTCCCCTGGCAAGACGCAGGTCCGACCGCGGTCGGTTATCGGCACCGCGGTGCCCGTCCCGGGCCATGCGACCGCGAGTCGCAGGCCCCCGGTGCGAGAATTCACAGGCCGTGCGCCGGGGCCTGCCCTGCGCGCAAGAGGTATACTCTCGGTACATGGGTATTCGTACCGCGTAGCCAAAATGACCGCTGTGCAGCCCGCCGTGTGTGCGGCCGCGGCGGGACAACCATGCAGGAGGACACCATGATCGAGACCACGACGCGCACATCGTACAAGAGTCCCCTACACCAGATGACGCAGACAACCCCGACCTGCCTGTGGAACGACTCGGCATCCATCGAGGAATTGACCTACTCCATCGAGCACGGCGCCGTGGGCGCCACCTGCAACCCGGTGATCGTCCTCGGCGTGCTAAAGAAGGAGATGGCGACGTGGCGGCCGCGCATCGAGTCGCTGATCGCCGAGATGCCGACGGCCACCGAGGATGAGATCGGCTGGCAGGTGGTGCAGGAGGTCTCGGCCAAGGCCGCCGAGCTGCTGCACCCGATTTTCGAGGCGCAGAAAGGGCGCAACGGCCGCCTGTCCATCCAGACCGACCCGCGCTTCTACCGCGATACGCAGGCCATCGTGGAGCAGGCCGTGCGCTTCAGCAACCTCGCGCCGAACATGATCGTGAAGATCCCGGTAACCCGCGCCGGCATTCCGGCCATCGAAGAAGCGACCTATCGCGGCGTGAGCATCAACGCCACGGTCAGCTTCACGCTGCCGCAAAGTCTGGCCGTGGCCGAGGCCGTCGAACGCGGGCTCAGGCGGCGGGAGCAAGAGGGCAAAGACATCTCGACCATGAGCCCGGTCTGCACGATCATGGTGGGGCGGCTCGACGACTGGCTCAAAGTGGTGGCGGAGAAGGACAATATCACCGTCGACCCCGGCTACCTGGAATGGGCCGGCGTGGCCGTCCTCAAGAAGGCTTATCGCATCTATCAGGAGCGCGGATATCGCCTGCGCCTGCTCTCCGCGGCCTTCCGCAACCACATGCACTGGAGCGAGTTCATCGGCGGCAACATGGTCATCTCGCCGCCCTATGCCTGGCAGGTGCGCTTCAACGCCAGCGATGTCCCCGTGGTGCCGCGCATCGACACCCCGGTCGAGCCGAAGATTGTCGGCGCCCTGCAGCGCCATTTCAGCGAATTCGAGCGCGCCTACAACGAAGATGGGCTATCGGTGGATGAGTTCGACACCTTCGGCGCAACCCGGCGTACCCTGCGCCAGTTCATCGCCGCCTGTACCGACCTCGATGCCTTGATACGCGACTTCATGCTGCCGAACCCCGACCAGAAGTAGGGCGAGCGCCGGGCCACGCTATTGCTCGCGGTAGGGCAGGAACTGTCCATGCCGGCGGTAGGCCTCGTGATAGCGCGCCACCTTGTCCTCGTCGACCTCGATGCCGAGACCCGGCCCCTCGATGCGGCCCCAGGTCGGGCCGTCGGCGATCGGCAGGCGCTCGCGCAGGATATCGTCGGCCATCATCGCCGCTGTCTGCTGCACGCCATCCCAGGCGTTGGGGATGCTCAACATGGCGTGCTGGCCGGCCGCGGCGGCGATCCCCAGCTCGCCATGTGTGTGTTTGACCACGCCCAGCCCCTCCAGATGGGCCATGTAGCTCAGGCTCAGGAAGCGCCGTAACGAGCCCACCCAATAGGAGCTGAAGCACAGCACATCGCCCGTGCGCCCCCGGATCTGCTGCATGGCGTCGACTGGCCGTCCCAGGCCCTCGTTGACGCACAGGGCGACGGGCACCTTCTGCCGCACCTCCTGCATGTTGGCGAGCGGCTCGGCGCGCACCGGCGCCTCGCAGAAGTCGATGCCGTACGCCGCGTCCCAGGCCGTCAACAGCCTGACCGCCTGCGGGACCGACCAGGCCATGTTGGCGTCGATGCGGATCTTGCGCTCGGGGCCGATGGCGCGGCGCAGCGCCGCCAGCATCTCCCCTTCGGCCGCGCTGTCGAGGCCGACTTTGAGGTAGAAGCAGGTGTAGCCGCGCTGCACGCCGTCAACTCCCTGTCGCTCAATCTCCTCCGGGCTGCCCTGTGAGAGATAGTAGAAGTAGTTGACCTCCTCGCGCATGGCGCCCCCGAACAGGCGATAGAGCGGCTGCCCGCACGCCTTGCCGCAGAGGTCCCACAGGGCCATATCGATGCCCGCGAAAGCGAAATGCCCGGTCATCGGGCGGAAGTCCCACAGGCCCGTCTGGAAGTAGTCGCGGGCGATGGCCTCGGACTGCCAGGGGTCGCGCCCGACGACGAAGGGCCTGGCCGCCAGCACGGCCTGCTCGACGGAGGCCACGTCGGCGCCGCTGCAGCTCTCGCCCCACCCCACGAGCCCGTTGTCCGCCGTCAACTTGACGACGACGTCCGTCACGCCGCCGCGATAGACGCGGCTGCTGACCTCGTAATGGGTGTATGGCACGCTGACCACGAACGTATCGAGGGCCACGATCTTCATGAATGGGCTCCTTCACAGCGCGGTAGGCGCTAGGCGATAGCAAGTAGGCGGCGAGCGGGGCCAGTCCTTGCGCTACCCCACGCTGTGGCGGGGTTGGTGCCACGAAGGTCTGGCCCCCTATTCCCTAGCGCCTACTCCTTCCAGATGCTCCAGCCGCCGTCGACCACCAGGTTGGCGCCGGTGATGTAGGACGCGTCGTCGGAGGCCAGGAAGCACACGGCCGCCGCGATCTCTTCGGGCCGGCCGAGACGCCCGGCCGGCGTCTGCCGCGCGAACTGCTCCCGCTCCTCGGCCGAGGTGTGATCCCAGGCCGCCGTCAAGATCCCGCCGGGCAACACGGCGTTGACCCGCACCCGCGGTCCGTAGTCGGCGGCCAGTTCCCGCGTCAGCGCGCTGACCGCGCCCTTGGCGGCATCGTAGGCCGCGTGCCGGCGGAAGCCCATCAGGGCGTGCACCGACGACGTATTGATCATGACCCCTCCGGCGGCGAGCAGATGCGGCATGCAGGTCTTGACCGAGAGGTAGACCGCTTTGAGGCACACCGCGATCTGCCGGTCCCAATCGCGTTCCTCGAGCTCGTGCGGGAGGGCGTAGGCGATGGTGAAGGCGTTGTTGTGCACGATATCCAGCCGGCCGAAGCGCTGCAGGGCCAGGTCGGCGAGCGCCTGCCAGTCGGACAGATTGGAGACGTCGCAGTGGTGGTAGACGGCTGTGCCACCGTCCGCGCGGATCGCGGCGGCCACGCTCTCGCCGCGCTCATCCTGAATGTCGGCCAGGATGACGCGCGCGCCCTCGGCGGCGAACCGGCGCGCGGTGGCGGCGCCAATCCCGTTGGCTGCGCCCGTCACGATGGCCGTCTTCTCGCTGAATCGAGGCACGGTACCTCCTTTCACTGGGGATGGTACCGCACCTGGCAAGGTCGTTGAAAGGCCATGCAGATGAAGCCGCTCCATCAATGGCTTCGCGACCTGCACTCGCTCAGGGGTTGGGCGGCACGAGCGCAGCGCGCAGGCGGTCCTGCACCTCTTGCACCGGCGCCGTCAGACTCACCGTGTCGACTGCGCCATTGACCAGGGCCCGCTGTCGCAGGTCCCACCCTACTTGCGGTGCCATCACCACAATCGGCACCTGATATCCCAACAGTCGCATGGATCGTATGGAGTGCGAAATGGAGAAGGCCGGTTCCTCTACCAGGAGGGCCAGGAGGATGGTGGAGGCGGGAGGATCGAGCGGCAAAGAGGCGACATCGTCCGCCTCGAACACGCCATAGCCCATCCCGACGATGACGTCACGCGCGATGGCACGCAGCGGCGGATCGCCGATCAGGACGACCGTGTCGGATCTGTCCGCCGTCATCAGATCCCACCTCAGAACAACAAGTGGGGCAGGTGGTGGGCCGTATGCGTTTGAGTGTAACAGATCGACGTTAACGTCTCGTTAAGGTGGTGGTTAAGATCTGGTTGAGGGTCTTGTGTAGTCGGATATAGTAATGGTCACCTGTGGATGCCTGGCGACGTGAGCGGAGGAAATAGGTGCCACGCGCCAAGTGACGAGGGGGACAGGCGGCTCAGGCCTGCGCTTTGATGCCCTGGGCAACGCGGTAGGCCAGGGCCATGATCGAGATCATGGGATTCACGCCACAGGCGGTCGGGAAGCCGCTCGCGTCGGCGATATACAGGCCCCGCACCCCGTAGACCTCGCCGTACGGGTCGGCGACCGCGATACGTCGATCCGCCCCCAGCCGGCATGAGCCCATCTGGTGCGCGCTGAACAGCGGCACGCGATTGGGAGCAATCGCCGCGCGTGATATGGCGTCCAGGTAGCGGTCGAGTTGAGCGCGCGCCACGGCGCCGGGCCGGCCCTTTTCGCTCCGCAGCTCCAGACGCGGCGTGTGCAGCGTGGCGGCGCCCACGGCACCCCCGGCGAAGGCGATGCGCACCATCTCCTGCATCCCCCGCGTCAGGCGGTAGCGATCGAGCCGGCTCGGCCAATAGTGCAGGATGGGCTCACCGCCCTTGTCCAGCCTGACGCGTCCCTCACCGGTATCGCGTACCAGGGCGATGAAAATAGCTTCATGCGCGGCGCGGGCCATCAGTCGCTTATGCTCCCGGCCGCCCTCCCACGGGGCGGTCAGTCCGATCATCCCCGGATGGGCCGGGGCTACCTCGATGCGCAAGCCGTAGCCGTCCTTGAGGTGCGCGAAGTGGGGCGAGAGCGCCGTTTGCAGCGAGCCCGTCCATGGCTCGATCGGCTCCGCATAGTAACCGGCCACGGCCGCGACGGGATGCAGCCGCAGGTGGCGCCCGATATGCGGGTTGTCCAAGCCCGAGCGCAACAGGAGCGCCGGCGCCTCCACCCCGCCCGCCGCGACGACGACGCGCGGCGCGCGCACCACGACCCGATGCCGTCTACCCGTCACCGCATCCTCTACCCAGCCCTCCACGCCGGCGGCCCGCCCACGCTCGACCAGGACGCGCCTGACGTTGCAGTCGACCACCGTGCGGGCGCCGTGGTCGCTGGCGTCTTGCAGGAAGGTGACCAGCGTCGACTGTTTGCGCCCGTATGGGCAGCCGAAGCCACAGGCGCCGCAGCGCTGCGCGCAGCCCGAGGCGTTGCGCGGGACGACTCGCCACTCGTACCCGAGCGCCGCGCAGCCGCGCCGCAGGGCCTCGTTATTGCGGTTGGGGGCGCTGTCATCCGTGTTCACGCCAAGCCGCTGCTCGACCACCTCGAAGCCGCGTCGATATGCGTCCGAGGTCGCCCCGGCCAGGCCGTAGCTGTGCTCCCACTCCCGCAGGACAATCTCCTCGGTGCGCAGCGATGTGCTCCAATTGACCACCGTGCCGCCGCCCAGGGTCGAGCCGGCCAGCACGATCACGCCGAGGTCGTGCGTGGTGAGCAGCCCGCGGCGCAGGTAGAGCCTGGAGGTCATCTCCGCCTCCTGGCCCGAGAAGTCGGCCTCGTTATGGTAGCTGCCCTTTTCGAGCACCACCACCTCCAGCCCGGCCATCGACAGCTCGGCCGCCACCACGCCACCGCCAGCGCCCGAGCCGACAACCACCACGTCGGCGTTCAGGTCCGTGTCGCGGGTGATAGGGAGTGTACGGATCGTTTTGGGCGCCGGCTCGCGCGCCTCCGCGGGGGGAGTTGCGGGCCGGTAGCCGAGCGCCCGCCAATTCGGATTGGCGCCATCGGCCACGGGCGCCGCGTAGAACAGAAAGAGGGTCAGACGCTTGAGCGCCGCGAAGCCCCGGCGCAACTGCGGTACCGGGCTGAGGCTCATGCGGCGCAGCGCACGCTCCCGCACCGGGTGGGAGAGCGCGGCGAATCCGGCCGGCCGCCCCGCCAGCACGAGCCCCCCAAGCGGGCTGCCGAGCAGCCGCAGCAACAGCGCGATCTCGGCGCGCGATTCCGGCGACTCCCGGGCCAGCGCCTCCGCCACCCGCATCGCTACGTGGAGATCGCGCGCCGAGCGGGCGTAGAGCCCATGCGGGTCTTGCTCGCCCGGCGGCGGCTGGACGGAGGGGACCAGCGTCTCGCACACCGCCTCCAGCGTGCGCAACTCCGCCGGGCGCAACCAAGCGGCCTCAGGCGTGCGCGGAAGCGCTTCTAAGATGCCGCGCGTCCTCCCGCCCATTCCAGCCGCGTCTTGCTCTATTCTGGCCATCCCACTCCTCGCGGCTCCCGCGCGGATCGATGCGCAGCGCCTGCCTCCGTGGCGTGGAGTATGCCAGGTACCCGGCGCGGTGTCAACCGGAGCGGAGAGCCGGACGCCATCCGGCAGAGCCCTTAGGGCGCGGGATCATGCTCTGGGAGGCGCCGGTTCCCCGACGTTGGTGGTCGCCCAGGGCAGCGCCTCCAGCCGCTCCAGCGGGATCGGCTCGCCGCTGACCTCGCTCCAGCCATATGTCCCCTCGTCCATCCGCCGCAGCGCGTGTTCGACCTGGGCCAACTGAGCGCTCTGGTCGGCGGTCAGAGCGCTGGCAGTATCCTCCATCATGATGTCGCGTCCCATCTCGCCATAATCCTCCGGCTCGTCGGAGGGCGGCTCCGCATCCTGGAACTCGGAATCCAGGCCTTGCAGAAGCCCGCGCAGGCGGTCGCGCTCGGCCTCCAGACGTGCGCGCAACTCGGCCATCCGGGCGGCCTCTACTCCCGGTGGAAGGTGATCATTTGTTGTCATGGCTCTGGTGTCCTCATCCGGCTTCCGGCAGCCCCCAGATCGATCGACGGTTCTGACACGGTCCCAACGTCAACGTGACAAGCGACGTAGACTCACACACGCCGACCTCGCACCTGCTGTGAGCCAGCTCTGGCTTGCTTCATCATAGCGCAAGAGACATGCCACATCCGGGTCGCCTGGAGGGGCGGCGCCTCGCCTTGCTGGGCCAGGTCGGACGTTCAGGGTGGCGAGCCTTTAGGCGCTCCTCCCAGGGCTAAAGCGCCTGGGAGGAGCGCCAGGGGCTTCAGCCTACCTTAGCTCACGCGCCATAAACCCGCCCTGTAGTATTATTCCCTACGTGTAGTTGATTGCTCAGCTCAAGCTGCGCCCGACTCCAGAGCAGTCTGACGCTCTGCGTGCCACGCTGGTAACAGCCAATGCCGCCTGCGACTACGTGAGCCGCGTGGCGTGGGACAGCAAGACCTTCCGCGAGTATGCTTTGCGCAAGCTCGTCTACGGCGAGTTGCGCGCCAGCTATGGCCTTGGCGCCCAGATCACCCAGCACTGCGTAGCTAAAGTCGCCGATGCCTACGCCCACGACCAGGACACACCCCGCACCTTCAAGCCACGCGGCTCGATCGCCTTCGACGACCGCAACCTGTCCTACGCGCTGCCTGACGCGAGCGTCTCGATCTGGACGCTGCGCGGGCGTCTGCGCATCCCGTTCGTCTGCGGGGAGCGCCAGTGGCAGTTGTTGCAGACGCGCCGCGGCGAGAGCGATCTGGTGTACCGCAACGCGCAGTGGTACCTGCTGGCGACGTGCGACGTCGAGGAACCGGCGCCTGGCGATCTTGACGCGGACGATGCGCTGGGCGTCGATCTGGGCCTGGTCAACCTCGCCACCGACAGCGACGGTGAGGTCCACGCGGGCCGCACCGTCACCAACGTGCGCGCCCGTCACCGGCGGCTGCGCACCAAGCTCCAGGCCAAGGGCACCAAGGGCTCGCGCCGCCGCCTGAAGCATCTGGCCGGCAAGGAACGCCGCTTTGCGCGCCATACCAATCATGTCATCTCCAAAGGGATCGTGGCGAAGGCCGAACGCACAACGCGCGTGGTCGCTCTTGAGGACCTCACGGGCATCCGCGCGCGGGCGAGGGCTCGGAGGCCGCAGCGCGCCACACTCCACTCCTGGGCCTTCGCCCAGCTCCGCGCCTTCATCGCCTACAAAGCGCGGCGTGCGGGCGTGCGCGTGGTCCTGGTCGATCCGCGCCACACCTCGCGCGCGTGCCCGGCTTGTGGCTGTGTCGATAAGGGCAACCGGCCCTCCCAAAGCGTTTTCTGCTGTGTGCAGTGCGGGTTCGCTGGCCACGCCGACACGATCGCGGCGGAGAATATCCGCCGGGCCGCCGTAAGCCGGCCAGACTGCTCGGATCTCACCGGGGGTGAGAGCGCCAGGGCAAAGCCCACCAGCTTTTGCGGTGGGTAGCTTACTCGGGGCATTCTGCGCCGGAGACGGGCAACTCCGTGCACGATGAAGGCGATGTGGTGGGGCGCACCAGAACCTGCGTCGGCTGCAGCAGCGCGTGCGTGCGCCAGTTCAATACGCCGGTCACCGCCGCCTGCTGGCCCGGAGCGATGTCGTCGATTGCCTCACCTGCCGGCAGAAGCAACCGGGTGTGAGCCGTGAGCAACACCACGACGATGTTACCCAGCCGGTGTGGGCCCCCATAGCGCTGCGCCAGGGTTGGGACCGACTCGGTTGTGCCGACGTGCAGTAGCAGCAGGCGCTGCGGCCACTCCATCTGCGCCACGCGCCCCGTGACGGTCACGCTGTCCGCGGATTCGTCCTGCACCATGTTGCCCTGGCGTAGCAGGATGTCGCCTTTGCTCAGGGCGGCGCGATCCAGAGGGCGTCCACCGCGGCCGAGCACGCGCGTCGACGGCCCGATGTCGTAGGTCTGCCGGCCCAGTGAGTTCCGCACCGTCACCGTCAGCACGGCTCCCCGGTGTGTGATGCGCGCGATGACCGGTGCGTTGTACAGCCTGATCATATTGCCCCCGTATCGTGCGCGGCGGCTACCGCCCTGCTCATTGCCGCTGATGCTCACGCCGGGGATGATCGGGCAGGCGTGCTGGCGCAGTATGAGCCTGTCCGCGGGCCGAGCGCCGAAGTCGAAGCTGCCGCGCAGCGGGTTAGCAGACGCGTCGCTGCCCGTCAAGGGCCGCAGGCCAAAGCGCGCCTCGATGAAGGCTAGCACCGAGGTGAAGTCGTAGACGGTGTGATCGACGTGGCCGCGCCGCGCGTAGGGCGAGATGATGAGCGCCGGCACGCGCGGTCCCAGGCCCCAGCGGCTTGTCTTCGGCGGGGCGACGTGGTCGTAGAAGCCGCCGAAGTCGTCCCAGGTCACGATGATGGCCGTGTCTCTCCAGAAGGGGCTGCGCATGATGGCGTTCACCTCCGAGACTGTCGTGTTCTCGCCCAGGCAGGTGCTGGCGGGCGGATGCTCGCTCTCCGCCGTGTCGGTGACCAGCCAGGTCACGGCGGCCAGGTGGCCGTGGGCGACATCGGAGGTGAAGCGGCGCCAGGGCAGCACGTTGGTACGCCACTGGTCGCCGAAGCGGATGTGCCGGATGGCATCGAAGGTCGACCAGATGTAGCCCGAGTGCCCGAACCCCGGCGCGTAATAGCGCCAGGAAATGTGGCTGGCGTTCAGGCGATCGGCCAGCGTGGCCATGTCGAAACAGGGGTAGGTTGCCCCGTTGCGCCCCGCCGCGCTGACCGTCAGGGCGTAGGAGCCGCTCGGGCTGTCACAACCCCAGCGCTCGCTGGGGATGGTCGGGTTGGAGACGACGTTGGCGTTCTGCGCGGCGATCGTCATCAGGTGGTTGGGGAAGGTGGGACCCATGATGGAACTGAAGAAGTGATCGGCCAGCGTGAAGTGGCGGGCGTACGCCCAGTAGCTGGGGATGTCGCCCGGGTACATCTCCGTGTAGGCGTGGTCGACGCCGAGCGTCACGGCACCGGCAATGAGATCGAAGCCATTCATGCGCCCGCCGGCGTAGGCGGCATACGCGGCAGTGGCGGAGTGGGCAATATCGGGATAGACCTGATCGGACGCTTCGGCCAATGGCACGACCTGCCCGCCGGAGGTACGCCCGGTGGTCGCGCCGTCCGCACCAGGGAATCGCCCGAAGTAGTTATCGAAGGAGTGGTTCTCCTTGATGATGAAAACGATGTGGTTGATCTTGCCCAGGCCCGGCTGCCTCGGGACGGCGCGGTGCGAGAACAGGTGCAGGGCCGCCCAGGCCGCGTTGGCGAGCAGCACGGCCGTGATGAGGTAAACGACGAGGCGGAGACGCTTCAAGGGCACTCAGTTCCCCTCATCGGCTACTGCGACGCATCCCCGCCTCGTCTCGTGCCATCGCACCGGGATCTCAACGCATGGCCGGCTCAGCCCGGCCAGTGTAGACGCCCTCCAAGACCAGCAGATCGCGCAAATAGCGGACCGCGAGCCGCGTGTGGTGGTCGACGAAGTCCAGTCCTTGCAGCCGGTGACGCTCATCCAGCGCCTGATGGCAGAACTCGTAGCACAGATACCCGTCATACCCGGTAGCCTTCAGGCCGCGAATGAAGGTCGGATAGTTCACGGACGCCACCCAATCCAGGGGGCGTTGCCGCAGCGTCCCATCCGGCCCCTGGTCGAACTCGCCGCTGAAATGGGAGAGGGCTTGAAAAGTCGTTGTTGGAGGCCACGCCCACGATGTCGAGGCCCCTGGAGGCGCACAACTCCCGGAAGCGCCGCCGCTCGTCGTCATCCCAGTCCAGGGGGTTGCCGTGCGGGCGCTTGCCGTCGATCTCGATGCCGTCGAAGCCGAGGGATACTGCGCGCTCCACCACCTCGGGCATGCTCAGGGCACGGCCGCGACACCAGATGCCCAGATAGGTGATGCTGTAAAGACCGAGTTTCATGCTGTCTTCTCCCTCCGGATTCCTTCGTCCAGGGCTTGCCGCACGTTGTGGTGTTAGAAGCTGGTGCTGAGGTCTATAGCGCGCCCCGTCCGTGCCGATTCCGTCACCTTGAGCATGATCTCAAGGGCGTGCCGGGCATGTTCGGCGCTCAGGACCGGACGGCGCCGTTCCCAGATGCAGTCGACGAGGTGGTCGATCAGGTTCGCTCGCCTCAGGCGCCCGTAACGCTCCTCCGCGACCTCCAGGTCGCGCCCTTCCGGGACGATCCACCCGCTGAGGCCGGCGACGGCATCGACCTTGTAGACCTCCACCAGCGGTCCACCGCCGTTTTCCATCCAGCCATCATTGATGTTGATGGTTCCCGCGCGCCCGAAGATTTCCATGTTTGGGCTCCTGGCCGCGTTCACGTTGTATGAGCCGTCGACCACGGCGAAGGTCGATTGTCCGAAATCGAGCATGAAGAGCGTATTGTCGTCGGCCGTCACCTCGATCTCTTTGCCATGGAACGGGCCGCCGCGCGCCAGCCGAGTCGGCTCGGTGATGCCGGAGAAGGCCGCCACCCGCTGCGCGGGACCGAGCAGGCCGGTGATCTGATGGATACCGTAGACCCCCATATCCAGCAGCGGGCCAGAGCCCTTCTGGTAAAACCAGGTGGGATCGTTCGGCCAGGAATAGGCGGCGGGGCCACCGTGCGAGCCGCGCACGCGGGCAAAGGCCACGCGGCCGATAACGCCGTCTTGAATCATGCCGCGCACCGTCTGGTAGTGCGGGGCGAGCATGTCCGGCGGCGCGCAGATAATGGTCAGCCCCTTCTCCGCCGCCGTGGCAATCAGCGCATCGGCCTCCTCGATAGTCGAGGCCAGCGGTTTCTCCGTGACCAGGTGTTTGCCCGACTTCAGGATGGCCATGGAAGTGGTCCCGTGCACCGGAATCGGCGTCAGGTTGGCCACGGCGTCGAGGTCGCTGTGCTCGAGCATCTCCTCCAGAGTCCGGTAGGCGTGCGGAATCTGGAACTGCTGCTGGACCTCCTGGGCGCGTTCAAACAGGGGATCGGCAATGGCCACGACCTCTACCTTCTCGGGGATGTACTTGAGGTTCGGCAGCACACCGTAGGGATAGGTGGCGATCATGCCGGCGCCCAGAACGCCCAGCTTCAATGGTTGGCGGCTCATGGTAGTCCTTTCCTGTAGCTCAATCGCGTCCAATCTAGCGGACGATAGGCGTGCCGCTCAGCCTGAATACCCTCGGGTTGCAGGGCCACGGCCCATCGTCCGCCATCCTTCAGCTTACGCCGGAGCGACCTGGCCTGTGCCACCCGAGCGAGCGGCCTCGTAAAAGGTAAAGCAGGCATCCAGGTTGCGGCAGGCGTCGTCCACGCCCGCGGGCAGCGGCGCGCCTTCGCGGACGGCGGCGACGAACTGGCTAAACGTCGGGCCGGCGACGATGCTCTCCACCTCCGGCAGGGTCACGCTGCTCCAGCCGCTGAACGGCTCGAAGTGGCCGCTGACGGTGGCACGACCCGGCATCTGCGAGTCGAGCAGCAACGCGCCCTCACTGCCGACGATGTGCGTCGTGGCGATGGACGCGCCCCGAGCGGCGGTCCAGGTCACCTCCACCGACGCGACCTGTCCGCCGCCAAAGGTCAGCAGCGCGGAGCCGAAATCCTCCAACCCCGGCGCGAGGTCTTTGTGCACGAGGTTCGCG
>Ga0209581_1003418_pt1 | contig 13705 bp, 11 predicted proteins | sample Coa_R2_FD_187160 | JGI IMG/M metagenome (GOLD analysis project Ga0209581, IMG submission 187160) | Surface soil microbial communities from Centralia Pennsylvania, which are recovering from an underground coalmine fire - Coalmine... | ecosystem: Environmental > Terrestrial > Soil > Unclassified ...
TCTCCGCACACGTTGTCGCTGTGATAAGGCAGCATGGATAAGGCGCGCACGTCGCCTTCGATGGGTCTGGCTGTGGCGAAAATCTCTCGACCCACCGGATTGCGCAAAATGTGGGTGTGGAGTCGCTGACCGAGGTTTGGGCCATCGGGGAATTTGAAAATGCGGCTATCATAGACGATGCCGGCGCTGACGTCGCCGCCGCGCAGCGGGATGATCCACACCCACCAGCCGCGTCCAAACAAGTGATTCGTCGCCCATTCGCGCGCTGTGCGGCATCGGTTCGCATAATGCGGAAAACGCCTGCGCCACTCGCAGCTGTCCCATTCTTTCACTCCGGTGAAACGCGCCCAGACCGCGTTGATGGGATGCTCGTTGTTGACGCGGAAATGCCCGAGTTTTCTGGCGAGCATGGCGGCGCGTCCCGTGGCATCGACGATCCAGCGCGCACGAATGGTGCGTTCGAGCGCGGTCACCATTGGCCGCTCTTGCGGTTGCGGCGTTGCCTGTTGTTCGTCGCTTGCAACGACGGCTTTCACGGTTTGTCCGCTGGCGCCGCCCAACTCACAGCTTATTACCTTTCCCGGACGCCAGAGGTCACAACCCTCCGCTACCGCCAGATCGAGCATGTGCGAATCGAGTTTCGAGCGATCAACCTGGAAACCTGGCAGGCGGCTTTGATATCGGGTGCCGACTTCCACGCACTCGTCGAGGCGCTGATCCGGGCGATTTGAAAACCATAAACGCAATCCCTGCTTGGCCAGTTGATGGTGTCCCAGGTAATGGGACAAGCCCAGGATCCGCGTCAGATAACAACTGCTGACCTCGGTGGTGGATTCGCCCACTTTGCGATCGAACTCGGCGTTCTTTTCGATGATCAGCACGCGCGCTTCCGGTCGTTTGCGTTTCAGTGCCAGCCCGGTGGCTGCTCCGGAAAATGCGCCGCCGATGATCGCCACGTCGTAATCAAAATGCATCGCGCCTGGCATGATGAACTTGTTGGCGGGCGAAGGCAATTCCATCCGACAGGCTCCTTGCAGAGGTGGTTTGCGCGTTCGAGCTTGAGCGCGCACACATGATTTTCAGAAACGGGCGCCTGATTTTTCCCGACGGAATTCGCGACGGCCTCGAGCTGGTTGTCGAAGGGAAAAAAATCGTCGCGATTCGAGATGAGACCGGCGCAGCGGGAGAAAACGTTGTCGATCTGGGCGGAAATTATCTCGCTCCAGGGTTCGTGGATCTTCATGTGCACGGCGCGCTGGGGCGCGACAGCATGGAAGCTTCTGCGGAAGCGTTCCGGCTCATTTGCGATTATCACGCCCGCGGCGGCACAACCGCACTGCTGCTGACAACTGCAAGCGCTCCGCTCGAGCGCATCGTCGATGTGTTGAAAGCGGCGCGCCGTTGTCGAGCGTCGGACCATCGCATCGCCGGCGTTCACATCGAAGGGCCGTTTATTTCTACGCGGCAACGCGGGGCCCACAAGGCGGATTTTATCCAGGATCCCTCGCCCGCGGCCGCGAAGCAGTTGCTCAAACACGCGGAAATTGTCAGACGCATCACCATCGCTCCGGAGCTGGCGGGCGCGCTCGATTTAATCCGAGATTTTTCCGCGCGCCGGATCAGTGTGAGCGGAGGGCACAGCGATGCCTGGGACGAAGAGGCCCGGGCTGCGTTTGCTTGTGGAATGCGCAGTGTCACGCACACCTTTAACTGCATGTCCCGCGCGCGGCGCCGCGGCGCCCATCGCGTAGCGGGTTTGCTGGAATTCGCATTGAGCGAGCCGCAGATCAGCTGCGAACTGATCGCCGACGGTCACCATGTGTCCCCGACGCTGATCCAAATGTTATATCGCGCCAAAGGCGCTTCGGGAATCTGTCTGGTTACAGACGCAACTGCCGGCGCCGGATTGGCGGAGGGATCGCGTTTCTCTCTTTTTGGCAATGATTGCATCGTGGAGAATGGCGTCTGCCTGCTGGCGGATCGCTCCGCGCTGGCCGGGAGCGCTTCCCGCATGATTGATCTCGTTCGCAACATCGTGGCGCAGGCGGCTGTGCCTCTGCACGAAGCGGTCGGCATGGCTACGGCAAACCCCGCGCGCGCCATCGGCCTGGAAGGGAAAGGCGAATTGAAAATTGGCGGCGACGCGGATCTGGTGATTCTTTCGCCAGAGCTGGAAGTGGTGCGCACCTTCGCAGGCGGCGAAACAATCTGGCCTCGCTAACGTTGCGACAACGGCGGATTTCGGCCGCAAGCCGGCCAGCTCCATGGGCGGGCCGGACGTCCGGTTTTGACGCCGGGGCTGCTCAGACGACTACAGCGACATTAGAAATTCCGCGATATCGAGCGCGGCGCGGGGGCGGCTCAACCGGCTGATGTTTGCCACCCATTCCCGCCACTGTTTCGCGTCATCATAAAAGGCGCGCTGCACAAGCCCCACGACCTCCAGCGATGAGCGCGCGATTGCGCCCGAGTGGGTTTGCGCGATCAAACGGGCGTTGCCTTCCTCCTGGCCGGCCACAACGTGATTGATAATCATCGGGCAGCGCGCGGCGATGGCCTCCTGCGTAGTGGCTCCGCCCGCCTTTCCGATGAGCAGATGGCTTTGGTGCAGCATGCGCGGCAGGTCATCAGTCCATCCGACAATGTTGACTCTTCCGTTGGCTGCGGCTTGTTCCACGGCTGGCCGCAGCTTGGTAAGGCGACCGATCGTGACGGTGAGGTCCACGCCCAGAGCTGCCAGCCGCTGCACAAGATCCGGCGCGCCTCGCGTCGCAGCGTGAATCATGTACAGAACGCGGCGCTCGGAATTGTTGCCGGGCGGCGGCCGTTCATCTGTGAAATCGGCGAATTTGGGGCTTACCGGGAAGCCGAAAATTTTGATTTTGTGCAACGGCACGCCGGCGCGCTGCAGCACCGCCGCGCTCTGTTCATTTGGCGGGAGAAAATAATCGGCGTCGCATCCGTACCAGGCGGCATTGATCGTGATCGAATCGGTGATGATTACGATGCTTTTGCACCGCGGCAGAGTGTGCGGATTGCTCTTGAAAATTTCGCTCAGCACGTTGGCATAGGCCGGGAAAGTGGAAACCACCACGTCCGGTCGGAACCGCTCGAGCAGCGGAATGAAACGCGCTTTCAGCCGGGCGAAACGACCGAACTCTTTATCAAAGTTTTTTTTGCCGTTGATCCAGCGGTAAACCTCGCCCCACACGCCCGGCGCGTAGTTGATGACGGCGAGATAGCTTCGACGCACCAGTTCATTGACTGGTCCGTAGGCTTCCGCAAAAAGATCGCGCAATTCGATTTCGGTTTCGCAGGGCGCGGCGCGCGCAAGCCCGTCGCGGACGCCGCGCGCGGCGCTGTTGTGACCCTCTCCAAAACTGGCAGTGAGGATCAGGATTTTCTTCTTCACGGTTAGTCAAACCGTCCGCCGCGCAGCCCCGCGCCGCGCTCTTCGCCATGCGCGCCTCCGAAAGCACGACGCGCGCATGCGGACCAAAGTTTGCCGAAGCATTCGGAGTGTAATGGATATTTGGAGCAAGCAAAGTAAACTCTGCGCAGATGAAATATTTTGGGTTTGCCTGGCGCGTTTTGCGACAGTTGGCATGGGAAACGGCCACTGACGCCACGACCGGCCTGGCCGCTCAGATGGCCTATCTCCTTCTGTTTGCTCTTGCCCCGGGTTCGCTTTTCCTGTGGCATTTGCTGGGCCTGTTCGGAACCGATCCGGGCACTCTGCACCGGATGTTTGTGCTGTTGAAAAGTTTCATGCCGCCCGACCCACGGGTGCAGGATATTCTCGATTCGGCGATGGCCAGCGTAGTGGTAACCGGCTCCAGCGGGCTGCTGGCCAATGCCGGCATTGTTTTGGGAATTTATTTCGGGACCGTTTTCATCGCCACCATCTCCCGGGCTCTTAGCCAGATGCACGGCGTGCGAGAGGATCGCCACTGGTGGTCAAAGTACATCATCTCGTTTTTCATGCTGTTCTGGTTTGGGATCGTGATCGTGTTCTGTTTCAACGCGCTGGTTTTCGGCGAAAAACTGGCCGGCATCGCCGAAGTGAATTTTCAACTCTCGTTTCCGTTGCAGGCGTGGATCGCCACATTGAATTTGCCCTTTACCCTCGTGGCGCTCGTCATTCTGGCTCTTGGGCTTTATCTTTTGACGCCTGAGAACTATCTCACGGTTCGTCAGGCGCTGCCCGGCGCCGTTTTCTTTGCGGTGGGCTGGGTGATCGTGACGAAACTGTTTCAGCTTTACGTGGCCAGATACGACCGTTACAACCCCACCTACCTGGCGCTGGCGTCCATTATTCTGCTTCTGACGTGGATGTATCTGACCTGCCTGCTGCTGCTGTTGGGTGGCAAATTAAACGCCATTCTTCGGCGTGAATGCGAAAGAATGCGCGCCTCGGCCTCTGGACCGGTCGCGGCGGCTTAAAAGTTGCCAGCCGACAGCGCCAGGAAATTCCTCACAGCCTTGCAGGGCTGCCTCTCGTGCCGGTTTTCGAGTTCCGCAATGCTTTATTGACGAATTCCAATGCGTTCGGGGTTGATCGCGTCGCGCGCTCTGTTACGCTCCGTCGCGGATCGTGCGCATTCGGATTTGGCTCCTAACGGCACTCGCCTCTGGCGCAATCCTCGGGAGTCTCCTTCGGGCGCAGGTCGATGAAGAACGCCAGACCGGTCCGGGCGAGCCAACCGGCAAAACGCGCCTTGCGGCTTCGCCAAAACCGCGCAAATCGCCAAGCCCACCTTCCAGGCGGACAGGAAAGACAAAACCCGCAACGGCAACGAAACATCGCTCCGCAACGCCGGAGGAAACTTCGTCTGCCATCCCAAAGGCGAAACCTGTCACCGAAGGGTCGGGAGAAGAAAAACCGTCTTCGAAGCCGCAAAAGTCGCCGGGATCCGCCGCGCCAGCTGGCGGAACGAAAAAGCAATCCGCTGTCGAGGAGAGCGAATCGCACGCATCGAGGGAATCGCCGCACCCTCGCCACGCGAAACCGCCGGCAGACTCCGAGTCCCGTGATCGATCCGCATCGTCCGAAGCGACTCCGCGCGAAACCCCGAAAGCCGGTGGCGGATCCCAGAAAACCAAACGCCGCCGCGCGCCGACGCCCAAACCCAAAACGAAACCGCCCGACAAAAAGTCGCGCGAAAAAAACATCGCGACACGCAAAGCCAAAAAATCCGAACCGGAGGAGCAAGAAACGTCAAGACCTGCAAAGACGCCGGCGGCAATGAACAAGAGCGATGAAAGCGCGACTTCGTCGGAGGCCATTGCGGGATCGGCCGCAGCGGCGCCGCGCGCTTCCGCTGTCTCCACACCGGCGCCTGAATCCCCCGTTTCGAAAGTCCCGCGCGCGAGCTCAGCCGACGAACGCGCTCAAGTGGTGATTGAGAAGTCCGGCGCCGAGGAGGATGAAGGACTCGAACCGCCACCTCCCCCGCCGCCGCGCAGGTTCAGCCTCTGGCCGTGGGCGCGGCGATCGACCAGCTACCGCTATCTCACCCGTTCGGTCATCGAAGCGATCCGGCGCGCGCCGGTTAAACGGCATCGGTGGCGGTTCATCGTGGTCCACAACAGCGGCACGCGGCAGGGCAATGCGCGTGTGTTCGATTATTATCATCGGCACGTCCGCCGGATGCAGAATGGTCTGGCGTATCATTTTGTGATTGGCAACGGAACCTCCACAGGAGACGGGCAGATCGAGGTGGGCGACCGCTGGCGCCGGCAGATCAATGGCGGCCATGTGCACAGCGATTATTTGAACAACATTTCCCTCGGCATCTGTCTGGTGGGCGATTTTAACCGCGATCGGCCCACCCGCGCGCAACTTGAGGCCTGCGAGGAACTGATCCGTTATCTGCGGCAACGCTGCGGCAAGGCCGGCTGGCACGATATCCCGGTAAAGCCGCATCGGGAAATGAATCCGCCGCGCTGGCCCACCGATTGTCCCGGAGACGATTTTCCCTACTCCTGGTTCCGCAGGTTTTAGGGATTTGCATTGCATGAAGCGCCGGCACGTCCTCGACGCGTGAAACGCAACGTCTGCGCGGACGTTACTTGCGTTCGGCCACAATCAGGTGCGCTTCCTTGTAGTTCCAGCGATAGCCAAACCCAAAATCCAGCGGAGGCGGGTTGCTTTGCGCGAACAGTTCCCGGAGCCGTGCCTGATAATGTTGCTTGAACAGCTCAATCGGCCCGAGATAAACGCCAAACAGACGCAGCCGCCATTTGTCGGGCGTAAAGTACGCCACTGGAATTCCCGAATCATCCTGCACAATGCGTGTGCTGTGAGCCAGGAGAAAATCGCGAATGGCGGCAAAACCGCTCTCGAACATCAGATAGGAGGCGGATTTAAGAAAACTCGAGCCGCTACCGAAGCGTTCGCAAAATCGCAGGAACCCTGGGTTGGACTTGATTCCGCCATCGGAGATGTCAGTGCTGAAATAATAGAGAGTCTGCTGATCGCCCGACGGATTATCGACATAACGAATCCGCACTCCGGGAATGCTGCCTGCCTTCCTGCCGGGAGCGGCCTCTTCAAACACGCCTGAGGCATTGAGCGAGCCAAAGGTGACATTGGCGATCGATTTATCGGCCCGGGCGATGAAAGTGTACAGGATTGGTAGGACGCCGTTGAGGTTCTGCTCGTGCAAATCCACCTTCATGTTCTTGGTGATGAAATAGGTGGTGTTGAGCGAAGAACGCATCGCGTTCTCGAGGTTTCCCAGCGCGCCGGAAAGGTTCGGGATGCGCAAGGGGTCGGGCGGCGGTCCGATTTGTTCCTTGCCGCAAAGCACGTAAACCGCCGCTCTGGGAAAGAACTGATCGACATACAGAAAGTCCGGGCCGCTGAACATGTAAAAGACCACGGGAACGGGCTGCAGCGTTTCCGGTAAATAGGTCTGTTGCCAGGCGTGCAGTTTGTCCAGTTGCCGCAGCCGCAGTTTGCTGAACTCGCTTTCGAAATAGGCGGCGTGTGCCTGCCATGCTGGAGTGTTCATCAGCGGCGCCAGCGGCGACTCTTCCGGCACGGGCATCCCCGCAAGAAAACGCGCAACGTCATTTGGCCCGGCCGGGGCCGGGGTGACCGGCGTTACGGGAATCGCGCGAGGCGCAATCTCTGGAATCTCCTGCGCTCGGAGCGCCGAAACGCCAAGCGTCGCAGCGGCGAACAGGCTGATGCCCGGCACTGCGCTCCGCAGCGCGGCGGCGATGCGCAGGGGCGGCTTCATCCTGCAACGCAGCATCGCTGCATTGTTTTTCGATTGAGACGGGCCGATATCGTTCGTCATACGGAAGGAGCAGGTCGTTTGCTGGCGCAGAAATAAAGCAGCAGACCAACGAGAGCGGTAGCCAGACCGCCCAGCGATTCAACAGTTTTGGAGCGCAAAAGGTAAAACATCATCCAAAGCGTGATGGCGGAGAAGAAAATGGGCGGCAGAGGATACGCCCACAGGCGACAGGGCCGGGCCAGTTCCGGGCGCCTGCGGCGCAGCACCATTACCCCCAGCACAGTGAGCAGCGAGCAAAGCAGCAGACTAAACTGCGTGTACTGCACCACGCTTTCGAAACTCCGGGTGAGCAGAAGCAGGTTCACGATAAGCAACTGTAAAAGAATGGCGTTGGTGGGAATGCCATGAACATTCTTCCGACCCAGCAGTCGCAGCAGCCAGTGGTCTTCGCCCATGGACATGCTCACCCGCGGCCCGATCCACGTCATGGAACTGATCGCCGACACCAGGCCGAGACAAATCACCGCGCCGGCGAGGCGGCCGCCGTTTGTGCCAAAGATATGTTTGCCGGCGATCAAGGCCACTTCGAGCTGGCCTTTCAATTCTTCGATGGGCGTGGTGGCCAGAAAGATGGCGTTGAGCAAAACGTAGATCACGATCACAATGCCCGTCCCCACCAGCAGCGCACGCGGCACGTTTTTCTCCGGCTGCTTGATTTCACCGATGATATAAACCGCCGCGTTCCAGCCCGAATAGGAATACATCACATAGACCAAAGCCACGGCAAACGGCCCGCTGAAAATCGCTGTTGTGTCGCCGCGCGCCGGCAAAAAATCGATCGCCTGCCTGGGGTGGACGAACAAACCGGCAACGATCAACGCCCCGATTAACAGCAGTTTGACCAGTGTGAAAAGGTTCTGGAACGCGCTGCCGACTTGGAGGTTCGCAAGGTGAAACAGCGTAACCAGCCACACCACGCCGAAGGAGAAGAGCAGCGGCGAACCATATTCCAGGACGCCGTGCAGATATTTGCCGAATGCCATCGCCGCCAGGGCAACGGGCGCGGCAAACCCCACTGTGGCCGAGACGAAGCCGGCCATGAACCCAAGGGACGGATGATAAATTTGCGAGAGAAAATGATATTCGCCGCCGGAACGCGGGAGCGCGGCACTCAGCTCGCCGTAACAGAGCGCGCCGCACAGGGCTGCGATTCCGCCCACAGCCCAGAGCATCAGCAGGGGGAACCCGGATTGAATATCCGCCAGTTGAAATCCCAAACTGGTGAAGATTCCCGTGCCAATAATGTTGGCAATCACGATGGACGACGCCGTCACGAACCCCACACTTCGCCGCGGTGGCGGCGATTTCACACTGGGCGCTTCGGCAATCGCGGTCATCTCCGCAGACACAATCCCGAAATTACCCCCACTGGCGAGTTGTTTTCCGGCATTCGATTTCATTCCCTCCGGTCGAAGCTGGCGCTGAAATGCGCGATGCGCTTCAAAATTTTCCCGGGTTGTCAGAATCCATTCCCGGCGTGACGTTGCAGACGGCATGAACACATTTCCCAAGCTCTCCGTCCAAACGGCGACCCAACTCGCCGTCTTTCTTGCTAATCGTCCCGGCGCCCTGGCGCGCGTGTGTGAGGCGCTTGGAAAAGCCGGGATTAACATCCATGCCCTGGCGACGTCCGACACAGTGGATCACACCGTGGTGCGCATGGTGGTGAGCGACCCTACCAAAGCGCTCATGCTCCTGGGCGAAGCCGGTGTGCTGGCCATCGAGACCGAAGTGCTCATGATCGAGACCGCCAGCCAGCCGGGCGTATTGGCCAGAATCGCCGAACGCCTGGCAGAGGCGGAAATCAACATCGAATACACCTATCTGGCCGCCGGTCGCGCGGCGGAAAAAGGCCTTATCATTCTTCGGCCGTCCGATGTGGAAAGAGCCCGCGCCCTGCTCCAGGATTTGTAGCCGCCGGCCGTTGTGCATTGCCATCCAATCGTTGCCAAAGCGCTTCCCATGCGGGATAAGTGCGCGGCGCCCTTATGACTCCTGTTAAAACCTGGCTTGGCTATCCTTATCCGCTCGGAGCGACCTGGATGGGCAATGGCGTCAACTTCGCCCTGTTTTCTGAAAACGCCGCGTCGGTTGAGCTTTGTCTCTTTGAAAGTCTTGAGGCCACGGAGGAATTCGTGCGCATTCCGATGCGCGAATACACCGATCAGGTGTGGCATGTTTTTCTGCCGGACGCGCGGCCGGGACAGTTGTACGGATATCGGGTATCGGGTCCATACGAGCCGCAGCGCGGCCTTCGATTCAATAACGCCAAGCTTCTTCTGGATCCCTACGCCAAAGCCATCGCCGGCGACGTGAACTGGGGCGACGAAATGTTTGGATACGTCATCGGCGGCAAGGAGGAAGACCTGGCCCAGGATTTTCGCGACGACGCCTGGGGCGCGCCGAAGTCGGTTGTCGTCGATACGGCGTTCGACTGGCAGGGAGACAAGAGGCCTGCGGTGCCCCTGCATGAATCGGTGATCTACGAGGTGCACGTGAAAGGGTTCAGCAAACTCTGGCAGGCGATTCCCGAAGAAGCGCGCGGAACGTATGCTGCGCTGGGAAGCGCGCCGGCCATCGAGTATTTCAAGAAGCTCGGGGTTACCGCGATTGAACTTCTCCCGGTTCACGCGCATATCGACGACAAGGCGCTGCTGGATCGCGGGCTGAGCAATTACTGGGGCTATAACACCATCGGTTTTTTTGCGCCTCACGCGGCCTACTCCAGCAGCGGGCAGCCAGGCCAGGAGGTGGCCGAGTTCAAATCCATGGTGCGCAATCTGCACGCCGCGGGCATCGAAGTGATTCTGGATGTCGTTTACAATCACACCGCCGAAGGCAATCATCTGGGACCGACTCTCTGTTTCCGCGGGATCGACAATCCCGCGTACTACTGGCTGCAACCGGAGAACCCGCGGTTCTATCTCGATTTCACCGGAACGGGCAACACATTCAACCTCCGGCATCCGCGCGTGCTCCAACTGGTGATCGATAGCCTGCGCTATTGGGCCCTGGAAATGCACGTGGACGGTTTCCGTTTCGATTTGGCCGTGAGCCTGGGCCGCAATCACGAGGGATTCGACAAACTGCACACCTTTTTCCAGGCCATTCAACAGGACCCGGTTCTTTCCCAGTTGAAATTGATCGCCGAGCCTTGGGACGTCGGCGAAGGTGGTTATCAGGTTGGCAATTTCCCCCCGCTTTGGGCGGAATGGAATGGCAAATATCGCGACGCGGTGCGCAGTTTTTGGAAGGGCGATGAGGGACGCATTGGCGAGATGGGTTACCGGCTCACCGGCAGCCCCGATCTTTACCAGCACAGCGGCCGCCGCCCGTACGCCAGCATCAATTTTGTCACTTCCCACGACGGATTCACGCTGGCAGACCTGGTCAGTTACAACACCAAACACAACGAGCTCAATGGCGACGGCAACCGGGACGGCGAAAACAACAATCAGTCGTGGAATTGCGGCGCGGAAGGCCCCACCGACGATCCACAGATCAACGCACTGCGCGACCGCCAGCGGCGCAATTTTCTGGCCACGCTCTTGCTCTCACAGGGCGTGCCCATGCTCAGCGGCGGCGACGAATGGGGACGCACGCAAAATGGCAACAACAATGTTTATTGTCAGGACAACCCGCTCAGTTGGTTCAACTGGGACCGCGACGACCGGCAGAACCAGTTCCTGGAGTTTACCCGAAACCTGATCCAATTCCGCAGGGCGCACCCGGTTTTCCGGCGGCCGAAATTTTTCCAGGGACGCCGCATCCCCGGCTCGGAGATTCGCGACGTGATGTGGTTCAATCCCGGCGGCAACCAGATGAGCGAGGAGGAGTGGACTTCGCCCTTCGTCCGCTGCCTGGGCATGCTCTTGAGCGGCGACATGGTGGACGTGTTGAGCTTCCATGGCGAACCGGTTCGCGACGATACCTTTCTGCTTTTGCTCAATGCCCATTACGAGCCGATTCCCTTTGTTCTGCCAGGCCAGAAAGAGATCGAATGGCAACTGATCCTGGATACAACGGATCCAGCCGGTTTTCTGGCGGACCCGAAAAGATTCTTCTCCGGCGACGAAGTGAACCTGGGCGGCCGGGCGGTTTGCCTGTTGAAATTGATCGGCGGCGCCGAAGCGCAGGCGCGCGAGGAATCCTGGAAGAAACGTCGCGTCGAATTTCCGGCGATGACTGCCGAGGAAGAACGCGCTCGTCCGGCGGGCTAAAAGAACGCGGCGCGTGGATGGATCTGGCCCTGATGCAGTCTCTGCATTTGCGCACCGAGCGTCTCGCGGCGCAACCGGGCTGCCCCGTGCCGATTCAGTCTCCCCATACTCCAGCAGCGCGATCTTGTCGCCGGTTGCGAATTAGTTTATAGAAACAGAGGGGCGCACGATCAAAATTCGCGGCCCGATCGCGTGAGTCGCCATGACACCGAGTTCTCTTGTAATTGTCACTGATCGGGGTGGATTAAGGGCCTACCGCGTAAATGAAACTCCGACGCGCGGACCCAGTCTCCGGCTGGTGCAGGCGTTCAACATCACCGACGCCCACGGAAGATTGGTGGACAAGGTAAGTGACCTGGCCGGGCGTTTTCCCGTCACTGACGGCGCGGGCGCTCATCACGGCGCGGCCTCCATCGCCGAGCGCACCCGGTTGGAAACCGAAATGCAGCGCCGCATTTGCAGGGAACTGGCGGAACAGATCACCCACATCGTTTCGCGCGACGGCAAAGACGGCTGGGCATTCGCCGCCCCGGCCGAAATTCACGGCGCCATTGTCGAGCTTCTCCCCCCGGACGTGCGCGACCGGATCGTCGAGCACGTGAAATCCGATCTGGTAAAGGTGGAACCGGCGAAACTCATTTCCCACTTTCGTTCATTGCGGCAAATCTGATGGCCCGATCCTGGATTCCAAAACCCGGCGCGCTCATTCCTCCCGGGGTCAGTGCGGATTCGGCGTCGGACGCTGGAAATTTTTATTCACTCCATCGCGGAAACAACCGTAGTATCTCAATGAAGTATGCAACTGCCAGTGAAGATCTCGTACCGGGGTCTGGAAAAATCCGACCAGATCGACAACCTCGTTTTGAGTTATGCAGCGCGACTGGAAAAATTTTGCGACCACATTAACCGCTGCGACGTGGCGATCGAGCAGACCAATCATACCCACCAAAAAGGCAATCCCTACAGGTGCCGCATCGATGTCACCGTGGCGCGCGGCCACGAACTGGTCGCCGACCAACGGCAGATGGACAACGGCACCCACCAGCCGCTGCAGAAAGTCATCCACGACGCTTTCAAAACCATGGAGCGCGAACTGCGCCGTGTGGTCGAAAAACAACGGCGCGAAGTGAAAACCCACGCCGATACCCGCTCGCCAAAATAGCGATTGCTCCCGCGCTCTCTCGCAGCGACCTCTGGCAGCTCGCTGCGCCCGCGCGCCCTGGCTTTCGGTGCAACGATGCGCGCGTTTCCTCCCGCCCGCAGCTTGCGAGAGCTGCTGGTAATTGCAGCGACCACAGCAGGCTGTTCGAGGCCCTATGCTGCAAACATCGGCGCGTAGGCGGTGGCCTAACGACCCCGAACACGCTTCAGCAGCGGTCAGTCGATTCCAAACGCATGTATGTTTGACCAGATCGACACGAACCGCGGGCTGCGGCGTTAGCCTTTCAGGGAAAGGGGCCGTTCTGCCGGACGCCACCGAATTCTGGCACCACCGCTCGTGCCCCGCCGCTCCAGCGCATGCCAGTCAGTTTTACGGTCGCCTTTTGCGATTCATCGTTCAATACCACCAGCACGTCCTCCCCGCCCGGGCCGGGATACCTCGCAGAGAAAAGAATGTACCAATCTCGCGTGTCGGTGTATCGCCAGACCAGCTGATGCCAGCGATATTTAGAAGGATCAAGACCGTTTGCTGCAAGAGCGCGGTTACCGATGGCAATAGCTTGTTTCTCAGACAATCGCCAGCCGCGATCCAGCTCTTGCGTGGCGCAACCAGCAACTATCAACAGAGCAATGAGCGGATAAAGGCGTCTCACGATATGCTGTTACAACATGAGGGTATCGAGTTCGCTCATGCGTGTAAACACAAAAAAGATGGGGACGTAAACAGATCGTCCAGCGCGACGGGCGCCCACGAACGCTGCGCGCGAGCTTGCGCAGCCAAAGCGCGAAGATGCATGCAGATCCGTTCGCCGGTTCTGCGCGCTCAAGTGTCAAGTCTTTCGCAGAGATGCCGCGCCAATGAAGCTGCCTGGGCTCGAATCTCAGGAATGGCGATTGTCTCCCATAAGTCTCCGATCCGCAAAGGACCCAGCGCAAAAACCGACGCGTTTCGAACTCCATCGCGCCCTATGACTTCGCCCAAGGGCCCGGTGGCGATCCCCAAGCCCAGCGGACCGG
>Ga0209581_1003421_pt1 | contig 13695 bp, 14 predicted proteins | sample Coa_R2_FD_187160 | JGI IMG/M metagenome (GOLD analysis project Ga0209581, IMG submission 187160) | Surface soil microbial communities from Centralia Pennsylvania, which are recovering from an underground coalmine fire - Coalmine... | ecosystem: Environmental > Terrestrial > Soil > Unclassified ...
CGGCTCACGAAGGCTCCGCCCTCGATCTGATACTGCACTCCGGGGTCGCTGGTTTTAATCACGGTGCCTCGGGAACGCGTTTCAAGGGTCTGCGACCTCCGCGGCAGCAGGGAGGCTTCTTGTGACGGGAAATCCGGCTGCCGTGCCTGTGCCGGCGCTGGCAACGGAACGCTTCCAGCCCACAACGTACCCAAAGCCAGTCGTAAGAACCACCGTTTTGTTCCCGCGTTTCGCACGTACCTCTCACGAGCGGTTTGCTGTTTTTCCGCCGCTCGGCATTTCACGTTAGAGCCGTGCGCGCTCGCGTGCAACTGTCACTATCTCCGGGGCGTCGAAAACGCGGCGCAATATTGCGTGTGCTGGCCAGTATAAGACTCCCACCAGCGCAAGGAATGTAATCCCGAAATGCGCCGGCGCGCCCCCAAGCGTGCGGCGCAGCACGGGATCCCGGTAGACAAAGTTCAAGTTGGCCCGCGGTCCAAACGGAAGCGAAAACAGAAGCAATGTCAGCGCAATAACCGATTGCCAGAAGAGCGCCCTGCGGTGATAGCCCACGCGCCGCAGCCCAAGCAGCAGCACTATCGGCAGCGCCAAATGGAAGAGCGAAAGCAGCCGCACCCACAGCGGAATGCTCGCGTCCCACATGTACTCCGTCCCACCCACAACGTGAGCGCCCGTCATCCACGTCCAGCCTGCGTCAATGCACCACAACGCGCCCGCGATCAGCGAGGAAACAGCTTGCGTCGAAAGCAGAAGGGAATTGCTGAAGAAAAAGCCTAAGCACGTCAAGGCGGCCGCGAGGTCGCAAAGGTGCAGAAAATTCGCCCAGCCCCAATAGTGCGCGTACGCCGGCACCCAAACCGCCAGCCACACCACGCTTGCCGCCCGAACCCAGCTTGCGAATTGCGCGCGCGGCGCGGTCGATTTGTTCATCAGCGCAAGGTTCGTACTCTGGGCTCCACTCGCGGCGAAATTCTGACTCTTGACGTGCCGCCGGTTAACTTCGTGTTGCACAGGCAACGACGGACTCGCGGCTGCCGCTGGCCTTCCGTTAGCCTGGGCGCTTCCGCGGCTCAAGTGCCTCTTACCGCGCCATCACCACGTTGATCTCGCCCGTGGCATAGTTAATCGTCGCCAAGCCGCATCCGGTGGGATTGCCCATCGCGTCGAATTTGCAGCCATACGTTCCCGACTTCTGCGCTCGGCACTGGCCCGCGTTCAAATCAACAATGTACCAGCCCGACCCGACAGGCTTCCCTTCTTTGTTGCCCTCGGTGTAAAGTGCTTCTAGAATGCCCCCGCTTTCCGGCTTTCCGTCTGGACAGGAGAAGTCATCCTCCCGATAGGTATACAAGACCCCTTTCGCCGCATCGTAGAGAAAGTCCGACGTCTCCACGTTGCCGTCGTCGTCCACGTCCATGGCTTCCGTCCAGAACGAGCTGGGCTGCGCCACTTGCACACTCGCCGCGCCTTTTCCGATCGTCGATTTCTTGGTGACATTCTGGGCCGATGCAGACGGCGCAGGAGCCGCCGCTTTAGCCTTCAGATTTGTGCCAACCTTGACCTTCGGCGCCGCCTGCGTACTCTGTTGCTGTGCCTGCGTGCTCTGCTCCGTTTGTTGCTGCTGCTGGTTTCCTGGCTGGGCCCGGACGATCTTCGTTGCCCCGGCCAAACCTAAGACGAACGATAGGCCCGCAATCATCGCTTGCTTCATCACATTCCTCCTCGCGTCTAACAGCCTCGAGAGTCCCTGCCGGGCTGCCGCCGCGTGCGGGCGGTGCTTCGGGCCGTTACGTCGCAACTCGCATGCTAGAGAACGCTCGAATCGCCCAAAACTGGCAAAAACCGCAACCGCGCCTAGCATATTTCCCTCAGATGGGAAGTCTCCTGGAACACGCAGCGCGAATCGGCGCGACTCGATGCACAGGCAGAGCTCTCCGTCGCGAGCAAAGCCGGGCCCCAGAAAAGGGCTGCCACCAAGCCGCCCTCTTCCGAAATCGTTTGTAAGGTGTACGCGCTTATTGCGCGCGATCAGGGTTGCGAATCCGGCCGCCGTTTCAGTGTCGGGCGGTCATCATCGCTCGGCGGAGCGCCGGGATCCGAGGTCTTCGTCTTGTTCGTTTGTTCCGTCTTTTTCCTCAACGTCGGCTTGTTCGCCTGATTATCCACAGCCTTGCGCGAGAACATAATGTTGCGCAGCCGCGCTTTTACCGAATCGAATTCCGAGGTCGTGACAATGTATTCCTGTTTCGCCGGCAAAATCCGCGCGATCTCTTTCTGCGCGTTCTCGATGCGCTCTGAATTGGGAGGATGGGTCGAGAATACTTTTGGGATGGTTCCCGGCCGCCGCTTTTCGTCGGCCTGAATCCGTTCAAAAAAAGTGATGTATGCGTTTGGGTCGTAACCTGCCTTGTACATGTACTGCAAACCGAGGAAGTCCGCTTCGCGCTCGGCGTCGCGCGAAAACTTCAGGAACGTCAGCGGAATTGCCAAATTCATGCCCTCGTAGATTCCGTAGCCTGCCCAGCCATAGGGCAGGAAAATCATCGCTGGAATCGAGGCAAGCTGGATAATGTCGCCCTTGGTCGCCTGGCGCGTGCCATGCCGCGCCGTCACGTGCGAAATCTCGTGTGCCATCACGCCCGCCAATTCCGCTTCTTCCTGCGCGCGCAGAATCAATCCGCTGTTGACGTAGAAAAATCCGCCAGGGAGCGCGAACGCGTTCACTTCGTCCGAATCGATCACTTTGATCGTGAAAGGAACCTTGGCGTCCGAGTTGCGCACCAGGTTCTGTCCCACGCGATTCACGTACTCGGTGACGACCGGGTCATCGATCAGCTTCGAGGAGCGCTCGACTTCCTGCGCCAGCGATTTGCCGAGGGCGATTTCCTTCTCCAATGAATAAAAATTCACCTTGCCGCTGACGTTACGATTTCCGATCGCGTCGACATCCTCTTTTGCATTCTTCGGGTTTACGGTCTCCTGTTGCTGGACCGGCTGGTCGCCCGGCTTCTGCTGTTGCGTCTGTTGCTGAGCCTTGGCTTTGTCGGCGTCTTGGGTGGTCTGCTGCTGCGGACTTGTCTGCGATCCTGGATCTTGCGCGAGGGTCGCAATCGCGGCTCCCCCGCCCAGCGCGCTGGCGAGAGCAAACCGCAACGCTAACCGGACAATGCGCCTTGGCGAAGGCTTGGTTCCGAGGTCGTTCATGTTGTTACCTCTGCTTGCGGACGATTATACACCCGCTTTTCATGGCCAGCGGGCGTGGACCCTCGTTTTTACGATGTCCCAGAGCGGGGGAAGGTTTCCTGTCCCAACATTGAGATCTGCTTCTTACAGGACCTCCACGTGTTCACCTCCTATGCGAGTCTGCATAGGGCCGGCCTGCGCACCGGATAACGCTCCCAACCCTGCCGAACCCATTAAACCAGCCTCGCTCGGCCGATACCTGTCCGCACTTTCCTTCTTCGATTCGGTTGACACTCCTTTCCGCCCCCGCTACATTCGATGGCAGCTTCTCGAACACTTGTCCATGGTTTCCAAAATTCAGGTTGGCCAGCTCTGGAAAAAGGATGGTAGCGGCGAGACCTACCTGGTGACCCGCGTTTACACTGAGGCGCTCGCAACCTTGGCCGTCCTCAGGAAATCCGGCGCGGAGAATGAACAAATGATTCGCGTCCGCGTCGAGCGCGATGGACCAGGCCAGAAACTTCCTGGCTTCGTACCGGCCCAAAGCGAAGAGCACTTTTAGCTGTTGTTTAGGTCGGGCCGGATGGATCGGGCAGGCCGGCAAGCCACTCGAAACCGAGCTCCACAGTTTTTTTCTCGCCGCTCGTCCTTCGCTTTTGGCCGTATTCCTTGCACATGGCGTCCAGCGGGATCCATGTTAGACGGACCGCACGGCAAGCATGACCACGTCCTCTACCTTCATCAATTCCTTCTGCAGGAACGGCTCGCCATACCTCACGCCGATCATTTCCCCATAGTGTCGCGCGAGCTGGTTCATCTGATCTTCGAGCCGGTCAATGGCCAGAAACACTTGCTGCCTCCGGTACGACCTTCGTGATTGGCCCTTCTCAGGCCGGAACTGCGACGCAAAAGCGAGGATTGCTCGTTTCCGTGTTTCGTACTGCGCGGTGATGTCCACCACGAATGTGGGCCGCACATTCGCGTACGCGGTGGAATATAAAATTTTGAATGGCCGGAACGGCTCGCCCTCGATTGGCAATTGTTTCAGGCCCGCGAGAAAACAGCCTTCGTAGCCAAGCGCGGACGCGTGATAGTGGTCGGGATGCCGCGCCTCCCAGTACGGAAGAATCACCGTCTTCGGACGCAGCCGCCGAATCGCGGCAGCCAGCCGCAGTTTGTGCTCCCGGCTTGCCTGCACGTCCGAATCGGGAACGCCGAGCGTTTCTCTGACCTTTACCTTGAGAATCTTCGCCGCAGCCGCCGCCTCGCGCGCCCGAATCTCCGGCGTCCCGCGAGTCCCCATTTCTCCCGCCGTCAAATCGAGAATGCCGGTCTTGTAGCCGCGCTGCGCCATTTTGAGCAGCGTGCCGCCGCACGTGAGTTCCACGTCGTCGGGATGCGCCGCGATTGCCAGCAGATCGAGAGTCATTTTCGCCTCGGGATCAAGTAGCGATTCGATGCGGAAAGATTGTAGTGGCAGCGCGGCTCGGGGTGAAGGTAAAAGCTGCCGGGGCGAGCGGCGCTTCATGATAAGTTCTTGAGTCATGAGCGTAACCCTCGTCGGAAAAGTGGCGCTGGTTACCGGCGCCGCAAAGCGCATCGGACGCGCGGTCGCACTGCGGCTGGCGCGCGAAGGCGCGGACTTAGTGGTGCACTACAGCAGTTCGGAGAAAGAAGCCGAGAGCGCGGTATCCGAAATTCGCGGCCTGGGCCGCCGCGCAATCGCCGTGCGCGCCGATTTGCGTTCCGTCGCCGAGATACGCGCGATGTTTGCGCGCGTTTCGGAGGAATTGGGTCGCTTGGACGTGCTCGTGAACAGCGCCGCGAATTTCCTGCGCGCGGATTTTGCCTCCACGACCGAGGAGCAGTGGGATAGCGCGCTGGACACGAATCTGAAGGGCGTCTTCTTTTGCTGCCAGGCCGCGGCGCCGGAGCTCAAGCGGACGCGCGGCACGATCGTCAATTTCTCCGACGTGGGCGGCATTCTCGCGTGGACCGGATACATTCCGCACTGCGCCGCCAAGGCGGGCGTCGTGCTCCTGACGAAATGTCTCGCAAAGGAGCTGGGGCCCGAGGTGCGCGTGAACGCCATTGCTCCGGGCACAATCACCATGCCCGGAGACGCTCCGGAAATCGAAGCGGAATTTGCGCGGCGCGTGCCGCTGAAGCGCGGCGGCCGCGCTGGTGACGTGGAAGATGCCGTTATGTATTTGATTGGAGCCAGCTTCATGACGGGACATGTACTGGTCCTGGATGGCGGGAGAACCCTGATGTGAGCAGGCCGTTGAGCGGCGAACGACCGCCTTGCCAGTAACGAAAATGCCTACTTCTGGGGCGTGGAGTGATGGCCGGCGGTTGTGAGCGACTCGAAGGCCGCGCTGGCTTGCTGCGGAATATGGCCGTAGCTATTTTCCCAGATCCCTAGCAGCAGGAAGGGAATCGCCGTCGCGGCGACCAGCAATTTTGCGCGCCGCGGCACTTTCGATTCCGGCTCCCAGCGGAAAAGCTGCACGGAGAGGAAGAACGTAAGGACGGCCCAGAACACCAGCGACCCGAACGCCACTCGCGCGTCCCAGGCGCTCGCTCCCGGATCGAAAATCGAATGCCGTAAGCCCTCTACCAGATAGGTCGCCGGCAGGAATAAGGCGAATTTTTGCGCCACGGCGGGAAGAAACGCCAGCGGAAACGTTGCGCCCGAGAGAAAAATCAGCGGCAGCCACAGCAATTGGTTGATCACCTGCGTTTCCTGCATGGTGTTCGTTACGCTGGCAACTACCAGGCCGAGAGCCGCGAAGGAAATGGTTCCCGCCGCCAGCAGGACAAAAGCGACCCCAAGATTGCCGAAGTCGGTGACGTGAAAAAGGAACCGCGCGAAGAGAAATTGCAAAATCACGGTCGGCATGATCAAAATGAAATTCGCGACCACGCTCGATGCCAGCATGTCGCCTGCCGTCACCGGCGTCACATGAAAACGCCGCAGAATGCCCTGCTCCCGGAAGGTGACGAGCGCCGCGCTAAGCCCCCAAAAGCTACCCATCACCGTCAGGGAAAGAATCGGCCCCAGAAAGAAGCGCACCGCGTAGGGATTGCTCTTCGCGAATACGCCCGCGTACAAAAAGAAAAAAGCGAAGGGCATCACCACGCTGAAGAAGAGAAACATGCGGTTGCGCAGCGTCAGCGCGATACGCATCCGCGTCAGCGAACCAAAATTCCTCAATCGCGCAACCTCCGTCCCGTAAGTTCAATGAATACGTCCTCGAGCGACGGAGTGGCGATTTCCAGACTGACCAGTTCATTGCCTCGCGCTTCGAGATGCTTCACCATCGCAACGATCGCTTGCGGCGGGCGATGCGAATGGATTACGTACGCGCCATCCACCTCCCTCGCGTCCGCCACGCCTTCGAGAGTTTTTAGATCCCCATTCGCCTCGGGCTTCGCCAGCCGCACTTCAATCCGCGTCGCCCCGCCGGAATGCGCCTTAAGCTCGCGCGGGCTGCCCAGCGCGATGACCTGGCCGTGGTCAATGATGGCCACCCGGTCGCAAAGCCGTTCGGCTTCCTCGATGTAGTGTGTCGTCAGAACAATGGTCTTGTTCTCGCGCCGCAACTCTTCGATGATGTCGTAGATTTCGCGCCGCACCTGTGGGTCGAGTCCGGAAGTCGGCTCATCGAAAAAAAGAACCTTCGGATCGTTTACCAGCGCCATGGCCAGCGCCAGCCGCTGCTTCTGTCCCCCCGATAGCTGGCTGTAGAAGGCGTTGCGCTTTTCCTCGAGTCCAAAGCGCCTCAGCAGGTCCTCGGGATTGCGCCGCCGGTGATGCCGGTAAAAGCTGCCAAAGAGCTTCAGCGCTTCCATCACGCGCAGCTTGTCGGGCAGGGAAGTGGACTGCAACGCAGCGCCGATCTCGTGCTTCAGTTCTTCTGGGCTGACCGCCGGATCAAATCCGCAAACCGAAACTCTGCCGGAATCCGCCGTCCGCAGGCCCTCGAGAATCTCCACCGTGCTGGTTTTCCCCGCTCCGTTCGGGCCAAGCAAACCGAAGACTTCACCTTCGCAAACGCTGAAGCTGACTCCGCGCACCGCACGCACATCGCCGTAGCTCTTGACCAGATTTTCGACTTCTAGGACAGGGTTTGCCATCGCGTTTGGGTGCCGTTGATCAACCGTTTAGGATACCGCAGAAGCGCGGCGCGCTGAAAAATGCGCAGGCCTTCCTGCGGGACACACCGTATTCCCGGAGGTATTCCAGCCCTTACCCGGAATGACGCGCGCGGCGGCTCGTTTCTTTCACTGAATTTCCGCCGAGGCTCTTTCTGGCGCTCGGCGGCGCCCAAAGGTGCCGTCCCAGGTCCACGCGGCCTTCCACGAGGGTTACTCCCTCGGTTTCGAGAAGCTTTCGTTGCAGAGAAGCGTAGGGCTCGCGGACCAGCAACTTGCCGCGCGCGCCCACGACCCGATGCCAGGGGATACCTTTGCCGGAAGGAGTGGCGGCCATCGCGCGGCCCGCTGTCCGAGCGCCACCTGGAAGGCGCAGTATTCGCGCCACCGCCCCATACGTTAGAACCCGGCCCCGCGGAATTTGTTTCACAAGCTGGTAGATGCGCATCCAAGACACGGCAGCGCTGCTCCATCGGAAATTCGCGATGGTATCGGCGGCCGCTCCACTGAGCAAGAGAAAAACGCTGCCGCCGGGTTTGATCGACTAGAGTCAAAAGCAGAAGAGTAAAGACAATGACCGGCGGAAACGAGCAGCAAGCAGTCGCCACTGGCGGAAACTCCCGCGCGGACCGGCACGCACGGAGTTTTCTGAATCTGCGCCGGTGGTCGCAAATCAAATCAGGAGGAGCTCGGGCGCGGGTGCGTCGGCGCGAGCGCGTTGCCAATTTGAGCAAAATTCAGCAAACGTTGCGCCTCCGCACGCATCTAATGATTGACGGGCGTAGTGGAAGGTGCGTACACTACACGGAATCGCCCGGTATTTTGAGGTGATGCTATGGCCTTCGTCCGCCGAAAAGGCAATGCGTTCTACTTGGTGCACAATGTGCGCCGCGGCGGAAAAGTCCGGCAAATTCACCTTGCCCGGCTCGGAGACCGCGCTCGAATCACCGATGCCGTCGTCCGCCAGGTCTCGAAGAAACATCCGTTCGTGAGCCTCAACTGGAAGGCCCTTCGCGAACAAATCAACGACCGAATCAACCTTGCTGATCCGCATTCTCCCGCCGTGGAGAAGCTGATTGCCACTCTTCGCGCCATCAATCTCGAGTTGGCGGACTTGTTTCCGCCTTTCCTCCGAATTTCCCAATCGCCCGTGGTTGCGCGGGAGCTGCTCGTGCAGTTGCGGCTGCTGCAGTCAACCCTCCAGGTGAAGCTGGAACAGCTTAGCCAGGGAGCCGCAAGGCGATTTGGTGAAACGCCCAGGTTTCGGCATGGGCGCTAGGAGGCAGCCATGAGCGATATCCTTCTTCCATTGGATCCAACGCGGCGCAGCAATGCGACCGTGGACTTCCAATCCGCGCTGAGCCGGAAGATCGTCGGCCAGGAGGAGGCGGTGCGGGCGCTCGTGGACATGTACCAGGTGTTTACCGCAGGCCTGAATTCGCCGAACCGGCCCATTGCCAACCTGCTTTTCCTCGGTCCCACCGGTTCGGGCAAGACGCGCATCGTGGAAGCGTCGGCCGAAATTCTCTTCGGCGATCCGCGCCTCTTCATCAAGGTGGATTGCGCGGAATTTCAGCATTCTCATGAAATTGCCAAGCTGATTGGTTCGCCCCCGGGTTATCTCGGGCACCGCGAAACCCATCCGCTGATCACACAGGAAGAGCTGGCCAAGAGCCACACGGACAAGCTGAAGCTGAGCTTCCTGCTCTTCGACGAAATCGAAAAGGCGAGCGATTCGTTGTGGCAGTTGCTGCTGGGGATGTTGGACAAAGCGACGCTCACCCTCGGCGATAACCGCCGCGTGGACCTGTCTCAAACGGTCATTTTTCTCACTTCGAACCTTGGTGGCGGTGAGATCACCGAGCTGATGACCGGCGGCATGGGCTTCATCCAGCCGAAGGACAAGCCCGCCGACCAGATGGACCAGAAGGTCGAGCGCACTGCGGTCGAGGCCGCGCGGCGAAAATTCTCGCCGGAGTTCATGAACCGCCTCGACAAAATCGTTGTATTCCACCCGTTGCGGCGCGAGCAGTTGCAGCAGGTTCTCGATATCGAGTTGGGTCACGTGCAACAGCGCGTCCTCGAAACCGCCAAAGGCCAGTTTCTTTTTCATCTCACGGAGGCCGCGCGGGACTTCCTGCTTCAGGAAGGGACCGACCAGCGCTACGGCGCGCGGCACCTGAAGCGCGCCATTGAGCGCCACGTCGTTTACCCACTTGCGAATCTGCTTGCGACGGAACAGGTTCGCATGGGCGACCTGATTTCAATCGACTGGGATCGCGAGCATCCGGAACTAATGTTTGTGCGCGAAGAGGAGGGGGCCATCGCGCAGCCGGCCCCCAAGGTGGAGGCAGCGGCCGCGGCCGCTGCGGCTGGTGCCGGCGGCAACGAGCAGGCGGAATCCTCTTCCCAAATCCCTGCGTCCGAGCGGAAGTCGCGCACAGCGATAACGGTAACTCCCTCCGGCGCCCAGGCGCGGAAGAAGCCGGAGCCTAAGACCTAGGCGGGTGAGCGGCTGTCCCTCTCTCTTTTGACAAGTGCTTCAAAACAAAGGACGTCCAGCCCGGCGCTGCCTGGCCTTGCCCTTGCCCTTGCTCTTGGAACAGGCAGCAGCGCGTAACTTGGATTGATTGGAAAAAATTACGCGTGGCGGCGCCACGGGGACGTTCAAGGGGACGTTCTGGATTGGAGAAGTTTTAGGCTGGCCGGCCACTGCGGACTCGACGGTCATAGGAGAAGCTGGTTTTTGGCGGGCGCCTGTGGACGGAAGTGGGCAGCCGGTCGCATTTTGTACGCGAATGAAACTGTGTCTCACAGTGTGAGACAGTCGCAGGGATTTTGTATTTTGTATCTCGTTGAGGATTATCGGTTTTCCAGACACGCAAAGGTAAATACGAGTGGCCCTCGTGGTGCTCAAAATCCGCCAGGCGCGTTGCTGAGACGCGCCTCGCGTCTGGGGGGAACGGACGCAGAAGGAACGGCGGGTATGAGATCTGCGGCTCGGCATCAATTGGATCCCAACATTCGCAGCAGCGATACGTGCGAGTTTGAGTCGGCGCTGCGGGCAAAGATTGTGGGACAAGCGGAGGGAATTCAGGCGCTGGTGGACATGTATCAGGTGTTCTGCGCCGGGCTGAATTCGCCGGGGAGGCCGGTGGGAAACCTGTTGTTTTTGGGTCCCACGGGGTCGGGCAAGACGCGGATTGTGGAAGCGGCGGCGGAGATTTTGTTTGGGGATCCTCGCGCGGTGATTAAGGTCGACTGCGCCGAGTTCCAGCACTCGCATGAAATCGCCAAGTTGATTGGTTCGCCGCCAGGATACCTGGGGCATCGCGAAACGCATCCGCTGATCACGCAGGAAGCGCTGGCGGCTTCACATACGGAAAAGCTGAAACTGAGTTTTCTGCTTTTCGATGAAATTGAGAAGGCTAGTGACGCTCTGTGGCAATTGCTGCTGGGCATGTTGGACAAGGCGACGCTGACTTTGGGAGACAACCGGCGCGTGGATTTATCGCAGACGGTGATTTTCCTGACGTCGAATTTGGGCGGCGGCGAAATCACGGAGCTGATGACCGGCGGGATGGGTTTCGTGCAGCCGAAGGACAAACCGGCGGCGCAACTGGACGAAAAAGTCGAGCGCACGGCGGTGGAAGCCGCGCGGCGGAAATTTTCGCCGGAGTTCATGAACCGGCTGGACAAGGTGGTCGTGTTTCATCCTCTGAAGAGGGCGCAGCTCGAGGAAGTGCTGGAAATTGAGTTGAATCATGTGCAGCGCCGGGTGCTGGAGACGGCAAAAGGCCAGTTTCTTTTTCGCGTGACGAGCACGGGGCGCGAGTTTTTGCTGCTGGAAGGGACGGACCAGCGGTATGGGGCGCGTCACCTGAAGCGCGCGATCGAGCGGCACGTGGTGTATCCGCTGGCGAATCTGCTGGCCACCGAACAGGTGCATCTCGGCGATTTGGTTTGCATTGATTGGAACAAGGAGCAGGACCGCCTGACGTTTATTCGCGAAGGCGAGAATCTGGCGCTGCCCGCGCGCAAGCCGGAGCCGGCGGTACCCGTGAAGGCTGCGCAGGCACGAAGCGGGAAGTCGGTGGAGACACCAAATTCCAGCAACGTCCCGGAACCGTCTCCGCGCATGGCGAGATAGCCCTCAACACTGTCGTATCGAGCTCGGCGGTCTTGCGTTCCAGCCACAGCAACGCTGATAGCGCACCAGTCCGCCGGCGTTTTCTTCGTTCAATATGCAGGTGTAATAGCAGAGAGTGCGGGCCTCATCGAGCGGCTGGCAAAAGCAAAGGCAGTCCTTGGCGGCACCCTATACTTTGGCATCATCCACCGGGATCGGAATCCGGCGGGACTTGTCCCTTTGCGATGGTGTCCACGATTCCGCCATGCTCGAAGACAATTTGCTGACTCGCCCAATCGGCTGGTCCATCGCGATGATTTGCAGTTGAAGTTACGGCTCCGAGCTTGTTGTGGCGGGCTTTTCGTCAACGTCGATGAGCTCCATCTCTTCGATGGATTCGCTTCCGTTCTTATCCTGGCTAAGCCGGGAGACCGTAAACTGAGCCGATTTGCTGGCAAGATCCCAAATGAGCGGAACTAAGGCGTAGGCTTGGCCTCTTGAGGCTTCCCATTCGCCATTCCTCCCTCTTTGACAGCACTTCGGAAAGGTACGGTAAGACAGTGTCTTCGGCACCTTGTGCGTGACTTAGCTTTCTGGGGGCCGAGGTTCGATTGGCGGTGACTACTTTAGGAAGTCGAGCAGGGTGGGGAGGTTGAGGACGCGTGCAGTGGCGCTGAGGACGGACTGGTTGGCGACCTGGGCCTGGACGAGGTCGGAGGCGGCTTTGGCGGGGTCGGCGCCCACGAGGGAGTTTTCCTGGGAGCTGAGGTTGAGCTTGTCCTGATTGAGAAAATTCTCGCTGAGATCGATCTGGTTGAGCGCATTGCCGAAGAAAACGCGCTGGGTGCTGATGGTGCCGAGGGCGGCCTGGACCTGAGAGACGGCGGCAGGAATGTTCGTGCCGCTCTGGAGAGACGTGTAGAGGTTTTCGAGAGCGCCGAAGACGCTGCCGGAAGCGTTGAGGAACAGCTGGTCGCCCGGGACGTTGCCGCCGATGGAATTGCCGTTCGAGAGTTCGACGGAAGTGGTGTTGGCATTGCCGTTGTAAGTGACGGTGTTGCCGCTTTGCGTGAAGGGCTGCGTGGAGACGGCGGTTCCCGCGAAGAGATAAGCGCCCTGATACGTGGTATTGGCGAGGCTGAGAATTTGCGAGATAAGGCCCTGGACTTCGCCGGCGATGGCCTGGCGGTCGGAGGCGTTGAGCGTGCCGGTGGCCCCCTCGGTGCCGAGAGTAACAGCGCGAGTGAGAGCGGTGACGACGTTGCTCATTGCTGAGTCGGCGACCTGAAATTTTGACTGAAGCGTGCTGATATTTTGGAGGAACTGAGCGTCCTGAGAGGACTGATCATGATTGCCGACAAGGGCGGCCACGGCGGCGGGATTATCGGAGAGCTGATTGACGGCGCGGCCGGAAGCGAGCTGCTGCGTGGCGGCGTTCTGGTTTTGCTCGCTTTGAGAGATCGCCGCCAGGAGATCGGGCAGAAGATTGGGATTGAGGCGGATGGACATTAGAGTTGCGCCTCACGGGAACGCAGACAACCGGGCACGGCGGGGGACGCGCTAAGGCTCGCCGCTGCGGAAAAAGGCCGGAGGAGAGGATCGTCGGACATTAGCTCACCATGTTGATGGTGGTCTGGAGCAGGGAGTTGATGACGGAAGAAACCTGGGCGGAGGCCTGATAGGCGTTCTGGAAACGGATGAGATTGGCGGCTTCCTCGTTGATATCCACGTTGGAGACGCCGCCTTGCAGGTCTTGAATCTGCTGGAGGACGAGGCTGCCGGATTGCTGGTTGGCTTGCGCTGCGGAAACGTCGTTGCCGAGATTGAAGACAAGGCCCGAGTAGAAATTGAGCGGTGTCTGGCCGCTGATAAAAGGCTGATTCTGCAGCGCCAGAAGAGCGTTGGCATTGGCGTTGTCGCCGGGAGAGCCGTCCTGGCTGGCGGCGATTTTCGCAGGATCCGCAATGGAGACGGACAGAGAGGCTGCCGCGCCGGCTCCGCCCGCGGGCGGAGGAACAAAGAAGTTGCCGCCGGCGGCGCCATTCAGATCGAATCCAGCGGCTTGCTGGGCATTGACGGCATTGGCGAGGCTGGACGCGAGAGTGTCGAGTTCGGTTTGCAGCTTGGGGATTTCCTGATCGCGGATTTGCAGTTGACCGGCAAGCTGGCCAGCGGTGATTTTCGCGGTGATATCGGTGCCTTGCGAGAAGATGCTTTGAAAG
>Ga0209581_1003424_pt1 | contig 13683 bp, 13 predicted proteins | sample Coa_R2_FD_187160 | JGI IMG/M metagenome (GOLD analysis project Ga0209581, IMG submission 187160) | Surface soil microbial communities from Centralia Pennsylvania, which are recovering from an underground coalmine fire - Coalmine... | ecosystem: Environmental > Terrestrial > Soil > Unclassified ...
AATTCGGCGGGCGCGAGTCCGAGGTCTTCGCCCGTGATGTCGCCCTCGACGATGCGGAAGCTTTCGGGCGAAACACCCGTCGCCTCCACAATCCGCGCGATGTCCTTCCGCGCGCGCTCGACGAACGCCGGCTGCACGAGCAGCCGGAACCGCGCGCCCTCGCGCGCCAGCCGCTCGACCAGACGCCCGGCGATGAATCCGGGGAAGCCCGTCAGAAAAATCGTTTCGTCTCGGAGCATAACGAGAAAGGGTGAAGGCGGAAGGATGAAAGCACGACAGGCAGGAGGTCACGCTCGCTTCATCTTTCGCTTTCTTTCTTCATTCTTATTCTACCAGCGGCAGACCAATTCGATGAGCGTGCGGACGCCAGCGCCGGACGAGCCTTTGGGGGCGTAAGGCGTGGGAGAGTCGAGCCATGCCGTGCCGGCGATGTCGAGGTGAACCCAGGGCGTGTCGGCGGCGAACTTCGAGAGCAGGAGCGCGGCGGCTGTGGCGTCGGGGCGTCCGCCGTAGTTCTTGAAGTCGGCGATCATGCTCTCGATTCGCTTCTTGTAGTCGTCCGAGACGGGCATCCGCCACGCGGGTTCGCCCGCGCGCTCGGAGGCCGCGAGGACTTCCGCGGCCCACGCGTCGTCGTTGCTGAAGAGTCCCGTGCGGTGGGAGCCGAGCGCGACGATGATCGAGCCTGTGAGCGTCGCGAGGTCAACGATGCGCGTCGCGCCGAGCGACTTCGCGTAGGCGATGCCGTCGGAGAGGACGAGGCGGCCTTCGGCGTCGGTGTCAACGACCTCGATGGTGTGGCCGGCGAAGGTGCGGACGATGTCGCCGGGCTTGATCGCCTTACCCGAAGGCATGTTCTCAGCCGACGGAACTACGGCGATGACGCGGCGGTCGGGTTTCAGCAGGGCGATTGCGCGCAGCGCGCCGAGCGCCGCCGCGCCCCCGGCCATGTCGGTCTTCATCTCGTACATGTCGAGGCCGTGCTTGATCGAGATGCCGCCCGTGTCGAAGGTGATGCCCTTGCCGACGAACGCCCAGAGATTGTCGTCATCCTTCGCGCCTTCCGGCTCGTAGCGCAGCACGATGAGCGCGGGTTCTTCGTCCGAGCCTTGCGCGACGCCGAGCAGCCCGCCCATCCGTCGGGCGCGAATCTCGTCGGCGCTCAGCGACTCGACTTTCAAACCGACTTCGCCGGCCATCTCAGCCGCGCGACGCGCGAACTCACGCGGCGGGAGGCTCAGGCCCGGCTCGTCGGCGAGCGTGCGCGCCCAGTTGACCGACTCGGCGACGACGCGCGCGCGCTCAAGCTGCGCGTCGAGGTTGCGAGCGCTGCCGGAGTCCTGAGCGCCGCGAGTTTCGTCAGCGCCGCCTTCAACACTCGTGATGATCGCCAGACGTTCGAGCGCCGTCTCGTCTTCGTCTTCTTTCTGGTAGAGGCCGTTGTCGTAGAGTCCGAGGTGCGCGCCTTCGGCGAATGCGGAGAGCGACGCGCGTCCGTCCGCCTGCGGCGCGACGAAGCGGAGCGAGCGGCTGCGCGCGGAGCGTGCCGCGCGGACGGCGGCCCCGGCTGCGCGGCGCAGGACGGCGTCGTCGAAGTCCGCGTGCGAGCCGAGTCCGACGAGAAGCACGCGGCGCGACGCGCCCGACGCGCCCGCGGCGTGAATCAGGAGCGAAGTCTCCTCCTCGCCCTTGAACTCGCCTTCGCCGACGACGCGCTCGCACAACTCCCGCAGCCGCGCGTCGGTCAGTCGGGTGTCGCCCAGGCGTGGCTCGTCGGCGAAGACGCCGACGGCCAGCGTCTCGTTCGCGTCCGGTTTTGTGGGGAGTTCGTTGGCGAGTTCTACCGCGAGAGATTTCTGCCTGCTCATCCTGAAGTCTCTTTTTGATCGTGTTGTTCAGCCGGGAGCGCGACGAGTATAATTCAAAGCCGACGGCGCGTCCTAATCGCGCGCGAGTCTGGTGTGTGACCGATGTCCGAAGACGAAGACGCAATCGCGGACGCCGCGAGGCTGCGCGCCGTGGAGCTTTTCAGGCGCGCATACGCGGCGCAGCTCGAAGAGAATTACGCGGAGGCCGTCGAACTCTACCGCCGCTCGATTGAGACCTACCCGACCGCCGAGGCGCACACCTTCCTCGGCTGGGTTTACAGCTTCGACGGTCGCTACGACGAGGCGATTGACGAATGCCTGAACGCCATCCGCGTTGACTCCTCTTTCGGCAACCCTTACAACGACATCGGCAGCTACCTCGTCGCGCAGGGCGACCTCTGGACTTCGGTGCGCTGGTTCCGCCGCGCGCTCGCCGCGCCGCGCTACGAGTCCTACGCCTTCCCGCACTTCAACCTCGGACGTGTTTACGAGCAGCGACACCGCCCGCTCGACGCCGCGCACCACTACGGACTCGCGCTCGAAGAGCGCCCCGACTTCGCGCAGGCCGCGAAGGCCCTGCGTAGGGTTCAGGCGCTGCTCAACTGAAGAGGCGGGCGAAGGCGTTTGAAAGGCGCGGCGCTCAGGTCTGCTCGCCGCGCCAGCGGGTTCGTGGTAAATTACGTGCGCGCCGAAAGTCGTCTCTCCGGCCTTCCAGCCCGTCAAGCATGACACGTCGGCCACTCACAAAAACACCGAAAGGAACTGAATTTTGAAAGACGAAACGAACGCGCGGTCCGCGCTTGCCGCGAGAGTCTTCCGGGCGGCGGCGCTGTGCTGTCTCTTCCTGGGCGCGACGCTACCGGCGTCGGCCCAGTCGCTCGGCTCATACGACCGCGACAGCGCGCGGACGATGTTGAGCGCGCTCAAGGACGACCTCAAGAAGAATTACTACGACCCGAGCCTGCGCGGGGTGGACTTGGATGCCCGCTTCCGCGAGGCCGACGAGAAGATCAAGCAGGCGCAGACGCGCGACCAGTTGATCGTCGCCGTGGCCCAGGTCATGCTCGACTTCAACGACTCGCACACCTTCTTCCTTCCGCCGTCGCGCGCCGCGCACGTCGAGTACGGCTGGCAGATTCAGATGGTCGGCGACGACTGTTACGTCACGTCGGTCAAGCCGAAGAGCGACGCCGAGGCGAAGGGACTCAAGCCCGGCGACAGAGTCCTCTCGGTGGACGGCTACCGCCCGACGCGCGCCAACATCTGGAAGATGTACTACCGCTATTACGCGCTGATGCCCTCGCGCAGCGTCCGGTTCTCGGTGCAAAGCCCCGGCGATGCCGCGCCGCGCGAAGTGGACGCGGAGACGAAGATCGAGATGGGGCAGACGGTGACGCAGTGGGTGAACCTGCTCGCGCGCTCCATCAGGGAGGAGTGGGACATAGACCACGACCGCTTCTTCGAGTCGGGCGACGACCTGCTGGTCTGGAAGATGCCGACCTTCGAGGTCTCGCCGAGCCACGTTGACGACATCATGGCGCGCGCGCGCAAGTTCAAGACGCTCGTCATAGACCTGCGCGCCAACGGCGGCGGCTACGAGGAGACGATGGCCCGGCTCGCGGGCTACTTCTTCGACCACGACGTGAAGGTCGCAGACCTGAAAGGGCGCAAGGAGATGAAGCCGGTCCTGGCAAAGACGCGCGGCGACGGCGGGTACAAGGGCCGCCTCATCGTCCTCGTTGACAGCAACTCCGGCTCGGCCTCCGAGTTGTTCGCGCGCGTCATCCAGCTTGAGAAGCGCGGCACGGTCTTGGGCGACCGCACGGCGGGCGCGGTGATGACCGCGAAACACTTCGACCACCAGACGGGCATCGGCAGCGTCCTCTACTTCGGCGCGAGCGTGACGGTCGCCGACATGATCATGTCGGACGGCAAGAGCCTGGAGAACGTGGGCGTGACGCCCGACGAAGCTGTCCTGCCCGAAGGCGCAGACCTCGCCGCCCTGCGCGACCCCGTGCTCGCGCGCGCGGCCTCGCTCGCCGGCATACAAATCACGCCCGAAAAGGCGGGCGCGCTCTTTCCGGTCGAGTGGCGAAAATGATGATCTGATTACCCGACGAGAGGTCGCAGGGCACGGCGGGCGGAAGGAGTGTTGACCCCTTCCGCCCGTCGTGCCGCATCGGCCAGCCGCGAAAAGGGCGCAAATTATCGTTGACAGAGTTTTTTAAATAGGGTTAGACTCACGTCCCCTCGCTCGCCCGGCAGTACCTTCAAGGCCACAATCAGCTCAAGCTTTAAAATTCAGTCGAAAGAGGTGTCCCTTCAATGCCCCCCAGGAATGGTCGTCGTCCTCGCCCGCTCGTCCTCGTCATTGACGAGCACAAACACACGCGAGTCGCTTTCCGCTTCTACCTGAACCACGAAGGCTACGACGTGGTCGAGGCCGCGAGCGGCCACGAGGCCGCCGAGGTCGCGAGCGCGCACGCGCCCGACCTCGTCATCGTTGACCTGAACATGCCGGGCGTCGGCGGCGTGCTCGCGACGCAACGCCTGCGTACCATCGCCGAGGTGTGCGACGTGCCCTTCGTCGCCTGCGCCGGCCCCGACAGCCAGGCCTACCGCGACGCCGCCCGCGCCGCGGGCTGCGACGCATACGTCACAAAGCCTTTCAACCCCGGAATACTTTTGATAGTCGTGAAGACACTCCTCAACCGACGCTCGGCGGGCGTGCTCCCGTCCGGCGACGTGGCGCAGATGGCCGCGATGGTGATGTGAGCGCGGGCGAAAAGGATTCGAGCGAAGGGGCGGCGGATTCAACCTGCCGCCCCGTTCTTTTTGTACGGAGGCTTCAAGGGTCTGGTGCCATTCAATCTCTTCGCCGCCGCGCGGAGGTGCAGCCCGCGACAACCTTGACACTGATTTAAGAGCGTCCATAGAATCGCTTTGATAATGGTGAAGTGGCTGACATCCCTGTTCATGCTCGCGGTGCTCTGCGGCGGCACGGTGGCCGGCACGCCGCTGCATCCCGCCGAGCACGAGTGCATTATGCCGGGGATGAAAGACGGGATGGACTGCTGCGCGAAGGCGCACGCGCGGGAGGATTCGGCGGGAGTCAGAGCCGCGCGTCTCTGCTGCGCCGTTAACTGTCAGCCGCCGGGCGTGACTATTCCGACGGCCTCATTACTCCGCGTCGCGCCGCCCGCCGCCGCCCCGCGGCATCCCGCCGCGCCGCGAACCGCTTTCGTAATTCTCGCCTCGAATACTCGCTTCGCTTCCGCGCGGGAACACCCTCAGCACTCGCCGCCGCCTTACATCCGGCACCTGGCACTCCTGATTTAGACTTCTCTGGGTCGTAGTGTGTCTTTTCGGCAGAGATTAGTCTGCCCTCCGCGACTTTCCGCGTCGGCGACGGCTCGTCCGCGCGCGCAAGCCGCGAGCATTTACGTCTTCAACTCAGGAGTAGAGAAAATGCGAAGGACACTAACTCATATTTCGCTCGGATTAGTGCTGCTCTTCGGCAGCGCCGGGTACTCGAAGGCCGAGGTCAAGCGTGTGCGGATGCACATCGCCGGATACCTGTGCGGCAATTGAGTCTTCAACATTCAGAAGGCCGTGAGCCGTCTGTCATTCGCACCGAAGCAGAAAGAGATTCAGGTAACGGACATCAAGAACGGGATCGGCGTCTTCACGCCGCAGCCCGACAAGCCCGTCTCTTTCGCCGCGCTCAGAGAGGCTCTGAAGAAAGCCGGGTACACGCTCGACTCGGCGGAAGTGACGGTGACGGGGAAGCTGGAACGCGACGGTCAGACGTGGCGGCTCGTCGCCTCGCCTTCGGGTCAGCGGTTCGCGCTCGAAGGGCAGAGACTTGAGTCGGTTTTAGGCGGAGTCGCGCCCGGCGGACAGGTCGAAGTCGTCGGGGGTTGGAAGACGGAAGGCGTGGGCGAGTCGGCGCGTGAGGTCGTCACGCCGCGCGAGGCGAAGAAGGCGGACGGCGCGGCGAAGTCTTCGGCCTTCGGCACAGCGCGCGCATCTTCAGATGTCATGCGATTCGAGCAAGCGAGTTTTATCTACGACGCTGCTCCGCCTGACGTTGATTCCTTTCCGGCGGTGACTTTGCCGCTCGCGCCGATTCGCGTGACGAGTCCGGGGCTGACCGTTTACAAAGGGGGCGCGGTCGTGCCGCGCCTCTACCTCATCAAGCAGCATTTGGGCGGCTTGGAAGTGAACCGCCAACTGCTCGACGTGAGCGTCTCCTACACGCCCACGCAGAGAGTCCAGCTCGAGGCGGAAGTGCCGTTCTCCCGCACGTCGTTTGATACGGGCGCAAGCTCCGGCTCCGGCTCCGGCTTGGGCAACGTCATCTTGTGGGGCAAGTACCGCTTCTACCGGACAGTGAAGACCTACGGCGACAGGCAGGCCGCCGCGCGCTTCGGGTTGGAGTTGCCGACGGGCAGGGACAGCGCGCCGGGCGTGCGGCAGCTTAACGCGCCCGCCTTCGTCCGCCAGCAGCTTTCGCCCGTCAACGGCGGGCTGTCGCCGCACTTCGACGTGGCTTTCTCGCAGGCGGGCGGGCGCTTCATTTTCGGCGGCAACGCCGAAGGGATTCTGCGCTCGGAGCGCGGCGGCTATCGTCTGGGCGACGAGGCGCGGGTCGGCACCGACACCGAGTACGTCCTGCTCCCGCGCGACTACCCGACGCCGGGCAAGGAGCTTTTCGCCATCCTCGAAACGACCTTCGTTCACCGGGGCACGGGCCGCGTCGGCGGGCAAGCCGTGACGGGGAGTAACTCGACGGAATTCTACATCGCCCCCGGATTGCAGTACGCCGCCGCGCCGCGATTTGTGGTCGAGGGTAGTTATCAGTTCCCGGTCGTCCTCAACGCGGGCGCACAGGTATTACGCACAGACCGGAACATCCTGCTCGGCGTCCGCTACCTGTTCTGAGGGCCGGCATGAGAAGAATGATTCTGTTCGCCGTTCTGTTGCTGGCTTCGACCGTCGCGCACGCTCAAGGTGCGCGGAAGGCCCCGGCTCTTACTCTCAAGGACATCAGGGGCAGAACCGTCCGCCTGAGCGACTACAAGGGCAAGGTTGTGCTTCTGAATTTCTGGGCGACGTGGTGTCCGCCGTGCCGCGCCGAGATGCCCGACCTGGTGAAGTTGCAGCGCGAGTACGCGAGGCGGGGGCTTCAGGTCGTCGGCGTGACCTACCCGCCGGAGACGTTGAGCAGAGTCCGGCGATTCGCCGGAAGGCTCGGCGTCAACTACCCCGTGGCGCTCGGCACGAAGGCGACAAAGAGCCTCTTCGCCGACACCGACACGCTGCCCGTCACGGTCGTCATAGACCGCGAAGGAAACATACGGGAAACAATCGAGGGGATAATGCTGCCGGACGAGTTCGAGCAGAAGGTGAGACCGCTGCTCAAGTAGGCCGCCGTTAATCGTGATGAAAGCCGCCCGCAACGTCATGGGCGGCTTTCATCAACCTGCTCAACTGGACAGCTTTCGCGTTTCAGAATTCGCGTAACGGCCTTGCGTACCTCCCGCATACCTCAGCCGCGCGAAGCCACTAAAAACCATCGCGCGCCTCGTCACCCGGCGGTCATCCTCTCGACCAGAGCTTTGACCGCGGCCATCTGCTGCGGCTGGTTCTGCGCGTCGTCGAACGTGCACGCGACCATCACGCGGCGCTGCTCGACGACGACGATGATGTGGCCGCGCACCTTGCCGAAGAAGAAGTCACCCTCGCGCTGGTTCTCCTTCTCCTGCGGCTGCATCGAGACCTTCAGCGTCGCGTGCGTCGCGGGGTCGGGAGATTCGCCGAACCCCAGAACGTCCGAGGCGAAGTGCTCGAAGAACTCGCGCTTCAAGAACTCCTGCCCGGCCTCGTTCAGGTCGGCGGGGAAGTCGCCGATGGTCGCGAGAATGCAGGGGCCGTCCGGCGTGTCGAGCCGCGTCAGGCGGATCGGAACCTTCGGGTCCGACTCGGAATTTTCCTTGGCCTCTTCGCCTTGTTGCCGGGTTTGCGCGGAAGGCCCTTCGGCGGCGCGCTCTTTGGCCTGCTGCTTCTGCTGCGGAGACGCGAATGCGCTCGACGCCGCGACGAGCGAAATAATTATGAGAGCTATCAGGCGGGGGTTCTTTGCGCCCGACCTGCGTGGGCCGCGTCCGAGGAGTGAAACGTGGCAGTCTGTACTAGCGATTGCATGTTTACGAAACGTAATCATCGGCTTTTCCCCCTTGCGCCGTTCGGGGGAGCAAGGGCAGTGCCGGATAGTGTCCCAACTCGGTGTCAGAACCTTTAACAGAGTGTCCGTTGACTGCGGCGTTCGGTCGCAGTCGCCCGCCGGGTCACTCGCCCGGTTTTTCGAGCGCCTTCTTCACAGACTCAGGAATCCGCATCTTGCGCCGGTTCGCGTCCACGGCGACGTAGATGACTTCGGCCTCGGTGACTTTGATGCGCTCCGATGTGCCGCCGTAGCGCTCGGCCTCGACGACGACGCGGATTGTGATCGAGGTCGTGCCGACGCGCTCTGTTCTGGCGTAGAAGCTGACGAGGTCGCCGACATAGACGGGCTGGTGGAAAGTGACCTCGCGCATGGCGACGGTGACGAAACGCTCGATGCCCGTGCGGCGGTGAGCCTCGACCGCGCCCGCGATGTCAATGTAGCTGAGAATGATCCCGCCGAAGATCGTGCCCTGCGGGTTCGTGTCGCGCGGCAGCAGAGTGATGCGGATGGCCGGGTCGCCGTAGTTGATGCTCATCGCGTTTGAGGATGGGACGCACGCGCCGAAGCTGTCAAGCACGCCTTTGTGAATTTCGTGAACACCTCTGCGGCTGAGAAAGTCTGACTTAAACGCAGAGGCCACGGAGGTATTCACAAAGGGCACGGAGGATTTATGGCCGCGGGCGCGTACAACGGCAACGCGGGAGGCGTCATCCAAACGCTTGTCGTATTGGAGCAAGCGCGCGGGGCCGAACGCACACGGAAGCCTCGCGCCCGCACCGCCCCAGCGCCCGCCGCAAGGGCCGCCCGGAGGTTGTAAGAAAGCCCGTTCCGGCGTATCGTTTTTCAGCAGGATAATCGAAAGATGAAGAGAATTTTTAAACACGCGCTCTTGCTCGTCGCGCTGTCGGCGGTCGCGCTCACCGGCGCGCTCTCGGCTCAGGATCGAACCCGCACGGGACGCCGCATCACGATCCCGCAGGAGAAGGCGACGCCGACGCCGTCGCCCACACCCGCGCCGGCCACGACCGTCGCCGAGACGCCGCTTCAGCCCGGACAGCGCGCGCGCTTCGACGTAACGAACTACCACATCATCGCCGAACTCAACCCGCAGCAGCACCTTTTGACGGCGAGCGCCGACGTGACCTTCACGCCGCTCGACAACACGCGCACGGTCGTCTTCGAGTTGAACGGCTCGCTCAAGGTCGAGTCCATCGAGAGAGGCGGCGTCCAGCTTACGAACTTCGTGCAGGATCAGGCGGGGCTGGAAACCATCGGCCCGTTCGTCCGCGTTGACCTCGGCGAAGTCGTGCCCGCGGGCCAGCCGCAGACTTTGCGCTTCCGCTGGTCGGGCGCGCTCGTCACGCCCGAAGGCGGGCCGCTCGCGTCGAAGCGACTCGCCTACGTCGGCCCCGAACTCTCTTACCTGATGTACGCGGCGCGCTGGTTCCCCTTCCACGAGTACGCCGCCGACCGCGCGACCTCCGACATCACGATCACCGTCCCCGCGGCCTACACGGTCGCCGGCATGAGCGACGAACCCGTCTCGGAGACGACCGCCGCGCAGTTCCTCCCGCCGGTCGGCGCGACGAACTCGCGCACCGCGCCCGCGCGCTCGACGGCGCAGGCCGGAGGTCTTCACAGCTACCGCTTCGTCACGCACCAGCCTTCGCTCGTCGGCAACTTCGCCGTCGGGCAGTTCACGACGCGCACGCTGAAGATGAACGGCTACGACCTCGCCTTCTACGTCCAGCCGGGCGGCGAGGGGTTCATCGAGCCTTACGCGCAACTGATCGGCGAAGCCTTGCAGTTCTACACGCAGAAGTACGGGCAGCCCGCGTTCGGCACGCGCCTCGTCGTCGCCGAGATTGACGACGCGAGCCTCGACGCATACGCCGCGCCCGGCATCGAGTTTTTAAGTCCGCGCTTCTTCACGCCGGGCCGCCAGGCGTCGCTCGACGAGCGCGTGCTCCGCGAGATCGCGTTCCAGTGGTGGGGCTTGACCGTCGGACTCAAGTCGTTCGACGACGCGTGGCTCTCGCAGGGCTTAGCTGAGTGGAGTTCGTTCGCCTTCCGCGAGACGAGACTTTCGGGCGCGGCGCTCGACTCGGCGGAGCGCGACATGCTTGAACGCGCGCTGATGTTCGAGCAGTCGGCGTCAATCGCGCGCGCGCCCTCGACTCTCGACGACCAGTCCGCCGCGTACCAGGCCGTCGTCTTCTACAAGGGCGCGATGGTCTTCAAGATGCTGCGCGAGACGCTGGGGCCGGGCAAGTTCGACACGCTTTTGAAGCGCTACTTCAACGAGTTCCGCGAGCGCAACGCCTCGATTGACGACTTCGAGAAGCTGGCGACCGCGGTCAACGGCGACAACATGCGCTACTTCTTCGCGCGCTGGGTCGAGGGCACGGGCGTGCCCGAGTTCTCGGCGGACTACCAGATCATCCGCACGCGCGCGGGCAAGTTCCGCGCGCGCGGGACGGTCAAGGGGAACATGGACAATTTGAAGCTGCCGCTCGAACTTCAGCTCCGCGCCGAGGGCGACAACGAGACGACGACCGTCTATGTCGCCGACCGCAGCGAGGACTTCGACTTCGAGTCGAAGGGCAAGCCCATTGAGGTCATCATTGACCCGAATAACAAGGTGCTGCGAACGTCGGACGACCTCCGCATCTCGGTCGTCGCGCGCCGCGGGCTTGAGCTGTTCCGCGACGGGCAGTACCTCGAAGCGCAGCGGCAGTTGGAGGAGGCGCTCAAGCTCGACAAGTCGAACTCGTGGGTCTATTACAACCTCGGCCTGATCTTCCTCGAACAGCGAAACTACCAGCAGGCGCTCGACAACTTCGACGCGGCGATCCACGGCAACCTGAAGCCTTCGTGGATCGAGGCGTGGGCGCACATCAAGCGCGGCAACGCCTACGACGCGATGGGCGACCGCGCGCGCGCCGTGCACGAGTACCACCAGGCCGTCGAGTCCGGCATTGACTTCGACAACGCGCAGAAGGCCGCGGGCGACTTCCTGAAGACGCCCTACGACCCGAAGGCCGTCACGCAGCAGGCCGCGTCCGGCGTGAGCTAAAGAACCGCGCCGCGGCGAATAAATCGTGTCACGTCGCCTCCCGGAGCGCCCTCCGCATGACGAGCGGAGGGCGCTTCGTTATTCGGGGAAGGCCATTCGCGAGTCCGCGGAATCGCTCACGCTCGGATGGCAGGCGACGCCCGCCGTGGCGTATCATGTGCGCGGACGGCTGCCCGACGCGATTTTGCGCGCCCGGTTGATTTCGAGTCTCGCCCCGGCTCGGTTTCCCTTTCGATGCGACCGCTGAACCTCCACACGAAGACGACTTTGCTCGCCTCGGCGATCACGCTCGCCGTGCTCGGCGTCGTGCTGACGCTGATGAGCGTGCGCTTCGCGCAGCGCGTGCGCGAGGAGCAGAAGGAGTTGGCGCAGCTTCAGGCCGACCAGCTCGCCAACCACATCAGCCGGATGCCGTCGCCGCGCAACCCGGAAGAGATCGCGCCCCTCGCCACGCTCGTGCACGGCTCGCGCCCCGACGCCGTGACCGTCCGCGTCTGGGAGCGCGTCGGCGGAGTCTTCGAGGAGGTCGCGGCCTCTTCCGAGAGCGGCCCGCCGCAGGAGATTCCCGACGAGGTCAAGGCGGCACTGCGCAGCGGGCAGGAGACGAAGGTCGTCGCCACGCAGCCCGAAGGCGCGGACGAGTCGCTCTACCGCGTCTTCGCGCCCGTGTTGGAGCAGGGGCGCGTGAGCGGCGCGGTCGAGGTCATCGAAAAGCTCGACAGCGCGCCGTCAATCGTCTGGGACTACGGGAGCGGCGCGCTCTGGCTCGCGCCCGTCGCGGTCGTCGCCATCACGCTCGGCATCTACCTGCTCTTCCGCCACCTCGTCTATCGCCCGGTCGAGCGACTGCTCGGCGCGATGGAGCGCGTCAAGGCCGGCGATCTTTCGGCGCAGGCCGAGGAGTCGGCTGAGGACGAGATCGGAAAGCTCGCGCGCGGCTTCAACCGGATGCTCGCCCGCCTGCGCGCGATGACGCAAGAGCGCGAGGCGCAGAACCAGATACTCGAACAGCGCGTCGGCGAGGCCACGTCGGAACTCGCCGAGCGCAACGTGCAGCTCGAAGAGACGAACCTCGAACTCTACCAGACGACGCGACGCCTGACTGAACTCGAACGGCTCGCCGCCGCCGAGCAGACCGCCGCGCAGCTCGCGCACGAGGTCGGCACGCCTCTGAATCTCATCAGCGGCCACGTCCAACTCCTGCTCGCCAGCGAGCGCCCCGACCCGGAGGCCGTGCGCTCGCGCCTCTCGACCGTCAGCGCGCAGATCGAGCGCATCGAGCGCATCGTGCGGCGGATGCTCGACAGCACGCGGCCCGCTTCGGGCGAGTTCGCGCCGCTCGATTTGAACGCGCTGCTCAGGCGCATCTTCGACGCCGCCGCGCCGACGCTCGAAGCCTCCGGCGTCACGCTCGAATCCGAGTTGGCCTTAGACCTCCCGCCGGTCGAAGGCGACGCCGACCGCTTGCAGCAGGTCTTCATCAACCTCGTCAACAACGCGCTCGACGCCATGCCCGCGGGCGGCAAGCTCCGCGTCGCGACGCGCTTCGAGCCGGCGGGGGGCGACGGGCGCGCGGCGAACGACGGCGGCGCAGGACACGTCGCGGTCGAGTTCGACGACACGGGCGTCGGCATGACCGAGGACGTGCGCGCGCACATCTTCGAGCCGCTCTACACGACGAAGGCCCGCGGGCGCGGCACGGGACTCGGCCTCGTCGTCGTCCGGCAGGTGCTCGCCGAGCACGGCGGCCACATCGAGGTCGAGAGCGAGCCGGGGAAAGGCGCGCGCTTCCGCCTGACGCTTCCCGCCGTCGCGGTGGTCGCGCCCGCCCGCGAGGTGAGTGTGAGATGAAACGCATACTCGTTGTTGACGACGACGCGGCCTCGTGCGAACTGCTGCGCGAGATTTTCGCGGCGCAGGGGTGGGAGGCCGAGAGCGCGCAGACGCCCGAAGCCGCGCTCTCGCTCGCCGCGCGCGAGCGGTTCGATTTAGTCGTCAGCGACATCAACCTCGAAGCCGCGCAGACCGGACTCGACATCCTGCGCGAGCTGCGCGACCGCTGCCCCGTCATCCTCGTCACCGGCTTCGGCACGCTCGACGCCGCGGTCGAGGCTTCGCGCGAGGGCGCTTGGGATTTCATCTCCAAGCCGTTCAAGGTCGAGGAGGTCGTCGCGACCGCGCGGCGCGCGCTCGACCGCGCGAGCGCGTCCGACGATGCGGCGGGCGCGGGCGTGAAGGCCGAAGAGATAACTTCGCGGCAGGAGCGCGCGGGGCTGACGGGGCGCTCGCCCGCGATGATCGAACTCTACAAGGAGATCGCGCGCGTCGCGCCTTCGCGCTCGACCGTCCTGATCGTCGGCGAGTCGGGCACGGGCAAGGAACTCGTCGCGCGCTCGATCCACAAGCACAGCCCGCGCGCCGCGCGCCCCTTCGTTCCGGTCAACTGCGGCGCGTTCACCGAGACGCTTCTCGAATCCGAACTCTTCGGCTACGTCCGCGGCGCTTTCACC